>CEVB01019197.1_pt1 | contig 32652 bp, 22 predicted proteins | sample 531381 | NCBI WGS metagenome assembly CEVB01 (sample SAMEA2622763, study PRJEB7988) | marine metagenome | biome: marine biome (ENVO:00000447); feature: surface water layer (ENVO:00002042); material: "saline water (ENVO:00002010), including plankton (ENVO:xxxxxxxx)" | depth 5 m | reverse complement strand
GCGATATAAAACTTGAATTGACCTACACCCCTAGACTCTGCAAAGGGATGATTGTCTACCAATTCAAAGTTACACACCTCGTCTAGATCAGATTCAATTTCATTCGGATCAAACTTTTCAAGGGGTCGCCGCCCCTTGTAACCAGCCATGAAATCTTCAAATACGAACTTCTCATATGCTTCTCTGTAGCTGCATTTCTCCAGTATGGCATATAGTTTTAAAAAGTTACCAACCTCACCTGTTTTGAAGCATCTCCAAAGCCCAGTCTCAATATTGATAGACATGTGGCGCTTATAGTCATTATCTATGAATATTGAAGGAACTATTAGTTCGGTATCATCACTGGAAAGTCTATAATTAGACTGGAACTTACCTAAGCAGTACTTTCTAATATAAGAATCAGATTCCATGTTCATAAATAGTATTAGTGCCTCTAAGAGTGACATCATAGACCAGTGCCTGTGGAAGTACAGACTGAAATATATCTTAAAGCTACCGGGATTCGGAGCAAAGAATGAAGACGCCTTGAACTTCGGATCTTTTATTCACAAGATATTTGAAATAGGCTACAAGGAGAGAGATATAAAATCTCTTCTTCGGATTGCCGAGAAAGAAAGAGACACTTATAAGGTACCTTTCAGAGATAATGATAGGATGAAGTCCTGTTTAGAGAACTTCATCGTATGGAATCAGGGTCTAGGGGAGACCATGTCTACTGAGCAAACGGTACAGATACCTCTAGATGAAAAGAACGACATCAAATTCATAGGTGTTATCGACAGGGTAATTAAAGGCAAAGATGGCGGATACTTAGTCATAGACTACAAAACATCGAAGAGGGAAAAAAAGAAGAAGACTCTTATGGATGACAATCAATTAAAGGGCTATGCCTGGGCCATACATAAGCTCTACGATGTTCCTTATGATAAAATTTACTGCGCTCACTACTACCCGGTTACTGGCAATTTTGTTGCAGTAAAATTTAGCAGATTCCAAATAGAGAGATGGAAAAAGAAAATAACAGAAAAGGTGTGGAGAATACGTAAGAAGAAGAAAGATGAGTTTTGGGCTCAGGAAAATGTATTCTGTGACTGGTGTGAGTACAAAGAAGCTTGCCCTAGGTTCCATTCTGAACAAACAGTCTGCAAGCGTATTGACGAACAGAAAGAGATCAAGAAAAAAGAGCGTGAGCAAAAATAACAGCCAATAGAATTCTAACTAGTACACTGAACCAGTCTAGCTTTTCCCAGTCATCTCCAGGATCTAGCCCATACTTTAGTTGAAAGTTTCCTCGATAAACTGCATCGACTTGTTTGTCTTTCTGATTACTCATAGGTCTTTTAAGCTGCCCTTAAGTATAGGGGAATAAATCTCGTATTCAATATCTTCTAAGAAAGATTTGATAACTTCCTCGTTAAATCCAGAGTCTACAACTAAAAATTTATAAATTGTTTGCAACTTTAAAGGCTTTCGAGAGTCTAGGGATTTAAGTAGTCTAAGCTGATAAAGGCTAGGTAATCTTTTACCATATTTAAAGCTCCATTTATCTATAAAGTCACTGGAGAAAGTAAAGTTCAGTAAATCTATTGTTTCAACTAAATCCTCTTCTAATGTATTCATTTGTATAAATAGTTATAGAACCTACTATCTACAAAAAAATAATAAATATATTATATTTACTAAATTATTACAATGGCTTCTATATTGTTACCTAGTTTTTCGGAAAGATTAAAGCCTTTTTCTAAGAAAATAGATAAAGAAACTGGACAAAGGCTACCCCCAGAATACTCAGAAACTTCTTATCTTGGATTAAGGCCTGGAGATCTAATACAAGTAACCTACGAGGGTGTGGCTAGGTATGGGCTAATACTGTCCTCTAGAACAACTAAGAGCGGGATATTTATTTCTACTAGAAACAACGCTTTGGTTAATTTCATTGGAGTAAGTGGCTTATCTGAGGCTATGTTTTCTTTAATGATAAATAATTTATATAACAACGAAAATGCCTGTAGTATCATGTCTAGTACCGTGGCTGTTTTTATTGGTAAAACAAATTTTAGAACTCTAAATCAGGCTAAAATGAAAGACATTTTAAAGGTATACATCTAATGACAAGTAGTGACGTAGGCAACCCCAGAGATAATAGAGATCTTACTGATAGTCAGCGAGATCTCACTAATGAGTTACGGATATTAAACCGTAGTTCTGCCAACCTTCAGCAGGCAATCAGTCAGTTAGTTACTAGATTTACTAATTTTGCAAACCCTCTTAATAGGTTTGAGGACTCAATATTAAGGCTTGACAAGACTAATCGTGAAGCTCTTAAAATTGGAACAACAACTCAAAAACTTGAAAGGGAAGTAAGCAAGAACAGTAACATACTGCAACTAAATAGTGTTTCTTCCCAGAAGTTGAGGGAAGCCGTAATAGACCGATTTGGCAAAGGTGTAAGGATTCAGAGTAAGGCTATGGATAGTCTTACAGAAGAAATGATAGCCACGGGTCAGGACGTTAATGCTTTAAACTCATTAAACTCAGATTTACTCCGTATCACTAATAATAACGCTAATTCTGTAGATAAACTATCCAAAACAAATTTAATTGTAAGTGATAACTACCTAGTTTCTAATGATAAACTAGTTAAAACTTTACTTTCAGTAAAGGACAGCCTGGAAGCAGCATCTTTCTTCAGTGATGAAGCTTCGACTTCATTAGGTGTAATTACAACACAGTTGCAAGGTCGAGCCGGTGGGAAAGACATCACTGCTGCATTATCAACTTTAAATAATATTTTAATAGGAGGTAGAGACACATTACAAGCAAGAATGATGCTGGGTGCTGAACCTTTAGCCAACAAACTTGCTCGCGGAGGAGCAGCTACGATTCAGGATATGATGCCTATCTTTGATAAGATAATAGAGCTTAGGGATCGCACAGCAAGTACAGGCCAATTCGGATTAGATTTTGCTGCCGACTTACTTGGTCAGGGAAAAGTCCAAACAGCGCAGTTAGTTCAGTTGGCTCTACTGGCTAAGACAGACGTTAAAGCTAACAAAGAAGCCAAGAAGACTCAAGATGAGACTCTTAATAATATCCAAAATTTAAAAGAAAGAGCCTTAAATTTTTATGATAGAACAGCCATAAGCACTCTTGCTGTTCTAGGAACGGTTAGTACAAAGTTAACTACACTAATAACATCCATGTCTCTTATTACGCAAGGTGCAAGATCAATTATACCAGCGATAAACCGTAGAGGTACAACCCCAACCCCAACCCCAACCCCTCCTGCCGGAGGCACTGCTGCTGCTGCTGCTGTAGCTACAGCAGCAGCAGCCTCTAGAGTAGGCCTACAACGAGACCCACAAGACATGCGGCTGATGGGCAGATTGGAACTTCTTAGAGGAACCTACGGTAGCCCAGCGGAAGATAGGGTGTATCAGTCTCAACTACGCTCAGCGACCGGAACTACAGACCGGAGAGGTAGAGGATCACGCGCTCGAACCTACGCAGGTCGCTTGGGTCGGGCTGGCGTTGTTGGCGGAACAGCAGCCTTATTTGCAACTCAATTCATGCCTGAAGAGGCGGCGATGTATGACGACACTATAAATTTTGGAATAATGGGAGCTAGCATTGGATCCATGCTTCTCCCAGGAATCGGAACTGCAATAGGCGGTGCGCTCGGCGGTGCTGTTGGATACATGAAAGATACCGCTGATAATACCGCCGTGTCCCGTAGAGTTGACAAGGAAAGACTAGAGATGGAGAAGGAGGAAAAAAGACAGGCAAGAATTGAAGAAGCCTCCATGGATATACAGAGGATAAACTATTTGGTTGGCTATGTAAGAAGTAGGGGCGGGTTTGATCAATTTGATGATTCTTCAAAAGCTATGAAGTCGATCAACGAGTATGTAAGAAAAATAGCTAACGATGCTAATACCCCTAGAACCACCGCAGCGAGATAGAGATAAATTATGGTAACTTACAGTAGTAACAACTCATCCCCAGTATCTGAGCGTTTTAACAATCTTGATAAGAAGAAAAGAAAAAAGAGATTATTGCATGAAAGATCGCATTTTGCTTTAGAGTTCCCTCAAGCAAACAATAGGGTAATAAGAACCTTCATACCTTTTTTAGAAAATCCTCAAATAACTGAGAGAGGTGAAGCCAATTTGAACTCTTATCAATTAGTAGGGCGTGCTGGTGAGTTATTCTCGTATGTAGGAGCTAAATCTAGAAGAATTAATTTAACTTTTAACATAAATCTTCTACACCTTGCTGACATCGATTCTACTGAGGGTATCTCTGAAAAATTTAAGAAGAGTTTTAAATCTTTTTTTACATCAAAACAAAACGCTGTGAAGAGCTTTCGTTTGAAACCTGAACCTATAAGGAGTAGGCTAGGTTTTAACTTTGAAAATAATGATGTGGAAGAAGAAGAACCTTCAAGTAGCTCTTTAACAGGTCTTAGAGATTATGCAGGCACACACCGAGCCTACTATAGAGAGGCTATTAGTGGTATTACATCTCAAGAGTTAGATGACACAAACACCCGAGAGTTCCTAGATGCTTTAAACTTCTCAGTAAACCCTTTAGTTGATAAGTTCGTAGCGCAGAGAATCACTAGTTTTAATGAGAATACTTTAAACGATTTAATTAATTTAGTTTACTGCTGGGTTAATCTAATAAGGGCTTCGGTTATGAATAATTCATCTAACACTCTTTACGGCCCTCCCATATTAAGGTTAACACATGGTCCTATGTACAACAATGTACCTTGCTTAGTCGAGACTTACAGTATAAGAGTTGTTGAGGACGCAGGGTATGAAGTTCAAACATTAACACCCAGAAAACTTGAAGTCAATCTATCCTTGGTGGAATCTAGAACTGGTAATTTTGGTAAATATCGAGCTACCAAGGTTGAGGACGGCGACAACATTACAGGTTGGGAGTCTATTATAGATAATAATGATCTTGACCCTCAGAATGGTCTCATCGGGAGTAATTAAATTGACTAAGTATAATAATCATTTGAAGATGGGTAGTATTCAAACTCTTCATAGGGGCAAGAAGGTAGCCAGCAGCTTGAATTCTTTAGAGTTTAGAGAGTTCATAAACTCTTTAGATGATAGCAACTATGATGTAGGCAATATTCCGCCGGGTTTTGAGCACCGTGCTGATCGAATATCGGAATTGTTTTACGACACCCCCGATTTAGATTGGCTAATATGTTGGACTAATAATGTGTCAGACCCTTTCCAACAACTAAACGTAGGGGATAGAATAAGGATATTAAAGTAGTATGTCAAAGACTTTACCCTACAATGTTGTTTTAACTAGGTCTCCTAAAGTAGCTAAAAAACTATTTTTTCAAAAGTTAACAGATTCAGATGGTTTAGTTACTGTAAGAAGATTAAACAATATATACTCTAGACTTACCGAAGATGAGAAAAGAGAAACTTTAATAGTCTCACCCTTCAATAATAATGGTTTTATTAGTCTGATAAATGAATATCCTGCTGGAGGTAAGAGATTTACAACTATAAGGATGCTTGAGTCTTCTAAAATTCTAGAAAACCTTCTAATACCTAGAAACCCTTACGAGGAACACGTAACACAGAGATTTAAAAAGAGAGTAACAAACTTAGAAACTATTGACAATGAGACTACTCAACTTCTTAGTGAGGTTAGGCCTAGATTTTATATAGCATATGGTCTTGGTGATGATGTCTCTGAGTGGGCTGGTCCCTATGTAATCGATTTGATAGACATAAACCTATCTATAAACCCTGACGGCGTTCGGGAATTAGAGATGGCTTTCACCCCCACCATAGACTCTCTTAAATCTTTTTCTAACAAACAATACATAGATCAGGACCTTTCTCAAGGGCAATCTGTTTTTGATACTCTTAATACAATTTCTAATAAAATTCCTAGAGATTTTTTATTAGAATTTGATTTAGAATCTAACTTTATACTTGAAGGGGTCGTCGTCGGTCGCATCCCCGAGCTTAATAAAGTAGAGCCAATCCCTAAGGGAGGTTTCAACAAAGCAATTAGAAGCTGTCTCCGAAAATACCTATCTAATAATTATGCGACCATACCTTTAGAGAATATACTAGTATTATTTTCTCAAGACTTAGATATTAGCGGAGAGGATCCTAATGCCTTTTTTAGAAGGCCCGTTAAGGAGTTCACGACGCCTTTGTTGAACGTTGGCGTGCGCGGGTCGGGCCTGATTAAAGCATCGCCTGCAATAACTTTTCAAAAACTATATACTGATATATTAGCTGAGTATGGACTTAATTGTTCTCACCCTCCAGATACCGAAGCTGCTCAAGAAGCTATAGATAAAAGTCTAACCATGACTAGAGAAAAGCTTAGAGTTTCTGAAGAGATTTTAAAGAAGAACAATAACCAACTTAAAAAGCTTCAAAAAGAATTAGTAGAAGCTACTGCGAGGCTAGAAGAACCTGCCCCCTTAGCTCCCGGCATAAGAAGTGATTCAAACGCGCTCCAATCATTAGTCCAACGAAATCGTCTGCGCGACGAGACAATACCGAAGATTGAGTCAGATATCTCTAAATTAGAAAACGAAATTAAAATTATGTTTGAGGATACTCTAAATGATTATTTCGACCAGCTAGCTCAGGATAGCAACCTAGTAACAGAAGAGAACCCTCCTGCAAATCAAGACGCTGCAACAGAGGCTGAGCCTGTTCCCATTGATACTAAAAAGATTAGAATAGGGTTTTACACCGACCACGAACCTGGGGAAGTTAATGCTAATATTCTAGAAGGGCTAAAGCCTTTATACCAATTTTTTAGAAAACTAAAGTCTAAGACGGATCAAGCCTTCGATCCGATTATTTTTGAAGAGAGTGATGTGAGGATATTATCTCTTTTAAGGAAGCATGGCCTAATTGCAGATGGTACTGCTTCTGTGGTAGTTATAGGTGATAGAGATCTTATTAGGAATATGCTTTACTCGGACAGCAATCTCCCTAGCTTAGGATCAGCTTTAAAGTACGAATCAGAGATTAAACCGCCAATTCAGGGGGGTTTGTCTGGTCTCTCAAAACCTAATAATTCTAGCGATCTTAAAAGTAGATGGGAAGCCTACAAAGAGGAGATGAGGCTTGTGTTGTATCCTAGAAAGTTCAGGACCTCCTCATACAATGAAGAGCCAGACTTTGGCATTTACAATAAATCTTTTAAAAAGAGAGTTACCAAGGAATCTATTATACTTATGCATAATTTGAAAAACTCGAATGTGCTTAGTATGTCTTTAGATACAAGTCCTTACAAGTTGGAGCTTCTTAGTATTGCAAATGAGTCTTCATATGCTCTTCTAGATCAGGCATTGCTGGGTAATCAAACGGTTTTAGACAACTCTCTAAACTTAGACATAATCGATTATGTTAAGGATAAACTTTTAAACGATAAAAATAAAGATGGAGTTGCTCTTTCAAACGACATTCCTGCGATATTAGAAGTAATGTCTAATGACAGGGAGATAATAACAAAACTTAGAGCAGAAAACGTATTGAGATCGGATGGTCGAGATTTCTTAGATTTATTGAGGTTTAGACTTAACGGCAAAGAGCTTTCTAAAGATTTAAAAATTAAGAACCCCCCAGGAAAAACCGTTAAAACTGACGCTGATATCTTAAGAAGAGCTAACAGGTATTTATTTACAGCATCCGTTAGGACTCTACCTTTCTTCAACACAGTAGACTACTTTGGGAGGGACTGCCTACTGATTGGTGCTCCTAATAGAATAGTAGGTTCTACCATAGATACTGAACCTGGGAAAGTGCCCGAACCTTTCATATTCTCAAATAACTATAATATTTACGGATATAAGCACGTCCTGAATAATGACGAAGCGTATTCAGAGTTTATGCTATATAATCCTGATTTCGGAACCCCAGGAGATACCATGAGGTTGTCACTGGGTCAGTTACTTGGGCTGTCGGAGGGGGAGCTTGATTTTGATAGAGGCGGTAGTCAATGAAAACTTTAGTAGGTATAGTAAGGGAAAATACAGACGATAGTGAAGTCGGCACACTAATGGTTCACTTTAGGGACAAGTTTGGTGATCAACCTCAGCCGGTGACTTATACATCTCCTTTTTTTAAGATTAATGCAGGAGGTATTGTTGCAGTCCCTGAAGTTGGAGATCAGGTTCTAGTTTTTTGGAACGAAGAACTTACACAAGGTGAAAAGCCATTTTATTATATATCAACAATTGTCGCTTCTAAGGAAACTCCAGGAAACAATATTGAGAACCCTAACTTCAAACCCCTTAGATCAACTGATTCGCAAGCTCAGGTTTATAATAAGCAGAATAAACCAGTAACCCAAGCATTCACTAATTCTGTGGGCGCTGGAGTTCTAATTCAAAGAGACATGCAGGATGACAGGATAAAAAACAGCGTAACCGTTAAAGAGGAAGGGGGTAACGAGGTTACCGTAAGCCCGTTAGGAATTCAAATGAAAAATCCACAAGGGGATTCAATAGTTTTGACAGGGAGCAACGGAGACGAACAGAGGCCAGCTAGATCTTTGGATATTAACACTCAACTATCTCAAAGATATGTATGTCAAGATTCAAGCATTGTCATGAAGATTAATGAGGGTATGGATATAAATATTGCTAACGATTCCTCAGGTCCAAACGGTCCAAATGGTACAAATGGTAAATTCTACGGCAATGTCAGGCTTAAGAGTAAGTTTAAAAATATAGATTTAGCTGCTATTGGTGATAAAAGCCATGTAAATATAATTACAAAGGGAGCATTTATACAAGTGAATAGTGAGGGGTCTGTTAAAATTACTGGTGACGGTAATATACAATTAGCTAGCCGAGGTTCTATTAATATGAACGCTAGTGGTGGAGTTAATATTTTCGGTGGCGATCCTGGGGTTAAAATAGGTTCTTCTGGGGGCGTGAAATTAAATGGCAATTCTGTCTCTGTTAATGACACAGAAATTAAATTCTTGCCTACAAGCAATAGTAAGGATGACCTTGCCGCGCCGGTCAGTCAAAGTCCAGGTACCGCCCCTGAGTCAATCAACATAACGGATAACGACTATACTGATCCCGTGGGAGTTCCAATCTAATGGGCTTTGACCTTTCAACATTTTTAAAGACAGGAGGCTCCGCCTCAGACCTAGCCTCACAGTTTGGAGTGCCTAGCTGCATGCTTACTTTAGGCACGGACATTCTCAGCGTTATTCCTGTTCCAATCCTACAGAAATACCGAGAAGCCGTTGTTAGAGGAAGGCAGAGGGCAGACACCGTAGTTAAGAACGTTAATGCAGAAATAAGGGATGCTTTAGGCATATCTCTCTTCCCAGACAGAGATGGAAACTTTGGATTCTTCTCAAGATCATCCAGGTTTGGTTTAGAGGTGCTCAACATAACTGAGGACTTGGGTGAGTTTATAGGCGCTGCACAAGGTGTGGTAGCAGCAGGCGGAGAGTTGGCTAGGAGATTTGAGGCTGCTGCTGAGTGTATGTCAAAGTTTAAAGAGTTCCTAGACTTCTTAGATGGTAATTCGTTCCAGCGCAGAGAAGAGCTAGGTGACCTAGAACCGACAGACTTAGCGGATATAGTTAATGGTGAGTTTGGAGCACTCATGGATCTTGCAGGTACCTCGACTACTTTTGTAGACCTAGCGGACACTCAAATAGGAATTATTGATGATATCATCCTAGATTCTATTGTTAATCCTCCTGCCCCGCCTCCACCTGAGATCACTGAATCTGTATTCCGACTTGAAGCAGGACCTCCAAGATCTAAGACTGGTAAGTTCTTGTTATCAGTTGATGGGCTTTACTATGACTCTCAAACCAGTGGCGTTCAACCTGCGTTGCTTGAGCTTGAAGATAGGTCTGAGTCTGTCCTATTTGAAGATGGGGGATTCCCCTTTGGTGAGGCTTGGAAGTTAGAGTTCGACCCCAGCTTAGGGGGTAGAGGATTACCGACTACTTCTAAAGATCTAAGGTATTACTTTAATAGTGTTTTAGATCCCGATATAATTGATAATTCTCCTTCAATAACAGCTTATTATGATCAGGATGATTTGCTTCTAAGCATTAGAGGCCAGAAAGATAGAAGAGTATTTGACGTTTCATCAGAAATCAAAGAGCTTGTGGAAGACTCAGCCTCGCAAGCAATTATAGAAAATATGAGGCAAGTTTTATTTTCTGAGATAGCACAATTCGATGATAAGTTAAATAAGAGAAAGAAACAAGTAGAACTGGCTGTTAAGGTTCCCACTTTCTTAGGAAAAGGTCCCTTGTTTACTCCTGGAAATATCCCGGTAAACGACTTTTCATATTTAGCGGGTTCTAACTTCTTGCTTGATATTCAAAATCAAAGAAAAATTGTAATACAGCAAGATGATGTTACGGGAGTTGTATTACCTCTTGAAACTAAGTTTACGGAAAAGATAGAGACAACGGAAGAAGTTGTTATAGACCACATTTTACTATCTAATATTGCGAGAGGAGAGACAATATCCAATCCCTTAGAGCCCTCTGCACCGTCACTTCAGATCAATGATAGGATAATTTCGGATGGCTTGATTGCTTTATATAATTACCTAACCGTTAAAGAAGATGTAGCTTCTGGGACTAATTTCTCGGTTAGGAATTCTAGTGACTTTGGTAGACTTTTGGATTCTCAACTGGTTGGGTCGTCGCCCGAAGTGTTCACTAGAGGCTTAGGCATTCCCTTTTTAAGCGGGGTTGCATTCCCGAAAGATGGATCCTCAGAGATAGATGTGACTGGCAGCTACCTCAGACTGCCAGACAGACCTCAGTTTCAAGATTTACTTTATAATTCAGGTGGCGCGACTTTTGAGACTTGGATTCACATGCCTGATTTAGATGGTACAACACAGGGTTATAATCTTCATGATAATAATACCTTGGGATTATACAGACTCATTTTAGCTAATGAGAACGTGGGTATATCCGATTCTAAACAGCCTCAAGAAGATATTAATAATATGAGCCCTGATGCCGGTACTGGTATCGTACGGGGAGCCATCTTAGGATTTACTAGAGATAGAAGGTTTACACTCGGCTTAGAGCCTAGTAATGATAGCAGTGATAATCCGGTTGGTGATCTTTGTTTAGTCTTAGCTCCGACTCAATCTTATGACTCTTCAAGCGCCGGGTTTATTGCAGATAAAACAAACTGTAATAAAACTGGCATACACGGCATGACTATACCAGTTTTTGAAACTTTCAACGGTGTTTCGCTTTCTAGCTGTGGCAGGTCTTTTACTCAATTATCCGTATGTATGGACCCCCCGCGAGATGAAGTTAGAGTTTATCTTGATGGTGTAAAATTAATGACATCTAGTTACCAAGGAACTTTTGGAACTCAAAAATTAGGAGAGGCTTATAAGTCACCTTCTATTTATCAGAACAACTCTTTCGAGTATTCCGGTGGGCCTAGTCTTGATAACTACTTTACCCCTTGGATTTTAGGTGGAGGTTACACTGATGGTTTATCATCTGGTAACTTTATGGGCGGAGAGTTTGGAGGTAAAATTAGTGGTCTTAGGGGTCATCTAGGTTGCACTAGATTTTATTCAAAGCCTCTTGAAGATAGTGAGGTTCTAAATAATTATAAAGCTACCAAGAACTTCTTTAAGAATATTGAAGTTCCTAACTCCATGTGGGAACCAATTAATATAGTATAATGTCTAAACCTATACAGCCTAATATCCCAGAGTCCGCACAGAGGTATTTCACTAATTGCAGAGGTGTGAATTTAAACATACCTTTAGATTCCGTATGGAAGAGTAATGGATATCTTCCAAAAATAAGGCCTTCCTTATGGGCAGCGGTAAGTGATCCTGTAAGTTACCCAGACTCAGAGTCTTTTGTGGGCACTAATAAAACTGCTCAATGGTGGTATTATAACAGCGAAGATGCAGAAAATGCAATAAGCATTTTAAGAAGTAACGGTATCAATGCTGTAAGAGTATTTTTAGATTATTACGTTTTTAAGGCTAAGGGGAATAGTCATTTAGAGGATATTAAGAATTTTTTAACAATATGTGACAAGTACAAGGTAAGAGTTCAATTTGTTCTTTGGGATCAGCTAAATATAATGGGGGGAGTGGGTGAGCCTACCGAGTCTGAGGTAACATCAAACCCATCTGCCGCTGTAATCTATAATGCCGCTGGCCCTGAGTCAGGCGCTGGTGGCTCAGTTTGGGGAAATGTGCCTTTATTATTTGAGACATCCTCAGCAGCCCAAGCTTCTAACTTTTTCACAAACAGCGCAAAACCCTATATTGACTCTTTAGCAAGATCGGTGTCCTCTTACCAGTCTATGTGGTCCTTCGATGTTCAAAATGAATCTGATTTAAGAGAGCATTTAAGACTCATTAGTTCCGCAACATCAGACTACATTAATTCCAATTATTCTTTTATTAAAACTACTATCGGAAACGGAGCAGGGTATGACCCTGGTATATACTACCTTTTTAGCTCAACTGAAGGAACAGAAGGTAGTGTTCCTAATCTGTATGCTTTATCAGCAACTGGACTAGATTTCGCATCACTTCATACTTATGGAAACAGTGCTTATTGGTTAAAAAAATACGTTAGAGAAGCAGTGTCTGGAGCCCTCGATATAGGAATTCCTTCTATGTATAATGAGGCATCTAATTATCCTACTTTGAATTACCCAAGAGAAGTTATAAAATACTTACACAGAGGTAAGGATTACGGTGGATTAATGTATCAAGCTTTTGTTGAAAGGACCGGAACTCTTAACCCCTTTAACTATACACAAGGAATATACTTTAGTGATGGTGAATGCAGGAGAAGCATGGATGTTTCTTCTTTTCACGATTTAGCTAAAGATCAATGGGACTTTACTAGAAGACAGCTTAATCCAAATATTGTTCAAAAGTCAGCATCCCCAGACGGTCTTGATAGTAAAGGTTATACTTCAGGGGTTGTAACGGGAGTTATTGATGGATTTAATTCTGTAGGAGTTCTTCCTGAGCATATTTCTTTTAATTCAGAATACACTATGACAGAGCAAGATTGGCTAAAAACTAGGAATGTTTTTTACGGTGTATCTGGGCTGGCATTAGCACAGGTTTTAAATCCAGGGGCGTTAAACTTAAACTCATATAGGTATAACGATGTTCAAGGAAGTTTACACTCTACTGTATTAAATGATATTAACATTGTGGGCCTTAATAGAGTTCAACCAAAGTATAGTTTAAACGCAAGCGACATTACTATAAAGGATGTTTACGATGCTTTCTACACTCTGTCGTCATTACCTAGCCTTAAAAGCTACGGTAGCACCTCTGAAGATTTTGACGCTAGAAACAATCAAGTATTGTATATGTCTAATGTCATTTTTATGCTTACAAGAACTCTTTTTGCCGCTTCTGGCCAACATTCAACCCCAAATGTTTTAAGAGAAAGTCTGTATGGAACGGAATTTGACGATTTGTCAGGCATAAATGAGGTTGTATCTGTTTCTGACAGGTTAGCCTTTAGCGCCGCCGCAAACGGATTGGCAGCACCTGGGTCACCGTCAACCACAATTATGCCTGCGGTTGACGGTAGGGATATCACAGGTTTAGATGCTAATAGCGCGTCTGCCTTTTCTTGTCACGCCACTTCTTCATGTATTTATACTACATCCAGTAAGCCAACGAATCCTACTATGTCTCAAATTGACTGGGAGGCTTATGATGTTTTCTATGAAGAATTAATATATAAGGCAAATATTTGCATATCTAAACTACAAGACTATGGGACAACTGTAAACTCGGACTTCTCTATATTTTAGAGATTTAAAATAAAATGCCTATTTCAAATAATGTTACTGTTCACGGCAAGCTGACCGCACGTCAGATTAAAAGACCCTTCACCTTAGAAGACCCTAAGTTTCAAGGTCTTAATTACCCCATACCTTTAAACCCTAAAAATGGTTATTTTAGCAAATCTTCTAATCTAAAACTTATAAAGTCTAATCTGTCTTCTCTTCTAAGGACTCAAAGGGGTGAGAGATTTATGCGCCCTGATTATGGATGCGATCTTAGAAAGTTTTTAATGGAACCTCTTGATGAGACATTGTTTTCTTTGATAAAAGAGGAAGTTACTATCTCCGTGCGTAGATACCTTAGAACCGTGTCTATAGGTAAAATTCAAGTTTTTGAGTCTAGGGGAGGGCAGTTGAAGGTTAATCTGTTTTGCTCTATAAAGGACGCCATAGCCACAGCCTTTAATATTGGAGTTAAAATCTAATGGTAGCTTTTTCAGGAACAGTTGAATCGGACTTTCTAAAACTCATACCTTCTGAGCTTGGTGATAAAGAAAAGTTAATTGATTTTTCTGCTTCGGACTTTGAAACTTTACGTCAAAACTTAATTGACTATGTTAAAGCCACATTCCCTTTAGATTACAACAACTTTGAAAGTTCAGACTTTGGCATGCTTTTAATTGAAATGATGGCTGCTGTGGGCCACATTCAATCCAACAAATCAGATTATTTAGCAAATGAGAATTACATAGGAACTGCTAAGAGCCGAGATAGTGTTAAAAGATTGTTAGAGTTAATTGGTGTGAGAATGAGGGGTCCGATATCAGCGGCTGCTAATGCCACTCTATCATACTCAGTCAATACCTTAAGCAATCCCAATACTTTAGTAGTTTCGGCTTCCGATAGGGTGGTAACTATTGGATCACCAGATGATGGCGGTTCATTGACCTACACCTTATACAAGGTTAATAATAATGGTACTGTAGATTTAACCGACCCCACTGAGGATTTAGAGTTTACTGTTTCTGCTGTAGGTGGGAATGTTACTGTTACTGACGCTGTGTTACTTGAGGGTGCATTGGTTGTAGAAACAGGAGTTTTTTCATCTCCCTCTCAAATACAGAGTGTGAACCTTAGCCAGTTTCCTTATGTTGAGAAAAGTGCTCAAGTGTTCGTTACAGGAAAGCCAGAAACTCAGGGGATTTATAAAGAAGAAGATAACATATATTTCGCATCAGGACCTACAGACAAAGTTTTCCAGGTTACTACTAATGAAAACTTTAAAGCCTCTATATTCTTTGGAGACAACACTGTAGGGTTATCTCCTGCAATTGGAGATGAATACACTATTACCTATCGTGTTGGTGGCGGAGTCAGAGGAAATTTGGCAGAGGGAGTTATTAATGCTAAATTAAATGGAACCTCTAAATTAGGCTCTTCTAAAGAGCCGGTTAGTTTAACCGTTGAGAACAGCAGCATTGCCACGGGGGGAAGGGATGCAGAGTCTATTTCTGAAGCAAAAAGATATGCACCTTTAGTTTTTAGGACACAAGACAGACTTGTAACTTTAAATGATTTCAAAGCTTTTGCTAATAGATTTGCATCAAACTACGGGTCTACTGGTAAAGCTACTGCGGTAGTGAGAAGAGCTTTCTCGTCTGCTAATATAGTCGATTTATTTACTCTGGAAAGAGCCTCTGACAATCAGTTGAGAAGAGCTACTCAAGAATACAAAAAGCAACTTTTAGAGGCTATAGAGCCACTTAAAATGCTTACTGATGAGGTTGTTGTAGTTGATGGTTTGATTAGGACTTTAGACCTTATAGTTACCCTAACTATTGATGATAAGTTTAGAAGAAGCGAGTCTGAGATTATTCAAAGGTCTAGAGCATCCATACTAAACTATATGAATTTTAACAATGTTGAGTTTGGAGAGCCTTTTATTCCTCAAGACCTTATAAGGGTTTTACTTTCTGAAGTTGATATTCTTAGATTCGCAGAAGTGGATAATGTTGATTCCAAAATAAGGGTGGGCTTCAATGAAATTATTCAATTGAATAACTTAACTATAAGGGTAGAATACATATAATGTCTGGGAAGGTATACTTAAGAAATCCTAATTTCTTTCAAAGAAACTATCATGAGGCATTAAAATTTATTATCCCAGACTATCTGTTTGAAGATGATCTGTCTGGCACTCCTAAGTCTGAAGATATTGTTGATTTAGTTATAAATACTCATATTGATGCTGCTAATAATATCTCATCCATACTAAACGTAAGTTCCATGGAAGGGTCTAATTTCACAGACTTGAGTTCCCTATCAGGTATAGCACCTTATTTTGTTAAGCAGAACAATCTAACCAAAGTAACTACACAAAGTTTTGAAAACGATATTCTTTCTTTCTTTGATGTAAAGTTTTCTGATTTCCAATCAAAAGAAGAGTTGTCATCTTTCATAGATACTAAGCTACTTTCTTCAATAACTTTAAATAATCCTAATGAGTCTGTATTCTCTAGCTTAGGATCTATCTCTGCGATACACGATCACTTAATATCCAAGCTGTCTTGGTTTTATTTTCTTAATACTTCTGGTCCTACCTTTAGTCCATCCTCATATGTTAAAGGTTTGATTGTAAGCAGCTTATACGAGGGGAACAAAATTGATACGTTAGACGGTATAAATGGGCTAACGGAGTATTTATGGCGGAACGCATCTAGCTCTTTTATACCTAGCATGTTTGTTAGTGGCAGTTCTGAGACTACCAGCGGCATACAGCAACTTGACAAGCTTAAGACTTGGAACCAGATAATCTATTCTCCTTTATTTGCAGACTCTTCTGACTTTAGAGTTAGAGATAAATTTAATCTATTTATGGAGAACAGTATAAAGTCTTCAGAAAAGATTGAAAGTGGTCCTTTCGCAAGATTAATAAGGGCCTTATCCTTTTTAGCTTTTGACATTAATAATGACACAGAGGAGATTTCAACGCTGTATGACATAGATGATTGCCCTGATGAATTACTACCCTTTATCTCTCAATTAATTGGTTGGGATTTGTTTGGCAATGATCCTGTAAGGTGGAGAATGCAGCTTAGGAATGCTGTTTCAATTTACAAATCAGTAGGTACCAAGAGGGCTATACAGTCTACAATTAATACCATATTCCCTAAAAATAATTTTCCGATTGAAGGTAGGATTACAGAATTGTGGGAATCTTACGTTCCTTTTCTAATTTATTATTCTCTTGCTACCGAATCTCCTTTCTTTAGAGATTTTAGTACTTGGACAGAGACGATAGCTGCTACTAAGGGTATTGAAAAATATTCTTACGCTAGCATGGACGAGAATATAAAGTTGGCTGTAGATAAAATAATTTTAGATACAATCATTCAATTCCCCGAAAATTTCCCAATAAATACTTGGTTATCCAAGTTTTCGGGAACATTTGAATACCGAGGCAGAGATTATCCGATACCTCCCTTTGAGGAGTATCCTTACTATGTCAACACAGAACTAAGTTTCGACATGCTTAGGTTTATAACCGACCAATTGGTATGTTTCGGAGTTAGGCAAGAGTTTGCGCTAGATGTTAGCTCTTTTATAGAGTCTAAAGCTCTTACTAATGATGATGAGCCTAGGCTAGGCTCCTGGTTGATATTCACCTCTGGATACAATCAACCCCCAAACCTTGATAGTGTTATAAAAGACATAAACAACAAGGACATAACGTATGCACCACTTTGGTCAGGTAAATCTTCTCACTTTAAATTAGTTTTAGACTCTTCAGAGTTTGATTTTAATAAGAAAGATTTAAAGTCCATAAGCAGTGGTGATGTCGTACCATTCGCTGCTAAAGCTATTTCAAAGTTTGCCCCAGCCCACTCCATACCTTTGATATCGCTTGAGGTATCTGCCTCCCCAGATAAATTTATATTTGAAGATAACTGCTTACCTCATATTTATTTAGATGGTGTGGAGTTAGACAAGGGCGCGGGGGGTAATAGATTAGCTTCGGGTATTTTCTTTAATAGCTACAAGAGAGGTATCAACTCTGATGGAGTTGTTGTTGACAGAAAAGACCTTCAATCTTTGGTTTCTCCTAAATTTATAAACTTATCAGCTATTGGGGACATCCCTAGAATCACAGCTAGGAGAAAATCATTCGAGAAGGTAATGCCTTTTAATGGCTATTACGATAGGACTGGATTTAATATGCCGGTGTCTTTTGACTCTTCCTCAGGATTAAGTGGAATCCCTTTAGGGTTAGTTCCAAGCTCATTAAGCTACACTCCCGTCACCAGCCATATTAATTTACCTCCTATATGGAATCAATGTCAGAATCTCAATTCAAACAATACTTTTTTCGAGTATGATGTTAGTAACACTCAAAACATTCGAGGAAAGTCGGGAAGCTTAAAAGATAATAAGGATACCACGACAGACAGAGGGCAGCTTCCAGGTATTTATGCGGCTATGCATAGGGTGGCTGAGTCAATTAAAGAATTAAAAGCAAGAAATGAAATTGAGGAAAACACCTCAATTAATATAGACCAAATATCTCTGGCCGCAAGCGGCACTAATGCAAATGCTAGTGGTTACACTTTTCCTGAATCAGTGAGTAATTACTATAACTTTGCGTTTGGCAGAGACCTTCATAGACTCTATAGGATCTACCAGAAAAACTTCAAATGGCATAGTTTAAGGCCCGATATTCAATCTCAAGACGGAGCAAACGTTTTTTCTCACACATTTGGACCCTTGGTTAGAAACCACGACTTTGAAATTTTAGGAGACGATAAGCCTTTTACTGCTAGTTCTTTCTCTAATACTATTAAGTTAGAGGCAACTTCTGAGCCCTTTACTGGATCAAATTCATTCTTAGCCAATGCTGATTCTAGCATGTATATAGGTAACTTTGAGAGGGTGAGCACAGGCCTAATAAGTGAGGTTGAGTTAATTCTTACATCGGGTGTGACGGGTCAGTCTTTTTCTGTAATAAGAATTCCTAAATCTAGTAAGGCTCCTTATGAGGATGAGTTCTTATTTGATAATACCGTTGTGCTGATGAGGTCAGGGGATGCACCTTCTGGACCTCCCAGGGTCCGTTTTGACATATCCAAGTATGCAAGCACCTCTCAGCCTGTACCTAATAACTTTCTATCACCAGACCATGATTTTATATTAAGCTTGAGAAGCTTGATTAGTAGGGATAGTGGTTTAACTCTAGGGGGTAGAAGCGTGGGAGTTTGGATTCACACTAAGCCAGAGAATGGCAGCATGTGGAGCTTTGATTCAAAAAGTAATTGGGTGCAGCATAATCAACTGATATCTAGAACAGAGTTGATAAACAATTACGCTCACATAAAATCTTTTGAACTAGAGGAGCACGATCCTCAAACCACAACAAATTCAAACAGCAATACCTGCTTAAACTTAGTTTCTTCAACTAGAACTTCACCTATTATAGGGCTAGGTAGTGATGACTTTAGAGATTTTGATATAGAGTTTAATACTCGTAATAGGGATTTGATATTACCATACGACTATCAGAAAAACTTTAATCAACTACATCGTTTGGATCAAAATTACGTAGTGGAGGTTTTCATGCTTCCTGGATCCCAACCTGATGAATTCCTACTTCTTGATACATTAAAGGTTCAAGACCTCACTCTTAATAAACTTTCAAAAATATTTGCGGATGGTACCTTAAGTGATCCTTTATGTGTTCTTAAGGATGTTGTTAAAGAATGCTCGGAGCACAGGGTATCTCTTTCAAAGCAGGATATTTTCGACATATTTAAACACTTTAATAATATAGCAGGAAAAAATTCTGTCGCTGCAAATGCTAGCAGAGACAAGTCTAAGACATCGACTATAATGGGTTCTGAGGGCGGATCAAGATTGGATTATCGCCTACCTGATGAGTTGCTTCTGGGAGTAACTTTTGCCGCAACTGGCAATCTTAAAGAAGAGATAACCATACAAGTATAATGTACCTACAAGGCTTTGGTGAGATTTTGGCAGATGTAATGACGGTAAATCCGGCATTGTCTGAGCTTCCATCTGCAAGTTCCATACTTGATGCTTCAAATTACACATTCCAGGCCATTACCTTCGGTAAAGACGCTGATGGGTTTTCTAACCACTCTCATGTAGTTTCAACCATACAATACACTAACGGAGACTCAAGTTCAGGGGCCAGCAGTTTTGATGATGGTGTCCTATCTATATTTAATTATGGATCTGACGAGCCAAATGGAGCATCTTCTTACGTTGTTTCCGCAACTTACTCTCATTTCTCATCCACTTACAACTCAGTTCCTAATGATCCTTTCCCGTCAGATACTAGGTTGGAGAGAGGTAGCACTCTACCCGTAAACTTAACTAAACCAGACACATCAGGATTATTCACAAGCTCATTACAGAATCTTGGGCATTACGTCAATGCTGCTATAGATCCACAACTAAGCTCAGTTTGGAACAAAGTGGGTGCTTTCGCGGCCTCTAGTGGAGATACTTATAAATTTTACGATAAAGACGGAAACTTTGTTTACGGTGGTGATTTAACTAGTAAGTACAATACTTCAGGCTTAGTAGACAAGCAAGGGTTTTTAACAATTAGCCCATCTTCTGTGGCACAGAATGTTTCTCCCTTAGATTATTCAAAAGGCTCTCTAATCCTATCTGGCGCTGCTTCACCCTCCTTAGGCCTCCTGAAGATAAGCACTCAAGTAGAGCAGTGTGACATTGTTACTTTAGTATCTTTTGGGAGTGTTAAGCATCTGGGAGTGCATTGTCTTGACTTAAAATCTATGTTAGCTTCTGGGTTAATGCCCCCTTATAGTTGGGATGCTCTAAATAATAACAGACAGTATAAGCTTGTAGCTAAGGCTACTATTTTAGACAATCCCTTTTTTCATAGAGATTTTTCAGGCCTCGCAGGCCTAGGATTTTTTCTAAACACAAGTTCTTCTAAGATATTATTAACATTACTTTTTGACTTCAAATGATTAGAGCACTAACAGATGATTTAGGTATAAAAGGGCACTTAACGGTTCATAAGGTCGTTAACGGTCAGGAGGATTTGGTATATGATGAGGATAACGTTATTGTATCTGGCTTTGGGTGGGCACTCGCCCATTTATACGGAAGGATAGGGTCAGACTCAATAACTGATTACCAAATAGATAGATTTAAACTTGGCGTTAGCGGGTCAGACTCGTTACAGGTTAGTTCTACTAATAATCTCTCGGGAGAATTGACCGAAGAAGAATATTCAAACGGTAACTCGGACAGTAACTTAGATGTTTTTTCTGGCTTTAGATGGGCTAACGACGTGGCCGGTACAACCCCTGAGTATTTTGCTAAAATACCCTTTAGTAAAGTTACTAAGGTGGACGAAAGAACAGTAAGATTTACAATTTTTGTGGACGAGGATTCTTGCAACAACATCTCCAGGCCAGGGAACAGCGAAGCTCCTCTTAATGAAATTGGTATTTTTATAAAAAATCCAAAAAACAGTGCGGTAGAAACATCCATATTAGCAGCCTACAGGCACTTCAGCAACATTAGAAAAACATCAGATTTCGGACTGGTGTTTAGGTGGACAATAACATTCGGATAATATGTTAAACCCAAGCGATTTATATGTCTCAGGCGGATCTAACAAACTTTTAGTTTGCTGGACTGATAAAGTAACTAAGTATGACTCTAGTTCATTCTACAATTTTGAGCAAGATAATTTACCTTTGTTTGATTTAGATGAGAGGACTACTCTTCTTTGGGAAAAGTTTGGACACCCTACATCTGCTTTAACAGGCATGTCCTTTATTGTTTCTGCCGACGCCGCATCCGCTTGCAGCCCACTTCATTTTACTACCTTAAGTGCTTGCATAGACGCTTTACCGGAGGTCATCAACTATCCTATACTGGTAGAGGTGGCTAGCTTTGGAGAGTTAGGCGGTTTAAACTTATCAAACAAATCTTTTGGTCCTAATGGAGCATTAGAGATAATTAACAGGCTTAGCTCCTTCGCTCCTGCTATGAATTTATCAGGTGTAGCACTCACGGGCCAAGAGTATGATGCCGGATCTACTGATTACAAGCTAGCAAGCGCGGTATCCCCAATTAGGTTAGATGTTCAGCAAGAACTTGCAGGTGCTTCTGGGCCAGGGTTGGCTTACGATATGCAGCAAGCAAGGCTGTTCAGTAACGGTTCATTTGTGGCTTCTTCAAGTAATACATGGAAAGATGAGAGATTTGCGGAGTTTAAGCCTTACATTTTTTCAAAGAAAGTTATACCAGAGCAGTTAAACAGACTAACGGCCTCTCTTAGCAGCGCCATAACTCCTTGGGACATTACTGCCGCTTCGATTTCAGAAGTTCAGAGTTTTAAATTTACTCCTTTTGATAAAGCATCTTCCGACGCAGTTTTTGATGTTAGCACCGTAAACGAATTAAATAACACAGAGATTAAGTGGGGTGACGGTACTGAGGTGGCTACAGGCGAGGGTGCTAATAATACCGCCGCTGCTGCCTTTGCTTACTTTAACAAGTTGGACTTTATTAAAGTAAACAATTGCAACGGCCCAGTATTCATTAGAAACTTTAACGTTGATGGCGAGAACTTAGTAGATAGGGGTATTGAAATCAAAAACTCTAATGTGAATTTAGAGAGATGTTCGGTATCCAGGTGCAATGATTCAGGCTTGTTTGTGGACAATTCAGAGGTCAATATTCTTAGAGGGTTTATTGGCTACAGAAACTATTCCAATATATCATCTAACAGGGTGGGAGTTCCTTTCTCAGAAAAGAGAGAATCTTATGATTCGCTAAGTGGGTATGGCGCTGGCATACGAGTCTACAATTCTACACTAAATCTTAAGTCCACTTATGATCGCGATATATTGCAGGCCTCAGCTACTTTAGATTCCAATGTATATCCTAGCTACTCTGTCAGTGCCGGAAATATACCGGCGCCATCAGTGGAGGCTTTGTATTGCCTTTCTAGAAATGATATAGGGATTGATGCCGTAAATTCTTTAATTACTGGAGGTCGCACTGAGCAGTCTGGCAAATCTCCTGACTTCGGTTCTTCAAAGAGAAACGACGGCTCTCAAATATTCGCCGAATTAAATACTGAGGCAGGGTTACGTCTTAGTAATAGTAAGCTGGATTACAGTGGTAGAATTTACTTTGACGGAAATTACAAGGGAGTAGAGTCTCGCAATTCTAAAGTCTACACAGACCAACTAAACTCAAGATTTAATCAAAACACAGCAATAGACTTAGAAAACTCCGAGCTTGTATACAACAAAGATTTATATGCAGCAGCTTCACAATCTCAAGCTGGGTCTGTAACTTCAACCTTAGAATCCCAGGTAGGTTGTATTCTAAATGGTCAGGATTTAGTTGCCGACAATAGCATTATAAAGCCTTACTACACAAGCTCAATGCCTCAAATGTTTGGCATGTTTTACACCAGTGGTTGTTTTGGTTTAGAAGAATCGGGTATAGAGCTTAAGCCTTGTATTCATTTAAAGAACAACTCTGATGCAGACTTAATCCATGCCCACATGGTTCGCGTGCCTGGGACTAGTAAAACTTTAACAGCCCACCATGGTCTTATTAGTAAGGTTGAAAGTAACTCAACACTAACTGTTAGAGGGTCGGGGCAGCATGCGACCGCTGCTAACGGATATGCGAACGTTTTCTTAGGGCCGAAAGAAAGGGAAGATAGCATTAATGTTGCTGGTTTATACGCTAAGGATAACTCCACAATAAAAATTCAAGGTCCGACAACGATTGGCAGGTTTGGTGTGGATGTTCTGGCTGAAGATAGCTCTAATATTGAGATTACCCCACATAAAGATGGCGAAGGAGCACTTCTTGTTTCTTCTTTTGATTTATCTAACCCCGCTAATCACACCATGGTTGAGCTTCACTCTACTAGGTCTTGTTTAGTAGCGAATAGAAACTCTAGAATTGTGATGGAGAATCTAGGTGATCATAAAGCTTTCTACAATACTGGCATCTACGGTCAATCACAAGACGGGTTAACTGGGTTTAGTGATTCAGAGCTTTTAACATACGCCAGCGCAGGGTTTGTACAGTTTTATCCTAACGCAAATGTAAACAATGCAGATGTTGTTGACAACCCTACAGTGGTTCAGAATAATGACAGATTTGTTTTTGAAAATGATGCTGTTTCTCCTTGTAAGCATTACCTACTACACAACTATGCAAATAGTATTGATGATATCACTACTGGAGGGATGTGTGTAAGGGCAGTCGGCAACAGTTTTGTAGAGACCAATAATGTTCACTTCCCCGCGACATGGCACAATGCCTCAGGAATAGTGTATGATATTGATGGCACGGCACCCCTAGCAGGCAATAACTGTACCAGATTGTTTATATGGAACATAGCTGACAACTCAATGCTAAAAGCTTCTCAGCTTTCTGTTTCTGGAAGCCATCCAAGAGATTCAGGATACAATGGACCCTCAGGGGTTTGGGGGTCTGCCTCCGGTGCGCCCACGGACACTCCTGACACCTCTTCGTTATCAGTATTAGATTACTACGGTCATAGTTCTGAAAATCCTTTTGGTAAGAGCGTCAGTGCCGAGAACTTTGGAGCTTTTAGACTATACTTCTCAGTCGATCCCGTAACAAATTTTATGGTAGCAAACGGTAGTAATCAGTTACAAGGGATGGCAAGACAAGTATTTTCCCAAGGATATAATTTTTCCGGTGATCTAATCGTTTCTTCTACTGGTAGCTTAGACTCTTCTTCGCAGTATGCTTCTATTCTAAGACGTTCAAATTTAGATATTGTTCCTTCTGGATTCTATTATGCTTCTGCGATGATGGCTGGTTCGGATACTATCAAAGCCGTTCTTGATGATTCTGCTTTGAATACTTTTGCAAATGCTAAACATAACATGGTAGGCAAATCTGGGTTAGCAAAAGTTGTAGAAGGCTATTATGATAATAACTCTTTTGGAGGAGACTCGTTTAATTCTTACACCTACGGTGATGGGCTAGCCTCTGTAAATAACTTTAATCTTGAAAAGGACAACTAATGCCTAACGAAATTAACTATTACGACACAACTCACACATTCATTAGCCCCGTAAGGCACTTTAAAGCTAATGATCCTTATTACTTTGAAGTTGATAACATCCCTGTCAAGCAGCTTGAGGAGTCTCAAAAATTCTTAAAAGATCAAGTTGATGGCTTAATACAGAACCAGCCTAACGCGGATGCTATAGAGATAGGTCGAAGTGGCTTTTCTGAATTAAAACCTTTTGCATTAGGCACTGATCGCAAGGTTAGGGTTAAGCCTGGAAGATTTACAGCTAGAATAAATAACGGATATAGTCTAACAACAATTCAAACAGTTACGCAAGCAACTGGCTTTGGTGTACTAGACGCTTCAGGTCCCTTAGATCTTAACAGTTTTGATTTTCAAACAAATATAGGTCAAGATGTCAGCAGTGCTTTATTTGAATTTAGTCAGGGGAGGCTGGGGGACGCCCTGAACATGAATGGCCTAGCGGAAAGAACTTTTGTTCACCCTGTATGGGATGATGATGGTTTTATCATAGCTGATCGGTCTCTAGCTGGCTCTTCTGTGAGCGGCACCACAACCCCAGGCTATGCTCAGTTTGATTCAGACTTTAGCCCAGAGTCTGATCAAAGACCTTTGTTTCCAAATTTTATCGGTGCTTTATACAAGAACAGCACACCGGAATTACAAAGACGACTTAGACTAATTAATAATGTTTTTGATAGCGAACCTACTAATGCTGGGTCTATGGGTAGGATGGAATCCGAGTTCATTAAAAGATGGCGAGGAACAATTAGAACCGCTATTGTAGATGTTGCTGAGGAGTTGGATATAACTGTCCCCGAATTTGATGCGGATGATTTCTTTTGTATCCAGCCGGACGGAACTAGATTAGCGTTAGACGCTAATAACCGTATTGATCTGTTATTTATTTACTCTAAGGCTATTGATGAGTCCCAAACAACAATATCGAAATTTGATGCCAACGGCAACCCGACCACGTTACTTCAGCCATCGTTGGGTATCTTGAAGGGGGCGGGGATAGGCGTGTCTAGAAAGACTTCCATTACAGGTGAAACTCCTGATGATAGAGTTAACCTTCAAAGCTTAGATGGCACTCCTCTCATGTTGGCGCACCCAGGTGATTTTAGCGGTAACAATACAGGGATCTCTTCGGTTAATGTCGGTTTAATAAAAGGATCATTCCCTTCGCCTGATGATTTAATGAACTTAGCTCCTCTTTTATCAGAGCAGCTAGAGTCAACAGCCTTCCAGCTAATAGGGCAGTCTATTCTGCCAATTGCTTACATTAGAGTTCAGAATGAGGGTGGTCCCATTGCTGATATAATCAATAATGATGATATTATTGATATAAGACCTTTCTTTAGAACCACTGAGCTAGCTTACAATGAGCGAGCAGGTATTGCTGCGGCAACACCACAAGTCTCTATAGCTAATCCGGTCGTAACCGAAGCTTACTTTGAGAAAACTTTAGGTAAAACTGTCGAGGAGCTTAGTAGTAGGATATCAGAGATTCAGGGCAACAACTCCTCACCACCACCACCACCGAACAACCCTCCACCAAATGGTGAAAGAGCTAGAGTGATCGCCGCCGGAAGTGTTCTAGGGGGCTACTGGGGTCCTGAGGGTGCTCTTTTAAGACATGCTAAATCAAATATTGGAAACGGTATCGAGCTAACTCCAATTAATGACCTTATTGATAAGGTTGAACAGGAGTTTGGGTATGTTCCTGGGAGTATCCCTTTCTTCCCTAATTGGGACTTCGCCGATTGGAAAAATAATGGCCCCTTTACTGACCATGCAATAAATGATCATATCAATATAGGATACCCAAGAGCCATTGAGGAAGCTGGGCCGCAAGGACTTCAGAAATGGATGCCTCCTTGGAAAGGACTTCCTGGGGTAACCGAGTTCGTCGGCGGCGATCCAGAAACTGTCGGATCAAACTTAACTTTAGAAGAAATTAGGAATGAGTTGGGTTTCACGGCTTTCAATATGTATAACTTTGCCACAACCGAGGTTGCGGATGATTTAGGTCTGCCCGCCGGAATCCGTTTAACGGATCCATTAAGTCAAGAAAAAAGAGAAATTGCAAAGAGAAATGTTCAGATAAACTTTGTTAGAAAGCGTATTCAGTTGGATTTCACAGAAACTCCTTGGGTGACAGATTACCAAGTAAAGGTAAATCTTCTACATTGCCTTCCTCTAAGCGAAGGTGCCCGAACCTTTCCAGTCGAAACTCCAGCAACCGCAGCGGGAATGAGAAATGGTTCTTGTGTTTGGGTTCAAAAATTTAAAGATTACTTTACAATTTGTGTAGCTTGGGCAGGTAAAGATATAACTCCCCTGACCCGAGGTGGACTCGGCACCTTCCCCGAACCTCAAAGACAATACCCTTGGGTTCACAGAAACGATTCTGAGAGATTTGCGGGATTTGCCATGCCAAACTTTAGGCTAATGTCAAATCCAGAATTTAGTACAGGAGGCGTCACGCCCGCAGGATTCTCCGTTAACATTAATTCGACCGAAAGGCAAGATCTTTTTGACTTAATCTTTAATGGATTCGGAAATCGTCTTTCTTCGCGGGCCGTGAACCCCGGCGGCATTATACCTGAGACTGACGCTAAATTCACACGTCCTGATTACTTTACTACCGTTGCTCCTATAGTATACCCTTCAGTGCAGTTTGAAGTCATTGGCCTTTCATCTAATTTAACAAATAGATCATTTGGAAGTAATGGCGCTTTAATGAGATCCACCGATCCTACCATTATTTGTACTTAAAGTAACTTATGCCCCTCAGCAACAATCCAAACATATTCCCCTGTGGCAGAGGTCTTAGGCCAGGAACACAGGGTTCGGGCGGAGGGGGCCAGCAGCCTAACACCACTCCTGTAGTACTAGTACCAACACCACCTGGAGACCCAAATCCTCCTTTTATACCTCCTCTTATCCCTGGCCCAACACCCGCAGTGCCAAGTCCAGGCATTCCAAGTCCAGGAACCCCAGGAGGACCAGCAACGGGATCGCCTACAGGCCCAACAGGCCCGGCAGGACCAACAGGAACAACAGGCCCAACAACGGGAGGACCAACAGGCCCAACAACGGGAGGACCAACAGGCCCATCAACGGGAGGACCAACAGGCCCATCAACGGGAGGGCCAACAACAGGCGCTCAATTCTTTAAATGTGCAACTGTTGCTTTAGGGGTTTGCCCCGAAGATGTAGGCAACCCAGATCTAAACTCTGCATCAATAACTACTATCTTTCAGGAGTGTCAACCTTGTCAAAGACTTGTTGAATTTTCAGGCGAGATAATTGCAGACCCTTCATGTAGATTTAGATCCAAAGAAGAGTGCGAACAATCATGCGAGTCTCCTGTATTTACAGGAAACGTATGTCTCCCATCTCTTCCAAGCACTCAACCCACCTCAGAGCCAACTAATCGAGGCAGAGAGAGATACGGAACATCATTTTCAAATTCAGATTTAAATCAAACTTCAGAGTCTGTACCTCAAACTAACTCAGGTTTTCAGGGTGTAAGTCGAACACCCAATGGAGACCCCATTTCAGTTGTTATAATTGGTAATCAAAGCGGAAACAATGTAATATTACCGGACCCAACTCAACAAGCATCCACAGAATTGCAAAATTCAATATCAAACAAAGCTAATACTCAATCTAGTCAGATACTTAGTGTGCAGCAAGATCAGAACGCTACTGTAATAACGGTTGACCCCATTGTAAAAGATGAGGACAGAATTAATACCCGAAGGGGGATTCAAAAGCCTATGCTTTTTGATCCTAATCTTAACTTTTTTAAATCTGAGCCTTCAACTGTAGTAGAAAAAGTGAGTAATGGTTTACATTTAAATATTTTTAAAAATAAAATCCCTGTAGAAGTTTTTGAATTACTAGTCAACAGTAACACTAACAATCCTTGGAACGAGATTACTCTTCAAAGTTTATCTGACGATAAGTTATTAATGAGTCTTAATAATAGACTGGCTAATTCTTTTCAATACCTAAGATTTGCAGGGGGATCTCCTATAGGGTTGTCGGTTCTTCTTAATGTAATAAGAAAACATTTACTAGAGGGCACAATAAAAGAGTTTGATCCCGAGTATTACATATTCGCTGCTCTGTCGCAGATATCTGATAACTTTGAAATTCTTGAAAAGCCTGATACCGAAGAACTAAAAGACAGGTTAGCCTTAAACTATCTTCAAAAAAATTCTAATACTTTTGAAAACAACAAATCCTCTTCTTGGAGGAATTTTCAAATGAATCGTGTTAGACCTTTAAATGAAGATCTTAATTTAAAAGTAGCCATAAACACTTTAAGCGGAATTAAAAATTTAGAAATACCAAATAATGGATTTCCTATCAACAGGTTGACAAGCCTAAGTCAAATCACCTCACCGATAGTAGGTTACACTAATAGAATTAATATAGGGGACGGCGGGGGTTATTATGTTCATGGCGTCAACCTTAGGGGTGAAGGCGTCGCTATACCTACTAGAAATATACTAAGTCAGGCCTTTTATGCGCCGGGGCCTATTAGAGCTAAAGTTCTTGATATGTTAGATATTGATCCTGCTATTAAGATCGTTGCAACATCTACTGAAGGAAAGCACGAATTTGTGTCCGATGATTTAGGGGCATCAGCGGTAAAGCCTTTATTCTTTGCTTTAGACCCAGCAACAGTAAGCGGTGGATATTTAGAGAACTCAATGGTAGAAAGTTACAGTGGGACATATAGCAGACTCACTTCTGAGTCTGATATTGACAGATATGTAAATAATCATGCATTGAATATTTCTATACTATCTCTAGATTACAGAGATCCAATTTACCGTTACATCCTGGATACCTCAACTTTAACTGCCTCCCTTAACGATTTCAATATGGTTGGTTTTGAAGACCAAGGATTTGAAAGCTTAGATGTAAAATTTGTAAAAAATATACCATTTGGGTTTATAGTTACTCCCGTGGCTGGTGGCAAGTTTAATCCTTTCAACGGAAGATCTACTTTGGATAAGACTGGGGCAAGTCACACTAGGTCTATTTCCGTGATCCCTGCTACTAGTGAGTCTGTTGATAAGGGAGATTCTACTTTTCTAAGGGCGTTCAGTCTACACCAAGTTTCGGGTATTGATAGGATAGGCGTAGGTGAGCAAATTGATACTCAAAATATTGGATATCAATACCGAGAAGATTACTTTACAGACACTTTTTACTCTAATGACTCCCTTAGCTACGGTGGTAGCTCAGTGCCTGTATCCGCTCAGGGCACAGCATTTATGCTGAGGGAGGTGATAGATTACCTCTCAGCTACTTACAACTCAAGTAAATTCACTTGGTATGACGTTTTTAGCCGTATGCCTGTTACTAGATTGGGTGAGGTCTTTTATGACAGTGATAAGGACTTTATGGTGAAGGTGGCAAATGGCTTTAGAGATGGGATCACTCTTTCTAATTTAGACTTTAAAACTAAAAAAACAAACAGAGTTATTGATGATGATTCTAAAACCATAGTTAGTGTCGGTGACCGTGAGGGCGTAACTACAGTTAGGATATAATTTTATTACTTTTATTCTAGTAAAACTAGATACATATACGTACAGGAGTTTATTATGCGTTACATTAATGTTGAAGATGATTACATCAGCAAGATCCTTGCTGCGAATAACCTTTCTGAGTCGAACTCGATTAACGAGTCTCAGGAAGTTGTTGAGTCCCAGGTGGAAGAGGAGCACGTTTGCCCGCTGTGTGAGTCCCAATTAGATGAGCCTATCCCAGAGCAAAACATGAAAGAGTGCGTCGATTTCATTCTTGGGACTATCAATGAGGCCCTTGAAATGGAAGGTGAATCCCTCGAAGAATCGGAGGAAGAATCGGAAGATGAGTATCTTGAAGAGGAGTACGAAGTTGGCTCAGATGACGATAAGGATGACGATGACTGCCCTTCTAAAATGAAGAAAAAGAAGAAAAAGAAGAAAGACGATGAGGACGATGAAGACGATGAGGACGACAAAAAGAAAAATGAAGAGTATGATATGTCGTCTAAAATGATGAAGAAGAAGAAGATGATGAAGAAGATGATGAAGAGATAGGTTTTTTAAGTATGAATTCTAATACTAAAAATCTATTAGCTTTATCAGAGGAAATTCTAAAAAAGACTACTCCTGTAGAGAAAGTTACTAGACCAGATTACCAAGGTAATCTGGTCTCTGATGATGGGATTAAGGATATCGTTGTTCCTGATCAGTTTGTTAATCAGCTACTAGGGTTTAATGAAGCTCTCAACGAGTCTTCTGATCTCGATAAGAAAAAAGAGAAAATGCCTGAGTTTACCCCAATAACAAAAGATGTATTGGCTAATGAAAAACTTGAAGCATTGGTTGAGAATTTAAAAACTTTACTTAAAGAAGCCCGCGAGGTTTTATTAGAGCTTACAGCTACTGGTTCATTAGGACACGCAGCTAAAAGTTCAAAGAGAAAGAAGAGGCGATTTAGATGAATCTAATTGCAGTTATAAAAGAAGCCAAAACTAGCAAGGCCATGGGCTCAGATGAGGGCCGTAAAAAAATGAGAACAGCTAAGGCTACTTCAACACCCACTAAATCTCGCGTAAAAGTTTACGACTCTATTACGACAGCCTTAAAAAAGGGTTATGTTGGTCAGATATTTTCAACTAAAAATTCAAACCGCCTTTACGTTATAACTAAACGTAAATGGGGTAAGGACGATGAACAGGAAGTTGGAGGCCGTGTTGCTAAAGGATTTTCTCCAGGTAGTATACCTTCCAAGTTTGAAGATGTAAAAAAATATGCCGTTAGAACATTAGTTCGGCATGGTAAGCAGAGGTCCGGTAGATTTAAGAGCAAGAAATACTGGTCTCGCAAACAGAAATAAGGATTTATTATGTTACTCGTCGAGTGCAATGTTTTAGAAAAAGTAGAAGTTATCAATGAGGGTGTGGAGGGGAATACTCGCCTCAGGTTACGCGGTAAATTCCAACAATGCGACGAGCAGAACAACAATGGTAGAATTTACCCTAGAGCAATTTTAGAAGCACAGGTAAAAGCCATACAAGCTAAGATTGTTGACAGATCTTTAGTTGGAGCTTTGGACCACCCTGCTAATGATGCTATCCATCTTTCTCAAGCTTCTCACGTTATTACGGGATTAAGCATTGATAAAAACGGTTCAGTAATAGGCGAGTGCGAAATACTTTCAACTCCTAATGGTAAGATAGTTGAAGCCCTTTTAAACTGCGGTGTTAAGATTGGTATTTCTAGCCGTGGTGTTGGTAGCGTTACAGAGGGGATCAAAGGAAAGATTGTTAACGAAGACTTCAAGCTCATTACTTTCGACCTTGTCTCAGATCCTTCTACTCATGGAGCGTTCCCTGAGCTTACGGAATCTATTCGTGAGAACAGTCAGCTTGCTCAAGAGATTGTCACCAAGCATAAGAGTGATCGAGTCCTGCTTACAGTACTTGAGAGTAAGATTAGCGAGGCCATGAAAAAATCTAAGAAGAAAGCTAAGAAAAAGGCTAAAAAGAAAGGCGGTAGCTCTGAGTTCCCTGATTTGAGCGGTGATGGTAAAACTACTTTTAAAGACATTTTAATTGGTCGTGGTGTTATCAATAAAAATGAAAGTATGTCTGATCTGGATATTGCTATTAAATACGGCCTTCCGTTAACTGATGGTCAAAAGAAAGTTTTAGCTGCAT
>CEVB01001236.1_pt1 | contig 32975 bp, 35 predicted proteins | sample 531381 | NCBI WGS metagenome assembly CEVB01 (sample SAMEA2622763, study PRJEB7988) | marine metagenome | biome: marine biome (ENVO:00000447); feature: surface water layer (ENVO:00002042); material: "saline water (ENVO:00002010), including plankton (ENVO:xxxxxxxx)" | depth 5 m | reverse complement strand
TTGCCGCTAATTAAACCGCTGAACGTCCCTGTAGTGCTACTCACGCCACTCGATGCAGTGATAAGACCCGTAACGCCCAGTGTACTTGAGATAGTCTGTGCGCCTGTGAGTGCGAGTGTCCCTGCGGTGACGTTGAGATTTGCGCTGCCTGTGTTTATTGCCAGTGCGTTATTGCCGCTGGTATCAATGGACGCTGCCGCATCAAACGAAAACGTCCCTGCATCTGACTCAATCGTGCCAGCGTCTAACGTCAACGTAGCTGTTCCAGCGTCTAATGACAGATTATTGTTACCCGATGTATCAATCGTAGCGGCTGCGTCGAATGACAATGTGGATGCGTCTGATTCTATGGTATTCGCATCCAGTGTCAGTGTAGCTGTACCTGCATCGAGCGTTAGGTTGTTATTGCCAGAAGTGTCAATGGTGCTTGCAGCATCGAACGACAGCGCAGTAGCTTTGACGGCTAATGCTTGTCCGCTGTCACCGATGCTATCTGCGTAGAGGTTCGCCCACCGCACTGACGTAGTGCCTAAATCGTCGGTGCTATCGGTATCACTAACTATATTGCTACCTGATGTTATGCCGGCTGTAGCTGTAACTAATCCAGTTACGCCTAACGTGCCTCCTACTGCCATATTGCGCGAAAAGAAACCATCGCGTGGCCGGGTCGCTCCCGATTTACCTATATCGTAGGTCGCATCGGAAAACAGCAGATCGCTCGTCACGGTGGCATTCACGGTCAACGTGTCTGAAGCACTGTCTCCCACGACTACAGCACCATTTAAGGTTAACCCACCGGTTAACGTCAACGCGCCGCCTACACTGACATCGCCGGCAAATGTTGCTGCTTGTGCTGAAGATAGTGTTAATGCGGTAGTGCCGTTTGTTCCGAGGGTAAACGCGTTAGTCGCGTGGTTGTATGTGATAAGACCTATGTCGTTATCACCCGCATCCCCAAACGCAATTTTGCCCGTACTGGACCCACCTGAAAGAATTGTAATACCCGACGCCGTGCTGTTTTCAAACACAGCTTCGTCTGCATCTGATGCCGCTTGCACTGTGCCGGCAGATCCGGTGTGGACGTGTAGCTGACCACCATCAGCCGCAGCCAGTCCGGTTCCAATAACCAGCTCACCCAACACATACGACGCCGTGCTGTCTATGTCGCTATTGTTGATTGTGTGCGTGTATATGTTTTGAAATTCAGCGTTGAGGTCCGAAGCGGTTAGTGTTTCTCCGCTCACCCAACTCTTTAATGCTGTAAGATTCATTCAGCCTTTTCTCCCACGGTCTTATGATTTATTGGCCGGGCCGTGTGCCGGCTACTCTTCCCTTAATTGTCGCACGCCAATTTGCGACGCCGTCCTTCCAATCAATCTTAACATGTCATTGGGAATTGCTTGTTGGAAATTTGTCTCGCCGAGCATGTAGCGCGCGAGCCCGGGCTTAGTCATAAACTGCGCAATACCCACGTCGGTTACAGCCCGTGCTGCAAGACGCGCCAACGCATCCCGCGTATCTCCACCTTTTTTGAACATCCCGGTCAGCGCATCGACTACGTCTGACCCATACCCACCTTGAAAATTCACATAGCGCGCCGTGTTGCTAAAGTTTCCCATCGACCGCTCGCCTTGCGTCATTTCTTGCAATGCCCTCGCCACGGTGCGCAGCTCGTTGTATACATCTGTTCCCAGCAACGCTTCTACCGAGCCCGGTCTACTCTTTTCTAATCCGTCTAAGTAGTTATTAATGTGCTTGCCACTTATGATCCTCTGCAGATCCTGTGGATACATACCCGAGCGCATTTGATCCGATGAAATAGACCCAGCCGCTTTTAAGTTTTCAAAGAATGCATTTATAATCGACGCCCACGCGTCTGCGCCCTCCTTAGTTATCCTCAACCCCGACGGCGTTCCCTGCTGGCCTATACTAATTTTAAAATTTATAATCTCTTCAGGCGTCATATTTTCAAACACTGTGCGGGCAATTTGGCTGCCTTTTTCCTCATTCCCCATTGCCCTGCGAACTGCCCCCGACTCTTTCACCCGAAACAATGACTCGGCTGCGTCTGCCGCTTGTCGCCCGAGTGCGTACGCTTGCGGATTGTTTGTGCCGCCACCTTGACGCAGAAACTCCATCTCGGCGTAGTGCATTGAATCCGCAAGGTTACGCATTTGTGTTTCTACCGAGTCGTCAAAAAATGGTTGAGCCGAGCGTCTATTGGTGTTTAACTCGGTGTATATCTGTGTCTTTACTCTGCGCACGTCGTCGAACGTGCGCGCTCCCAACGCCAGCTCCATTGCGCTTGCCAGCTTGTCTAAACCGAGCACGCCTACGTTGCCCTCACGCTTAAACAAGTCTGTATTTTCTATTGCATTCAACGCATTGTCTATCGCAGTGCGGTCTATAGGTGCAGCCCTATCTACGCCACCTTGCGTAAAGAAGTCTGTATACAACTTATTGATATCGCCTTGACGAATATCCGTTGTCGTTTCTATTGCACCACGTATCCGTTCGCCGGTTTCTATAGCTGCGTCTGCGCTACTGGCAGTAGGACCGCCCTTTGAACCCGCTTTTTTCTGCAGGTTGTTCATCGCTCTTTGAAACTCTCTAAAAAGCGGTTCGTCTGCTTCGCGCATAATTTCAGTTGTTACTTGATTTGTGCGAGCGACGTTTGCCATGCCTCCTATAAATGGGGACGCGGTCCTTATTTGAGGAGGAGCAACTTTCATCATCTCTGTGCCTGCAGCCTTATCAGCCTGACCCACAAGATCGCGGACTTGCTTCATTGCGCCTGTTTGCGCTTTCTTCGCCGCTGGCCCTTTTAGCAGTGCAGTTACACCCTTCTGCATTAACTCGCCACCCGCTGCAAACGCGCCCTCTAACGCAGTTTGCCCTACGTCATATCCTCGCTCTGATCCTGCTTCCTTTGCCATGCCCTGTCGAAATGCATCTCCACCCGCGCCACCTACAACAGTCCCAGCCCCCGGCTTTACGAACGATCCCGCAATACTCGTCACCATTGGGATCGCGTCTCCCAACATATCAGCGAAGTCGTAAATAGTTATCTCATCTTCATCGAACTTTTTCAATCCTTGCGGCGTATTTACAAACAGCTCGCCATTTTTTATTTGTATGGCTTCGCGCGGCACGCCACGGCTCACCAATATGTCGACCTTACCTTCAGGCTCTGGATCGAGCGACGCTAACATACGATTTTTGAATTGCTTCATTAAGCCACCCAGATCTGCAGTTGCAGTAGGTGGTTCGTCTTGCATGTTTGCAGACGGCAATGCAGGCGCAGTGTATAGTTGGCGATATTGCTGTAGTTGGTTTTTAGCCATTAGTATGGACCTTTTCCGCGACTAATTGCTTCTACTTCATATAGGCTTGTTATCTCACGGTTCATTTGATTTACTAATTCACCCAACGTGTTTCTAAGTTGCTCTGGTTGCGTGAATATTCCCCCTACTAATCCTTCGTAAAAATCCTGCTCGGCTTCGGTTAAGGCTGCTCCAGAGCGATAACGTGCTACCGTGTCACGAAGGAATCCTAATTGCGTTAGAAAGTTTGCCGCTTCCGGCCCAATCGCTTCTTGCTCGCCCATAAAATAAGCGTAACCTTTTTTTATAGCTCCCTCACTTCTCCCAAACGCTTCCTGTATTTGCCCTATTGCACCCGGGTCAGCTAAAGTATCTATTGCCCTCAAAGCATTCGCACGTATAGTCGTCAACTGCATGAGTTTGTTTTTCTCAGTTGCGCTAAAGTTGTATGCGTCACTTGCTGCATCAATTCGGTCTAAAAATGAATTCAACATATTTTCTGACAGGTCGTAGCCTTGCGCTTGTAAACCAGCCTCTAATGCAAGGACGCCACTTTCATAGTTTGTCTCTGTCGCTTGCTTTACTGCACCGTCCAATATGGTATTGAATGTGCTTCTTATTTTTGCTGCCTGTTCATTGTATCCTGCCACCGCCGATGTAAGCAATTCGGGGGACTTTATACCGCTCTGCTCAACTATTAATCTCCGTGCCTCGTCACCTCTAAGAAATGGGTTTAACGTAGCCACGTTACTTCCAGCATCTGCTGCAATTCGGATACGATTGCTACCACTGAGCGTCGGGCTACCAGCGGCATCGGTTGCAGCATTTATCTTGTTTATGTCTGCTTGTGCTTTTTCCATTTGCAAGTCGAACAATTTTTGGTCTGCCACGCGTTGCCCGTAAGTAGCGTCAAACACATTCTGCCCATACTCGCTCATACCATCTGGGGCTTGTGGCTGCCTACCTAATGTTTGTAATAATCTGGGGTCGCCTTGTGGTAACATTTGCAACGCCGCGCCAAACGTTGCCGGGTCTTCAGGTAGTGGTGCAGCCTGTGCAGCTGTTGTCGCTAAATTCTTATCGCGCGCCATTTCTGCATTTGCAATTTGCAAATCTCGCAATCTGTTTAGTGCCGCTTGGTTTTGTAATCCACCATACAGGCTAAATGCTTGCGAACCTATGCCGGCTGCTTGCCCTATACCACGCAGAAACTTTGCGCCGCCAGTTGATTCAACTTCTACAGGTGCAACCTGTGGATTGCCGCCAAATGCGCGCGACAAATTCGCGCGCGCTACCCGTCTATCTAATTCGCGCTGGGCTTTCTTTTGTTGATTTCGGTCTAAATACGATGCCCCCAAATTGCCCAACATATTTACACCCTGCAGGGCTAAGGCTATTGTCATTGGCTCTGGCATTATGCTCTACCTTGTCCGTATGATGTGTTTGCGCGCGCACGGCTTTCACGCAATTCAGCAGCGGTCATACCTGTCATTCTCATTATTTGTTCATCGGTTAAATCTGGCATATTTGCAGCAGCTTCAGCTATTTGTTCACCTGTTGGTGTTTCTATATTTAAAATATTGGTAGATTGTCCACCTAATCCTAATGCTTGCCTTATGCGACTTTCTACATCTGTATCTTCTATGCCAATGTCTGCAGCTTCTGCTGCTAATAGTTGAACTATATCTGCATCTCTAAAATTTCTGTCCTGAAGTGCTGATGCTCTATCGGCTGCTTGGCCTGTTAGTGTTCGCCTACCGCCCACGCGTCCATAAAGCGCATCTGCTAATGCTTGATCTGCACGTACGTTGGCATCTTCTGCTCTTGCTTCTGAACCGCGCGAAGCTGCTATATCTTGATCTATTGCCTGCCCTCGCAATGTGCGCGTGGCTGGGCCACTTGCCCCACGCGCAAAATAATCGCCGGTTACGTCGGCTTCCGCTAACCTTCCTTGCAATGCCTGTGCATTGATGTCGCTTCTTAAGGCGCGCTCTGCCCGGTCGTCGGCTGTAAGTGCACGGGCAAGCTCTTGCTCGACTGTGCGACCCTGTAGGGTTTGCTCTGGGCGCCTACTGCCTCCAAACTCCAATCGCCCTGTCCTGTCCGCTTGCGCTAATCTATTCTGTAAGTCTTGCGACCTTATGTCCGCAGATAGCGCGCGCTCTGCGCGGTCCCTACCTTCAACCGCATCTAATATCTGTTGGTCTGCCAAATCGCGTTGTATTGTACGCTGTGACGGTCTACTGCCACCAAAATCCAGTTCGCCCGTCAAACCAGCTTGTGCTAACCTATTCTGGAAGTTTTGTGATGTAATATCTGCGCCTAACGCCCTATCTGCGCGCGCGTCTGCAGCCTGTTGTATCTCTCTATTCTGTATAGCACTTTCAATGTCTTGCTCTGCTAAACGTGCTTGAAGCGTTTGCTCTGCTGGCATATTTGCACCGCGTTGGAACTCGCCTGTAACGCCGGCCTCTGCTAATCTATTTTGCAAATTCTGTGACGCTACATCTGCATCGAATGCGCGCCCGGTCAACGTCTGCCGTCTGCCATCCTCGTCTTCAACTGCGCCAAAGAGCGCAGATTCTAATTGCTGCTGTGCGCGCTCATCGCCCGACAACGCCAAATCCCGCTGCAGATCAAATTGTTGCTGCTGCAATGTGCTAATTGGCGCACGATTCGCCCCGGCTTGAAATTCTCCCGTCACCCCTGCTTCTGCTAATCTGTTTTGAAGATTCTGTGCCGCTATATCTGCGTCTAATGCTCTACCTGCGCGTAAATCCGCACCCCTTGCTAATTCACGCTGCTGTCTCTGTGTTGCAAGGTCTGACTCTAATGCTCTCGACTGCAACGTAGCCAACGGCGCTTGATTGGCCGCGCCCGTATCAAACCTACCCGTCACTTCTGCTTGTGCTAATCGACGCTGCAGTTCAGCAGTGTCAAGATTAGACTCCAACGCATCGCCGGCTCGTATGTCTGCCCGGCCTGCAAGATCCCTATTTAATTGCTGATCTAATATGTCTTGATTTAAGGCGCGTTGTGCGCGGCTATCTGCAGCACTTGCTAAGTCTCTTTGCTGCGCCGATGTTGCAAGCCTATCCCCGAGAGCTTGCTGCTCCCTAAAGTCTGTACTTGTTTGCAGCCTACGCAAAAGGTCTTGTGTTGTTAAGTCTGACGCCAGCGCATCTGCTGCCCTTGCGTCTCCTGACAATGCAAGCTCCCTTTGTAGGTCTTGTGTAGTAAGGTCTGACCCTAACGCTTGCGCTGCCCTTGCATCCGCTGCGCTTGCCAGCCTGCGCTGCTGTGCTTGTGTGGTTAGGTCAGAGCCCAATGCTTGTGCAGCGCGCGCGTCGCCGGCTGTAGCTAATAATCTATCTAATCGCTCGCTCGTTAGCCTTGACCCTAACGCATCAGCTTCTCTTTCGTCTGCTGCTGTAGCAAGAAGCCTGTTTTGCCGCTCTGTAGTTAATTGGGAGCCGAGTGCGTCGGCTGCCCTTGCATCTCCTGCAATCGCTAACCGCCGCTGTAAGTTTTCCGTCGTTAATCTGGAGCCTAACGCTTCTGCCTCTCTTGTGTCTGCAGTTGCTGCTAATCGTCGTTGCTGCTCTGCCGTCACTAAATCAGATCGCAGACCGCGCTCTTGTCTGTCTCCTTGATCGCGCGCAAGCTGCCTGTTTATCCTGTCGGTTTCTAACCCTGACAATTGGGCCTGCCTGCCAAACACATCTTGCTGTGCTTGCCTTCTAAGGCCCGCATCGGCTATCTCAAGCTGATCTCGTCGCCCTTGCAGTCCTAACGCCTGTGACACTGCGTCGCCCGCCATGCCCGCTTCTAAGGCTTGCCTGCTGTCCATTTGCCCGGACAGACCCGCCACATCGCTTATTGCCCCACGCTCTAAATTCTCGTTGGCTAATCCTAACGAATCTCGCCGGCCTTGAAAGTTGAGCGCGTCTGCCAGCGCCTGCGATTGTAAGTCGTAAGCGCGTGCGTTAATGTCATTAAGAGTCCGCTCCCGCGCCCCTATAAAATCACCAAATGCTTCCGCTGTGTCTCCGCTTCTCAACACGCCCAGCCTGTTTAGCTGTTCGCGCAACTGCTCTTGCTCTTGTTGACTGCGCCGCAAAAAATCTGCTCGCTGTTGTTCGATTAGTGGGTTAGTTCCACCCATCAATCTTTCTTGTATTACTCGCTCTGCGTTAGTTGCTAAATCGCCACCTAAATCTACCCCACTGTCAGTGAGCCGTGAACGGGCTACGCCGAGCGCCTCGGCTAACGCTCCTTCGTCGTTTAGTTGATCTTCTTGCAGCCGACCCATCACATTTGTTTCAGCAGTTGTTGCTAACCCGTCAGCCGGGTTTATCATCTGCCCACCGAGAGATTGATTTAGTAATTCACGTTGCACCATGTCAGCGCCTGTGTTTACGCTGTCGCTAACAATTGCTTCGCCTGTCCCTGCTTGCAAATTGTCGTCTAATCCTAAAAATTGGTAGGGCGTCTTTATGCCTCGGGTCAAGCCTCCTGTAGACGATGCGGTTTTTTGCACGCCAGTGTTAGTTGCCCTGTCGGTAGTTACGTCTGGTCCGGTTGTTGCTGCTTGTGCTGTCGTTATATCTTGCCCGGGAGTTGCTGCGCGCGTTGCAAATTGATTACGTATAACAGGATTCGCTCTGGTAGCAAATTGATTTGCTACATCTGTTGCCCGAGATGTTGTTTTATCGTTTATGTCTAATTTTTCATATGAGTTGGGATCAAACGTGCCTGTCCCAACATTAGTAACGCCTGTCCCATCCCCTTCTACTGTCGGCATCCCTGTGTAATCTACCTGATTAGCAAACCCCATTGCTTTGTATTCTTCTGGGGTGCGCATGATGCCGGCGTCTGCGTCTGCGAAAAATTGATCAAACATGCTGGGGCGGGAAGGCGACTGCTGGGGTGCATTAGCAAAGCCCATTGCTTCATACTCAGCAGGGCTTCGCTGTATGCCTGCGTCTGCATCTGCAAAAAACTGGTCAAACTTGCTCGGTGGGGAGCTTTGATTTCCTTGTTGGGATCTTTGTTGTGCTAAAGCCTTAATTCTGGGACTAACTGCTCGATTCCTTAATATATATTGAAGATTATTGGGGTCAGCGTCTAACATAGCTAACACCTGCGCCTCTTGCTCAGGGCTATCCGAATACCCGGTGTTTCGTGGCGCAAAGTTATTGACGGTATTGGCCTGTGGCGGCATATTTGCCGCCGTTTGTTTTGTCCCAATCCCGCCCATTGCCTGTGAAGCTGATGCTCCACCTGTTGGGCTTTGGCGAGGCCCAACGACCGCATTATTTCCGGTCGTGAGCGTTGCTCCCAACCCCCTCGTAGGTGCAGGCGCAGTACCCTCTCGTCCCTGTTGCCCAAAGCCTAACGCCTCGTATAGTGACTGCATGTTTTGCTGTTGCGCACCATTGTTAAGCATATCATTATTGCCACTACTTGCATTACGCCGTTTTGCATAATTTAGGGGGTTTTGATTAGCCCCTCTTATTTGTCCGAATGCCATTAGCTTACACCTGCTCTGGGTTTGCGTTGCCTGCCAATAACTTTGTATTGCAGGTGCGTTCGACGAATACGATACGGTTCGTCTTTTGTATTATTGGTAAACTTTAACGAACTGTGTGGGTCATATCCCTTTAAATCTAAGTCTTTACTAACCATACGCTTTGTACCTACCGCGTCTGAGTCAAGCGTAAATGCATCCATCACGCCGCCGCCGCCTGTTGTCGTCAGCGTCCCTACGTTGCCCCCTACGCCCTGCGATTCTTGTTGTACGGTTAATGTGAACGCGCCCAACGAGTCATAATATGTCCGCGCATAAAGCCACCGAAGGTCTACGTCTCCCCCCAACGGCGCTGGTGACGATGTTTCAAAATGACTGTCATATGCTGCCGTCTCGTGGTTGTATGTTGCTGCCGGCGCGTGGTCTAACAATTTGCCGTTAAAATTTCCTGCATGTGGCTTGTCGTCAATAATTCCCGCACAATTGCGTTCAAACGTATCACTTAGCCCGTTTAATGGTCCATACCACGCAAAACGCGTTTCGCCGCTTGTCTCATCTGCGTAGCGATGGCGCAATGACATAACCATAATTTCATTGCAATTCGTATTGTCGTTTGGCAACCAAAACCACACCTCGTTTTGGTCTGCATAATATATGGCAAAACTTTGTTTGAGCCGGCTTTTGTTTACATTAGCCCAATACCCTTCGTCAAGTGCGTAGGATACTTTGTCCACCGTTTCCCCACCGGCCCACAGATATACCCCATCCTCCAATACATACACTTGCGCATTGCCGGGAATCGTGACAATAGCCCGCCCAGATAAACTACCCCCCTGCTGCGGGTTACGCGGATCTGTCGTTGTGCGCTGTTGTAGCTGATACGGGATAGTTGCATTGCCTGTGGGGATAAGCACCGCAATAAAATCCTCGGTATGTATCGCCAATGCGTTTTGTAGGGGCTGTAAGCCCCTTACAGGGCTACCGAGGTTGTAAAAGGAGGTAGCACCCCACGTTTCAGGATCACCCGCACTGGAGTACCACACGCGGTCCTCGTTTGCGTTTGTGTTTGCCATCCATACGCGGTTGTCAAAAAACGCAACGTGGTCTGCCGTTGTAAATCTACTGTCAACGTCTAATGCGGCAGCGTTGCCCGTCCCAGTCCACTTTATAGGCGCGTCAACTCCGTTTGTTAGCACGAGCGTATCAAACGCCCGCACCCATTCAAACGTGTTGTCGTTTCCTGCTGTGATTGTTACTGAGCCAGTAATAGCTGACCATCCGCTATCGTATTTGTAAATGGCTGCGCCGGCCACTAAAAATACGTGCTCGACTCCTGTTGACGGTACGCGAAATTGTCCGCAAGCTGTGACCGTTGGCGTCCCAGATATTGCCGCTGCATTTTGATAACTTTTAGTGCCTAAAACTTTTTCAATGCCGGCAGATTGCGTTAGGCGCGTATTAAGCATGTCTTGCAACCCATTAGGACCAATGTCCTCTGGCGGCAAATCATATCGCACGCCCATTGTCCACGGGCCGTATTTTATTGTATCAGCAGCTATAGGCATTAGCCCGCCTCAACCACAAGCTGGTTGTCTGTGCGGACCATGTAGTCATGGTCTTCAACTTGCGAAGGATACCGCCGATTGCCCTGTTGCAGCAGGTTTTGTTTTTTCATAAGAGTGACTGCGCGGGCCAATTCGCCAGCTTCTCTTTGCGCTCCCTGCTCGTCACCTTTTTCCTGCAATAGCAATTTCGTAGCCCCATAAACCAGCGCCGACTCACCTATTTGCGGAATGCCTAATTTTAGGAAGCTATACCCGTCATTCGACGCAGACCACGTAGATATTGCCATTTGATATCGCGCCCGTATTTCCTGCCCGGTGGTTGATGGCGTGTAATAAAACTCAACCTCTGGGTAGCCGGTGGTGGAGTCCGTACCACCGACTAAAACCTTATACACATTCCCGGAGAGGCTGCGGTCTTCATCCCAGAGGTCGTACTCGTCTGGCCCTATAATCTCTATAGGCCATTCGTCGGTCACATTCATAAACGACCACCACGCGCCTACGTACCCGTCTACGGGCGTATAAACGCGTGTATTGGCTGCCGACTGGTAAGTAGAGGTAGTGCTGCTGGAGCCGCCTGAGAGCGTCTCAGAGGCTGTAAACGCTGCTGATTCGTTATAGACAAACAGCAACCCGTTGGTAGTATCGTGTGAGTCTACTACCGCTGTACTGCCAGACGAACTACCTGTGATGGTTTCGCCTACAGTATATACGCCAGACGCACCAGTTATTGTAAGGGTTTTTGTTGTGCGAAAGGTTACAGTGCGGTTCAACCACCACCACTTTAACAGATTTGCAATTTCAACCGCATTAATATTTAAATAGCGCCTTGCCCGGTTTTTAAATGTAGTGTTGGTAGCTTCCAATCCTACCCGGTCAAGCACTAATTCTATGCCTTCAGCTAATGTCATTCATATCACGTTTGCCCACGCTCCATTTTCGTAGCACTGGAGCTTATTGGTTGTCGTGTTGTAGATGATCCACCCATTAGATGCAGAAAGCGCGTCGCGCTCTGCTGTGGTCACCTGCGGCGCTGCCAGCACTGTGCCGGCTTCTATCACGTCAAACTGCGCTATCGTTCCAAACGACGTTGCTTGTTTTTGCTGACCGGCTACTACCGGTGAGCGTTGGTTCATTACAACGCGCCCACATCGTTCGGCAACGTCTGGTCTGCGGCAATGTCAAAACGCACGTTGCCGTCCATCTTAGTGCCGGCAGCGTGATGGTCTAACCAGAGCTTGTATTCCTGCGTCTTCACCGGTATTTCTTTTTCGTCTAACATAGCTTCTTCTTTGTTAGACGTTGTTTGCCCATCGACCGCTATGTACATCGGAATCCATGACGGAGGCAGCGGCACCCACCCGGGGTCGTGCTCTATTTCAACGCCACCATAGACACGCAGTGCTTCTTCCTGCCGATAGTTGCGATTGTATTCGCCTTTAGGAGCGCCCTTGCCGGCAGTAATACCCAACACCTCTGCAGCGTTAGGTGCGGCTGCAAGCAAGTCAACTAAGCGCGATTTTGCTGTTGGGTCATCTTTAACTTCGTTTAATATCTGGTCTATTAGACGCCCGGGCTCTGAAGGTTTTTTCTTTTTTCTTGCCGGCTTCACGTCTACCAGCGGCTGCAAATCACCTTCGTCTATCGCTTTTGCGTTAGCTGCTTCAACCAGCTCTTGCGCTTTTTTGTCTGGTTCGCCCTTTTTTTGACCTACGGGTTGACCCATTGAATCAAACCCACTGTCGCTACTTTGCCGCTTTGCCATATTCTGCTTTCGTATTGTGTGTCTAAAGCAATGCGCGAAGAGCCGCGATGACCCCTCGCGCAATTACATTAGGAGTACTTGAAGTCTGCTACGTGCGGACGAACAAGATTTACTAATGCCAAACCACTGCTCGGCGTGTCAAGCGCCGACGCTGTAGTCATACCGTAAATCAAGTCGCCGCCCACTTCTGCGTCATCAATAGACCCACCCGTACTGGTCAGGAAACAAGCTTTATTGTCTGCAAGGCTTGCCAGCCCCTTGACAACGCCCAAACCTGACACCTGATAGAAGCCATAATAGTTTGCAACATTAGCTGACATGCTGGTTCCTATCATGCCGGTATCGTTAGCCGTAGCCAGCGACGTCGTAAACCCGTTGGCGTCAATTAGTGCCGCACTTCCTACTACAGTTGAAGCAACACCTTTAGCGTAAATGAACTCGCCTACGCCGTAGTTAGTGCTGCCGTCGATATCCTTAGCAGTCACGATGGTCCCCAGCGGGAAATTCTGATACGTGCTGGTTTCATCAATATTCTGACCACCACCGATACTTCCGATGATTTTCCAATTTGCCATTCAGCGTATACCCTCTCTTAGATTCCGGTTATGTTAGTTGCCACGCCGAGACGACGGCGATTGTTCGTAATCTGCTGAACACCAGCGACCATATAAGAAAGCTGGGCAAGCTGACCGTTCGACTGCAACGATACAAACGGAGTCTTCTTGAAGTTAGCGTTACGCATAACGCGCAATTGGTGAGCGCGCTTGTCGACAAAATAAGCGTGGCTTGCCGATATGTCTTCGTCGGCTACAATCTTAGCGCCCATAAAGCTCGGGAACTCCTCGCCTTTTAGACCCTTGATATCGCTGCCTGATAGCTGCACATACCCTTGCGACGTCAACGCTACGCGATATGCGCCGGCTATGCTGTAGGTTGTAAAGATAGCATCAGTGCGACCACCCTGCTTGCGCACGGCGTCCATGACTGCATTAAATCGCGTAATGCCGTCAAAGATATTAGTGGTTGTCTGTGTCAAAAACGTGGTAGCAGTCGTATCTTTCTGGTTTTGCCAGTAGGCGCTTGTTCCCGAGTTAATGCCACCAACCGTGCCAGTGCCGTCATCTGCAATGATGTCCTGCAAGCCCAACATAGACTTGCCAGACTGTGCGCCACAAGCGTCCTCGTTAATCGTTTTGAGGAGGCTGTTCATGGCGTTGTCACCCAGCGCCGAGAGTAGGTCAAAGACCTGCTCGGGACCGCTGTTTTCCCAGTCCTCGGTATCCGAAAGGATCACGGGGACAGCATAGTAACGGCGCTTGTAGAAAGCCGACTCAAAAGGGTCACGCGGGGATTTGCTCAATGGATCATACTTATCAAACGCTTCTGCAGTGCCGGCGCTTGATTCAAGAATGACTTGTATCTCTTTACCCCCGCCGTCAACCATCTGCATTCCGCGCTTACGGAGAGAGTCAATAACATTATAGGGCTCAAAGATATTGTCGATTACTTCGGGATCAATCGTGCGTCGCGTTGACGACCAGCGACTATCCCATGTTTCTGATGTGGTTTGTGCCATTCGTATACCTCTTGTTTAACCTTACATAGTCTGACTAATTTCAGCGATTGCTGCAGACTTGCTAATGGCTCCCCCGCCGCTGTCTCTAACGGTAGCCCCGTTACCGCGCCCTACCGCCGCCTGCTTTGCGACGTTTCGCTGCGCGCGTTGCTCTTGCCGCGCTCTGTTCGCATCGTCTGCTTGCCGGCCAGTCCATTTACTTACTAACTCGCTCAACGTAAAATTGTTACCCGTGTCAGGATTCTGCACGTTCAACATATCACGGTTGTTAGTAATAAATTTTAGGGTCAACGGGTCTGTTAGCGTTTGCTCACCTAATAGCGACTTTGCTTCTTCTATTTGCTGCAGCAATTCGCCTTCGCGTTTTTGCTGTTGTTGTTGCGCAATAGAATACATGAGCTGCCTATCTTGATCGTAGTTTTCCAACCCCATATTTTGCATACGCTGCTGGATACGCTCTTCGACCAATTTGTTGACATACTCTATGCCGGCTGCCTGCTCCATAAGCGCGCGCTGTTGCTGCGGGTCATCGACCTGCATTGCGCGCTCACGCAACGTGCCAGCATCACCGAGCGCCTCTGCTGTTGCATTTTGCGCCGGCTGCTGTTGCCGTTCGGCTTGCCATCTTGCCCGCTCTTCCTCAAAGGCTCTACGCTCGTCTAAGAGTCGTTGGTTGCCTTGCTGGAAATAACGATCTGCTTCACGCCTTCCTTTTTCAAACTCAGATAGGTTATCTTTGTTGGTTTGTTGTGTGCTATTTGAAGTAGCACGTTGTGTTGTTGAGTCGTCGTTGGTCTGCTCCGTTGTCGGTTCAGGGTCCGAAGATGGTTCATCCACCTCAAGCATCCCCAGTCCCATCTCGGGCATACTATCCCGGGAAGAGGTTTCTGCAGATCCTGATGATGGGCCACTTTCGGTCTGCCCTGACTCCGCTCCAGAGTCCACGGCAATCTCAGACATATCTTCTCCTTTAATTATTCGGTTGGGTCAATCCCATAGCCAGATTCGACTTTGCGGTCAAGGTTGCCAGATTCTTTCCGGTCTACCTTGTCCCATTCTATACTATTAATAATCTCTTCTTCGCTGTTAGCCGCAAGTACTTTATTTGTGTTTCGTTTGGATTTTGCTTTTTGCTGGGCTTCGTAAGTTTCCAGCTCTATTTGACTGCGGCTTTTCATTTCACCTTCTACTAACCCCAATGCTTTTAACTTTTGCCGGCGGTCTGTGGCATTTTCGTAATACAGCCCGGTCTGTGGGTCAGGTTGGTTTTGGCTATGCCCTTGTGACGACATAAGTCGATTAAACACGCCCATTGACCCGAAATTAATCGTCGACACCTTGCCGCATTCGGGACATTCGCGCGTCTTCATAGGCCGGCCCGTGTAGTATACGTCCATCTCGACGTGGCCGTGTCCGCAGATGTAGTTGTGTGTTGGCATATCCTCACTCATTGTTTGCGGTGTAAGCTGCAGCGGCAGCGCCTGCGCCGACCGGATATAATACAGGAGCAACGGAGGCAAGCAGGTCGCCCGTGCCTTCTGTCCTTACATTAGCCTGCGCTTTTACGTTTGCAATTTCGCCTATCAGATATTGCACATAATCATCGTTCCGCTGAATTTCTGCGCTTAATTCAGCCAATTTATTTCCTTCTTGCTCGCTTATGTTTGGCTTGCTATATGCCTCATTGCTTAACTCTTCCCACTCCATGTTAAGGCGCACGTTTTCCGCATCCGTCTTTTGCACAGCCCGCTCAAGCGATGCTACAATTCGTTTTTGCTTGTCTATATCGTCGGGTGTTACCGTTTTAGGTGCCGATTCTGGGTCAAAAGTGGCAAACCGACTTCGTATCTGAGCCGGGTCAAACACCACGTAGATGTCGGTTGTTCCTCCTCCGTCCCTCGTATTGCGGAAGATAGCTCCATCATTGCCGGCCATACGCGCTTGTTCCAACAAATCTCTATAAGTCACCTCTCGGTAACCTTTACCTTGAAAATCGTATTCAAGCGGGTTAGTCAAACGCAATTTGACGGGCATGATGTTTTTCCCCGACTCTCTAAGCTGATGTAACTCACTTGATAATCTTTCTCTTTTATCGGGAAAATCAGGATCTGTGTGCGCGATGCCTTTGGTTTTTTCTACTCTGCGAAATTCATCGGCCATTTTCGTTAATTCAGATTCAAGATAGTCTATTCTATTAGCAGTTTTAGGACGCAAAGTAGCTATGTCCGCAATCATAGCGTAATTACTGGCAGTCTTTGGATCAGCAGAAAAAAAGTATCCTACACGCGCGCTTGGTGCATCTGTTGTTGCCCCTAATAATCCCGGATCAAAACTTTCTATATCACCTTTTGTGCCATGAAACGCATCTATGTTAAACCCTTGCTCCACCGCGCGATCCATACGCGCTTTTTCGACCTCATCAAGTGTATCGTAAGCTTGCCCCGCGCCAAACTCTCTACCTTTTGCTGCAGTAGCTTGCGCTCTCAAATATTTGTCTTTTTCGCGCAACGGCTGCAATAGGCTTTTCCATTCTTCTTCTGTAATTATGCCGGCTTTCTTTTTTTCAAAGTTATCTTTAAATATTTGCTTATTGTCTTCTATCTGCTGCACTAATTCCGCTTCTGTGGCTTGTCCTACTGGCCGGCCCATTCCAGCTATTGCGCCTGTTTGTGCTTGCTCGGCTGCAAGCTCTGCGCTGCGGGCTCCGCGCGCGGTCATGGGCTGGTTACCCTTTTTTTTTACATATACGCCGGCTGCACCGAGGGTTATACTCTTAACGTCATAGCCTTCCCCCAGCACCGTTTCTATGTATTCCTTTAACTCAGGGTTGGTAAACCCCTTTTGATACGTGCCGGTTGACGTGACAAGCGACATCGGCTCCGGTCCGGGCGTCCCTTTAGCATTCAATACATCTCGCCCTCTGGTCGTAATAATCGCACTGCCGCCCGGCCTCATAACGCGCCCTATATCCTCAACGATAAAATCCCTGACCTGCGGACTGACGACGTTAAGCACGTTTAAGTTGACAACACGCTCGTACTGATTGTCTGGAATGACTTTTGAGTCTGTGTAATCATACGTTACGCCGAGTGCTTCACCCCTTGCCGTGTTAGGCTCAAACATATCGTAGCCCAGCATCTCTTTAGAAAACCCCAAACCGGCTCCATAGTCCAACGTCTTACCGACGGCTTGCTGGTCATCCAGATACTGATTGGCTTTAATGTACGTGGGTTTTGTTGTTGTTATCTGTGTCCTTATAGATTCTTCAGCGTCAGGATAGTCAAAGTCTTCAAATTCTTTGAGTTTCTGCTCGCGTAGCTTCTTTGCGTTCCTTGCACCTGTCGCCGCTTGCTTGATAAACTTAGGTGCGCCCCCCATAGCCGCTGCACCCATCATAGCGCCGCCGGCTGCCTGCATCTCAGGATCGTCACTTGCCATCGCATTAAGCCCGCCGGCTCCTAACAAAAGGAACGCGAGCGTGGGCACACCCCCCATGTCCGTGATGCCCTTGCGCTCCATGTAGCCTCGGACGCCATCAAGCCACTGCTGGTCTAACACCTCAAAGTCTGCACCCATATGGAATTTGCCCATCTGCGAATGCAGCTCCATAGGATTGCCTTCTTTTGTTTTTAACGTCCGGTATTTATCAAACGTCTTTGGAAACATGATAGGTGCGGGTATATCAACCTGCTCCATAACGCCTTGATATTGCCCCGGTATGCCAGTATCGTAGGATCTGTGGCCGGCATCTGGTGGCGCACTGGGATCACGCAGCGTTGCGTCGGGGTCCATGCGCAAAACAGCGCCGCCCGTATCGCCACGCTGCACTGACCGTAATTCAGGCTCCGTCATTTGATACGCTGCATCTTTGTAACTGGGGAAGCCCAGACCGCGCATATCCTCTCGCGCTATTGTTTGGACAACAACTTTGCGAAGGTCGCCCGAGCCTAACCTCCTGTATTCTTTACCTGATGGGCCTGCTATCCCTAACAACTGTGCCATCGCCTCTGGGTGATCTATGCCCAAAAAGTCGTCAAGCAAGCTGTCTTCAATAACCTCTGTGGGTCTACCTTTTTTCACGCCCTCTACGATGCGTTGCTTGTTTACCGTTTGTATTGCTTCGTTAATTTTTTGATCTAATTTTTTTCTTGCTGCAGCCGGCACTCTTATTGTATTCAACTGCCCCATTAGCAACTCTACGACAGGAGTAGAAAAGTCTACAGCGCCTTCACCCATTGCAGTATATACGCCCAGCACAGGCAGCCCAGTGGCTTCGCTTGCGGTTATTACGTGGTTTTGTTTACCCCTCGCTATGCCATAGTTAGATGCCCACGAAAAATCATCCCTGCCAAAACCATACGTCGGCCCACCCTGCACATCTATCGGCTCGGCTAACTTTACACCACCCAGTTGTTCAATGCGCGTGCGCGCAGACCTGTCGCCGGGAACGCCGATGGCTGCGTTGCCAACCATCGACTCTGGTTGCACTATTTCTCGCTGACTAATATCTAATGGCGTGGCAATGGTTTCGCCTTTTACGTCTTGCGGCAACCTCCGTTTAAACTCGGGATTGCCGCGCATTTTTTCTCTGCGAATTGCAGCAGGATTTTCCTTTCCACCCTTTGCTAACCCTTCAGTTTTCTCAAATATTGACTTATCCCGCTTCTCCCGTACCGCATCTACCACTTCCGGATCATACCCGTATTCTTCAATCGCTGGTCGAGCAATTTTGTTTGCCTGTGCTTGCGTACCTGCTTCTGCTATCTCTTTTAGTAACCGCTCCCGCGTTTGTTTGCCCATACCCATAACCGGACCTGCCATACTTACCGCTGCACCGCCGGCCCCGAGTAACTTTAAAAGTTTTGCAAACGGGATTACATCTTCAAAGCCGGCTATCGCACCTAACCCTCGCTCTTTTACCGCTTCTTTAAGCCCTGTTCCCAAAGCACTTACGGTCCCGCTGACATCTTCCGAGATTGCTTTTGCTGCTTTTGGCAATGTTTCTGGCAGGTCCATCAAACCGGCATACGTTTGCCGGCCTCGCAACTGACTTTCAAATTGCGGTGTGTTTGGTGGATATTGCGTCAACTCCGCTCCACGTTGTAAATCTTTTAAAAATTGCGCCGTCTCTAACGACGTCTGCGCTAAACCTTGCGGTGTTTTAGTAATAAGCGCTTCTAATATTTCACGCGTCTCTGGGTCTAATTCTTGATACGCTCCCTGCCCAGCTCCGCTAAATGTTGGGGGATATGCTCTACTAATATTCATCAGCCCTGCGTCTGTGCTGAAATAACGTCGGATGTACGTTGTGCATTGGATTGCACTTGCGAAATTAGGTCAGGCTGGTTTTGCGCGGCCTGCGCTGCTGCAGCCGGCGCGCTCGGTCCGGTTTCGCCTTGCTGCGCTTGCTGGGCTGCTTGCTCGTGTTGCTGCATGTGCTGACCCATTGCCTGTTCGATCTGCGCAATAAACTGTGCCGCCTGCGGGTTGGCGGGGTTTCCGGTCAGGTCAGTAGCTTGCGCTTGTTGGTTCAGTTGGATAAATGTGGGGTGCTCTCTGAATTGTGAGTGCACGCCCAGATGCGCGGCGTGGTCTTGCTGCGGCAACACCTCTACTTGTTCGTTGGTCATCACGCGGTCGTTTTCATATTGCGCCGCTCTTTCTGCCTCTACGTTTTCCTGATCCTGCAGCACGCGCTCTACGTCCTGCACGCCGTGCGCAATGGCGGCGAGCTTATCTACCTCAAGCTGGTCGTAGTTGGGACGATTGCCGGCCCACGCCACAAACGCCATCGTGCGATCACGTTCAAGCTGTTCGTAAAGGGGTTGCGTTGAGCCTGTTTTCGTTTCAATGCGATACGAATACAAGAAGTCCGACGTCCTCAATGCTCGCACCACCCGTTGCTCCCCGTCTGGCGCAATGTTTTCCACAAACGATTCTGGGGTGTATCTTACATCGCCCATGATTTGAAACGCATTGCGCACTATTGTTTCGTAGAATGTGTTGACGGCTGTCTCCATCCAATTGCCGTTCACCTGCGCTGCGGCTGCAACAACTGCCGCTTCTGTTGCCGTCTCTGACTGGCCGGCTTGCGGGGGAGCGAGCGCAGCGATCTCGCGCTCCATGCCCATCATCATACTTGAGAAGTTGTATACATCAACAGGGACATTGCCCCAGTTAAGCTCGCGTATATTGTTAAGGTCTTCGACGCCTACAAATTCACCGTCGCGTCCTGTCCTCATCACTTCGCCTATTTCTGGATTGTTTTCAAGCTCACTGTTTCGGATTGCCGTCATACGTGACGTGCGCTTGAGTAGGTCTGAAACGCGACTGATTTGCTCTATGATGCTCGACTGTATGTCTTCTAAGTATTTGAGATGGCCTAACGGATAAAAACTTTCTTGCGCCAAATCAAACTTAATAGCCACAAATGGAAAGCCCTGCTCCACAAGCCAGCCGGCTGACTCTTCGCCGGCACTCAGATCCAACACAGGCTCTGTTGGCTCTCCTGTTACGTCGTCTATGTCAAACACTGGCTGCCCCAGCAAATCTGTTACTTGCGGGAAGGTCATCTTCCGAAACGGATGCGGCACATCCAGTATCGGCTGATCAACGCCCGGGACAAACATTAGCTCCCTGCGCTCCATTCGATTATGCCAGCGTTCAACGCAAACAAAATCGCCGTTACTGATGGCCTCACGCAACGCTTGCTGCTCGTTGCTGTCGTATCGTTCACCCATTACCTCGCCATATCCCACTTCGTCATCACGGGTCATTTGCGTCGGTTTTATTTGCTTTTTGTTTTGGATGCGTGGATCGTCAAGCAAATATTGTATGGGCGTCCAGAATTTCTCTCGGATGTAACGCTTATCGCCCAGCCGGTGCGGGCTGCCCGTAGGGTCCAGATGCACGTAACCGGGCGCTACGCGCTGGCAAACCACCATATCCTCTGCAAAGTCGTCGTTGGTCGTGTATGGCGCTATGAAGCCGTCACCGGGCGGGTTGTAGTCAAGGCGAATCCATCCGACTCCACAAAAGAGCGCGTCAAATATGGCTTGATGGACGTGACTCTTTAGCGACGTGATTTCCATATAGCTGCTGGCAGCGCGCTCTAAAATAGGCGCTACGTCTGCGTTTATTTCGTCTTCTACATTAAAAGCCATGACGGGGTAATTGTGTGCTACGCTACCCAGTATCTGTCTAACAATGGGGTAAAACCGGCTGACCTTTACAACGTCCTCGGCGCGCAGGTCGCGGATCTTCTCGTCAAACTTGAGCTCGTATGAGTCGTACAACTTCTGCCAGCTCTCCTGCCGGTCTCGATATAAAGAGTCCAACATTTCACCTTCAGCTTTGTACCACGATATCTCGTATTTGTTCATCCGTATCTACTCTCTATCAAATCGTCAGCGAGCTGGTCTATCAGCCGGCCACCGTCGTTGAGCGGTCTATCTTCGACCTTCCGCGCTTTGTAGACGTGGTTAATGCCATAGCGCAGCGCGTCAGCCCCGTGGTCGTCACCACTGCTTGCATCCTCTGGGTTGCGCGATTCGCGTTGCAGACTTAGTAGGCTATCGACTACGCGCTCTGTTGAACCTCGGAAAAACTTTAGCCGGCCAGCATAGAGCAAATTGGCAATGTTTCGCCATCCATTGACTCGGTCCATATTTGCCTTTGATAATGGTAAGCCATGATCCCGGAACGTGTCAACCGGCGCGCGCGCTTGTGATACGTCACCCGGAGCACGCCGCGTCCACATATCGCCGGGCGCTAAAAGCAAACGCGGCTGCCGGCCATACGCGCCTCCAATAGAAGTGTACCTGCACTCGTCTATCATTGCCTCAATGCCACGCGCGTGCTCCGCTCCTGCTCCCGACGAGTAGTAACTGCTGACCACCCACACGTCATCGTCGTAGTCTACAGCCAGCAAGACCGCTGCGGTGGGGTTGTTTTCTCCATAGTCCATAGCCATAAACAAAGGCCAATTTTCTGGCACTTCAAACGGATCGACCAGCAAATCGCTACGCATTGCACTAAACATAGCGCCGAGGCTTACGTCCCAGTTGCCGTCCAAATATGCCGCTGTCAGCTCCGGGTCGCCCATCCCCATCAACCTGTTAGGGTAGTCTGGGTCTGCATCCAACAACGCACGATTGTCTTGCACGCGTGCGGGTATGAAGCAACGCACCATCTTTGACTCTTTGTCCTGCAGCGGCACATACCCGTCTGGGTATTTGTCAATTGCAAAATACCGCTTCACCTCGCCGTGACACTTCCCGCCGGGGTTGCCCGTAGCCCGTATTCTCTTATGCTGTGCCGGCCCGCGCAGGCGCGATTTCATCATTTGATACGGGCGCAGGCTGTCCCATGTAGGCAGCTCGTCCCAGCCTATGTAAGCGTAGCTGTGGCCCATATACTTCATAAAGTCAGCGTCAGTATCCATGTGCCGCAGCCTTATCTCTGCACCGCCCGGGAAGCGCCACGTCCTTATGCCAACCTTGTACTCGCCGCCCATCGGTCCATATATTTCCATCGAACGGTGTATCAGCTCGTCCATGTCTGTAGTATGCCGGCGAAATATTATGCCGACCCAATCGCTACCCTGCTCTACGTCCTGCACTGCGTCAGCCAGCAAAAAATCACTTTTTCCCCCGCCGGCTGCGCCGCCATAGAATAGCTCGTCTATCGCCTCTCCCGACATGATAGCCATTGCCTGCGGTCCCATCTGTGGGGACCACACAAACTCAGTCTGCCCAACTGTCATCGACTGTATCTACCAAACGATTCTTAAAGCCTACCCACTCGTCGACCGTTGCTGCTCGCGGCGGCTTGTCCATCTGCATACGTATCGGGCCGCCATCTATACCAGTTTGCTCACTGCGCTCTACATACCCGCGCCGCTTTCCTTGCGTTTTTAGATAGAAGAAAATGGCCGAGGGGTGACGTTCCCGGACCAACTCGTGCAGGCTCTGCTCTGCCACGTCGACCAGCGTCTCCCTGACCTCGTCGACCACTTCACTCAGCCCGTATCGCTCTATGCCGGCATACACCGTCTGCCGCACACAGTCTGCGTCGCGTGCTATTGCCGTCAGATTTCCATCGTGCTTGCGGATCAGCTCGGTCAACTGCTCTTTAGTAAATGCGCGTTTGTGCTTGTTTCTTTTTGTCACTGTCTAACCATCCAACTCAACTACAACCGGATTCTGTGCCATGCGACGCATATGTTCCCGCTCCGCTTTGGTAACAGGCCACGGTATATCTATGTATATACTTTCCTCAAGATCGGGCAGTATCACTATGGCAGCCCGGCATTTAGAGCCGTGCATCTGTATTTTCCCGCTCAAGATATCATCCCGCAACGACTGCACCATTGTCTTTGCTGCCTCGTGCCGGCGTGATTCATACTCAGTCACTTTTATGCCCAACATATCGCTCCCTATGTGCGCTTTTTCTTCCTGCCTGCGGCCATGTTATCAACCAAATTAGGGTACGGCCTGCCGGCTGCAGCGGCTCTTTTTTTGGCGTTGGCCTTCTGAGATTTTGTAAGCGGCTTGCTTTTCTTTTTAGGATTCTTACGCTCCCACACTGGCTTAGTTTTTTTCTTTGCCACCTTGACTCCTTTTCAGTACGTCCACACCCACGGGCGTGGCTGACCTTGCGCGTCTGGCGCATCGTCTAAATGCAGAAACCTGCCGGCAGCGTCGCCCTGTTGAGAAACGCCTATGCCGCTGAAATGCATTGCCGTAGCCACTGACAACAGCATGTAGGCATCCAACCCACTAACCTGTATATCTGCTGCGATTCCGCGCGTATGGGTTCCAGTCTTGCCCGACTTACTGGCTTCAGCCGGGTGCTCTGGGCTGCGATAGCCTGACGTTATGCGTACAGCTTTCCCGTACTCGTTTCTTAGCTTCTGCAATCTGTCAACAAATACGGGGTCTACGTGACATGTCCCTGTGTGCCGGCACGCCATTTCCTTCCAACTAATATTCGGCCAACGCCCTCTGTCCCAGTTTTCCTCTGCGTATTCTATTTGTGACATGTTTGCCCCTTATATAATATATTCACTCTATTTGCTAAAAGAGCAACATAATATTATATATGGTCATCCGCAACGTACTCTTATTTAGCGTCTGCCGAGTATTGCAATATATCACCGGGCTGGCACTTTAATACGCTGCATATCGCACTCACCAGCCTCAAGTTTGGGACGGTGTGTCCGTTAAGCCAACGACTAAACGACATGATGTCGACACCCGCTTTTAAGCATAGCTGCCGCTGGGATGGGATGTCGCGCTGGGCGCACAAAACATTGAACTCGCGTAATTTTAATGTAATCATACTATAATAATACGATTTATTTACCTTTTGTCAATGCTTTTCTATCAATTAGAGCTTGCGCTTATATTATTTAGATCATATATTAAAGGGGTAATTGATTAACACTTCACCCTTAGCCCGGATCGTAGCCTTGTCTAATATGCGCTGCAAGTTTATCATCCTAATTTACGTCGCATACTTTACTCATCTGGCTATCTCTGTGGCATCTAAACTCATGGAGGCACACTAATGGGTATGACGCAAGCATCCCCTCAACCCCATTGGAAATTATTTACTAATAATGGGCAGTGGCATAAAGCGTTCCGCTCTTGCTCAAATTGCAGTGGGTCTATGTCGCTTTGCGGCACTAAGGCTTTCTCGTATTATTACTGCAGAGATTGCGGCGACGCCATAGATACTAAACTCGTGGAGGCTGGCAATGCAGAGTAGCCCTTCAACAGTGGAAATATCGCAAGCCCTTGCCCGGTTTCAGTCTACCTGCACGGGCGCTGTAAAGGACGGGACGAACCCACACTTTAAATCCAAATACGTGTCCCTTGACGCAATCTGGAATGCCATACGCGAACCTCTTACAAAAAACGGTCTGTCTGTTACCCAGATGGGTGACTGGCAGGACGGGACTGAGCTGCTGGTTACAACGATCTGGCACGTCTCTGGTGAATGGATCAGCGGCGTGCAGCCAGTCACCTTAGATACGACAGGCCGACGCAACAGCAGTCAGGAGCATGGGTCTGCTATGACCTATTTGCGGCGCTATGCTCTCGCTGCGGCGCTGGGCATCGCCTCGCAGGACGACGACGACGCAGAGTCTTCGGTTGCGCCAAAAAACAAAAAGGCTGCGCCAGAATCAAAAACGCCTTCTTCAGACTCTACCGACCCACGCGCAAATTATTTTGAAAAACGCGCAAATTTAGATAGCAGGGTTATGGTTCAAAACTTTGTAGACCACGTATGCGCTATGGACCCACCCGGACACATCATCGGAGCTGCCTGCGAAGCTGTTAATGCGGACTCGTTAGAAACCGTCCCAGCAGACAAGCGCCGGGCAGTCATAGCAGACATTGAACGACTCATAGCTGACACGATTGGAGACAAAGCATGAATGACGTACGCCTTGCCGGTAAAGTCGACCGTGCCCAGTATCGCACCGTCGGCGCTGATGATATACCCCTGCTGACGTGGACGACGGTCGTTGAACGCTCCTATACGGGCAGTGACGGACAGACGAAGGTCAGCAGGCAGTATATCAAATGCTGCGCGTGGAGAAAGGTCGCAGAAGAAAATAAGAAGCTGCGCGATGACTTTCTCGTTACGTGCCGGGGGTCGATTAACAACCGCAGCTACCAAAAAGACGACGGCTCTACGGCTTACATAACCGAGGTCGTCTGCACCGACGTCAACATGGAAAACCATGATAACGATCCGGTAGCCTACAACCCGGCTGCAGATTACGGAGACGACCTACCCTTCTAACAAGTCGTGCGCCCGGAGCTGGGGCTCCCGGGAGCCTATAAGGGGATGCGATAGTCGCATTGGCCTCGGGCGCACGCACCAATCACAGAAGCCGTCCTGCTGACAATAGGGACTGCCTCTGGCAGACATAAGCGCAGTAAGGTTCCCGGAGCGCATCCGGGCAGGGGCAGCGCACACACAAACAGCCCAATGTCGCACGTAAGCGCGTCGCGTGATAATTGACGCGCATCCCGACGGGTGGACGTAGTCGAACAGACAATCTCCACGGCAGCCGTCAAGCTGGCGAGATCGGCCAGAGCACAACGGATCGGATCACTGTAGATGATGGAACGGAATTGGTGATAGGGTTATCCCTAACAGGCAGAGGGCACACAGGGGGGAATAAAGATGTCTTTAAAAAGGCGTGTCGCATTGCACACGGTCATACCCACAGCAAACGAAATGATAAACATAGAGCGCAGAAACAAATACCTCGCGGCGAAACTGAAAGCGACCACGGAGCGCGATTTGATACGAGAGTTAATCGCTTCATTAACTACTAAACACGAGGTGACGCAATACCCCATACATATGACATACACGTGGCATCGCAAAAACAAACGGACCGATCCCAGCAACGTAGCGTGGGGTACGAAGTACGTAGAAGACGCGCTGCAACGGGCGGGCGTGCTGCGCAACGACGGGCCACGCGAGATTGCTTCAATCACTCACCAATACGTCTACGGCGCAGACGAAAACTACGTTGAGGTCGAATGGTGCAGCGAGCCCACGTAGTCTCCCGTAGCGGGAAGAAGCCTCGCACTGTTTATATGCGACAACGCCCGGATGGTCAAGTCGAGTGGCAATGCGATTGCCCGGGATTTGCCTACAAAAACAAATGTCGCCACATCAAAATCGTTGCCGACGCCACGCGCGCCGGGCTACTAACAATGGAGCAGATAGATGATCACCTGTACGACTAAAAAGGAATTACGCAATGAACTCGACAAACTCAGCGTCCCAAACGTCCTCAAAGACATGGTCTACGATAACGTCGTCCTCGGACGCACATACACCCCCGGACGGGGAAAACGCAACCAGTGCGTCCACAGCGAGCACATCCCGGGACATGGAGACTTCCAGATCGCTGGACAGCTCTATAGCGAAATGTCAGCCGCTGCGCTGGAGCGGAGCCGATCTGTCGAGTTACGAAACACTATTAGCCGAACTGCACAGCGAAATATCGCGCGAAACAAAAAAAAATACGGAGTGGCAGTCAGCGACGCTACCCACTGCGCACTTCGCATTGCAGAAACTTTTGACGGGGAGCTTGCCTCTTTCGGACGAGCAATGGCTGCAGAGTTGGTCGCTGTGTATGCATCTGTGCAAAGAGATGCTGTTATCGCTGCAGAGAGAGCGCGCAGAGAAAGAGAGCCGGGAGACGTATCAGGCGACCCAAATAGAGTATCTGGAAATAGAGGGGCCAGCACCCCACTCCATAGCGCCAGCCTTGCTGAAGAGTTTGACAGCGGCGCGGTTCGCTTATACCGCAAAGAGCAAAAAATGGCGCGCCGTGAGGACTCCTGAGACAGAAGCTATTGCAAGGGAAATGGCAATACAGCAGAAACTACTATGATACAAACAGAATACTCTCTGCAAGTATCGTCCCAACTTAGCCGCGATGAAGAGCACAAGTGCTTGTGCCGCGCTCTTTATTATAACGACGACAAAGCGCGCGAATTATTAGTTACAAGCAATTACGCTTATGCTGTTTTTCGCACAACAAAAATTTGCCCCGGAGCCTCCCAAAGTATTCGGGATTCTTTAATCAGCAATGCACTTATTGGACTCGTCGAGGGCATCAATCGGTTTGACTTGAACCTCTTACCTGAAGTAAGGCTGCGGTCCTATGCCACGCACTGGATTGACCGCTACGTCCTTGACGGCCTTACCGAGCTGTCCTCGGGCAGCCTGCCGCGCTTGCCAACTAATGTGCGTCGGTTGTTAAAAATATATGATGACAAACGCTGTGCAGTTCAGCAGGCTACAAACGGGAGTGTAAGGTCAGTTGACCTTTTTGCAGACCCTGAGATGAGCAGCTATGCTGATGTGCTCCCGCTATATATAGACCCTGTTTCAATTTCATTTGATGCGCCTTCCTCAGATTCCACGTCAACGGGGTTTTTGCATGAATTTATTCCCGGTGACAACCCCGACGTAAACAACCTGCTGAATAATTTAGACCGCTCTACTGCTGTGCTGTCCATAAAAAACCGGCTCGCTTTTTTACGACCTTCAGTCAAGTCGATAGTGTTGCTGTCTTTTGGCTTTGACGGCGAACCGGTAACCCTACAATCCATCGCAAACGATTTGAACGTATCGCGTGAGTACGTGCGTCAATTACGCGCAAAAGCTCTTCGATATTTAGGAAAAATGACAATGCATAAAAGACAAAACTCCAGCGGCGTAAACGAAAATATAGATCCATACAAAGCACTTTCTGCTGCTGTTATGAAGACAGCATATCAAGACATGTTAAAAGCAAAAAAGAAAATTAATAAATGTGCGATAACTAAAAAGCCTCTCAACGTGCGTGAAGAAAACGACTATGCAATAGCAAAAGAGGTCTACGCAGAGTGCCGTAAGTTTTTGCTGTCCCTCAGTAGCCCCTACCACATAATGCTGGATCTTGAACCAGAGATGTATAAAAATATAGTAGACAGAGCCGACCACGATGCTCGACTGCACAACTGAAAAAGGTCAGCAGTTTCTGGCACACGAGGACGAAACAGCCCGGCGCGTAGGAATCAGGTTGCGTTGTCAGCCTGTTAAGCTGGGCGGGCTGGCGACAACGGTCGACCGTGCTTTTGTCCGGGATGGAAAACTCGTTGGACTTGCAGAGATCAAAACGCGCGACATGAGCGTGCAGGAGTTGCGTGGGTTTGGTTCGTATCTTGTAACGGCTAAAAAATTGCAAGATGGCATGGATCTGGCGCGTGCGCTCGGCGTCCCTTACGTGCTCTTTGTGCGCTTATTGCACGATGACGCCATTGTGCATTTTACAATATCCGACGCTACTGGCCGGCAGCTCATCACATGGAAGACAAACAGCACAGTAACGCAGGCCGGCTGCAACGGCGGCACTGCGTTTAGAAAAAACGCATATATTCCATTAAAATACATGAAATACCTGTAAAAACCCCTCGGGCACTATTGACAATATAGGATTTATATACTATATTGTCAATAGTTAATTGATGGCACACTTAAACCGAGGAGAGAGAAATGAAAGCGACGCGGATGCAGGCTCACATCGAAAGAATAGCAAATGATAACGGCATAAAAATAATCCCCTCAAAGAGTAATCGCGGCTGGGCCTGTAAGGAAGAAAATTATATTGAGATCCCAGCGGTTAAATCTCCAACAACATACGCATTAGCCTTGCATGAGTTAGGACATTGTCTCGGCAAACGTCAAAGTGAGACGCGATTGAAGTCGGAGATTGGCGCATGGGAATGGGCGCTTGAAAATGCCTTCTTTTGGAAACCCTCAATGACGAAAAAAATGCGTCGTGGGTTAGAAAGTTATGTCAGAAAATACACCCGCGTAAAATACGCCAACGACCCCACACCGGCAGAGATTCGATTAATCGAGGAACTTTGCACTATTAATTCATTCATCCGAAAATAAAAGCATCCTGCTATTGACTAAATAGCATTTGTATACTATATTCCTATTAGTTAATTGATACGTCACTCACCAAAAGGAGATGCACAATGGAAATCGAATACAAAGAAAAAGAGCAAGATTGGGCAAACGAGACAACGCGCTACTGGTTCGTAGTAGACAGCGAGGAGTATTGTCTCGCTGACCAAAACGGTGATTTGACATTACTCGACTCTGATGGGAAAGAATTGCGTTTGGATTGTCGTGCTACAATTAATCGTAAAATAATTAGGGCATTAGTCGCACATCTTAATAAAATGATGAGAAAGATTAACCCGAATATAAAACCAATAGAATCGTGGCCGTCCCACTAAATCGTCGAAACGCCTTCGGGCGTCTGCCGGCATGACCACCCGGCACTGATGAGACAGGTCACTCACACTCACTCGCCGAGGAAACATGCAGATACATATCAAGTTAGAGGCAAACACGATTGAGGATGTCCTGCAGCAGAAAGAGGACTACCTGAGCGAATACCACCCGTCCGGTTACAGCACGTCTATTGGCAAGCCCGTCGAAGAGGACGGCAAGTGGATCTGCCGTGGCTACCGCTTTTCATCCTGCGATTAAAGGAGATTGTATGAGCATCATAAACGTCTTATCCTACCCCCTTACCCATTTGGGCGACCAGTCCGACAAGCCGCTGCGGGCAGCATGGGAACAATGCGCGAGCGAAATTTACTACGTCTGTGACGTAGACCAAACCACGCTACTGCGGCTTAGTGAAACAATATCTGTAGACCTGCAAACGAACTGGGTTTGCGTTGACCATGACTTTTTCGGTGAAAAAACAAACAGCGACGCCGTTGATAATTTGCCCGCAATACGCCACTTGTTCCAAAACCTGTGGCTATACCATGAGCGTCGACCCCATGCTATTACTGGCGACAGGCTCGGCGACTACAGTCTGTTTAACGATCAACTCCTAAATGGCATGACGCTGCTTTGCGACAACGACCTTACTGCGCATAGTCCAGTAAGCCGTGCTAATTTTTTGCAACGCAATTTTCTCGACAGTTATCACAAAGTGGATTAGTAGAGGGAGCCCGCATAATGACTAATCAGAAAGTAATCGAATCCCCCCTATTCAACTCTCTCAACGCTGCTCATTATTTAGACATGAATGAAGGCACGTTAAAAAACTGGCGCGTGCAAGGCATCGGACCTACCTACGTGCGCGTCGGTCGTAATATTCGCTACTTAAAAACGGATCTCGACATGTGGCTGCACAGTCAGCGTGTCGTAATTCCACAATAAAAACACGGGTATAAGGAATACATAGCATCGTATTCCTTATACCTTTTTTGGAAGCGGGGCCGGGAATCGAACCCGGAGCTGTTGGGAATGAACCAACGGTGTTACCATTACACTACCCCGCGCCTTTTTAAGCTGCTGCTACGGTTTCTTCTTCTTCTATGGCAGCCGGCCCGTTTAAAGCAAACTCAACACCCTTGATCGCTCCTGCAAGCTCGCGCAGCATAGGGTCGTTACTTACGACCAATGCCATGCGCTCGTCGCGCTGCTTCTCTAAATCTGCTTTGATTGCTTCTAACTGCTCTGTCGTTGCTCCTGCTATTGTTCCATTCTGTGACATATTCCCTCTGTCTATGTTTTGTTTACTACCATTTGGTCCGGTGCGACCAATACTTTGCCGAGAATTTATCTGGCTTCTTCGGGCTTTGCGCGTTGTGGCGCGCGTAGTAGCTGCGCCGGCGCGCTTTGTCTTTTTCACTTTTCGGATTTTTACCTGCTCCTTTTACTCCCTGTTGCCCAAACCGCACCAACTTTGTAGACCCGTCAGCTTTACGTGCAACCACGGCGTGCGACTTCGTTTTATGGCCTCTCGTGCGGACAGGCTTGTTGTATGCAGAAGCTCCAATGCGTGCTAATTTTGGGTCTTTCTTTGCCGGCATTATCGCCCACGCATTTTGGCTTTGGCTTTTGGTTTTGCCTTGCGCTTCTTTTTTGCTTTTGCTGCTGCTTTCATACCAGCGGATGTGTATGGGTATTTCTTTCCACCTACGTTCGGCATAGTTTTCTCCTATCCTCGATGTGTTAAGTTTTGCAATAACCCTTCTGTGCGGGCTTGCCCTCTTGCTAACTCGTGTAGCAACTCGTTCGTTTGATCTAATTTTTTTGCCACTTCACGCATTTCTGAAACCGCTTCGTCGCTTGATCCATTTCCGTTTTTTAATTTGTTCATTATCATGTAAGCTAATATCGCGCCCGTGCCTGCGCTACCCCCACCCGTCAGCAACATTGCTATTGGATCGCTTGTCCCTTCCATTCATGTTGTCCTCTTTTTTATTTCCCGTGAAATGCTTTATGAAAAGACGCGAATGTCATCGTCGTAAACCAACATATTGCTCCGTATAAAGCCTCGTGTTCCCACCATGCCCGCCACGCTCCACCGCCCGGCCAGTGACCGGAGATGCGGAACGCCTCGTAAACCATTGTCACCAGCACAGTTGCGCCACCAGACCAATAGCCGCATTTAGATGCTTCTTCTTGCGCCTTTTCTTTAGCGGTCATTGTAAGCAGGTCTTTGTTTAGCCGCTTAACCTGCCGTCTGCTCTCTAAAACCTCTTTTCTGTTTTCGCTACTGGCGGCTCTCTGGTTACGCGCAGACTCTCGCAACGAAGCAACCTCTTTGATCGCCTTTTCATAGCACTCTTTCATCTCACCAGTGCTACGAATTTTGTTGTACGGAGGGTAATTCACTTGCTACTTAGCCCCACGGAGCGGCTTGTTCTTTACTGGCTGTAGCTCTTGCCGCTAACTGCGCTTCCAGACCGCTCTTTTGCTCCTCGCCCCATGCCTCAAGCTGTGTTTTTGCGCGTGTAGGTAATCCTGTCAGATCGTCGAATGCCACAAAATCACCTGCCGTCAGTTCGCTTAGATCAATTGTCACCCACGGATCAGTGGAAGCCACTTCTCCTGCTTCGTTTGTGCATTTGGCTATGCAAACCACGGCCTCAACGACATTTTCTTGAGTGCTGTCATCGCCAATTTTTAAAGAAGGTGCGACTCGTATGCGGTCTGTGATAGTTAGTTCATGCGTGTAGGCCATTAGTTATTCTCCTTATGCCGCTTCTAATGCAGATACTTTAGTTTCAAGGGTTTCGATTTTAGTAATCGCCTCTTGCAGTGCGGCTGTCAGCAATGGGACAAGTTTACTTTGGTCGATCCCTTGATATTCTGGATTGCCATTTTTATCAACTGCGTCCTTTTCGCCAGTAACGGCCTCTGGCACAATATCGCTCACTTCATGCGCCACAAATCCATCGACTATACGGTCAGCGTCTGCAATGAAATTAAAACGTGAGGGTTTGAGCGTTTTAATGCGCGTAATGCCGTCCGTGATTTCTGTAATATTTTCTTTGATGCGATAGTCTGATGAGGTGTTAAATGATGTTGTAGAACCGCTGACAGAAACTGAGCCAACTGACGCATTTACTTTGTAAAAATTTAGAAATTTATTATCATTTTGACGCTGTATGTATACACCGCCTCCATCTGAAACAGCAAGCCACGCATATCCTGAACTTGGAGAAAACGTAAAATTATTTGCAGTATTACTGCTGTCCTGTTGTGTTAATGTGTTTATGAGCAGATTCCCAGACGAGTTGATGCGAGCCTTCTCACTGCTACCAACTTGAAACGTGATGGGCTGTCCAGATGCAGAGTCTAAATTTAC
>CEVB01038383.1_pt1 | contig 34183 bp, 34 predicted proteins | sample 531381 | NCBI WGS metagenome assembly CEVB01 (sample SAMEA2622763, study PRJEB7988) | marine metagenome | biome: marine biome (ENVO:00000447); feature: surface water layer (ENVO:00002042); material: "saline water (ENVO:00002010), including plankton (ENVO:xxxxxxxx)" | depth 5 m | reverse complement strand
TTGCAGTTGTAGCACTGCCACTAGCACTTGTTGCACTAGAGGCTGCCGCTGTAGCAGAAGACGCCGCATTAGTAGCACTTGTTGCTGCTGCGGTTTCTGAATTACCAGCGTTTGTAGCACTTGTTGCTGCCGCAGTTGCTGAGTTACCTGCATTTGTTTCACTAGTTGCTGCTGCTGTCGCCGAGTTGCCAGCATTAGTGGCACTTGTTGCAGCGTTTGATGCTGAAGTTGATGCCTCAGATGCTTTAGTGGTTGCTGTTGTTGCTGAGGAAGCTGCCGAAGTTGCACTTGTGCTTGCCTCAGATGCTTTAGTTGTTGCTGTAGTAGCACTAGTAGCTGCGTTGGTTGCACTTGTAGATGCTTCAGATGCTTTGGTTGTTGCTGTTGTAGCTGATGATGCCGCACTAGTTGCACTGGTTGCAGCATTTGTTGCTTGAGTTGTAGCCAGGGCTACTTGTGAAGTCCCTGCTGTATCTGTGTAATTCTTGGTTGCTACATCTTGTGCACCCGTAGGGTCGGCTACTAATTTAATTCGTTTACTTTGTGCTGTCCATTGGAAATCAGCATTGTCTAATGATATAACATCGCCTGAATCATCAATTGCTTCTTGGGCCATAAAAAATGCTTGGTCTGAATCCGTGTCTAAATCATTTTCTGTCAACACAGAGCCAGAAGAATAATCTACTAGTTTAGTTGATTGACTTGTTTTACGTCTAATTTCAATAGCCGCTTCATCTGCTGGAGTGTTGCCTCCAGTAAAAGTAAGGGTAGTTCCAGCTCCATTTAGTGTCCAGTGTGTAGTAATACTTTTTGTTACTCCAGCTACTGTTACAACTAAATCAGCACTACTTCTATATGAAAATGGTATAGAATAAGCATCTGTTGAGCCGTTGCCCGTGTATCTTACAAATGAATTTGCCATAATTTTCTTCTAAGAAGGGAACTTTACCCTATCTATCTCCTTTAATATAATTGATTTTCTCTTTTTATTCTTTCTAATTCTCTGTCTATAATGCCTGTTTTTTGTTGGAAAATTCCATATTCTTTTTGCATTTGTATTTCAGCCTGTTTCTCATACACTCTAATAATTGAGTTAATTTGTTGATTTATAGTTTTACTTTTTATTAAACGACTTCGTTTCTTTTGCAACAAGATTGGATTTTCTTTATAATTTAAAGCACCTCCTGATTTGTTAACCACACTGTTAGGGTCTTTAACTAACTTATCTATTAACTCTGGCAGGGTCACATCTTTATAGCCAAATAAATCTAGTTTTATTGTTCCTTTTAATTCTAATAGTCTGTCATAAGCAGTTTGCCCTTCTCTCTCTCCTGTTTTCATTTTTAAAGTTTTATAATCTTGTCCTGTAAAACCAAGCTGGCTTTCTCCACTTTGCAGTCCTCTATACTCAAAGTTAATTTCTTCTAAAAACTTTTGAACTTCAGGATTAGTTTTCTCATGCCAAAGAAATGGACTGGCATCCCATTCTCCACCCATAATCCATATACCTTTTGGTCTTACTACTTTCTGTCCAAAGGCATCTCTTTTAGGGGCAAGTTTTTGTTCTACTGGTAAATTCTTTCTAATTTCATCTATAAAAGTGTAAGCTTCGTGCATGTACTCTGTTTCAGTTCTGTTTTGATGTCGCCACCAACCTGATAAAGGAATAAATTTTGAGGTTAATCTACCCAATACTCTTGATGTTTTAGGGTCAAATTCTCCAGAATCTCCTTTGGTTCCTCCTGAAAACAAAGGGATTTGAGTTAACATGTCTAGTGCTCCTTTCATCCAAAACTTAGAAGATAAATTTGTTTGTACCATTACCATGGCCATAACAGCAGCTTCTTCCATTTTACTCCACCAACTTTCATCAAGGTCTCTTACTGTTGATGTAGCTGTCTCAGTTATGTGCCACATATCCGCAGCAAATCCTAGAATAAAAGAGAATGGGTCCATTCTGTTAAAAGCAATCGAACCTTCTTTACCATTTATTTCTAAATTTATACTGTATGGTGGTCTCTTTTGGTCAATTGCTTGTGAACGTTTTTCTGCGTAAGAGGCAGATTCAACACCACCATTTAGGTAACCTGAAGCTGCTAAAGACATAGCTCCACCCCACATTAACCATCCCATACGTATTCGTGCTTCAGCTTCAGCTGCTCTTTCAGGACTTAAATATCTACCATCAGGTCCTTTAGCTAACATGTGTTGCATTTGAAATTGGTATTTACCTAAACCACTTTCTAAAAATGGAAATTTAACACTAGGAGACCTTTGCAAAAACCACCTTATTAAATTTGTTGGTGTAGCAATAAAGTGAAGACCAAATAAAGGACGTAAGATTGGATATTTTTTAGAGATTTTTATAATCTCACCAGTTATTCCAGCTTCACTTGCACCAGTCAAGGGATTTATAGATGCTATTTCTTGTGTAAATTTTGTTTCTTGTGAATATATTAAAGGGTCATTTTCTGCAATGTTTGTGCCTGAAGGCATTAAAGGTTTTTTTCCTCTTCCATAAGGTTGATTAAGTGCATTTTCTGATAAATTTATAGCTGCTTTGTTTTTATATTTACCAATAACTTTATCAGTAAAAGGAATTTTGACATCAACATCTTGTTCTGACTCTCTAAAAAATTGTTTAAACAGTTCATTAAATTTATTTTTATAATCATCGCCTTTTAAATTTGGAAATCTTTCTCTAATTATTCTGTTTACAATTGCTGTAGTACGTGCTCGATAATTTAAAACACCAATAAATTCATCTACCGATGTTAATAATCTTAAAGGTAATTGTTGTACAAAAACTCCAGTTTTAGCAGCTGCACGGATTGGTTTAAATGGTCCTATGCTTAAAGCATTATCAACTTTACCTATAAATTTTCCTAATGCACCCTCATCTAAAAAGTTGTCAATAATTGAATTTGCATATTCACTCAGTGTGTTGTGACGTTTTAAGTTCTCTAGTTTCATGTGACGAGAATCTAAAAGAGCATCATTTTGGTGAAAACTTTTTGCCATTGCTAACATACTATGGTGTATGTTTGTAAACAAACCAACAAAAGTATCTGTCGCCTCTCTTGCAGTGGCAAGCGCTTGTTTTCTTACTTGCTGTGCATTAGTCATATACTGGTCTCTTCTGCCAGCAACTACTAAATCATCTACTACTGAAGAAGCTAAATAATTTTTAGGACGCACATACATGTCCGCAGCTCTTATGTACATTTCCATTGGTTTTGTAACTGCGGTAACAAGTGTTCCTGCTAAATTAATAATTTGTGTTGTAGGCCCTGCCAACAAGTTTGCATTTATATATCCTGCTAATAAATTCCATTTGTTTGGTGCAGTCATTTCACCCCAATCCTCAATAACATAATTGATGTCGTCTAATTCTTGGAATCTATTCCAGAATAATTTCTGGTCTGCAATACTACCATCTTTTAATGGCACTGGTATTTTTCCTTGTTTTGCTAAAGACTCTTCAAACGAAAGACGTGAATGTCCTAAAAATTCTTCGACATTTCTACGGGTGTAATCTGTAATTGTAATTCTTTGTGACACTAATATTTGTGCTGTTGATTTTGAAGCATTTTTGTGAGCACGAACTTGGTCACTAAAAACTTGATATAATGTATCTAGCTCTTTTAATATATCTCTTTCCTCTGCTGCTGGTAAATTAGACTCTAATCTTCTAGCTAGCTGAGTCATAGAGTAAAAAGTCTGAGTCATTTGTATGCGGTTGACCAGCATGTAAGTGATGACTTTCTTTTTGTCTCCTGCAAAATCTTCAAGAAATCTAACAATATCTTCTGGGTTTTTTCCACCTGCATCTAAATCATGTTTTTTAATAAATGAAATTGCTTCTTCTTTTTCAACATTTAAACTTACGTCTCCTGTTATGACGCCTTCTCTATTAACTTCTTCTAATAATACTTTGGCTCTATCTCCAAGTTTTGTCCTGTCTAAATTTAATAAATTTTCTTTTCCATAAGTACCACTTCTGGCATCAATTTCATTGTCTAAATTACCAATTATTCTAGCTAAATTTTGAGACCTTCCACGTCCTTCTGCAACTTTTACAGGCCTTCCATTCATGCCATCAAACCATATAAGTTGGTCTCCATCAGGGTGTGTTCTAGACCAAACAAATTGTGAAGTTCTGTTTTCTGTTAAATAACCACTAATTTGTGCAATTAATGTATCAATATCTTCTGCTAGAAAATTTGATTCTTGTCCCTGAAAACTAATGTATGCTTCATCAGCCTCACGAAACTTAATGTCGTCAGGCAACTCATCTTGCATTTTTTGTAAAGCATCTAACATGCTTCGTAACCTAGTTGGAGTGTATTGTGAAAAGTCACCTTGAGAAATGAGGTCCTCATATGCTTTGCTAAATTCTTCTTCAGTAAATTCAACAGGTCTTTTTGCAGCTTCTTTCTTTTGACGATTTAAACTTGCTTGTTGTGCTCGCTCTACAAGTTCTCTTGCAGACAATTCATTACGAGCTTTGGGTCCAAAAATATCAGGGTCTTGCTTTACTTGTTTATTAATTATTTTAACTAAATTAGGGTCATTTCTACGAAGTCCTGAGTATCCCATAGAAGTTAAGTAATCATAAATCACCCAAATGTTTTCATGGTCTGTGTTCTTGTAGGGATTAATACGTCCTTCAGCTGCTTCTGTTGCAAGTTGTTCTTCTGTTAGTTCTGGACGCCACCACCTACTTTTCTTTCCTTTGTTAGTGGCTCTGCCTGTGTATTTTAAATCTAAAATGTCTTTATAGATTCTTCTAAATTCTTTGTTAAAGGTAGCTAAATCAGCTTTGTATAAAGGTGATTTTGGGTTGTTAAAATGGTCATTAAAGAAACGTGCTTCATCTTCTAGTAACCCAGCTGAATCAGTTCTGTTTTCAAAATATGTTTTAATATTGTTATATTCTTGTTCTGTAAGAGACTTCCAAGATTTTCTAATAACTCCTTTTTTAGTTATTAAATTGTCACTTGGTATAAATTTTTCAAACCATTTTACTTGTTTGTAAGCTGCTGCTGTATCAGGCACTCTTTCCCACAATTTATTTTGTATTGCCCAACGTTCTGCATCTTCACGTAAATTAGGATTGTTGGCTTCATCATAAATTAAATCTTCATCAACTTCAAATTCTACTGGTTTTCTGTTAGAAGTGTCCATGTTTTGTGCCCACATGTCAGGGTCACTAGTAAGCCAAAATTCTCCTATGCCGCCATTTCCTTGGTGGGTTTTATTTCTTCCACCACCAAATGTACCATCAATTACAGGTTCTTCCACAGGATTATCTTTGTCTGTCCAATGCCAGTAAGAAACTTTTCTTCCTTCTACAACTTGTGAAGAATCAAAATATTTTAAATTAGATTTACCTAAAGCTTTAAACAACATTTTTCCATCATGGTTAATACCATTGTCAATAAACTCTTTATGTTTTTTTAAAACTTCATTTTTAAACTGACGTCCTTTGTATCTAAAAGCTCCATAGCTCATTCCAGTTCCAAGAGTACTTCCTAAACCAAAACCAAGAAGAATGCTCATTCCTAGCTGTTCTTTGTCAAATGATTTTTGTAAATCTGCATCTATACGAATTCCCTGTTCCATATAATTTTGAAACCCAGTTATTCCTGCTTCATATGCTCCTTCAGTTAAAGCTGGTTTACCAATAGTTTTAAATACAGGAATTTCTTTAACAGCTTGTTCAAAAGTTTCTTGAGTAATGTTTTTTGCTAATTTGTTTTGCAACAATTTTTGTAATCCTCTAGTTGCTGCTGTAGAAGCCGCTTTACCTGCTCCTGGAATAGGTATAAGATTTACAGGGTCTACGATGGTAGAATACAAAGCATCACCTAACCAACTTAAAGTTGACCTAGGGTCTGCTGTATCTGCCCCACTAAAATTTAAAAATCTGTTAGGCATTAAATCATAAATTTCTTGTATATGACCCCATTGTTGTTTTCTAATATAATTTTCACTATCATTTGCTTTAGACATTAACGACCAATCTTGGCCAATCCCAACTGTGTTGTTAGTTCTAAACATCCTATCTTCAAACATTAAAGATAAAACATCAACATCATCCATGTTTTGTATTCTTCTTATTTCATCATAATCTGGAGCTTGAGGAGTGCTTTGTTGAACTAAAATATCTTTTGCATCAAATGTTTGACCTGCTCTCCAACTGTAAAAGTCACGTACCATATCAATAAATTCTCGTTCTTTAATACGTTCTTTAGCTTTTTCAACTAATAGTTCATGACGTTCTTCATCTGTATTAGCGGCAACTTCATTCCAATTAGAAATTCCATAGTTATACTTTGCCATTACGGTCTTAAATCTCCTACAATAGCTAGAATAATTTCTCTTTTAGACACACCCATCGCATTAGTAATTGCATCCCATTGAGAAGGATTTATACCATCTTCAAGAAATGTTTGCAAAGTGGTAGGGTTTAAATTTAATTCTTGAGCAACAGTACCTTGCCTAAATGCTTCTGACAAACCAGGAGCAACTTCTTGTATAAAGTCATTTATGTTTTGTCTTCTCTGCGCCTCAAACTCTTTTTTTGTATCTGAATCAAATATTTCTTTGTCTGTAACAAGTCCTGGACCAGCATCTCTTTCTTTGTCATACTGTCTAAACCTGTCTTTATCAAAGTTAGGAGATGACACAGCCTCACTTAGATTTCCTAAAATATTATCAACCATTGTATCAACAGCTAATATTCTATTAGTTTGAGTTTGTTGTATTTTTCGTAAATTTTCTCTACTAGCATCCGCTACATTTATGTCTGCTACTGAAATTTCAGTTAATGACTTAATTGATTCAGCTAATTTTCTTGGGTTAGTGCCTGGTATAGCGTTTCGTAAAATCTCTAAATTTTCATCAGAAAGACTCATGTCATCAGCTTTACCTAAATTAAATGCTTCTTCCCTTATTTCTCTCATAAATTTTATTTTCTCTCTAATAGGCCAACTTTTCCCTTCTTTTTCCCTTCTATCTAATTCTTCATAATAAGAATTTTTAAAGTAATCCATAGCTCGAATTAATTTTGGAGCATCACTGCCAAGTGCCGCAAAAGGAGAGCTTCCTAATTGGTTTTTTAAAGTGCTTTCTAGTTCTTTGATTTCTTCTTGATAAGTTACATCTGATAAATGCGCACCACCATATTTACTATAATTATTGTAGAAAGTTAAAACATCATTTAAATGTAAACTAATACTTAAATTTTCTGCATCAAATCTATCAGTTATTTGACCAGCACTAGTAATGGTGCCATCCATAATGTCAGCTTTTATTTTTTCAATAGCTGTTAAATTTTCAATTTTACTATCATTTTCCGTCATCCTATCCCATTTAGCAACTTCTAAAGGACTAACAAGTTGAAGACGGGTTCTAAGTTCAGCCATTTTTACAGGGTCATCTTTAAACTCAGCATACTGACTGTAAATATCTAAAACTTCTAATTGTATCTTTTCTTTTTTTTGCCTTAAGTCTTTACTTTGTAAACTGTCTTGTTTAGCCAACAATTTACCGTACAATGCCATTACTGTTTCATCTGCTGTGTCGACTAGAGAACCCAAAGCTCCTCCACTTTTTCTGTCTCCTCTATCTGTTGTTAAAATTTGTATAGCTCTGTCAAGTTCCTCCATAGTTGTAGCTGTGTTAAGAATGTTAGTTGCAACTTGTATTGCTAAAACTTTTTTCTCATCATTGTCAAACAAATAATTAGTTTTCCCATTTACGTTAGGCAGGCGCAATCCTAAATTTTCTGTTTCTTGCCAAAAATTTTTCCCTGCGTCTTTTTTGTCACTGTTCATAAGAATATTGCTTAAATGTGCAGACCCTGAATTAAATTTAGTAAGCTCTGATTTTTGCATACGTGCTTCAAAATCTTTAGATTCAAGAGCATAAAATTCTTTTTGCCAATATGAATTGTAACCATCAATAAAATCATCATTTTTATCTTGAAAACTAGGAACATAATTTTTTGCAAAATCTTGAAATGTCTCGTTTTCCATATCATATTTATCATAATTTTCTTTTAATTTTCTAATGCTGTTAGATGCTGTAAGACGCCCTTTGTATTGAGAAACAACTTTATCACGGAAAAACCCAGATAATTCTTTATCTTCTCCTGTGTTTAAATATGCAAGAAGTTTGTTTTCATCGCCACCAAATTCAGCTAATTTAGTATTTATTTTTCTTTCGGTATCTAGTTCAACATCTTCCTTAAGTCTGTTTGCAGCTGATTGTGCCGCAGTTCCAAAAGCATTTATTGCTCTAGCAATACGTTCTGCATCTTGGCCTAGATTTCCTAAATTAGGAGCACCTTTGTCATAAGCATCTAAGTACCTTTGATTAACTTGTTTTCTATATCCTGTTGCCATTATTTTTGTTGGCCTCCTGCTCCACTATCTCTGTTCGAATACGCTTCAGCAGCTGCTCCAGCAATTTTTAATCCTGTTCCAAATAAACTTGGACGTTCTACTAATGGCAGTGCTAAATAATCTTGTTGTAGTTCAGCATATGCAGCATCTTGCTGTTGTGAAAGAGTTATAATTTCATTAGCAGCTTCAGTTTGTATCCCAGCTAATTGTAATTGAGTTTCTCCTCCAATTCTACGGAAGATAGCATTAGGATTTCCAAAACCAGCATTTGCAGCTTCTGCATTTTGTCTTCTAGCTTCTCGTTCAAGTTCCAGTGTAGCTCTTTGCTCTTCAGCTTCTACTTTAGATTTATCCCTGTCAATGGCATTTAAGTTTGCTAAATAAGCAGCGTCTGCATTGGCCTGTCTTTGGTCATTTGCTGCTTCTTGTGCATCAGCTCTAGCGTTTGCTGCGTTGTGTTCGTAAATATAACCAACTGCTTTAATAGTTGGTCCAATAAATGCTACATCGCACATTCTTTAATTTCCTCCATAGTTTTAAGCACATATATAAATGGCGTTTTACCTGCTCCAAATTTAGGTATTTCTAATTCTTGTACAAATCCTAAATACTCTAACCAGCGTAAAGCCACTGTATTTTCTTTATCTACATAATTAAATAAATATTTATATCCTTGTCCCATTTCATTTACCCAGTGTGGGCACTCTCTTAAAAACTGCATAGTGTACTCAAACAATTCTTCACTACACAACATCCAAGCAACTCCATAACCAGGTTCTTGAGTTCGTGTAGAACCAAACATTCCTATAACTTCATGATTTTGACTCATAATACTGTAAATTTTAGAGTGTTCTAAAGTAAAAGGAATAATCAAAGCTTCCAAAGGAGATGTGTCATCGGAACGTTTAATTTCTAACACATCTGCTGGACGCATTTTTGGTGCTAATTCAATAGCATCATCAAGTTTGGCTTTTCTTACATAACCTTTTTTCATTACACTCTTGTTGACCTTGCATGATAGAAACCTTCTAATTCTGCACTAGAAACATTAAAAGGTAAATGCGAACTGCTAACTAATTTTAAAACAAAATCTGTATTTCTACATTGTATTGGCACACGGATTACTCCATTGCCTATAGATGGGTTATCGACACTACCTACAAATCCAACAACATAAGGTGTTATAAACGATTTAAAAGTATCTCGGTTCAAAGGTGTTATTTGAAACTCTAAAAACCCAGTATCTTCATAATTAAAACTTACAGTACGAACTTGAAAACGTCCTGAAGTAACTGCGATTACTCCTCTGTCAGTTTTATCTCTAATGTATGGTTTAGACATTTCATAGGTACTAGTGTAAGGAACTCCAATAATTAAACTAGTGTGATTCCCTTCAATTGTATAAGTAGAACCAGTTGTGTTAGTTGCTTCATAATCAGCTCCCGTAGTAGTTTTTACAGCTAACAATCCTGCTTTAGCTCCGTATGGAGATGTAAATGTAGTTTTGTCTGTAGCTGCATCATAGGTTCCTGTTACACTTTTTTTCAAATCTAAAGCAATATTAAAACTTAAACCAGTGTCAGGGGCATTTTGTAAATCTAATTTAAAAAGTTTTGTTGTTGTTCCTTCTGCGGCAAAAACATAAACTACACTTTCGATTGTCATGGCACCAATAATTTTAACACCATTAAAAGTCCATTTAGACCACCCACTTTGTACACGAGTATCTCCAGTAAAAAAGTATTTGTATACAAACATTGTATCTGCATTTGTTGCTGTGACATTACTGCCTGTTGCAAAAGGAGCAACTTGGGCATCAGCATCATCTGAACATAAAACAATAAGTACATCTTCTGTTGTGTTGCTTATTAATTGGTAAGCTTTGTCAGGAATTAAAGAAGAAACGTGTGCTGTTATATCTATTCCATCATTTGTTAATGTGTCATCACTTGTAAAATATTCACGTATTAAAGTTTTGTCATTTCTTTTTTGTGCAAAATATGCAAATTTTCCTGCTGACACAGGAGCTACATCGGAATTGTGTTCAAAAGAAGATACTTGATTTAATATTGCAGTTGTAGGTGTTATAGTGTCTCCTGCCGAATCTAATTTGTATTGAGTTGTATCAGAAAATAACAACAAAGTTTCATTAAAACCAACAGAATTTTTTAATGTATTAACTTCAACCCCAGATGCTGCAATATCAATAGGGTCAGTGTCTAAAGAGTCAGTGACTGTTGAAGAAAAGAAATTAAAAAACTCTGCATTGCCAGAAAGAATTAAATTTTCTCCTGCTAAAATACCCAAACGATTTTTATAAAAAGTTAAATTTTGAATTGTGACACCCACAAAAGATGGGTTAGGGTTGCTAGTTGCATCTCCTGCTGTTCTGTCATTATATGTTTGTTTGCGAAATGTAAAAGTTCCATCTCTATTATTTATAAGTGCATGGGGCATTGTAGCATCATCTAAACCTACAGAAACTCCAGGTCCTATAGTTTCTTGCCAGACTCCATCGCCAGTGTATTTAACATAATAGTCTGTTAATATTTCACCTTCATCACCTGTTATTACAACAATCATGTCAACTTTAGCATAGAAAGGAAGGTTAGAAAATTTTTGTATTTCATCACGGATAACATACATTGCTGTATTGCCTTGTCCATCAGAAGTAGTTACAGTGTAGTTAGAATCGCCGTCAGTTGGTTTACCATAAATTGTAGAATTAAATTGTTCAAAAGTAAAATAAGAAGTAATTCCTGTGTAATTACTCAATCCTTGTGTTGTTGACAAAGTTGCCCCAGTGTCATCACGCACAGTTTTAAAATTAATTCCATTTGCAGTGGCATCGTAAAAAGTGCTTGATGTTCCCTTTAACAAAATATCAGCAATTTTATTAGTGTCTGAAAAAGGGGCATCAGTTGCTGCTACTGACCCTGTTGGCATTTGAAAAATTACACTTATGCCATGTCCTAAATCTGTCTGCATGTCAGGGTGTGTTAAAGAAACTTTGTATTCTCTACCAAAACCACTATTTTTTACATAAATTAAAAACTCTTCTACTTTTGCAGTAGTGGTTGTTGAATCAGCTGCAGGTGTTATTGATTTGTTAGCAATAAAAGTAAAGTCAGCAATATTAACAAGGTTAAAATCATTTTTTGGATTTGTACTATTTAAATAAGTATTACCATCAGGAAAACTAACAGTTTTTTCTACACCATCTAAGCCATACACTTTAACTCCATTGTCATAAAAAGCTACAACAAACCTGTTTGACTCATCAGTTTGTATGCTCCAAAATTTAGTGGTGTTTGGAAAAACATTAGTGCCATCCAAAGTAGCGATAAACTCTAATGGTGCACGTTTACGTAACCCATCTACAATGCTACTGTCAATATTTTCTTGGTCTTCAGCTTGTGAAGGTAAACGTTGTGTTGAGCTTTGTTGGCTGATGCCATTTATTAGACTAGGTATTTCTTGACTAACAACTGCCATTAATATCTCCTTCTAGGCTGCCTATCTATAATAGAGAATGTGTTCGCATCCCCTTTTAATATATTTAAATCTGCACTACGTGAATCAGCTTGTTTAAATTGATTCAATGCTTCCTGCTCATCAAATTGTATTAGTTGAGCTAGCCCTGCATCACCTATAAATCTTGAAGCAAAACGTCTAGCTGCTTTTACAGTAATGTAACGTCTTGCATATTCTGGTAGGTGTTCAAATTGTTGAACAAGAACTAGGTCTAAAGTTGGGACAGTGGAAGAGCTAAACACATCTGTATCATTTTCCATATCATAAAGAAAACCATCTCTTATAACTAAATTCATATGTCTAAAATCATTTGAAGCATCAGCTTGTACACAATTTACTGGTAAAGGAATTTTGTTATCGGTATCTTTGGATACTGTAGATTTTATGTGTGTGTTAAAATTGTGTCCTTCGGCTTGGACAGATAAAGAAGTTTCATCAAGAATATTTTTAGCGACAGAAACATCGACACTTACTGTTCCTTCTATGGTGTTGACAGGTGCCTCACCGATAGCTGATAACATTGTGTTGATTGCTTGTAATTCAGTTGTTGCTGTTATTTGTGTTGCCATGTTGTCCCTCAAAAAAAGGACGAGAAGACAAGTCTTCCCGCCCTCGTTGTAGTGTTAAATTAAAAGCTATTAAGCTTCTTTGATGCCTACAGCTGCTTCAGGTCTGAGAACCCCATGACCCATAGCATACTTAGCCACCATTAATGTGCCTTGTCTACGAATGTCATATTCCATTTCTGTAGCCAAGTCCAATAATTTAACTGTACCAACTGCAGAAGGGTGACATACTAGACCCTCGTAGTTAGTTAAGTTAACAGACTGAGGTGTTGAGCCACCTTGGGTAGCTGAACCTGCATCAGCATCAGAAGTTCCTACGTCATCTTTTACAAAATGAGGCATAGGTCTTAATTCGATACCTGCGATACGAGCTACTTGTCCAGTTGCAATCGAACCTTGTCCACTAAAATCTACATTGATTGCATTAGTTGCGTTTGAAAGCTTGTAATACATTGTAGGGTCTAGGAAACAGATTCTACCTTCTTTAGGAACATAGTTGTTATCTAAAGCAGTTGCTGCATCAAATAATGCTGCAATGAATCCGTTTGCTGAAGTGGCGTCAGTTGCGTTAGCAATGTCTGTGTTAGTTATTGTTGTTCCGCCTGGGAATCCTGAATCGGATACGTTAGCTGCTGCTTGTGAAGCGAGACCAATAGTTTGTAAAATGTGTTTGTCTTTGATAAAAGCCAAAGCTCTACCGATTTCTGTAGAGTATGCACTTCTTACATCCCAATGATTTTTAGCTTCCTCCAGGTTTGATAGGAACGCACTTGAAACAAGAAGGTCATTAATTAAAATAACTTTCTCATTGTGATTTATGTCACTACCTGTGATTTCCGCACCTGGTGTGTGATATGCTGCAGCGATTCTACCCATTACTGGAAAAGAAGCTGACTTACCGCTAGAAATAGTTCTAACCATATCCGCACCGTCTGTGACAGATGCTCTTTCAAAAGCTGTTAGGACTTCTCCTGCAAAAACTTTCAGAAACAGAGCGTCTTCGGACCCACTGGCGTTGACTCTACCAATACTTGCTGGTGTTGCGTTTGCCATTGTTATTTCCTCCGTGAAAAAATTTTGATGTAAGCTGTCACATTTGTCTCGTTATTTCACAAGATTATCTGGCGCACCAGGTCAGGTTATTTCCGATGAAATGTTTTAGCTAGCTGCCAACTAATAAGTTAGCACAGCTATAAATTACTGTTGTCAATCTTACGTTGCACGGATTGTCTATAAGCATCATCTGTTTGGTAACGAGAATCTTTCATAGCCTCAGTCACTTGTGCCCAAGACTCATAGCCTTGTTCAGCAGTTGATGTTGCTTTACCTTGTACTAAACTAGGATTTGTGCCTACAGCGTTTTCATACTGTGCTTTCAATCCCATAACAGCAAGGTTAATAGTTTCTTTATTATTAGAGTTCATAGCATTGTTGTAAGCATCTTTTTGTGCGGCATCTAAATTTGATGCTGCCCAATCAGTCATGCTTGTGTAAACTTGTTCACCGCCGACTAGATTAAAAACAGCAGCTCTTTGCTGTGTTACCAAAGCTTGTTGCCCAGCAATAAAAGAATCAACATAGTTTCTTCCAATGCCAGCTTTTTCTAAAGCTTCGTAATCAGAATCTTTGAGTGTTCCATTTGCAGCATACTCATCTGATAATCTTTGCAAATCTAACCCCGCAGCTTGAGTTGCCTGTTCTGCTATTTCTAATTGGTTAGAGTTTTCATTAGGTGTTTCTGTGCTTTCCTCTGGTTCAGGTGCCTTAGTTCCTAATTTAGATTCTAACTCAGCATATGATTTAGCTAAATCTTCTACTGAATTAAATTTTTCTGGTAAACCTTCAGGTCTATCAGCAGGTGTCTCTTCAACTGGTTGTTCAGCTGTAGTCTCACCTTCTCTTATTTCTACTTGTGTAGCCATATATTGTTATTCCTCCGCTGGCACTTGTCCAGCCTGTTTTGCCACTTCACCAGCGACAGGAGCTACTGCTTTTTCAGCCATTCCCATCATCTGTTCTTGTTGTTGTGCCTGCATCATAGCTTCCTGCTCAGCTTGTAGTTGCTCGGCTGATTTTATCAACCCTTCTGTGTCTATGCCGAGACCAGTTGCTAAACGTGTTATCAAGTCTGAAGGATTCAAACTTGACATAAAAGCAGGATTTACTCCTGCAAGTTGAACTATCTCTCCAATAAACTCTCTAAGTTTTTGTAAGTCATTACCACGTCCAAGAGCTTCGATACCTGTAATAATTGTTGTTGTTAAAGTATCTTTTGGTAATTCAGGAACCTCTTTGTTTTGTCCCATCCTTTTCATTAGGATGTTGACTAAAGGCAACTGAAATTCTTGAGATAATAAAGAATAGACACCACCTAAACTGGCTTCTAACTGTTGTGCCATAAATCTAATTTCTTGTGCTGTAACACGTTCAGCATCCCTTTGCACGGCAGTATGAAGAAGAAAAGCATATGACATTCTTTCTTCTAGCCTTTGGATAGAACGCTCAACAACCTGTAAATCAAATTGTTTTTCAGCTTGCAGTACAGACACATCGTCTCTGCTTCCAGTAATAATATCACCATTTCTACTTTCAGCTAAATCTCTTTTACGAGTCACAGCATTAGGACGTACTAAAAATACAACTTTAGAACTGGCTGCCGCTGACTCTACTAAAGCCTGGCTTAAACCTTCTAAAGATTTTAAGTCTCCTAAAAATTCTTCTACATAACCACGTCCATAATCTTCAGTGTCTACACGTATCATTCGTAGACACAAATATGGCAGTTGGTCTTCAGGAAAAATTCCTACACTGCTTTCTATTTTTATACCGTGCACTTCTTGGCAGATATAAAACTTTTTATTATCCAAACGATAAATGTGTGTATAAATATCGCAAGGTTCATCATCTTTGTAATCAGGCACTTTACCAAGAGCCTCTAATGTTGCTTCATCTAAACTTACAGAAGCTACAGTTTCTTTTATAACAATTTCTAATAAATTTCCTTCTCCATCACGTCTGCAAACATATTGTGATAAAGGATAAACTCTCATGTTTCCTTGTTTTGGCATGTAGCAAAGCACGTTGCCACCAATAATTAAATGTTTTAATGCTTCAAACACAGAAACACGAATAGCTAACTCTTCTATTTTCTGAGTTACAGCTCTTTCTATGCCAGCTAATGATTCTTCTACTTGAGACATTAAGTCTGGTGTTTCCATCACCTCAAGTTTGCTTTTTCCTGTTAATCCTAGTCGAAAAAACGGAGAGTTAGGAGGTAACAATAATAGGAGTAATTTAGACGCTAAGTTGTTTACCCCTCTTGCACCTACAGATTGAAACGGAATGTACAGTTCAGAAGATTGTTCAAACCCACTGGGTGGAATTAGTGCTGGAATGGTTAATTCAGAAGCATCACGTGCTCTGTCCAAAAAATGTTGTCTATCGGTTCCAAGTTTATCATAGCGTTGCTTGGCTGTTGACTTTAGTGCAGTTACTTCTGTGTCCATGGTGTGCCCTATCCTATATTGATTCCGCTACCACTGCCGTAAGTAGGGATATTTAAACCAGTTTGGAGACTTTTTGTACCACGTCTCATGGCTCTTTTAGTTCTTTCCTGTGAGTCTAGTCTTTCTTCACCTACTTCTAACTCAGGTGTTTCAGTAGACTGAACAGGTACAGGTGCAGCTACTTGTACTTCTCTTTGTTTTGATTGCTTTGGCGCTCCTATACACATAATTATTGAACTCCTGTTAAATTTTTGTCTAATCTTTCTTTCAATAAATTAATAAATCTTACAACGTCACGTTGTCCTGCTTGAAAATATATCTCTTTAACATCATCCGATATTTCTGGACTACGTTCTGGATATAACTCATTAAGCAGTTCTATTAAATCATTGACATTAGCAGGTAAAACTATATCTTCATTATCTCTGTTCATTTTTCTTCTAAGAAGGGAACCTTAGTTTCCTTCAACCTCCTTATAATTTATTTTGTATTATAGCCCCACCAATTCACAACTGTTTCCTGTGCATGCAAACTCTTGACTGCCTGTTGTGTTGTCCTCTTTTTCATCTAAGTCGCTAAAATCTATATCACTTGGCATTGTGCGGGCAGCTTCATTATATTGTTGTTCAGTAATTTGTTGGTAAGGAGCTTGTTTATACACATGGTCAAGGGCAGGTAAAAAACTAATGCCTGCTACTTCTTCAAAATTACTATACACCCATGCACCTACATCCATCCATTCCTCTTCTTTTACACTAACAGTGACAGATGGTTTATGCTCACACCAATGTCTTTGATACATTAACCAGGTTTCTAATTGTTGAATAGCTGATAAAGATGTTGTGGTAAGACAGCCCTCTGGAGATTTTTGAGGGAAAGAAAATACCATAACATCATTAGGTTTCATCACATCAGGTTCATGTGGAACACCTTTGTCAATTAACAACTGAGTTAATGGGTCTTTTATATCCATACGAACTGTACGAATATAATACTGACTGTACCTACTGTGGATGCCAGAAGCTGAATCAACTAACTGACTAACTGTGCCTGATGGTTTAACACAAGTTATTGCTGTGGACTGATTTATACCAAGTTTTGAGGAGAGCAATTGATTACACTCCACAGCTGTGTCTCTTAATGTTCTTAGAAAATTAGGAGTCGGAGATATAGTCAGCCTGTTGTCCATAATGCCCGTGAGGGAAACACCAAGGAGGCGTTCAGCTTCTGTGTTTTCTTTCCACACGTTTCTTATGTATTGAAAATTGGTAAGTGTTGATTGGAAAGTTCCAAGAATTGTTGCTAGTCTAACTTTTTCTTGCAAGCTTTCTTTGGTGTCTTCTGCTCTAACCACCACCTCAGTTAGGTTACAAAATTGGTAAGGTCTTAAAATAATTTCAGAACAAGGATTGGTGCCAAACTCATGTTCAACATCTCTTCTTCCGCTTTCGGCAACTTTGTTTTTAGCTGCTTGACGATTAAAGATACCTCGCTCACCACTCTTGCTTTCATATAATGCTTTCCACTCTGACATAAATAAACCCATGTCAGGAGTACGGGTGTAAACAGCGCTGTTGTTTGCCAATGCTCTTTGTCCATGCTCTATCCACCACTGTCCACTCTTTGCTTTACGAATGTTGTCATCTTGTATGTTACTTAAAGAAATAAGTGCGGAGCGTCTCACGCCACCGACTACCACTACTTCGCCTACTTTGCAGACTAAGTCGTGGCACTCTATGGCTTCTAATTGGCGACCAGCGGCCTTCTGAAATAATTCAATAGCGAAATCAAACAAGTCAACAAGTGGTTGTGGGCCTGATGCCCTGCCACCAAATGTTTTTAACCTTGCTCCAGCTGGTCTAACCTGAGTGATATCTATTTTAGGAATTTGACCTGAATATAACATTGCAAGTAATTCTCTAAAGGCGCTCGCCCACCCAGATTTACTATCTGCGACAACAATAACAGTTTCGCTTTTACTAAATTTTTCGGCAACAACAGGCAGCTTCTCAATGTTGTTGTACTCTACACTAAAGCCAACACCTGTGCCACATAAAAGTATGTACATAACTTCATCAAAACTTCTAACATCATCAATAGGAATGTAACTACAGTTGTAACCAGCTGTGTGGTCACGTTCTAATGCAACTCCAGCTGTCATCAGTGCTCGCATGCTAGGCATAACTTTTAAATTAATTACTGCTGTTTCTAGTTCTTGCCTTAAAAGCCCTATGTTGTAATTAAAATTAGTTTCTAAATGTTTTTCCATAAAGTCAAAGTATCTTCTTACTGTTTCTGGCCATGTTTCTCTACGTCCTATAGCCTCATCATATCTGGCATAGCGAGATGTGTGTATGTATTGCTGGTATATGCTTGGTAATATCATTATATATATGCTCCTTCGGACCAACACTCACCGTTGTACAAATTGTAATTTAACAAGTGATTTTTGCCCCATAGTTTTATTTGTTTTGTTTTTTTATTATAATCTTCCGCTCTTAGTATCCTAGCCACCCTAGCTTGTGTAATAAATTCACACACACTAAGATTAGCTTTTTCATATTGTTCACAAACTGCATCTAATAATACAGGAAAAGATTCTCCATGTAAATCACGCAGTATTTTTTCGGCTGTTTTTTCACCGATGCCAGGAACTCCTGTGTATCCATCTACTGCATCTCCTGTTAAAGTTTGTTTCATAAAAGCATAGTCAGCAGAGGCACGTGAAACAACAGATACATCTTTACCATCTACAGATAACAAACCAGGAATCTGTTTTAAATCTTTATCGATAGATACAATAATCTTTTCTTCTTTGGAATTGGTTGTTGACAGGATGCCACAAACATCATCAGCTTCTAAATGTTCCCACACTAAACCATTATGGTTTTGTAACACGTAACTACGCAGTGCTGTAAGAAGTATGGGTTTTCGTTTTTCAATTCTGTTTGCCTTATAAGTTGGTAAAATTTTTTTTCTAAAATTAGAGTGACTCGACAGAGCCATTGTATAAAAATCGGCCTGCAAATCATCTAACAATTTTTGTATCGCTTCATCAACTTCTGTAGTAGTAATATTAAAATCTGCATGTAATGTCCACAAGCCATCTCCCCAGTCTGTAGGTTGTTCTGCTTGTGTAGCAATTTTGTACAATAGAATGTCACCATCTATTAATAATCTTCGTTTAGTCATCATCTTTTTTCCTTACATGCTTTGTGTTTTCTCTTTTAAATAAATCTTTCAATGGTATCAAAACAAAACGACTTTTATTAAAGTCACCACCATAACGAGCAGTGTGTTTATATTTCATTGCTAATCGTTTTACTGTAGATGTATCAAAAATTAATCTACAAAAATCATCAGGACCATCTGAAAAAATCTGTATCCAATAGTCTGCCTTTGTTGTCATAATCCCAGAGGGTTTTCCAAAGGATTCTATTTCTATACACAAGTTACCAGACCTGTACCACCAATCACGTTCTGTTTTAATTTCAGCTTTAGTTTTGTCGGCTTCAAGTATAGCCACAATTCTGTTCTCTCGGTCTAAGCCATACTTTAAATCTTTATCAAAGTCAGGCTTTCCTTTTCTCGGGCTCAATGTGTTTCACTCCAATTGCCTCCAACGTTATATTCACCAGTTAAGGGCAACCGAAGTTTATAATGATTGCCAGTTTTTACAATAGCATCAACAGCTAGCTTACCAACTGTCTCAGCATCTTGTTCTGCACACTCTACTTGAACTTCATCATGCACCCATACTACTTGATGGGCTGAAGGCACGGTAGTCAAAAGTTTATCAAACTCAACTAACCATCTTTTGCAGACAATAGCCCCACTTGATTGTAGCAAGGTGTTTAGTGCAGCATGCGCTGACCTAACTTTTACCTTTCGACCGTCCAGACCTTTAAGGTATCCTTTCTCAGCCGCTAATTGAACATCAGCTATCAAGCGATTTAGTGCTGGTAAATTTTTCAAGAAACGTTTTTTTATCTGTCCTGCTTCTTTGACAGTAGAGTTGATAACCTCAGCAATTTTTTTAACACCACCACCATACAGAAAGCAGTAATAAAATCGTTTTGCCAAGTCTCTACTTTTTAATCCAGCAAGGTTTTGTGTTTCAGTGTGGATGTCACCTTCAAGCACAACTTTACTATAAGCTCCATCATCGTAACGAGCCATGTAATGTGCAAGCATACGAACTTCCAATCCTGAAACATCAATTCCTACTAAGCGTTTTCCCACAGGGACAGTAAACAATTCACGAGATTGCTTACCGTACGGAACACTGACACTTGGCACTTGGGCCAGGTTTGGATGAGCGTGTGATGCTCTGGCGGTCACAGTGGAATTAGTATTACAAATTCCGTGAATCCTACCATTGTGAGCGTACTTCAACCATGCCTGGTTCCCAGTGGCCAATTGTCCTATTCTTTTGTCTAAAAGAAAATGTTCTGCTAAAAGCTTTGCTTCAGGATAATTTAATTTAGATAACACACTGTCATCTAATTTAGGTTTACCATCAGCTGTAAACTCTTTTGGTTTCCAGTTATAAGAAGACATCAAATGTTGTGCAATATGTTGACGACTAGAAGGATTAAATTCTATTACCTTTTCCTTGTAGACAGTGACACCTTTTTGATAGCCTAAAGTTTTATTATTTACTTTAGGTGTGAAAGGTGTTCGCACTACAGTTGGCTTAACCATGAGTGCTAGCTCATCTTCAAGCTCTTGGCGTCTTGCATTTAACTGGCTGTATAAACGCTGGGCTTTCTCTTTATCAAAAGTAAAACCATAACGTTCTTGTTTAAAAATTAATTGAGCCACATCATGTTCTAGTTGCATGGACTCAGCAGAGTGTGGTTTATTTTTTAAGGTTGAATACAAAGTGTATGTAACTTCTACATCTTGCACACAATATTCTAGCATTGACATAGTAAATTGTGAGAAGTCTTCATCAAAAGCACTTTTATAATTTCCTAGTCTGTGACCCCAAGCCTCTAAACTGTGGCGGCCTATCAATTTTGTCGGAAAATTTTTTCTCTGAAAATCAGTGTCTTTAATATCAGGATATAACAGACGTGTTGCAACTATTGTATCAAAAACCTCACCAGTGTAATTAAAGTTGTATAGCTTTTCTAAAACTGGCACATCATATTTTATAATGTTGTGGCCTACAATCATGTCAGCCTGTTGTAAAATTTTTACACCAAGGTCTAAGCTATCACCATAATATGATTCGACCTTTTTAGTATCTATGTTTTTTAAAACAATACAATGAACAACTGTGACATCATCTAAAAAATTATCAGCTTCGATGTCAAATATAATTCTTTTCATTAATGTACCTCATCAAGCCGTACTCTAATCTTGCTCGCATTTTCATCTCCTAAAGCTTCTAGTGCTTGAAGTCTGGTTTCTAAATCTATTTTAATTTCGAGAGTAGGCACAGGAATGACCACTTCCTCGTGACCTTCTGATGCTTCTAACAAAGCAAAAGCTAAAACATCAGTCCAGCTCCCCACTAAAGTCTGAGTCATTTGCTTCCTCCAAAATTCCTTGGTGTGCGTCCCATCGTAGAGAACCTGCATAACCTGTTTCACCTGAAAATCTATTTTTCAAGATGCTCAATTTAACCACATCATCTGTTGATTTTAAATTTCTTTCCATAGATATAATCATATCAGATAATTGGCCTATTGATGCAGAACCTCGTAAAGCATTTAGCCCGACTTCTTTGCCATCTTCAAAACCTTTATCACCTTCACTTCTACGAAGATGGGACACAAGTATCAAACCGATTCCTGTTTCTTCAACAAGAGTTCTTAGTTTAGAAACTGTGTAGTCAATTAATTTTCTTTCATCTGTTGTTTGTGAATCACCTAAACTACTGAGTGCCATGTGTAAATGGTCAAGCACAATAAAATCCGCAGAGCATCCTTTGGCTAGGTAGCGAATCTTATTTAATAAATTATCACTTTCTGTACTGCCAAAGTGATTGTATAAATAAAACTTTCCATTTCCAACAGTAGTATCAAAAGTTTTTTTAAGTTCTTCTTCAGTGACATTTTCTCTTGTAATGTGTAAAGGTGTTCTCATTGCTATAGCCATAATGCCCAAGGCTGTCCTCTTGATGTTTTCTTCCAAAGCAATATAACCTACTGTAAAATTTTTTTCTAACAGGTTCAATGCTAAGTGACGACAAAAAGAACTTTTTCCTACACCTGTGCCAGCTGTAATTGTGACAAGCTCACCTTTGCGCAAGCCACGTGTTTTGGTTTGCACACAATCAAATGGATAGGGTGCTGTGACATATTCATCTTCAACAATTATTTCATTCCAAATGTCACCACCCTCAACAATGCCATCTGGTTTGTATACCTTGGCGCCCCAGATGCAATCAGTCAATTCACTGTATCGCTTTGCTTTCAACATTTCATTTGCATCTTTCAAAGGGATGGTGGCAATCTTTGCTTTTTGTGGTGAGATTAATTTTGCACAAGCCAAGGCCGCTTCTATGCCTGGTTTGTCTTGGTCAAATAAAAATACTACACTTTCAAAACCTTCTAACCATTCTAATTGTTTTCGGACATCACCTTCTGCTCCACTAGCTCCTGATGTAATACTGACAACTGGCCATTTGTGTTGCATGATTTGACTAACACTCATAGCATCAACTTCACCTTCAGTCAGAATAACCATTTTGCCTTTGTCTCGCCAAAGATGTTGGCCAAACAACAAAGCTTCTTTTTTCTCACCTCGCCACATAAATTCTTTGTCAGCAGTCCTAAGTTTTTGTGCTACTAATTTTCTGTCTGCATTGTAATAGTTTGCAACCTGACAAGGTTTGCCTTTATTGCTTGTCTTGCCAATTGTGTAATCAAATTTTTGACAGGTATCAAATCTTAAACTACGAGCAGGCAAGTCGACAGGTTGGCCATCGACAAAATCAGTCGGCATGTTATTTGTAACTTCTGACACAGTCACATTTTTTTTATGCTCGCCACATCCAAAACAGTACGAATGACCATCACTGTACACAGCAACATTGTCTTTCGAACCACAAGCCTCACAAGGGGCGTGGTGTAAAAATTCACTTTCTTCCATCATGTCTCCAAAAAAAAGGCTCAAGCTAGGTCGGTCCTACGTGTCATGGTTGGATTGGGCGCTTGAGCCTGTAAAAAAATTATTTACATTAAATCGAGGCATGTCGGTATTAGCTATTTCATTGTGTCCAACTATTTTTAGTTTACCATACTGTGAAACTAATTCATCATAAAGTTTTTTTAGTGTTACAAATTGTTGATAAGTAAAATTACAATCAGGCTCTCCGCCAATTAAACATATTGCTATTGTATTTTGATTTGTAAAGTTGGAGCTAGTTGTATCAGTAAGGTGCAGGCCCGACACCTCGATGTGCCTGCCATTTTCTACTGCACCATTTCTTGTAATAATTTTATGAAAACCACAAGAAAGTTTTCCTCTCTGTCTGTCGTATCGTTCAATGTCAACAACACTCCAGTCTTGGTCAGCTGCTGTCTGTGAACTGTGCACAACAATTCCTATAGTTGCTTTTCTTTTGTTTGTCACTTTAGCCACTCCTCTGGGATAAGCTTGTCAGCAAATAAAAATCCATATTTTTCACACCACATTCCATAAGTAGTTTTACTACGTTTACTTATTTTGGAACGTGAATTGCTAAAAACAAATCGTATATCTAAATCTGAGTATTGGTCTTTAATCAATCGCATCTTCTGTCGGTCTGCACTGGTAAACAATCCTTTAGTTTCAATAAATATATTTTGTTTTGGCAAATAAAAGTCTGGGGTATAAGTATGGTTCTTTTCAGGTTTTATATATGATAACTTTGTTTCCTCATAATCAAAACCTACACCGCTATTCTTTAATTGTTCGGCAACAGAGTCTTCAAGACCTGAACGAAAACCGTACTTAAGCCCCACTTGTTTAGAAGTCAGCGCTGTGCGCTTCTTCCACTTCATCTTCTTCCATTGTTTCGGCAGGTGCTTGGTATCCATCTTTGACTTCACTGAAACCAAAGCCTTGAGCATTTCCTCCACTGCCTTCAACCAGTTCTATAACCTGTACGGCACGGAGTCTCAACGACACCCCTGCTCCTACTACAGCTGTGTAGTATGGGATTAAGTCAGCACTGCATTTTAATTTTGAGCCTGACCAAACTTGCACATTTTTTAGCGGCTTTCCTGCGCTATCGAATATCGGGACACGGTTTTCTATAACCTTGCCATCCTTCGAAACTATCTGTGCTTTAGTTTTGAATTTAAATATTGTGTTGCCAGTCAAGTCGCCTGTCTCATCTTGCTCAGCAAAAAAAGGGTCAGGTGCCCATTTAATTTGTTTACCTTTTCCTTTCATTTTTTCCTGTGCGAGTTTTGCTGCTTCTTTCAAAGCAAGTTTTATTTCATCAACAAGAACCTGAGCTTCATTGCGCTCAATAATTAAATTAGTCTTGTAATGGCCATCACTATCAAATCGAGTGTCGGCTTCTGTTAACCATGTGTATTGTCCCACACCTACTGGTGAAACTACACGTGTTGGTTTGTCCATATTAATAACCTCTTTATTTTATTTGGCGGTTTTTGCGGAGCGGGCAAACCGCCTGGAAACCCGAGCTATATATAAATGTTTTATTATCTATAATGGGCACTTTAGCTAAAGAAAAAATCGCAGTCATTTAATTTCCAAATATCCAACGAACCCTTTGAAGGAATTATAGGAAATTGTAATTTTAAATCTGGGTTTGTTACTTGGTCCATAACCTCGTCCCTAAATTTTTCTAACACATCATTGTTAGTAAAGATTTTAATAAATGCTTCCTTCAAACTTTCAGTCAATGTTTCAACATCACCTGCAGTCGTCCCGAATGAATCGTGAACATTACAAAAATTTCTGATGCCTTTTGCATAAGCAATGTTAACAGTTCGCATCATTGCTGAACTGTCCAAAGCATGTACAAAGTTTGGAGCAATGCCATTTGCCATTTTTAGTTTGTCAGTTTTGTCAGTCTCTATTTTTAATCTTGGTTTTATAACTTCACCCATCAACATTGTTTTTATTCTTGAGCTTTTCATTTCAGGGTATGATTGATAAACAGGAAAACCAACAGGACTAGTCCAGTGAATTGGCAACTGTTCTTGCGAAACTATTCTAGCTATTGATTGTAAAAAATCCATACCTGTTCTGGCGCTTGCAAGATTGTCACCAATGCTGCCCCAAATAACTGATGCCAAATACGTAGCTGGTTTAAAAACATCATTTGTAAATGGATGCTGCTCGCCTTTGTCTTTTCTCTTCTGCAAATCTTCGATAACAAAATCAGTGCAACTGTAACGAGTTGACCCGTAACAGATTGTCATAATACTTCTTTTGGTTGTGCTTCTTTTGATTCCATAGTCAAGCCAAGCTTGTGCAAATTCTTTGCCAGCTTTTGCATCAGCTTTCAAATTCTCTGTGACCGAATCTGCAACTAGTTGGTAAATGTCTTGTGGTTTATCAGCTGGCACACAGTTAACAAGCTTACCTGCTTTTTCATCTTGCAACATCAAAGAGTACAATTGCAACCCATTGCATGAGCCATCAATCGACACTGGCAAGTGAGACACAAAACCATAACCCTTATCTAAAAAATCTCTCCACTCGATGCACCATGCAAGAGTTTGAAATGGTGATGAAGTTTCTTGCCAACTAGTATGAACAAAAGGTTCGTTTGCACAGTTGACAAACAACTCATCATTTTCTTGCACCCAGGCAACTCTGTCTTCTAAACTTATTTTGTCATGGTCCCAACAGTTAGCTCCATGGACTGCCAACCAAAAAGCTCCATTGTTATCTTCGGTAATTTCTTTGCCCTTGCTAAATTCTAAAAGTGCCTTGGCTCCACCGATGCCCTGATAGTTTAGAAATGCTGGCACACAATATGCACGGCCACGAAAATCCAACTGCAATGGAAAATAAATTGTTTCGTAGTCTACAAACATTTCAGCTTCCCAAAGGATTTTATTGTACAACAATCTTTTAGAAAATAACCTTGCATTTTCTGTGTGAACTATGACAGCTTCTTTCTTCCAAAGTCTGCGGCTGTTCTCGTTGCTGTCAATGTCATGTGGTTTGTTTGGTATCGGTTGGTTTGATTGTGATGGCAGCCCAGCAATTGGCAATTCTTTATCATAAGCTTCACGCATAACCTCAAACACTCCAACATTAATCCTGAACGGTGTTGCCTGCATCCTGTTTACTGCATCGTAAACTTCTGGCATGTTGTAGCTTTCTAATTCTTTCTTGAAAGTTTTGTTTCTTTGTTTGACTAAATCCAATGGCGGCAAATGTTCTGTCCAGTATCCTCCGCCGCTTGGCTTGTCCCATCCACGAGGTGGGATGATGGTTGGCAGATACTCTGGATTTAAAAGTGCATTGAACTCATTTCTCTTTTGCAAAAATTCCCAGGTCTTGTCAGTCGGTTTTATTATTCTTGTTTTTCTTTTCTTGATTGTTTCAAAACCGAACTCGATGAGTCCTGTGCTTTGTGCCAGCAAACCAATTAAACAGTGACCGACATGTGCTTTCTCAGATGTTGTCCACTCGGTCCAGTTCCCATCGCTGTCACGGTTTGCACTCTCTCGCAACTTTCGCCTTTTATAATTATAGTTCCAAGTTCGTTTATCTAAATCTTGTTTGACTGCTGAATAAAGTTCTGGGTTAAGCTGTGCAAAGTTACGCAGTGCTGACTCAGTTTCAACACGGCCACCCAAAGTGATAGCAGTAGCAGTCAAAGGCTTACGTTGTGTGATGGTATTAATAATATGCTTAGCTGTTATTAATGCGATAACCTCTGGCTCTGTTTGGCATAGCTTAACAAAAGCCTCAGGTGGTTGGCCTTGACCTTTTGATATTTCTTTTTCTTTCATCTCCAGATATTTCTGGATTGCTTCGGCTAGTGGTTTGATGGTTCTAACGACCATCGCCTTTCCATAGCTTGTGACAGATTCCTCTTCACGATTAACATGTGAGCTCAACCTTTTTTGAGTGCGTTGTCTTCCTAAGTCACGCATTTTAATTTCGTGTTGTTGCTGAACATCAAATGTTTCAGGGAAAATCTTTTCGATTAATTTCATATTTACTCCTTGCGTGTTCCACGTGGAACAATGCCATTTTTATGAATTTTGCACAAAAAAAACTCCAGGGGTTCAAGCCTGGAGTTTCGTGTATCTATAATGGGTACCTTAGTAATTCACAGGGGTCCTCTCATTTTCGACACTTACTTTCTTACATGCTTGGTTTATCTTTTCTAATACCTCGGGTTTAAAAACCACCTTGGTTCCGTCAACAACTTTGTAATCATTATGTGATATCCACAGGCGCTCGGTGCCTTCGTTGCTTACAAAGTCAAACGAAAAATAGCCAGGGCGTTTCTCTGGCCCTGGTTTATTTTTCTCTGCTTGTTCTCTAAAAAAACTTTTCTTCATATTTACATTGCCTCCTTTTTTAATTCATCTAAAAGTATTACGACCTCATCACATGCCCTGATTATTTCTTCATCTGACAAAGTGTTTTTTAAATTACTGAGTATCTTGTAATTCTTTTCAACTTTGTTTTTGTCTGGCGATACATATTTCTTTGCGACACATTCGGCAAGAAACAATGCCAACCTGTATGCTTCGTAATTGTTTGTGGGTGGTTGTGTTGCTTCTTCTATTTTTATTGCTAGGTTTGTTGTTATCATTTATTTTCTCCTTGGGCAGTTTGTGACCTTGCCCAGGGTACCTCTTTGTTCCACGTGGAACAATTAGCTTTCCTCTACTGCGTTGACTTCCCAGCCGTCATACTGTGTTTCGTCAGGCTCGATGTCACCAGCGTAGGCTATCTCTTCGCCTTGCTCCCAGGCATCGTCGTCGTCAATTGCGTATACTGTCACCGTAGTGTAATAAGTATTTTGAAGAACGACGTCGTAACGCTTGGCCTTCTTTTCTCTTAGCTGACCATCAATTTCTTTTACTTCTTGCTGAACTTTCACCATGGAATGTTCCTCCTTTGCTTTACCCCTTTGGGGAATCCACAGACGCCGTCTCGGCGTTTCGCTGTTTACAGCTCATCAGTGTGGCTAGTCGGCATCCTTGGCGGCGGCATACCTGGCCATGTCTTCCTCGTCTTGTTTTTTGTTCTCGTATATCTCATACCAGTTGACATCATCCAGAAAGGCAAAGGCATAACTAAATGTCGTGTCGTTCTCACAGTTACAGTCGAGAGCCTCAACCACATAGTCCTTGAGGTCATCGTAATGTTGGAACGCATCGCTAAAGTCTTCGACATAATCGAAGAACTCAAGGGCTACCCTCCAAGTGGCGTAGTTAGTCCAGCCGTTGTATTTTTGTTTATCCATAATTGTCTCCTTGCAAGCGTTGAGGTCCTTGCTACCTTTAAGATTTTTATTGTGTATTTTATTAACCATGACACTATATAGTATGACACCATTTTTCGAAATGTCAAATCCACTACATGTGCTCCAACTGTTCTGCGAGTGCCGCATCAATGAATTTCTGCAGGTATTGTTTAACTATTGATTTGATGGTCAGCTCACACTTTGCTAGCCAGTTTATCTCGTCCCAGTATGCGTCGGGTTTGTCATTTCTTAAATAGTTGTTTAGCTCATCCCTCGACTCATCGGCACACTGGGCGGCATAATGTAAATCTGCATACTTGCTCCAGCCTCTGGTATAACCTACCTCTGGCATGCCCAGCGTTTTACAGAGTTGGTCCAGGGTGTCGCTGCAGTTGGGGTTGTCATCGTCGTTCCAGATGAGCTGGTAATATTCGGTGCCGCTGCGGCTTGAAACATAACCCTTATAATTACCTCTGTAGTGGCACAAATCATCTGCCGCATCGTAGGCTTTTTGAAATGCCCTGAGTGCGTGGTTCTCATCATCGCAGGTGCAGACTTTGCCAGACCTGCCACTGGTTTCTTCAATCCTCTTATTAAGAAAGTCCAGGACCTCTGCATCATCGCAAAGCTCATGCACTTCTCTGAGGTCTGCTGGGCTTGGTGGGTGCTGCTCTGCTGGCAACACCTCAAATAGTTTTTTGTCTAGCTTCTCCATGTATCTTTGTATTTCCATTATTTTTTTCTCCTTGCTGGTTTGTTGTTTAGAGGTTCCAGCCCCCTCTTTGTAAGGCCAATAAAAACTGGTAATTGTTTAATCAGCGGGGGCTCTACAAAACCCCTGCTGATTGTAGCCACACGTGAAATCCACGTGGAATGATTTGTCCAACGTTTTTTATACATTAGGCTGCATCTCCTATGGCTTTGTCGCTTGCATAATATTTGTGTGTTAGTTTAATGTCAAAGGCGAGCTGCTCATAAAATGAATCGAGGTATACATAACCGTCTGCTATTGCAACCTCACATTCGTTCTCAGCGCAAAGCTCTAAAACATCTTTAAGTTTAAAGTTTATAAGTCCCTGCTTCTTTTGTGTACATAGAACTTTAAAGGCTGAGACTATCTCAGCAACGGCCGAATCTAAAGCCACAAGTTGAGTGCTGTAAAAAGAACCATGTCTTGTGTTCCACTCTTCACGACTTATTTTGTCGCCGTGAACTCTTTCATAGAAAGACTGGGTGCTTGCTCTTAAAGTCATGTCAGCATTTAAGAGTGAATCACCCAGGTAGTCATAAACTCCCATCTTGTCTAAATTAATCTTTTTCATTGTTTGTACCTCCTGAGCATTACCGCCTTGTGGCTGGGTTGGCTCTTGTAAAACAATACATGGCCTTGTTTGTTTTTGTAATCTAAATTGTGAAAATAACTTAACCATGACAATAGATATTATACATGACCCAGCCAGTATGTCAAATTATTTCTTTTGTGGGGGGTGCTGTTGTAAAGGGTTTAAAAGGTTGTTCCACGTGGAACACTGGGCTATATTATAATACCTAGATTAAAACCACCTTGGCTTTTTTGCTGGTTCTTTCCAGGTGGCAATGTCTGCTTTCTCTGCTCTGTAATATTGGCGATAGGCTTTGACTATATCATCTTGTTTATATTCCTCAGGCATAGCCATTGCAAAAGGTGTAAGCCCTAGGTCATCGATAGGTGGGGTTGGTAGTTCTTTAATAACTAAATAGCTCTTGTGGTCTCCGTTGTCATATCTCCAGTTGTACTCAGAGTTCAAACAACCTGCTAAGTCTTTGAGCCATAACCAGTTGGAAAGAGATTCCCCAGCCCAAATAGTGCAAGGGTGTTTTTTATGTGTTGGTCTGTATGGTGTGTCTATCTCATGGAAAGATAACACGGTACAAAGCATCTGCGCTGCTTCTAGTATCATCTTTATTAAATGCTTGTCGCAATGATACTCTGCGCATTTGCCCTGGTCTTTGTCTAATATAAATATGTTCATGGGTTCTCCTTAGTATATAATAGGGGAACTATAGCGTAGGTATTGTAGATAATCAATAGATACTCTGCAGGGATACTGCAGGGAAACCAAAGGGATGGGGCCTATATATAATACCTAGGGGTGAGCTTTCCTCTATCTATAATGGGTACCTTAGTTAGTGCTGGCCTAGTCTTTATTAATATAGTGGATATCAAAAGGGCTGCCTTAAGTCCAATAAAAATAGACCCAAGAACTCACAGACACGAAAAAAAATCCACCGCTAGGGGCTACTTTTTTAATTTCTTGTGGTGGTAAAAAAATCAATCATTACAGGCACTTAAGTTTTTATTTGTTTTTGCTGCAGGGACCCCCACGGGGGTAAACGCACAGCGGGGATAGACGATAACCCCTTCATATTTTTGTGTTAAATGTGCATACCTAAAGTACCCGTTATAGATGTATTTAGGTTTACTACTCAAAGGCTAACTGTTCAGAAGGAATGTTGTCATTAAGCCTATCTAAGTTTTTCTTAAAGTTGCGCAGCCTATGGGAATAACTATTAAACCTTATTAAGACACCATCAGCATTTGGCAAGTCAGGGTTTTTCTGGAGCATCAAAGCTTCTTTAACACTCTTGTTGTCTAGAATTTCAGTCGCTGCAAGGATGTCATCACCTGTGTTTATCCCTTGAAGAGTCTTTTTGAACCCAGAAAACTTCCCTTTACCCATGTTATATACATTTTCAGCACATATACTTAGTTTTTCAGGGTGTAAATCGGGTTTTGTACACAATTCCCTAGCTTCTTTGATAGTATTCTTCAAAAAGTAGTCTACAAAGAAGTCAAAGTGGTCTTGGGTAGTTCTTTCAGGGTCTGTAAGGTAGTTTTGGTCCTCTGGAGTCAATGAACTAATCTTAAACCCTACTCCAATGGTGCTGTGACCTCTTGTGTCTCCATAAGAACTTGGTCGAAACCCTTCACTGTAAATAATGTTACGAGCAGTGTGGTAAAAAGAGCTGTTACCTTCTTTGTACCAGTCAGGGTTTTCTTCCATAAACTTGTCGTAAGCATTATCTAAAAACTCTTTGTATTGGTCATTCACTGCTTCTATGTCTTCTGCATCAGGGTGAAACCTCCACAAAGGGTTTGTGTCAAATTCAGCATGGTTAACTCTATTCATTATATAAATCTCTCTCTAACTGGTTTTCGCCCAATGGTACTCTCCATAAAGGCTTCTAGCTCTTCATCAAGCATGTCACTCTTGTGCTGCTCAAAAGAAAGAACTTGGTCTCTATCTAAGACTTCAACCCAATAGTTTGCACATATAGCAAGCGCATCTATCTGGTCATCATGTCTTAAAGCTCCTTTATCTCGTGTTATACGAGTCATTTGCCTAAACAATTGGTGGTCAGGCTCTAATGCAAAGTCTTCTTTGATTAATTTTTCGTCTATAACAAGCCTATGCGTGTTCATAAGGGGCTCTAAGGTATCTATTATACGTTTTTCTTTCTGTATATGGTGTCTAACCTCTTCTAGTTCACATGGATGAATCTTTGCCATCACTGGTTTTAGCAATTGAGTCGCCATGCCATCCCCAAAGTTACTTTCGATGACTACATGGTTTACTTTATGTTGCTTAGCTATATTTGCTAGCTTTTCTAGTGTATCATGGCTGTATCCACCGTCTAAAGCCCCTACAGCGGTCAGATATAAGACCCCATGAAGCATCTTTAACACAGCATACGCTGTTTTGTCCTTTCCTCGCCCTGCAGGGTCAATAGACATAGCTATGCCTTCCCAAGGGGTAAACTCTTCAGACATATACAAATATGAAGTCCAATAGTCACCTTTTAGGGCTACATTAGGTAGCTCAGGGTCTAAACTTTTTATTTGGTCTATTCCTGTGGCCCATTGTATCTTAGCAGGCCCTTCATCCCATGTTGATATCCCAGATAGGACTATTAAGTCATTTATTTTAAGTGGATATTTGTTTGCATCGGATAAAGAGGTGTCTAACATAAATTGTAGGTTAAAACCACTTCTACCATAAGATGATAGTCTTTCCATAAGGTCTATTTCGTTAAAACGCTCTGGGTCAGTCGGTTCACCCTCTTTTCCTTCTATCATAGGGGCTAATTTTTCCCCATAACTTATTATTTGTGTATTTGTAGGGTATAAAGCAGGCCAAATACGGGTTTTAAAGCCTCTCTCTTCTAAATTATTGTATAAAGACATCTCTGTTTGTGGTGTTCCTAGAAAAACAATGCGACCAACTTTTGGTTTTATAATCGCATCAAATTCTTTAACAGTCTCACCAAGTCTGTCCCTCATCAGTTGTGTCTGTGAGTTGTTAGCAGACTCTACGTCATCTGCAATAATCAAATCAGCACGACTACCAGTCAACTGCCCTGTGATACCCATAGATTTAACAGAAGGAGCATGAGCGGCTCTTGCAGGTCCAACATCAAAGCTAACCTTAGAACTTCTTTGTTCATCTCTAGGTATCAAGTGTTGCAACAAAGGCATTTCACTTATAAGTCTTTGTGTGAATGTAGAGAAGTCATCAGCACGGGATTTACTAGCTGAGACCACAAGTATATTCATTTGTGGGTTCATGTACAATTGATGACAAACAAAAGCTGAAGTAATCCAGCTCTTTCCTACGCCTCTAAACGCTTGTATTACTATACGCTTCTCTTTTGATTGGACATAGTCTGCTATATCGTACTGTACAGGTGTTGGATTAGGTAATCCTAGTTGTTTCCAACACAAATACAAAAAATTTTTAAAATTTGCGAGCTTTTTCAAAGCTTTGTCCTCAAAGTTTTCATTCCAATAATATTTACTGTAGGAATACTAGTTGTATTGCCTACACTGTCTATAAAGTTATCTTTAAAATTAAATTCACTTGCAAGAACGGTAGTGTTTTCATCTTGACGAACTACCCAGCCAACTGTAACACAATCAACAGGTTCTCGTTTTTTTGCATCTTCTAATTCGCTCCACTCTGCCTGAGACACGATGTCTTTCCAATAACAAAGGACTAACTTGTAGTTACATTTAATCTTTTTGTCATTCATCTACGTCAAACGGTACATCATCTAATATGTGATTTACTTTTTCTATAACCTCTGGTTGGCTGTAGGTTTTACACACTTCTAAACAAACTTTCATTTCAGATGCAGATATATCTTCTCCTGATTTTAGTTTACGGTAAGCATGGAGGACCAGTAAAGCTGGTAACTCAGTTACTATCTGCTTTAGCTGTTCCTCTCTTTCTTGTTCTTCCATAAATACTCCAAATGGTTAAGTCGCAGTCTCCTGCATTCTTAAACTTAACCGAGTTTACAGCCACCATAAAAGATATGAATAAGCTGTGAATATTGCTACTACGTATAGTTTTTGTATAACTGAAAAACCTGCCCAAGCAGCTTTGCCGCACTTCCAGAAATTTTCTTTTAGTGCTTCACCAATTGCTTCTGCAGCATCTTCAGAAAAATCTTTAAGCTCTTCTTTAATTTTTTCTTTATTTAACATGATACCTCCTTAATTTTTTAATGGGTTTTGTATTGTTATTCTAAATTCACTAAGACTTGTTTCTAAAACAGCTATTCTTTTTTCTAATACAGATATTTCTTTTTGCATAGCTTTGATTGTTTTAGTAGATTTAGATTGCTCTAACTCATCAAGTCTGTTGTTGAATACACCCCATGTGTAGAAGCCTCCTCCAATTGTTGAGATAACTCCTATAAGGACTATATATT
>CEVB01082584.1_pt1 | contig 35402 bp, 78 predicted proteins | sample 531381 | NCBI WGS metagenome assembly CEVB01 (sample SAMEA2622763, study PRJEB7988) | marine metagenome | biome: marine biome (ENVO:00000447); feature: surface water layer (ENVO:00002042); material: "saline water (ENVO:00002010), including plankton (ENVO:xxxxxxxx)" | depth 5 m | reverse complement strand
TATAATTATATTGGCTAAATAACGGAGGAAATTATGTCAACACAGAAAAAGAGAAAAGAAGGCACCGGACATGGTGTCGAATTAAAGGATAGACAAACTGTCCAGCCACCAAAGAAATTCAAGGTCATACTGCACAATGACGACTTCACACCAATGGAGTTTGTTGTGGATATTTTGGTTCATGTATTTAATTACGGCAATGAAAAAGCACAGGCTGTTATGTTACAAGTTCATCAAGAAGGAAAGGGTATTGCTGGAGTTTATTCAAAAGAAATAGCTTGGATGCGAACTAAGAAATGCAATGCATATGCACAACAAGAAGGACATCCGCTAATGGTAACGATGGAGGCAGAATGATTGAGCTTCACTGTCATTTAGATGGCTCAATAAGACATGCAGCTTTAGTAGATTTCTTGGGCTTTGATCCAACTGAGATCTATTTTCATAAAGGAATGGGTCTTGAGAATGCACTTAAAAGCTTTGAGACAATTCTGGGAACAATTCAAACTCCCGATTTAGTTAAAAAAGCAGTAGAGAACTTGTGTACCGATTTGACTTTTAATGGGGTTTACGATGCAGAGATACGCTTTGCTCCACAACTTCATTATGGTGCTCCATTAGAAGAAATTGTTGACGCAGCCCAAGCTGGTCTTTATGGAAACAAAAGACTGATCCTTTGTGGACTTTATGGAGAACATCCAAGAGTATTGGACAGACTTGTAGAGACCGCTAGGACCCGTGAGAAGGTCGTTGGAATTGACTTGGCTGGTGCACCAAGCCCTAATCATTTCTATTCGCTTATGGACTATTCTGACGCCTTTACGAAGGCAAAAAAGTATGGTCTTGGTAGAACTGTACATGCTGGAGAAGGAAGATCGGCTAAAGAGATAGAAGTTGCAATAAATTTCCTTCATGCACAAAGAATTGGTCATGGATTAACCGTAATGGATGATTGGAAGACCATGGATTTGGTATTAGAGAAAGATATTCTTATAGAAGCTTGTCTATCATCTAATTATCATACTGGGTGCATCAAGGAATACTCTGATCATCCGATGAAAGACTGGATCTATGAAGGGATAAAATTCTCAATATGTACAGACAATACTCTTTTGTCTAAAACCGATATAGAGAATGAAATGCATCTTGCCAAATTGCATTGTGGTTTGACGAGAAGAGACATAGCACAGACACAAATATGGGCAGACGAAAAAAGATTTTTATAAATGGAGACGATATGACTAAAGATCAGGCTAAAAGAATTGTACAAGAATGGGTTGATAGAGGCTATATAACAGTCAAACAAGCTGATGAAAAGCTATATCACTCTGATTTTCCAAACAATATATCTGATGCGTGGGCTCATCAAGAAGAAGTTAGAAGGTCAACGCAATTAAGATTAAGTAAAATAGAAAAAAAGTACGTAAAACTAATGGCTAAAGAACCAAATGTGATTAAAATTGGCGATTTGGTTAAACTTGATCCTTTGTTTTTAAGTTCAGAAGCAATTGGGCTTGTAACAGAGATTAGAAAAACTAAAAATGTAAATTTTCTCTATGTTGATTGGGTTGGCGAACGACCTAATCATTACGATATAAGCGATAGGCTCGGGACAAAAGAATATTATTTCATAAAACTTGACAAAAAAACTTGACAGATTTGAATTGATATGTTATAGTATAATCATTGGGGGGTTATGACTAAAAACAATAGTCATGGTAATCGCCCATTAATTGTACTAACCAAGGAGGGCCTATGCCATACAATTCATACAACAAACACTGGACGGAGTACCGTGCAATGAGGCAAGAAAGGATGCCTAAACGCAATCTTTACAAATCTGTCTACGAATCAATAACTGGAACTAATATCAGTTTCGATTATGAAGAACCAGTGTCTAAACTAAATAAACACGGGGTTGTCTCCAATTATACAGACACAGAACTAGCCCAATATCGATGGGATGTAGCAAAGACCAAAGCAATGATTGCTTTTTTAGAAAATAAAAACAAGTATTATAACAAACTATTGACTTTTCCAATAGCTATATCCAACATGTCCACTACTGATTTTTATGTAAACACAAATACAGAAAGTGATTCTCGCTATGGGTTTAGTCCGATACGAGAACACCGATATCACAAGTCTTGGTCTGAAAGATACCAATCTGCAATTGACTCTTGGGCTGTTTGGGAAAAAGAAAAAGCTGACTATAATCGTGAGAAGAGCGAGCATAAAGAAAAAGTAAAAAAAGAGTATGAATACATGACCTCTGGTAAAGGGCATAATTATTATCTTAACGAGTTGGCGATTGAACATTCTCTTGACATTCATGAACAAGTGTTTGGCGAAAGGCTACATTATAGTGAAATACAAAAACAAAACACAGCCAGAATCACCAAACAACGCCAAGCGATTGTAAAAGATATTCGAGAACTAAAAAAAGGAGTTCAGAATGTATACAATTGTATGAGCTCAAATAGCAGTCAAAAGCCCTATTATGAAGGTGATGCTACAAAGATAATTTCCTCAATGAGAAAAACAAACAAATTGATAAAAGATTTGGAAAAAGATCTTGAAGACTTAAATAAAGCTTTTGTTTTTGAATGGGGGAAAAACACGGTCATTGCTGATTTTGATAAAGAGATTGCAGAGATAAGTAAAGAAAACCCTTATCTCGAAAAAAGAATTCTTTGGGAATCTCTCTTAGAACCAGTAAGAAATACTCATGAGGACATCTGTGCAAAGATCAATTCTTTGAACCAGTACCTAGAAGATTTAGGAACAGAAGCAGACCTAAGAGACCAGCTAGATGAGAAGGACAAGCTCTTTCGAGAAAAGTTTGAAAGAAGAAAGGTTATTGAGAAAAACAAGGAAGATCGAAGTTATATTGGCAGAGATCGTGAGGAGTTTAGAAAAGCAAGACACAAAGAACTGACTATAAAAGCCACAGGATATGGTCACGGCCATCTAAGGTCAGATAATAAAGAGAAGAAATGGCACCCAACAAAAGAGAAAGCTTATAAGCTTTTAAACAAGTTATACATGAAAGATGGAAGAATGCTTGAGGTCTATAAGCAACAGATCGACATAGAATACATTCAGTGGTGCAAATCAAGTCGCAAAAGTGTTTACAAGTATATAACTTTTGACGGCTGGTTCTTGAGAACTTTTCAAGAATAAAAAAAAGTAACAAAAGCCCCTTGACAATCAAGGGGTTTTATGTTATAATACATACAACAACGGAGGATAAAATGAGAGAACTATTGTGTTTACTAATTGGTATTGCTATCGGAGCAGTATTCCACAAGGACATTCCTTACTTTAAGGATGTCAATACTAGAAAATTAAAGAGACACCTTACTGGTGTCGTTGACGTTATAAAGGAGGCAAAATAATGAAGTTCATTAATTTACATGCACACAGTGGCGTTGGGTCCCCATTTGACGGATTTGGTTACCCAAGCGAACATATGGATTTTGCATATGACAATGGCTGTGAGGGTCTGGCTTTGACAGATCACGGCAATATGAATGGTTTTGCCTATCAAGTTCTTCACGCAAAGAAAATGAAGAAGGAAGGAAAGAATTTCAAGCCAATATTTGGTGTTGAAGCTTACTTCATTCCTTCTGTTCCTGAGTGGAAAGAAAAGCTTGAAGAATTAAAGAAAGATACTAAGAAAGCTAGATCTATCGATGATGGTAGATCTGGAACAAACATTGAAGCAGATGGAGAGTCCAAAGGTGTCTCTAAATCTGATATAAACAGAACGAGACACTTGGTTCTTATAGCTATGAACCAAACTGGTCTTAACAACATATTTAAGATGGTTTCTGAGTCTTATCATGGAGACTATTATTATCGAAAGCCACGAATTGACTTTGACTTACTAGAGAAACATAGTGAGGGCGTTATCGCTCTTTCTGCTTGTCTTGGGGGCGTTTATGCTGGTTGTTACTGGCAGAACCGTGATGAAGGCGAAGAACATGTACTGTGGGCTATGAGAAAGCTTACTGAAAAGATGATCAAGATATTCGGAGATAGATGGTATCCAGAGATCCAATGGAACGGAGTTCCAGAGCAACATGAATTGAATACCTATATCATTCAGATTGCACAAGAATACGGTCTTAAATTAGTCTCTACTGGTGATTCTCACTATCCAACGCCTGATGCTTGGAAAGACAGAGAATTATACAAGAGACTTGGTTGGCTTGGTCGTGGAAAGCCTGAATGGCTTGATATGAATCTTCCAACTTCTGTTCAAGAGATGGAATACGAATTGTATCCAAAGAACGGACAAGAGATGTGGGAGTCTTACAAGCAATATTCTGAGGAATGTGGTTATGAATATGACGATGAATTAGTACGTCAATCCATAGAAGAATCATACCATATTGCCATGGAACGTTGTGAGGACTTTCTTCCTGACACAACGGTAAGACTTCCCGACTTCGTTGTTCCTGCTGGTTATAATGAAGACGAATACCTTGAGAGACTTTCTTCAGAAGGTATGTTTACTATTCTAAAGAAAAGAGGACTAACTTCTGAGGAAGGAAAACAGTCTTCCTCTATTTATGAATATGAGAAACGACTAAAGCATGAACTTAAAGTAATTGCTGATCGTGGTTTTTCTAAATACTTTCTTACAATGAAAGCCATTTCGGATAAAACAAATGAAGTACAATTATCAGGCCCCGGTAGAGGCTCTGCGGCTGGCTCTCTGGTTGCTTATAGTCTGGGGATCACTCAGATCGACCCTATTGCTTATGGACTATTATTCTCCCGTTTTCTTAGATCCGATGCAACTGATTACCCTGATATTGACTATGATGTGTCTGACCCTATGGTCCTTAAGGACATATTGATTGACGAATGGGGCAATAATGTTGTTGTTCCTATCTCAAATTGGAACACACTCCAACTTCGTTCGCTAATCAAAGACATATCTAAATTCTATGAGATTCCTTTTATGGAGGTAAACGTTGTAACAGGAAAGATGTTACAAGAAGCTACACCTCTTGCAAAACAAAAGCATGGTATCAAAGCTGGTGTTTATACTCCGACCTTTGATGAGGTAATTGAGTTTTCAGAATCTCTACAGAAGTTCTTTGCTAAGTATCCTCACGTCAAAGAGCACGTTCAAGCCCTTCATGGGTCTTATCGTTCGTGTTCTAGACATGCTGGTGGTGTTGTGATTGGAGAACAATTGGACAGATACATGCCTCTTATCTCTTCTAAGGGAGTTCGTCAAACGCCGTGGTCCGAAGGGATGAATGTTAGACAATTGGAGCCAATGGGTTTCATTAAGTTTGATATTCTTGGTCTTTCGACTTTGCGTATGATTGAGGATTGTATCTCCAAGATTCTTCGCCGACATCATGGAATTGAGAACCCAACCTTTTCTCAGATTAAAGAGTATTATGATGAGAACCTCCATCCAGACAAGATAAATCTTGATGACCAAGAAGTCTACAAGAATATCTTTCACGATGGACAATGGGTTGGGGTATTCCAATTCACAGAAAATGGTGCACAAAAGCTTGCAGAAAGAGCACGACCAACATCTATCGTTGATATCTCGGCTATTACATCAATCTATCGTCCGGGTCCATTATCAGCAGGTGTTGATAAAGCTTATGCAAAACTTGCTCGTCATGAGAAAGTAATCAATATGCTTAAGAAAAGCTTTGGAAGTGACCCAACTGATGAAGAAGTTGCAAGAGAATTAAACATGGATCTTGATGAATATAAAGAGTGGAAACCAGATGAAGTACGCTATTTAAATAATCTTGTTAAAGAAGTAACTCAAGAGACTTATGGTTTTTTAATCTTCCAAGAGCAAATTGCTATGCTGGCTTACAGACTCGGTAAAGGAATTACTATGGATGAAGCCAACCTTCTTCGCAAGGTCTTAACAAAGAAAGGAACAGGAAAAGGTCATGAAGTTAAAGAAGCTATATATGCTAAATTCCTTCAGGGTTGTCTGGAGAAGAACATTTCTAGAAGAGCCGCTGAGAAACTTTGGCAGAAGTTCGAGTATTTCTCCGGCTACGGTTTTAACAAGTCTCACGCTGTATCTTATTCTATTATATCTTACCAGTGTGCTTGGTTGTGTAACTACTACAAAGCAGAATGGACTGCTTCCTTCTTGGACAAAGAACCTGAATCTCGCAAGGAGAAAGCTATCAATCTTGCAAAGCAACATGGATTTGAGATAAAGCCATTAAACATTAATTACTCTGAGTCAACTTGGAGAATTGAAGGAGACAAAACACTTATAGCACCTCTTACAGGTATCAAGGGATTCGGCGACGCAGCTTTTGAACAAGTTCTCCAGCACAGACCTTTTGCAACAGCAGAAGAATTACTCTTCAACAAAGACATTAAGTATTCTAAGTTAAACAAGAAAGCACTTGATGTTCTTTGTCGAGCTGGTGCTATGGATGATTTGATTGATGATAGGTTTAGTGGTGATAAACACTTTTGGTCTGCTGTTTGTGTTGATCGTCCAAAGAATAAGAAGAAATTTGATGAGAACATAGATCTGTATAGACCCGAGAGATCTTTCACAGAAGAAGAAAAGATCAGTTTCATTGCTGATCTCACGGGAATCTTTCCTATTTCTATGGTGATGGGTGACCATATACAGAAAAAGCTTGAGCAAAAATGTGTTCCACCGATTTCTGAATATGATCCAGATCTGCAAGTTTGCTGGTGTATACCAAGGTCTGTTGTAAAAAAGAAAACAAAGAAAGGTAAAGATTTCTTCGTTGTAAAAGTCATAGATTCTAATTCTGTAGAAACTCAGATCAGGTGCTGGTCTATCAATCCAGACAAAGACAAGATATACATAAATCGCCCATATATGATTAGACCTAGACACTCTGTCGATTGGGGATTCTCGACATTTGGGGCGATAAATAATTCATGGTCAATTTTGGTAAAATAAAACTTGACAAATAGAACACTACATGTTATAATATAAATGATTCACAAGGGAGGTGGAAATGAATTTAATAAAATTAGGTGATTCAAGAGAATTGCTGAAAGAAGTGGAGGATAATATTGTACAAACAATATATTTTGACCCTCCATTCAATTCAGATAGAAACTATTACTTAACACCAGACAACAAGATAGGGTTCAAAGACAAGTTCGAAGATGATGAGTCTTACATAGGTCTTGTCGAACCAATGTTGGTGGAATGTAAAAGAATATTAAAGCCTGATGGTAATTTATTCTTTCATATTTCAGCAAAAGACAGTCTTATACCGATGATGTTGTGTGAAAAGCACTTTAGTAATACACAACTTATTTTCTGGAAAAGATCTAGATCCAAAAACAACGTCAAAAGTAAGCTTGGTGCATGCATGGATATTATAATAAAGTGCTCTAATTCAAAAAAACCAAAATTTAATCCTGTATATCAAAAGTTAGATGATTATTATTCAAAGAACTCTTATAAAAACAAGGATGATAGAGGAAACTACGCATTAGGACATATCGTATACACAAAAACACAGAAAACAAAAAATAAAGAAAGGTTATATAGCTTAGATCACAATGGCATTACTTATGAACCAGAAAACGGTTGGAGAATGTCTAAGCAAGACTTAGAAGACTTAATTAAAGAAGACAGAATACATTTTCCAACCAAAGAAGGAGCAAATCCATACAAAAAAATATACAAACATGAATCAAAAGGCAAACCAGCAACAGACCTATGGGATGATGTACATTCTATAAGCATGGGAGCAGAAAAGAGAGAGTGGCCAACTCAAAAACCTGTTAAGCTGTTGGAAAGAATAATTGAAATGTCTTCCGATGAAGGAGACATAATATTAGACCCAGTAGCTGGTGGAGGCACAACGGGTTTGGCCGCTAAAAACTTAAATAGACAATATATTTTGTTTGATATAAACCCAGACGCAATTGAGCTATGTAACAAAAAATTAAGGAGGTAAATATGGCTTACAAAACAGATGGTTCATCACACCGAAATGGTATAAAGAACGAAAAAGATCAAATAAAAACACTTCAGAACGGAGGTGTTCACAGAGTTATTAAAAACGTCAAGAGTTTTAAAATTGAAAAGAGAGGAGGAACGTCGTATAAGGAGGACTTTGTAATTATAACTGATAAAGGCACTCACAAAGTTTCTGCTAAGAGAAAAACAAAATTAAAAACAGGGTCCTATGATTATGTTAATAGTTCTTCTGTTTTATCTGATGGTTGTTCTTTGCATGAGATTAAGGAATACGCCAAGAAATTGAAAATACTTGATCAATCAGTTTCCACAACAAGAAGTAGTTTTAACAAAAAAGCCAACTCTTTATTGAAAGCTATGGATTCTGATGAAATAAAACAAATACTTAAAGACCATGTTGCTTTGAAAAACGAAGACATGAATATCATGGTAACAGACAAAAGTACAAGTAAAAATTACTGGTGGAAGTTTGCAGAAAGCCAGTTGTACAGAGACATACTTGATGAAAATATAACCTGTAGGCTTCTTTTTGGAAGAGGACTGACATCAGCAAAAATAATCTTTGAAGACAAAGATAACAATATTATAGAGCACAATTTAAGAATAAGACTTGTTCTAAACAATGGGGTCAATGCTTTGTTGGGTAGAAGTAATAGTAACTCAACATCAATACCAGCAGTTAAGATACAGCAAGATAGATGTGATAAAGTTATAGAAAGATTGCAAGAAAATAAAAATTTAATTATATTTTAACTTGACATGTTTAACACTTAATGTTACAATATAAACACACTAGAAAAAAGGAGAAAACTATGTGGAATGACAACAAAGACAATATAGTCATGGTTTCCGAATGGGAAGATGATGAAACAGAAAAGGAAGAGGCAGAGCACATGATTGAGTTCATTCAATCAGTGAAAGCTTTAGAGGAGGCAATTGCTCCCTTTAAAGAGCAACTAAAAGAGTTGAAAAAGAATTATAAAGAAAACGAATGGCTTGATACCAAACAACAAAGATTGGCTATTAAGATTCATAGAATGATAGAAGACGATGTAGATATGTCTGATTTTGTTGATCTTTACAATTCTATTAAAAAAACTATCCCAAGGGACGGTGAGTGATGATAATACACTTGGTATCTTGGGATGGAAATAGACATTTGTGGGTAAAGCTTGACTCAATAACGGCTTTAGAAAGAACCACCATAAAATCAAATGGTGAAGAACTGTGGAACATAATTGGGAATGGATATTCCATCTTAGTAAAAGAGGTTCCAAGAGAAATTGGTAAATTTTATTAACAACGGAGGATAATATGGAACACCTAATGAATTGTCATGGAGAGTGGAATGCTTTACTAGCCATGATATCAACACTGCCCTTTGCGGGGACATATATTAAATACAAATTTGGAGGCAACAATGTACACAGTAATACACCATAGAAACAGAGATTGTCAAATAAGCCAAGCCACTGATACTGAAATTGTGTATGCTGGTAATAATAAAAAGGCAGCATACGCTTTTGCAGTAGAAAAATGGCTAAAACTCTTCGAAGAAGAGATAGAGTTTGTTGATAACGAAGATGCAGCAAGAGAATTAGCTGCATTGCTACAGAGAAAGAGGAAAGATGAAAAATACTATGAAAGCATTCATACTTTTTTTACTAAAAACTGTGCACTAATTTGGGAGGCAGAGCACATCAAATCTCCAGTAGAAGAGATAGTGGTTCGTAAAAGAAGGCCCGGACGTGCAAAGTATGCAAAAATAGATAAGATGGCTAACAAAGTAATACAAACAGTTGAAAACAAGGGGGACTCTTGGTTATGAAAGTTGGTGACTTAGTTGTTGTTCGACATGGACGTCATAGCTTTGTTAACCATAATGATCCGCCACCATATGGTAAAGTAGCCTTAATAATTGAAAAGAGCGTGACCTTCTCAGGAGGGTTTACTTATTCAATTATGATAGGAAGTAAAATATGGAAATATGTTTATGCTAGTAGGTTACAATTACTAGCAAGAGAACCAAAACAATTTGGAGGTAACAAATGAAAGTAAAAGTAATGAAGCTCGATGCCGGAGCTAGAATCCCCAAGTATGCAAAGAACGGAGATGCAGGCATGGATCTTTACGCTGTGACTCAAACTTTTGATGATCACGGCAATTATGTTTATGGTACAGGGCTTGCCATGGAGATACCTGAAGGATATGTGGGACTTTTGTTTCCACGCTCTTCTATTTCTAAAACAGCCCATTCTCTAAGAAACGCAGTTGGAGTCATAGACTCTGGGTATCGAGGAGAAATCATGCTAAAATTCGACATCAATGTACAGAATTCACCCGTGTATGATGTCGGAGATAGGATAGCCCAGATAGTGATCTTACCTTATCCACAAATAGAATTTGAGGAAGCTTTTGAACTTTCAAAAACTCAAAGAGGAAAAGGTGGTTTTGGCTCATCGGGTACTAATTAGAGCATGGGCGAACATAAGAAAAAGAAAATCCAATTCACAGATACTGATATCAGACATGCACAGCTTAAAATTAGACTTGAAAGAGAGAATTTAACACAAGCTGACTTTTTTAGAGCATGCATAACAGGTATGTCAGAGAGCGATAAAGATTTAATGAAGTTCATCCGAAAATACAAAGAAGAGAAAAACATTGGTCGCAAGAGAGACCAAAAAGTCTCAACACAAGAAGAAGAACAAGCAGAAGATCTTATGTCGAAGTTTGGAATTAAAGATGATGAATTGGAAAATATTTTTGATTTAATAGCCGAAGAACACCCAGAACTGTGATTTTTTGGTTTTAATGATCTATTTATAGAGATAAAACATTTTATAAAGGAGAATTTGCAAATGTCTAAAAAATTATTATCTGAAGCCCAAGTTCGACGCTTCCAAAGCTTGGCTAATATCAAACCTCTTCATGAAATGGAATCTTCAGCAGAAGTTGTTGAAGAAGAAGTAGAAAATGAAGAAGAAGTTATTAACGAAGAAGAAGAAGTAGTCAATGAAGATGAGGCTTTAAACGAAGACGAAGCAATTAATGAAGAAGAAGAAGCGATCAATGAAGAGATGTATGAAGCTGAAGAAATGGAAATGGAAGCAGCAGAAGAAGCTCCTCAAGCTGATGTAGAACTTGATCAAGATTTGGTTAAGAAATTTGCTGAAGCCGCTGCTACAATCGCAGAAGTTGCTGAAGTTCTAAATTCTGACTCTGATGAAGCTGGTGAAATGGCCGACCTAGCTCCTGTAGAGGACGCTCCTGAAGCACCTGAAGACGATATGGACATGGAAATGGACATGGAAGCTGAAGAAGAAGCTGAAGAAGTTATGGAAGAAGAGCAAGAAATTCAAGAAGCAGTAGAAAGTGAAATCACAAAAGATGATATCATTAAAACTGTTGCTCAAAGAGTACATGCTCGTCTCCAAGAAGCTAAGGAAGCTCAGGCTAAATTAGATAAGGCTCTTGGAAAAAAATAAAGCTTTTCCTTGACAAAACAAAAAAACATGTTATAATATAAAGGACGGGCTGTTAACCTGTCCTTTTGTTTTAATAGAACTTAATTTACAACACAAAGGAGGTCAAATGAAGTTCACGAAGAAGAAAAAGAGTAAAGTTATTATCGACGAAGGTAATAAAGATGAAGAAACATCGCCACTACCAATCCCTCCTCCAACTGAAGAAGAAATGGAAATGGCAAAAGATTTGATGGCTCAATTGATGGGTGGACCACCACCTGCAAATCCAGAAGATGATATTCCATCGACATTTATGTTATATGGAGATGTTAATGAAGAGAGAGCAGGAGACATTGTTTCTGCATTGTTATTGCTCGGAGATAAAAAACGTGTAGAAAAGTATAAAAAGAAGATTGGCCCCAAGAAAGAGTTAGAAGATATTAAATTTTATATTTCCACTTATGGTGGATCTGCTGACGACATGATGGCTATTCACGATATGATGAGAATTACAAAAGCAAATCGTGATATTGAAACAATTGGAATGGGCAAAATAATGTCTGCTGGAACTTTGCTACTTGCATCAGGTACCAGAGGTAAAAGAAAGATTATGAAAAATTGTCGTGTGATGATCCATGCAGTCTCTGCTGGTAACGTTGGAGCTATTCATAACCTTGTAAATGAGATGGAAGAAATCCAAAACATTCAAGATATGTATATAGCCGCATTATGCGAACAAACACTACTTACTAAGAGACAGCTAAAGAAAATGCTCGATCAAAAAGTGAACGTGTATCTTTCTGCTGAAGAAGCTGTTGAATATGGATTAGCTGACGAGGTAATTTAATATGGACGCAGAATTCTACAATGAAGCATCTGCATCAAAATTAGGATGGACACCCGAATGGTTCGGGTGTTCTTCATTTGATGAGGAGTTGACTGACGCAATTAAAGAATTCCAAAAGAGATTAGGAATAAAAGCCGATGGACTTTGTGGTCCCGGAACTTACAGAAGAGTATGGACAGACAGAGAAAGCAAGCTTCGCTATCTTTATGATGATATACCAGAACACAAAAACACAAGCATAATTTATAACAACGACTATTTTGACATTCCATGGCCAAAGGTCGTTCTTCCATTTATGAAAGGTGGTATGAAAATAAACAAAGGCTATAAGAAAGTCGTTGAGAAACGTAAGCCAAAAAACTTCGTCTGTCACTGGGACGTCTGCTTGAATTCAAAGAGCTGCTTTAAAGTGCTCTCACAGAGGGGCTTATCGGTCCACTTCCTCATAGACAATGATGGAACCATATATCAATTGCTTGATATGAATCACATAGCTTATCATGCTGGTGGAACTAAGTGGAACAATGCATCAATTGGAGTTGAGATTACAAACGCTTATTATCCAAAATATCAAAAGTGGTATAGAAAGCATGGTTTTGGTGAAAGACCAGTTTGGAGAGAAAAGAAAGTGCATGGAAAATACCTTGAGCCATTCTTGGGATTCTACGATGTACAAATTGATGCTCTCAAGGCTCTAATGAAGGCTGTTCACGATGCGACTGGAATACCATTAGAGACTCCTAATTCCTCAACAACCTCAGCACCTGCTGTCAGAGGAACATATGGCGGTTTTATATCGCACTTCCATTTAAAAAAGAACAAGATAGATTGTGCCGGCTTGGATCTTCCCGAGCTAATTTCAGAAATCAAACAAGGAGATTACTAATGTCTAAAAAACTAACAGAACAAACAATTGACGAAATGATCAAAGATATCTTAAAGGAGAGAAACGTCAACATAGCATATCCTGATGGAACACGCTTCAAACAAGATGATCTTTATAGAGCTTTGTATGGAAAAGAAGTCAGACCTCCTAATAGCATGACACCCAAAGACGTGGATAGAATATCAGGTCTTGATGGAAATTCGAGCGACCTTAGTGATAAAGACTTTGATATTAAAATTAACAAACACGCTGACGGAACCAATGCAAAAAAACAAGCAGAAGACTGGAAAGATGATTTTGTAAAGAAATGGAGAGGTCAACAACCAGATCTGAAAGGTTTCTCAAAAGACGTTGAGTCTTCTGAAGATGGTATAGAATATGATACTGAAGACAGATTCCCTTCTGTTCCTTCTTTGGATCTTGACTATCAAGCACTTGCTGGCGATTTTGACGAAGATGATAAACTGGTATCAAAAAGAAGTCTTGACGCAACAACACTTGCTGTCTTTAAAGCTGAAATCGCAAGACATGGAAACATGATTGATCTGTTTGAACACTATGAAAAATTATCAAAAGTAATCCAACAAGCTGCTAAAGGAGATCAAGAGGCTAAAGCCATCCTTAAAGAAGTGCCAGCACAAGAATTGTTTAATTCAGCTTCTGTTATGGCTACCCTGACTTACGTAATGAATATGTATCAAGGAGCATCAGCAGGTACGATCTTCGAAGTTTTCCTTGCATTTCTATCAAACGGTATAGTTTTCGGAGGTTCTGGTGCAGCAGCCGACATATTAGCTGGTAAAAACGGTGAAGTCATGATATCGGCGAAAGCTTATGATGGTTCTGTTCCAAGCGGTGATCAATCAAAAGCCAACATACATGCAGAGACACAGCTTGGAGAAACAATTTGGTATGTTGGGTTGGCTAAGACAAATGTTCCCGGTGCAGGGGCATCAGCCAAGAATTACAATCAAGCTAGATTGTTTATTACTGGTATCAATAGAATTTCTGATGAGAATTCTCCTCGAGGATTTAAGATTATCAACAAAGATGGCGTGGACACAGGGATGAAACTACAGAATGCTGGTGGAAAGAAAAAAAGGACTCATTATAAGATACCATTTCAACAAGAACCAGACTACGAACTTGAGTTTGCTACTGACTTAGATGTAAAAATGGGAGCATTAAACTTCCAAGCTTTATTCAATCAAGCTGTTGATAATTCTAACAACGATGTCCAGAAGGCTATAGTAAATGTTTACAAAAACATATCTAAGATAAAACAAAGAACTCAAAGGTATTTGGCTATAACAGAAAGGGATTTCTCTAAATCTTTCGCAGTAGTCCAGAAAGCAGCCTCAGAATATGCAGAATTAAAAAGTGATTTAAAAACATCATTTGCTGGTGTTGCCAAAGAAAAAGGATTCGACAGTGATAGACAGAGTGATATAGAGAAAGAATTCGACAAACAACCTGTCTCGGAATCTAATATAGAAAAAATAGATGATCTCATAGCCGAAGCTATTCGAGATATGAAAAAAAATAATAAATAATACTTGACAAATTAGTCAAGAGCGGTTATAATATAAATATAAGTTTAAACATGGAGGCAAAATGAAAAAGACTTATTCTAATGGTAGTGCTTTGTCCGAAGCTCTATTGAAAGGAATTGATACACTTGCAGATAACGTAGCAAGTACACTCGGACCAAAAGGAAGGAACGTAATCCTTTATCATAAAGATCAAGACACACCTGTCGTAACAAAAGACGGTGTAACAATCGCAAAGTTCATTGAGTTAGACGACCCAATAGAACATGTAGGAGCACAGATTGTAAAGCAAGCAGCTGAACAATCAGCTAATCAAGCAGGTGATGGAACAACAACCACCACTGTTCTTGCAAGAGAAATGATTAGAGGTGCTCAAAGATATATTGCAACAGGCGTTTCTCCCACAGAACTAAAAAGAGGAATGGATCAAGCCTGTGAACAGATAGTAGATACTCTCACAGAACAAGCAAGACAGATTCGTTCACAAGAGGATATCAAACATATCGCCACAATTTCAGCAAACAACGATCAATCAATTGGAACACTTGTAGCAACAGCGGTTGATTCAGCCGGTAAGGACGGCACTGTATTGATCGAAGAGGCGAGGAGCCTTAAGACCACCTTGGACTTAATAGAAGGCTTTAGATTTGATTCTGGGTACCTTGCTGGGGCTTTTATAACCAATGAAAGAACAGGTACTGTAGAATACGACAATCCTTTGATTTTAGTTACTGATGATAAGGTTGAACATGTTGAACAAATATTGCCAACATTAGAATTAGTGGCGAGGGAATCCCGACCATTACTTATAGTTGCCTCCGAAGTAGAGGGACAAGCCCTTGCCGCCCTTATCATGAACACAGTTAGAGGAACCTTAAAGGTTGCTGCTGTTAAAGCTCCACGCTATGGAGAAGAACGAAGAAACATACTTCGTGATCTTTGTACATCAATTGGAGCAACATTTATGACAAGAGAAGATGGGTTACAATTAAAAGACATAAAGCTTGGTCACTTTGGTCAATCAAAATCTTTGAGCGTCAACAAAGGTTGGACAACCATAGTTGGAGGCAAAGGAGACTATGATGAAATTGATAAGCAAATAGACACTCTTAAAGTAGAAATAAAACAAACTGAAAACCTAAAAGAGTGTGAAAGAATACAAGAGAGAATAACTCGTCTTGCTTCTGGCGTAGCAATTATTCGTGTCGGAGCATCTACAGAAATCGAAATGATAGAAAAGAAACATCGTATCGAAGATGCCTTGGAAGCTGTACGTTCAGCACAAGAGATGGGAGTAATTGCAGGTGGTGGAACAGCGTTAGCAAAAATTGCTGATAATGTTTCCATCACTTCTACTTCACCAGAGCAAAAGCTAGGATATAAAATAGTTTTGGACGCTTGTGTTGCACCACTTTCCCAAATGGCAATCAATGCCGGAGAGTCTCCCGACATCATTGTACAACGAGTACAAGGAGCTAAACAGAACGAAGGTTTTAATTTTATGACTGGAGAGATGCAAGATCTTCTGGAGACAGGAATTATAGATCCTGTAAAGGTTACAATTTCTGCAATTCAGAATTCTGTTTCGGTCGCCTCAACACTAATTACTACCAATCACGCAGTGATAAAATCCTAGAGGCAACAAAATGACTGATGAACAAATGCAAAACCTTTTAACAACTATTGTAGAAATGAAAAATAGTTTAGAAAGGATGGCTGAAAAACAAGAAGAAATGCACGACGATATTAAAAAAATCGACGAGGCTATTTACAATCCTGAGCAAGGAATATATGCAAGACTTAGAGCTATTGAAACTTGGAAAGAGACTATGTCCAAAGTGATATGGACAATCGGAACAGGCTTCATAGCTTTAGCACTAAATACTTTATATCAAAACATTGGAGGATAAATGAGAGTAAAAATTAGCTACACTGTAGAGTTGGAAGAAGTAGAAAGAGAAGTTGCTGATATTATGTCCAAAGCACAAGAAGAGTTGGATCATGCTTTTCATGAGGTAACAGGTTTGCAACATCTTATACAGACTCAAACTGGTGACTTGGAAAAGAATTTAGAATCAATTGACTTCGCAAGAAGAAAGATGATGAAAGCAGATCAAGTATTAGAGGATTGCTATTCTATACTTCATGGATACAGAGAAACTCTTAAAAAACTAGATGAAATGGAGGAAATAAAAAATGAAACCGAAAATGGGTGATTTAGTACACATACCAAGCGGATCTTATCGAATATTATATACGAAAGAAGAGGATGCTGACGGACAAATGGCTATACCTTTTAGCTTTTCTTTAACCACAAAACCAATTGTTGGAGTCTTTAAAGAAGAGTGTTCAGACACACAGTGTGTTGTTGTTTTTCATGATGGAGAATATATATTAGAGAAGAGTACAGTGTACTTAAAGAACGGAGATTTAAATGATAGAATTAATAACAATATCCAAAGCAGCAGGTAATTGGTACTTAAATAAAGTATCTATTAACCCCATGCATGTCGCAATGGTTACTGATTCCCCGGAGCACAATGCTCTTTTAAGAGAGGGAAAATTGGGCATGGCTCTAGCACCCCAAGTAAGGTTCTCAAAGGTACAAATGGCCATTACAAGCGGTTATAATGAATTTATAGCTGTTGGTTCTCCATCATCAATAATAGAGAAGTTGGGAAATAATAAAAAACAACTTTTAAAAGGGTAGAAATGTATAACATATATGGTTTAAAATGGTGTGTTTTTTGTTTAAGAGCAGTATCTCTTATGCATGAAAAGGCAAAAGACTTTCAATACAATTCTATGGACGGAAAAGAATCAATCTTAAATTACATAAAGAATAGTTTTGACCACAAGACAGTTCCTATAATTACTATTACAATTGATGGTGAGGAAAAACTTATCGGAGGTTATGATGATTTTGTCAAGCACATCAGACAGCAAGAAGATAAAGAAAGTAATTGATCTTATTATAAAAGAGCTAGACTTTCATCTTTGTTGCGAGATTGTAAAAACAAAGAACCACCAAAACAGTTTTGTTGTAAAAAACTGGGTAATTGACGACGATGATTTTTATGTTGCACACCTTATGTATAGAAGACGAAGATCAAACTGGAACACTCTCCTTGATTTAATACCTTTGTTGGGAGAAGTATGGGTTCATTATGACTTTCTTTCTAATTATACATCTTGCCCTACTGATAGAATGTCGAGACTACAAACATTACATTACTATTGGAAAGCAGGCATTGGCTACCTTGAAAGAGAAGGGGTCTCAATAGACAAAAAAGAATGCTACGCTCACATGATAGAGCAAACCAAACACTGGAGAGAAGAATGAAAATAGATAAACCATGGGGATACGAAATTCGTTGGGCAATGAACGATAAGTACCTCGGAAAGATCTTGCATATCAATGCAGGACAAAGACTATCATTGCAATACCATGAGGTAAAAGACGAATCAATCTATGTTGTGAAAGGCACATTAATCGTCAGAAACCAACATAAGATAATTAGAGTTCTTGAAGAAGGAGAATCTATGAGAATACAACCAAGAGTTGTGCATAGGTTTTGTGCACCATCTGAATTTGATGTTGAAATCGTTGAAGTTTCTACACCAGAATTGGATGATATTGTAAGACTGGAAGATGACTACGGAAGATTATCCCAAGATTCTTAGTCCATTATGGTATGCAAGATCTAATATAGATTCTTCATCGTATATCTTACATGCCTCTAAAGCTAGTCTTGTTTCAAAAGCCATGTCGCCGTCGCAATATGGTTTGTAAACATCTTCTATGTTGTCTGTACCGATACCTACGGTTAATCCCCATTCCAACATTTCGTCAATTGGCGTTATAGAGTTGTGTGTGGGGCTTAGCCTTTCTGTTCGTGGATGATCTATCCAAGCAGAAGGGCAACAAACAAATTGCAAACCTGCTGTCTTGCTACTTTGATAGATTAAGTCTCTCGTTTCTTTCTTGTGACAGGATACAGAGATTGCATGGACTGCTACCACCTGCCCTTCTAGCCCTGCCTCTATTGTTTTATTAGCAAGCCAGAGAGTTTCCATTTCTTCATCAGTATTTAACTGATCTACATGTACATGGACTTTCTTTCCTGTTTGTCGAGACAGGTTAAATAATATATCAAGATGTCTGTCTGAGTCTTTATCTGATTTTGGAAGACCTCCCAAGAAATCTAATTTATCTATGTTGGATTCTAATAAATTTAAATTAATAGTGTTAAAACCACCAACAGTTTGGTTTCCAATGTAAAGATCCATATCATATGATTTAAGAACCTCTTTCACCTTTACAGCTGCATCGAGTGCTTTCGTACCAACGTTATGGTCTAGGTCTATGAAACTTATAATCTTAGAGACATTCTTCTTTTTTTGATCCAAACAAGCACCGAAAATTCTATAGTAATAGTCTTCAACAGATGAATCCTGCTTTAGTTTTCTTACCACCTCCCATTTGTCGAACAGGTGACTTTTAAAATCTTTTTTACAAAAAAGTGATGCTGTCCCAGCTCTGTCAATGTGGGCGTGACAGTTTATAAAGCCTTTGTCAAGTTTTGAGAATAGCCTTGTAATGGACATTATTTTAATTAGTTAGAGATAATGGAAATTATTTCCTATTTACTAATAGGAGGATAGTGTATGTGGTTTTTATTACTAGCATGTCAAATGTTTTACTACAGCGACGAGGATATCTCAGAGGTACAAGTAACCCAAGTTGCTGATTCTTGGAACATTGGTATACAAAGATCCATATCATCAGCTGTTAAAATATTGGTAACATCTGAAGGGCGTTCAGTCGGACATGGATCAGGAAACTTATTTCATTATCATAATGAGTTGTTTATAATAACAGCAGCTCACGTTGTTGACAATGATGAAATGAATTATTTAGTTCAAGAGTCAAACGGAAACGTATTATCTTGTAAGACAATTTATAGGGATATAGGGAATGATATTGCAATAGTTAAACCATATGGCAAATTCACAGTAGCACAAGCTTCTCCCTATTACACAAGCTATCAAAAAGATTTAACAGCGAAAGAGATGTATTATGCCGGAAACCCCGGAGATCTAGAACATGTAGCCCTTAGAGGATGGGTTGCAGAGTCTGATCACAAAACACTTGTTTTGCAATCTTTTGCTTGGCCCGGCTCTTCAGGGTCTATTGTCTTTGATATAGCTGGTAGAGCGATAGGTGTTGTTTCAGCCATACCAATTGTTCATAACTTTTGGGAAGGTGGAATGATTCCTTTGTCTCAAATAGTATTAGTAAGAAGATTAGAAGTGCTTCCCCGTAAAACAATTCGAGAGGCTCTAAAAGATGAAAAAAGACGTACTGAAAGTCGGAACGCTGATTAGCGACAACGGCAGGATGGCAATCATATCAAAAGTTATAGAGGTTGGAGAACTACAACCTGCATTAGCTTATATCTCTTGGAGAGCAAATTACGAAATTATGTATACTGATGGATCTAAACTAGTAATAGGATGCAGAGCTTTAGAACAAATGATAACGAATGGAGTCATTATTATTCATAAGTCTGCTGCCGAACTACCCCCCTCCTCTTCCGTGGAAGACACAGAAGCATGCCTACTGGAGTGGGAGGGTACTACCGGTGAAGAAGAAACAAAGTAATATAGATCCTAAAACAATGTCTCAAGAAGCTATGATATTGTACTATCTTTTTGTTGATGAACAATTACTTTGTGCTTGGTGGGATTATCTAGACCTTTGGCACGAAGAGAGAGAGTATGAGGAATATGATTCAGATCATGAGTTGCGAAACTCCATGCAAGAGATTATGAATGCAGTTGAATATTGGGAAGATATATTAGATCAATTAAAGAAACACATATCTTATGAAGATATTGAAAATTATATCAAAGAAAATCCTCATGTAAAAAAAAGTTTCCTTTTTATTCGAACGTAAGCTTGACAGATATTATGAGACATGTTATAGTATATATGTAGGTAATTCAAGCACGAAAAGACCTCTCAACATTTCTATCCACAAGGAATTAAAATGAAAAAAGATCAAAAGTCTAAATCACTTGACAGAGCAAGAGAGCTTGGTATCAAGAATTCAATTAAAACAGGAGATTTGGTTCGCCATCAGACAGTTCCTGAGCTTGGACTGGGCGTTGTTGCCTATGAAAGTCGTGATCATAGTGGCTTTTGGATTGTGGTTTGGTGTGACGAGAGGTACAAAGATGTTGGAAACAAGGGGATTCATGAATCGTTCTTAGTTTGCGTCAATTAAGTTGGACATTTTCTGTCCTTGATATAGTTACTGTAGGTGTTATAGTGTAATAGAGAGCAGAAATGAGACATAAAATTGGCGATTTAGTTAAATATAATGGAGAGCTACAAGTGTTGTTTGAGGGTCTGCATATTGTCTTGGACGTTGCTTTCAGAATTATGACGGTTCAAAATGTAAAAACAGGTGCAGTTTTCCAAACAGATACCGAGACATGGACAAAAATTACATAACGGACATTTTCTGTCCTTGATATAAAACACTCGTATGTTATAATATATACAGCAACCAAAAGAGGTAGCCATGATAGTAGGGGACTTAGTGATATACCAAGATCAAGTATACTTGGTTGTAAAGACTCCACAAGAACATCCAAGATATGTCCATGTGATGAACATAGCAACAACACAGGTATCAGTATTCCCACGTTCCTACCTTAGTAAAATTGAAACGGACAAAAAATGACCGTTACTTTTTATATTATCACGTTAGGATAAAAAAGTCAAGGAAAATGTTATGAAAATTGGTGATCTTGTTAGAATAAGAGAAGAATGGATATGTTGCTACCCCCCTTTGAGAGGGGTGGTTGGTGTAATTTGTGAAGTAATTAAATTAAGAAATGGTGTAAGGATCAGATGGGTGCATGGCTATGAAACAGAAGATACCACTGATGAGGTACTGGAGATAGTCTCATGCAAGTAGGTGATGTTGTTAGGTACAAAGGGCAATATAAACCAGACATGGAAAGGTTTTCACTAATGGTTGTTATTGACACGCACATGCACACAGTCAAATGTCGCTGTATAGCTTCAGGATACACCGTTTGGTTTGATGTTGCTTCATTGGAGGTAATATGTTAAAATTTGAGATAGGTGAGTTGGTCGTGAGGACTAGGTGGTACACGGAGGGTAATTATGTACCCAATCCCATTGGGATCATCATAGATAGAGTCGGGCTAAAATACAAGATATTCTTCCCACAGACTGGTACTACCGTCCTACTAAGGGAAGGGTGCTTCAAGGTGGCGAGATGAAAGAAATAAAAATAGGCAGTCTAGTCCAATGGATTTGGAGAGATGATACAATTAGTGATAAAACATATGTTGGGGTCGTTACAAAAAAATGGGATAACGGTTTTACAGTTCATTGGATACTGGATGGTGTAAGGCTCGATTATTTATATGAAGAACTTGACAAAACAATGAAAATATTATATTATTAAAAAGGAGACAATAATGAATACAATAATTAACATAGCGTATTGGTGGTCTTTTATAGGGTTAATAACATTGACCTTGTTATACTTTGCAATGCCTTATATATTAAAGAGTGTGTTTAAAGATGAAGATGATAAATAATGAGGAAACAATACACATCGGTGACCTAATCTACGATGTAGTTACTAAAAGTATGTGGATAATTATAAACAAATGGCATTGTGGTCACACGCACGATATAATGTATGATATAGCCCAAGTCATAGATCCAAGCGTTATGGTTACTATCAGTGAAGAAGTTGTGGTGTGGATGAGGGCAGATTATATAAAACGGACAAATTCTGTCCTTGCTAATCCTTCGCAGTAAGTTATAATATAAATGTAACCAAAACGAAAGAGGTTTTTATGAAAATAGGTTCATTAGTAAAACATATAGAGTTTGAATGCATAGGTATCGCCACAAAACAAGGTGTATCGACTTGTGATAAATGGCTTGTGGTGTGGACAGATAATGCGTACAACTGGTATACCGAATGTGAATTGGAGGTATTATGCAAATAGGATCATTGGTAACATGGGCTTACACATCAGACCATATTGGTGTTATTGTGGGTCACTGGATACACGACATTTCTGAAGAACATCATTGGTTGGTTCACTGGCTAACAGGAAAATACTCAGGTGATGTAGACGCTGTTATTGAATGTGATTTGGAGGTATTATGCAAGTAGGTAATTTAGTAAAATGGGTTCTCGATCAGAGCAAAGATTATGGAGACATAGGAATTATTACAGAAGTGACTGATGATTTTGTTACTGTCCATTGGCTAGACGGTATAGTTTTTCAATATGAAGAGTGGGAAACCACAAAAAGTTTGGAGGTGCTATGCAAGTAGGAACATTGGTAAGAGGTAGGCACATAGGGTGGATAGGGGTTATTATCGAGGTTAATGAAAGAGATTTATCATTCTATAAGTCTCATACATACTTGGTGCAATTTGCTACTGTGAACAGGCAATCATGGTGGCAAGACCATGAGTTGGAGGTGGTATGCGAATAGGTTCGTTGGTAGAGTGGATAGGGGCTGACGGTACAGTAGAGGATGGGTACGGCGTAGTACTCGATGTAAACGATAAGCATGTAAAAGTTTATTGGCTTGAAATTGAGGGTGAAACTCACTTATCCCTATCTGAGGGAACAGTAATTTATGAAAACGATGGCTTTGACATTCAAAAAAACAGACTTAGGGAGGTAATATGCAAGTAGGTTCATTAGTGCAGATAGCGTATCGTCATGACTGGATAAAAATCGGTGTTATAATTTCGATTGCTTCACCAAATCCAATAGCCAAAGTGTTATGGGCTAACGGTGAAACAGGAGCAGTACACACAAAATGGTTGGAGGTAGTATGCGAGTAGGAGACTTAGTAACAATCTCGTATGAGAGAGAAAGGATAGGTATAATTGTATCTATCAACAAAGAAGTATCCTTTGGTTATAAAGTAAAGTGGCTAAGAGAGGGCAAAACCTTCTGTCATAGAGATAGTTCATATCGTGACTTTGGACACTACACCAGATGTGTACTCGTACCCGTGGGTATCGTAAAAACGGACAAAAAATGACCGTTTTGTAATTTGCATTATTGTAAGGAAAGGTTATAATATAAACATAACAAACAACGGAGTCAATCATGGTTGGCAAATTGGTAAAAATAAAATCTCACAAAAACAGACTTGCGATAATAAAGAGTCAACATATACATAAGACCTACTACATGATCTTCCAAGTAGTCTTCTGTGACGATAATACACAAGGACTTTTCATGCTAAACGAAATGGAGGTAATATGAAAGTAGGCGATTTAGTGTGGAGTTTGTCACACGATAAATATGACAAGACAAAGATTATCGAAAGACGATTGGCGATTATCAAAGAGGTAGACCATCAATGGATCAACCCTTATGTAATACAGCTAGTAGCCAGTGGTTTTGAAGGCAGAACAGCTAAAAAGTATCTCGAACCAGTGGAGGAATTATGAAAGTAGGTGATTTAGTAAAGGCTAGACATTGGGAGTGTCACCTTGTTGGTGTTATCGTATCCATTAGACCGACAGGAATATGCAAAGTGGCTTTAATCAAAAATCTTGATTGGAGATTTGATCAACTTAAATCAGACTTGGAGGTCATATGCAAATAAAAATCAACTTGGACATTTTATGACCGTTTCTAATTTGACAAACAATAAGCAATAAATTATAATATAAACATAACCAACAACAATGGAGTTAAACATGATAAATGCAAGACTAGATAACAATATATATAAAAATGCTTCACCGACATGCAAATTTTGTAGTAAAGAGGGGCATACGCTTGCCCATTGTCCTGATATGAAAAGCATATACGAGCAGTGCAAAGATAAAGACTTGCACGACAGGACTTTCAAAGAGAACTATGCAGTACAATACATAGAAAGAAAAACTGCTAAGTCTAAATTAAGAAAGAAGACAGGCAAAAAGTGTGGATACTGTAGAGAAACTGGGCATAGTCGTAAGAATTGCCCAACTATGCAAGCAGATAAAGAACTTATAATAAAAGGTAACAAGGTTTGGAGAAGAATATACTCTGAAAGTGCTAAACAATTTGGTGCGACACCTGCGTCTTTGTTGACTGTATCGACTAGAAAGTACGATTATCACAAAGGTGGGTACGAGACTACAACAGACCTGTGTACTGTTGGTGCAGAACTACCTGAGAACTTGAGTGTTTTTGCACTTGGTGAAGAACAAAAAAACCAAGAGATAAACATACCTCTATTGGGATATAAGCCACAATGGGGTAAGCCAATAGTAAATGCTAGGGTTTTATTTAACCACTTTAATGAAGATCTTGCTAGGTCAATGTTTGCTTACAGGTATTCGAGTAGTAACATAAGCGAATTAAAGATACTATCAACTTCAAATTATGAATTTCCTACTGGGTGGATAGATGAAGCTCCAATTGAGGACATAGATTATTCATTAAAGAAGTGGTCGAGAGAACAAATGTCTACATTCTTGGCTAAGATAAGCAATTTGATAACAACATATGGAGGTAAATATGGAATATCCTAACTTTAATGAAGCACTTGATGAAGCAATAGAGTTTGTATCAAAGAACTACTCTACATCTACTTGGGAGGGTGATATACATGACTTCTATGCATTACTTGTGAAGGCGAACTTCACCAACCAAGTGTTCTTAGACTATTTAAGACAAGCAGTAAAAAATCAAGCTTACTTGCCCAACAAGGTAACTTGTATAATTGATAAAGGTGATATAACTAAAATAACCATAGGAGGTTAGCATGGCTTACACACATAATTGGAACCCAACAGACAAACTCACTTATGACGAGATGGAAGAATTCTTGACTACGTTTGTTGTCGAGTATACCGAGAACGCATTTGCGATCAAAAAGTCCTCTGATGATGGGGGTACTGTGATTGAAGTATATGTTGAGGGAGGAATAGATGGAGATCCACCACGATTACCACCTAAATGTAGAGGTTGGAGAGTTGTGTGGTGTCGGTGTCCCGAAGGTTACATAGACGCTTTTGATGTGAGGAAAAAGAGATGAATATAAGTGAAATGTTGAGATATGCTCCTGAAGAAGGAGATATTATAATGCACAAGGATGGTTCATACCATGTTGTAAAGGAAACTTTAAGACAAGGACAGATGGCTGTAAAAGCTGAGTGGTTCGTCAATGGCAGTGAACCCTCCGAGGTGCAATTAAATATCCCCAAATTGAGAGCCAGTATGATCCAAGGCAACCAGTTCTTGATAAGGAAAGAAGAAAATGAAGATAGGTGATCATGTAAGATTTAACGACAACAAGGGCGAACTAATCGAGACACTTTGGAAAGTTGTTGGATTTGAAGTAAGAGGTGGCAAAGAATTTGTATTGATACAGTCACCTAATGTTGGGGGTGTTTTCTCCTTTCTGAAACAAGATGTTGTAGAGGTGATTGATGAAAATACTGAAATGGATTGATGAATATAGAAATAGCTTTGCTTGTGTTGTCGAATACAAGGGCAATAATTACTTGGTAATAGATGACTCCTATGACGTACTGGTGTACTCCTCCGACTGCGAGGGTAATATACAGAAGTATCCCGAAATTTGTAAAATAGAAGGAAAGACAATAAGCGAAGTTCTTCGTGATAATCGTAGCTTTATAGGTAACATAAGAATATGGTCAAAAAATGTCCGTTTAAATGATTGCATTATCAAGTGAAAAGGTTATAATATAAACAACAGGGAGAGACAATGGATAGACAACAAGCAATAGATTACGCAAGAGCGTTGGAAAGGTTGGACTTAAATCACAACACTGCTAAGTTGATCACCAATTTTTGGAATGAACAAATGAAAACACGCTTTGATGATTCAGAGTTCTTAATTGAGATACATAAGATACTTGGTTCTAAAATAGTAGAAAGTTTGCTTTATAGCGAAGGAGATTAAAATGAGAGAGATATTAAAATTTAAAAGGAAAGATGGGCAATTTAAAATATACTCACCAACTGAGTCATGGCAGACATGCGAAGGTATTCATTATCTTCATTACCCATTTCTAATCCATAGACACCCTTTATATCCAAGTCAGTGGTGTGTTAGTCATATGGCTAGTGGTACAAGAGCCTGTAAGACTTCTAATTTGAGGGTTGCAAAGTATTTGGCTTCAAGATTTATAATAATACCTCAGTTCTTTTTACCCCACAAGGATCTAGTCAGTCATATGACCATGGATCAAAGAGGTTACTGTACCGATCTTATAAGAAGATATAGTAACGTGACTTCTAAGAGACTTGAGGAATTGGACAAAAATTGTCCGATAACTATTTGACTATTATTTCAATCCTAGTTATAATATAAACATAACCTACAACAAGGAGATATAAAATGTCCGAAACTGAAACTAATAACACAGAGACTACAGAAGAAGTAACTGAAAAAGCAGATAAAAAAATTATCAAATCAAGCTTTGATCTTGACTTGCACACTTATCGTCTGTTACAGGCTGAACCTTTCTTCTCAGCATTGTCAAGACGTATCAACAAGTCACAAACAAATGCAATTCCAACGGCTGGTGTTCGACTTAATGAAGGTAGTGGTACGTTTGAAATGATTTACAACCCTGAGTTCTTTGAAAAACTTACTGATGTTCAAAAGCTTGGTGTTCTCAAGCATGAGTTCTATCACATCATCTTTGAGCATGTCACAGGTCGGCTACCACCCGAAGGTATGTCTAAGATATGGAATATCGCAACTGACTTGGCTATCAATTCTTTCATCATGGACGAGTTACCCGAAGGAGGGTGTATACCTACTAGAGGTATGTTCGAGACATATCCATCTGAACAGTCAGCAGAGTGGTATTATTCCAAATTGCAAAAAGATCAAGAGAATGAAGAAGGTGCATATGATCCAAAGCACGGCAACCAAGGGCAAGGAGATGGTGAACCTGACAGCATGGACGACCATAGTGGTTGGGGTGAAGCAGATGAAGATACCAAGCAAATGGCTAAAGAGCGTATGAGACAGGCAGTTGAGGACGCTGTGAAAGAAGTTCAAAATCGTGGTCAAGGTTGGGGCACTGTCGGTGCTAGTATGCAAGAGAAGATTATCGACATGATAACTCCAAAGGTTGATTGGAAAAAGGTCTTGCGTTATTTCATCAAGACCTCCCAACGTAGCAATAAAAGATCGACAGTGCGTAGAGTAAACCCCCGATACCCCTACATCCATGCAGGTAAGAAGGTCAACAGACAGGCAAAAATTGCTATATCCATAGACCAAAGTGGCTCTGTATCGGACGCTATGTTATCAGCTTTCTTTTCAGAACTAAATGGGCTATCTAAGCTTGCAGAATTCACGGTCATTCCTTTCGATACCGATGTAGACGAGTCAAAAGTCTATGTGTGGAAGAAGGGGCAACGTAGAGCTACCGAGAGGGTACTGTGTGGTGGTACGTGCTTTGACGCTCCAACCAAATTTGTAAACAACAGAGGTGACTTCGACGGTCACATCATTCTAACAGATATGGAGGCTCCAAAGCCAATTCCATCTAAATGTCAACGTATATGGTTTACTAGCGATTATCACGCTAAGAACCCTTATTTCACAACTAACGAAAAGATTATTGGTATCCCCATAGAGGGGTAACCAATGGTCAATTGGAGGTCATAATGGCACAAAAATATCGAGATAGAGAGCATATAGATAAACAAGGTAAGTTTAGAGTAGGTGACTTAGTACAATTATCGTACTATGGAAGGAACTCTTCACAAAACGAGGACGTGAGGTTCGATGGTAACGAGATGGGCTACGTATCGAAAGTACACAAAGGCTATGATAAGTACCCAATAGAGGTAATTTGGATGAACATTGATAATTCCAATGTTGCAACAAAGTTCTTCTTCAGAGAATTAAAACTATTTCGGACATAATTTGTCCAAAAATCGATTTGCATTATTTATCAAATCGGATATAATATAAATAACAACAACAAACGGAGGTAAGTATGAGTGAAAATAAAATAACAATAACATTATCTGATGAAGCAGTGGTAGAGATTGCCAAAATACTTTCATCAATAAAGCCAACTGGGAGTCCAATGGGAATACCAATGAATTTGCTAGGTGCTTTAGGTGGGCTACCAATTCCAAAGCAAAAGCTTGAGGGTAAACCTACTGAGGAAAAGCCTACAATCGGCTTCAAACTCAAAGGTAAATAAAAACGGACAGAATTTGTCCTTTACAAAATTCTAATTTCTAGTTACAATATATACATCAGGCAATTCAGCCTACATAAAAACCAATCAAAATAGGAGACTAATATGTCTATTGATTACAAAACCCTTATAAACAATATCCTTCCCCATGTTCTTGAAGCTAAATTCCCTGTTCTACTTCGTGGTAGACATGGTATCGGTAAATCAACAGTTGTCTATCAAATCGCAAAAGAGCGTGAGCTAGACGTTGTAGAAAGACGTGCTTCACAGATGACTGAGGGTGATCTTCTTGGTCTACCAAAGGTTGATAACAATGTAACAAAATGGTTAGCTCCTGAGTGGTTAGCAATTGCCTGTGAAAAACCAGTAGTTTTATTCCTTGATGAAGTTGACAGAGCAACCCTTGAAGTTAGACAAGGTATCTTTGAATTGTGTGACTCTCGAAAAATAGCTGGTCATACCCTACACCCCGACACGCTCATATTCGCTTGTGTTAATGGTGGACAGCATGGTTCAGAGTATCAAGTCAATGAGTTCGACCCTGCCGAGTTAGATCGCTATACCGTATTTGATGTCGAGCCTACCGTAGAAGATTGGTTATCTTGGGCAGAAGGTAACGTCAGAGACGAGATTTGGGATTTTATCAATCACAATCACAATCATCTTGAGCATAAAGATACCTACGAGCCTAACAAAATTTATCCATCAAGACGTTCTTGGGAACGATTGAGCAATGCTCTTGATAAGGTTGGTGAGGTAAAGCACGGTACAACATTGTATCACTTGGCTCACGCTTTTATAGGCTTTGAGGGTGCTATGGCTCTTAATGATTATGTAAAGAACTATTGCAAAATTGTAACTCCTGAAGATATTCTTGACCACGGCAAGATTGAACTAACTGAGAAGTTTAAAATCAATGACCACAACTCTTTGATTGAAAAGTTTAAAGCTAAAAAGTGCTTTGATGATAGGCTATCACCTGATCAATTACAGAATTTAGCTAACTATTTCACAACACTTCCCTCAGAGATAGCTATGACTTTATGGCAAGCTATGGGAAGTGGTGATCAAGCTACTCACAATGTTTCTAATTTACATCAATTGGAGACTGCACAAGGTTCTGTGCAAAGCTTTATCGTCAAGATATTAACAGCAGGTCAATAAGCCTGTAGCAGAGGGCAGAAAGTGAACGGTCATTTTCTGTCCTTGTGTTCTCTACTCAATCGGTTATAATATATACATCACCGATTGAGAGTGTGACATCATATAAAAACCTAACACAAGTATAATCCAAGGAGGATTTATGTTTGATACAATAGAAGAAATAATACAATTGTCTCGTGATAACGGCTACAGCTTTTTCAGCAGAGAAAGACAAGAACAAAACCACACTACGGTACACCCCACTATATACTACGGTAGGTACTTCATAGTAGAAGATGATTATGACCAAAAAAGAAGGATTTATTCCATCTATAGGGCTTTAAAGGACGGTGCATGCGATATAGTGAATGGACAAATGTTCTTTAGCAAAAGACAAGCAGAAAGATATATTAAAATTGTTCTCGATTATGAGGAAGAAACAACACAGGAGTACTTCAATGGCTAATTATTATGAATTAAGCTTAAGCTTTAAAAACAAAAAATATTACAAATACAATAGACAAGTTCACTGTGATGGTCAAAAGATAATCGATAATGGAACAGTAATTGCAGAATATATCAACCATAAAGGCAGAGAGTATGCAGTTCTTTACAATAGAAGTAATAAATGTCTAACATCTGATACCTTATACTGGATCAACTCAAGTTGGAATGGGGCAAAAGGAATAAATGTCAAGTATGGAGAACTTGGCAAAGCAGATGCAAAAAACAGATACTTTGGCTATAGATCTCAACTCAATGACGCTTTGTTGTGCAACGGTGCAGTCCAATACATACTAGTTCCAACCACCTCACAAGGCGATAGCGTGTTCTTTGAGAACTTGTAGTGTATCAACCCTATAAACAATTGTAAAGGCTCTTAAACGTCAAATACGAGCCTTTATGGTTGTTGGACAAAAACTGTCCGTTTTTCAATTTGCATAGACTTCGATATGAGTTATAATATAAATAACAGCAAAACAGGAGAGCAAAATGAAAATAGGAACTTTAGTAAAAACTGGTGATTACATTGGAATTATATGTAATACAGATATAGATGAGGACAATGGAGAGCCTTTATATCAAGTGATATATAATGATAACTCGATGGACTGGTACTATACTTGGGATTTGGAGGTGCTATGCAAGTAGGAGATTTAGTGAAAGGTATATTCACAGGAGAAATGTGGGTCATAACGGAAGTTCGTAATGATAATTATGTTATTGTGAATAATCGTTGGACTATACCCAAAGACCACTTGGAGGTGTTGAATGCAGATAGGTGACTTGGTAAAGCATAAAAGAGGAAGGCATGTAAAAGGAGTCATAAAGGGCTTGGGGATTGTGATAGGGAAAATAAACAAAGATACTTGGAGAATTCACTGGTTATGTTTAAACAGCACAGTAGCCCATCATTATAAATTTATTGAGGTGATACATGGAGATAGGTGATTTAGTGAGATACAACAGGCTATCAGCCAAAAAAGAAGGTCTATTCGTTGTGATAGAACTTCCAAAATATCCAAACAAACCCCATCAAGCCGTAAGAGTCATGAATATAACAAAACACAATGGCATGAAGCAATGGATTTATATCAAGTACTTGGAGGTGATATGCAAATAAAAATAGGTGATTTAGTACAGATTAAAGATCGTGTAAAGTCAATGAGACATAATACAATTGACCTGTGGCTCGTAATCGGTTGGAATATCTTCAATGATTATATAAGTATACAAAATGTCTATACTGGAGAAAGATGCCAATACGACATGAATATGCTAAAACATTTCAAATCGGACAAAAAATGACCGACTTATTGTTTGCATTATTGTGAGTAAAGGTTATAATATAAACATAACCAACAGCAATGGAGTTTAAAATGAGAATTTATATTTTAGAAGAATACAACCAAACAAACAAGCTAACAAGATACTGGTTGTTTGATGAACTTGAGAAGTTGTTGTCTTTCGATAGCTTCTGCAAAGATCAACCAAAAGCCAAAGAAGGCTTCACTTATCAAATAAATATTTCAGACCCACAGGATCGGAGGTAGTATGGAGGTAGGTGACTTGGTAGCACTATGGATAAATAAGAAAAAGGTCGGGGTAATTGTATCTGTTCATTCTTGGGAAAGTATAAACGACTTCATCGAGGTTCAATGGACAGATGGTACGAGATACCGTCATAGAGCAAAAGATTTGGAGGTATTATGAAAGTAGGTGATTTAGTGAAAGTTTACACAGGAGTTGGGGCAAATTCTCGTGCCTTAGCAATAATAACAGAGATAGAGCCAATAAAACACTATGATGGATCAGTTATTTGTTGGGTTACGTTCGTAAAGGATAATCCATACGGCACGGCAATCAATAGGTTTAAATTTTCATCTCATTATATCGAGACACTGGGGGGAGTATGAAAATAAAAATAGGAGATTTGGTTTATATCAAGCAACACTCGTATGCAGACTGGAGACATAACAACGAGATTTGGCTTGTGATAGGTGTAGAACCAAGAGAAAAAGGACAATTCAAGGGCTTTATCAGGGTGCAAAACATCCACAATGGCAACAGAGTCCAATGCAACGAGGGCATGTTGATGAAAGTCCATTCGGACAAAAAATGACCGTTTTGTAGTTTGCAATTATCCGAGAACAGATTATAATATAAACATAACCAACAACAGAGAGGTGCAAAATGCAACAATCAATAACTTTTAAGACTTTAGATTACGCAAGAACTTGGGCTTACAACAGAACCTTTGAGGACATAATGTTTCTTATCTATGATAAAGAGAATACGGAATACTCCTTTGTGAATGAAAACAAATTGTTTTACCTTCAAAATTGTTGGGTACTTGACTTAGATATAATCGAAACGTGGGAGTAAACTATGAAAGTTGGAGACATTGTAAACTTAGATATAAATTATAACCCAACTGTGAAGCCCAAGTTAGAGTTGGCAGTTATAAGAGGAATAAACACTGACTATAGCCCAACAAGATATTACCTAACGGTTATAGCAACTGGAAAGAGAAAGTGGGCAACAAAACATTTCATTTATCCCTTGGAGACAGAACAATGATAGATTCACAAACACAAATAGAGATAGCAGAGGACTATAAAAAAAGAGTCAACCTTTCAGACTTAGACCTATGCATGGAGATAATTGACTGGTGGAATACCTTGGTGTCCAAGCGTCTGGTGAAGAAGAAAGATTTAAATATGATACAAAAAGTTCACAAAATTATTGGGAACGTAGTTGTGGACATTATTAAAACCCACAGTCAGTCAAGAAACCCGATATGGGAGTTTTTCATGGACAATGAACCTCTCCCCTACATGCTCAACCCCCCATCCGTGGGCGATTTAATTGAGATCAACGGAATGATAGGCGTGGTCAAGTCAATAACTGGAGAGGACATAAAAAAATATAAGATACACTTCACAGATGGAAATAGCATAACAATGAGGGATAGGAGGAACAAATGTATACAATAAGCACCAAGGAGGAAAAGAGAGCAACAACAGAGATAGAAGACATGATGAATTCCAAGTTACATAACAGGTGGTATCAGACATGCTACACTGGTCAGAAGTACTACATTCGCAGAGACAATACATTATATTATATAAAAAGGTTTTATAATGAGCAACAGTATTTAGATGACTCAAGTCCTTTGTTCAAGAAGAATAACTATATGGTGTATATCCCGATAGCTACCATAGATAATGGGGAGAGGATCGGTTACCTGTGGGAGCGAGCCAACATGGCAAACTGGTTGCTAACCTTTGGAGAGCAATTAAAAAATTATTATCCTTATCTATATTGGTGTGAGGTAGGTAATCACCCATATCCTAAAGACCTACGGATAAAGGAGCCTTGGATGTTGACCCAATGGAATAAACAATCTCATAGACTTATATATCCTGATATAGATATAGGTAGAGCAGTAATATTCCCCTCCCTTCTAAAAGGCTAAATAACCCCTATAATCCACCGTACTGCACCTCTACCCCTATGGGCTATCTTAATTCCGATTAAATCGTATTCTAGTGCCTGTATGCGTGTGGTGTGCAAGCAAGTCACAAGTGCGTTTGTGCGTGTGTTTACGTACCAAGTGCATATCACCTAAATAGTACCTACATCACGGAGCGACCCATGAATGATAAAAAAAATCAAAATAAATTTAATTTTAGCAATATAACGTCTTTATTCCAAGCTTGTGGAGTTATCGAGGGATTTTCACCGATACCACAAGGGCTTACATACGAGCAAGCATACATACAAGCGTATCAGTACCTCATAGACACAGGAGAGGTATGGACATTACAAGGATTTTACGGCAGAACAGCAAGAGGATTGATTGAAAATGGGTATTGTACGCCACGTTCTAAAAAGTCTTGACGCAGTTTTCCGTAGCACCTAGAGCAAAGTATATAAACCCATCGATTTAGAGCTTGTAGGACGGTTTGGGAAAGCTCAAAAAGTCTTGACGAAAAGGAAAAATACAACCAATTCGGACAGAATTTGACCGTTTTTCAGTTTGCATAATTGTTCAACCGTGATAAGATATAAACATCACCCAACGAAACGGAGTCAACAATGAAGACAACACGATGTAAAGTAACCTTATTCTTTGAAAATCAATGTATGGATGTGGAAGTGTACCTAGACTTATCCCGATCTATCGACCTTCAGATAGAAAGATTATATGGTGACCTAGTACAGGACTACACCTATATCGAGATAACCCCTTATACAGACGTTAGCGACAATCAATTATTCTCAATGTATAATAGATCAAATGATTATAAGAGAAAAGCTATAATGAAGAAAGAACTAACTAATAGAGGGTACTTCCAATAAACGGACATTTTCTGACCTCGACAAATTCACCCAAGATGTTATAATATAAATATCACCCAAACAAGGAGCTAATCATGGAAACTCAAAACTCAAACCCACGTTACGTAATTGTCAATTCAAAAAGATTTATCGGATACTACGATATACTCGACACTCAGACAGGTAGACGTGAACCTACCTCGACACAGTCAATGAGATTTCTTAAGTTAGAAGTAAAAGACCTCAATCGCAAATAGGAGCAAACAATGAATGAATTTAAATACCTTACAGACGAGCAAATAGAACAGCTATATAACGAAACCTATAAGGCAACCCTTAATTTGAGTCCCCTTATGGCGATAAACGATAGACTATATTTAATACAGAGACAGAAGA
>CEVB01159278.1_pt1 | contig 35720 bp, 55 predicted proteins | sample 531381 | NCBI WGS metagenome assembly CEVB01 (sample SAMEA2622763, study PRJEB7988) | marine metagenome | biome: marine biome (ENVO:00000447); feature: surface water layer (ENVO:00002042); material: "saline water (ENVO:00002010), including plankton (ENVO:xxxxxxxx)" | depth 5 m | reverse complement strand
AATGTACAACACCACGAAACTAAATATAGAAATCAAAAACGTTGGTTAGAAGACTATCATATTAGCGATATGGATAACCCTATTACTTCACACGGTCGTAGATATAAATTCTTGACTAATAGCAAAATGAAAATAAGTAACGGATTTATAAATGAATGTAGAGGGTTTGATGATTATTTGTCAATATTTTATAGGCACGAATTAACACAAGACAACCCTCTTTGTATGTGGGCAAAAATAACTACAACGTCAGGGGGTCAACATTATATGCCTATCAGTAATCGTGTTCCAAATTTGGGTGTAGTACGAGGTCAAAATTATTTTATGTATGATGTAGGAATTAATTGGGTAGAACATATTATATCAAATGGATATTTAACAGCAGGTATAATAAATAATTTTACTACACTTCCACCATCATCTGTAGTAGGTAACATAGCTAGATACGAAGTGTGGCTAGGTAAGTGGGATATAGGATTACAAGAGCCAGACCATACGTCTAACAAATGGACTGAAAAAAGAGAATATAGAATTGTAGAGAATAGTTGTTGTGGAAAAGGATTTCAAAGAATATTTTGGAAAAATCAAAAAGGGGGTATAGATGGAATGACGTTTAGAGGAGCAAAAGAAAATATGACAATGACGTCAAATGAAATTTGGGAACGTGCATTAGGTCATCGTGAAATAAATGCTGAAGAATGGTGGCAAGTTACAGGTAATCAATATGGTATATTAAATGACTTTCATCAACGAACTCAACAAAAGCAAAAGATTAATTTAGCACATACTGAATCAGTAAGACTTGTTTCACATTGGTTAAAAAGAGACGAGTTAGAATGGTGTAAAGAAATAGTAACAAGTCCTCTTGTATGGACTGTACAAAAAGAAGACAAGCATTGGACGCCACAATACGGTTATGAAGATAGGACGCCAATATTAATAACGTCAGCAGAAATAGTTTGGTCACCGTTAGATGAAAACTTAGGTAAAATAGAAATTGTTTATAACGAACAGAAACAAATTACACAAAGGTAATGGCTTATAACGAAGTAAAAATAGATGTAACATATAATGTTATACAAGACGGTAGAGTAGAAACAGTAGAAGGCATATTAGATACTTATGATATAAACGAATTGCCTATAGCTTTAAACTATCAAGTAAAGAACGTAGAAAACATTGGAGACTCAGCAGGTAACTACTCTAAAACAATAAAAGTACCTGCAACACAAAACAATAATAAAGTATTTCATCATTTGCATAGTGACGCACTAGCAGATATTGAAGGATTAACTAAAAACAATGCGTTAGCTAGGATATGGACAAACGGTAACCTAGTATTCTCAGGGCAATTATTAGTAAAAGCAGTAATCAAAGATGACAAACCATCAGCTTATGAAATAAGTATAGTAGGAGACAATAACAATTGGATGTTTGGGTTTCAAAATGGTAATATGTGTGAAACGGAACATTTTGACCTAGCACCTTTTGATTATGACTTTGGTGACCCTGCAGTAAATTGGGTAAAAGGTCAACCAATATTAAGAAGTTGGACAAATAGCTTATGGCATTATATAAATAACAATATAGTAGACGCAGACAGTCCTGCAGATTTCGTAATACCTATAATTGTTAAAGGTCAACCTGAAGAAGCGTACACAGCACCTGTAGGAAGTCCGTTAGATGGAGCAGGAGCATTTAAAGTAAACCTATCAGACCAACTGCCAAGTCCATTTATAAAATCATTAATAGATTCTTTTTTTGCTGATGAAGGCTATACTGTAGTAAGTAACTTTTTTGAGACTACAGAATTTAAGAAGTTAATAATGACGTTAGATGAAAATGACTTTTATAGAAAATTTGGTAGTAGTGGAAGTGGTGGAGAAGGTCAAGGTTGGGACGCAGAATATGAATTTAGATACCAAAATGGATTCAATCATAATCCGTACATAGCAGATGAAACAGGTACAGCAAGTTTAGCATTTGCAAACTATAAATATACTAATTGTTATCTTATTAGTAGTATAGCTGAGGATAGATACGCAGGTACTCAATATACTGTACCGTTTAATGTGATAATAAGAGACGATGCAAAAGCGTGTATGTACTTAGCAGCGAACGACCCTAAATACCCACAACCAAGAACCTGTAATATAGCAAACTATTGGGGTAAAGCAGCAGGATATGATAATATGGGTAATAGTTATACAACTTATGATATAACGAAAACAGACCACGCTATTAATAATTTAGGAGTAACACAAAATCCGTATGATATTACAGGATTAACTAATATATCGCCTAAGTTAGGATTCCAAGATGACTTGCCTGTAAAAACAGGATTCCAAACTACCGAACCAAGAGAGCCAACACAGCACGGAGTATTTTACCCTAGTGATGACGATTGGCTAGGAGCAAACTTTTATACAGGAAGTAGTCCTGCACCAAACGGGTCAGCATCATATTTTGGAACTTCAGATGCAGCGTGTAATAATGGAAACGTATTTGAATGGAGATGTAAAAAATCAGGTAGTTATAATATAACAGGACGTATAGCATTAGCAGTAGGACAAAACACAACAGTTAAAGTAAGACTTAGAAAAATTATAGCTAACGCACAAATCAATGGAAGTACGCAACCTACAAACACAGGATATAATGATGTATGTCCTTGTTACGATGAATATGTTAAAGGTGGATTTGCAAATCAAGGTTTTGGATATACTGTATACCCTGACTACGTACAAGTATCAGGTAACTCAATGAATCTATTATATGAAGAAGTAACTTGTGTTGGTGGAACTGTAGACCAGCAAGTAAGTTGGAATACATATAAAGACCCACGTTTTGATGGCTTATTTTATAAAGAAGTAGATATTGATTTGCCACTAGAATCTTTTGACTTTGGTGATAGAGTATATTGCGAAATAACAGCACAACCTGTAAACATAAGCAACGTGCAAATAGATGCAGGTATAGCTTATGTATTAACTCAGGATTGTCAAATGTGGGATTGTTTTAATCCTTGTTATATAGCTGAAAAAGTAGTAGGGAATAAAGAAGCATCGTTAAGATATAATGGAACTTATGGTATGCCTGAAGCAGGTGACGGTACAGGAATTTGGCAGTCCAGACGTACATATATAAAATGGGAATTAAGTACAGCAATAGGTATAGGTGATTTCTTTACTGTAGGAGAAGTATTACCTTGTGTGCCTAAGTCAGACTTTATATCAGGATTAACAGGATTGTTTAATTTACATTGGTACACAGATGAACCTAGTAAAACTGTATATGTAGAACCATTTTCATCTTTTTACAATAGTCCACTAAATAGTGAAGCATTAGATTGGACGTTTAAAGTAGACTATCATAATGAACATAGAGTAGCATTTCTTGTGGATAGATTAAGTAGATTTATAAATTACAAATATGCAGATGATGGAAAAGATGGACACGTAGGAGAAGTAAGTGATATGCAATTTAAACATTGGCACTCAATAAAACTAGACTTTGGTACAGCATTTTTACCTGAAGAAAAAGAAGTAGGTACTGAATTTTTTGGTCCGACTTTTATGTTTAATTATGGACAAGTGACTACATCGTCAGGTGAAGGTCCTTATGTACCTTTACTAATATCAGACTTTACGCAAGACCCTGGCAACTCAGTTTTACCTGAAATTAGTAATGGATTCTTGCCACGTATATTATCGTATGAAGGATTACAACAAAGTGACGATGTATTTTGGTGTAGTTACAGGCATAATATGAACGCTAACAATACTACACCTGCACCGATAGGGTCAAATAATTATGACGGTGAAGCAACTGAATACCCTTGTGCAGTAAGTTTTATAAAAAACGCAACGTTTACTAATTTAGACTACGATGATAATGAAGACTCAGGTCAAGCAGGATTGTATAGTAGATTTTGGAAGCACTATATTGATATGTTAGCAACCAACCCAAGAATCAAAACTATTAAAGTAAGACTAGAGCCACACGATATTGCACAACTTGATTTAAGAGTACCTGTATATATAGCAGAATCAGGAAACGCAAATGGACAGTATTGGATTATTCATAAAATAATTGACTACGCACCACATAAAGACAGTTTAACTGACGTAGAACTTATACAACTAGCACACCCTACAGAATTTGTTAAGAGCATAGACCCACCAAGAGGTAGTGGTGGAATTGATGACCCACCAACTGTACACGGTAGATTACAAAACCCTAATCATTGGTTAAGTATGCCTACTGTAGACCGTAGATTTAGTGAAGGGACACCAATAGCAACACGTGTTAGTAGACCTACAGCAGGAACTAATAGACATACCTTACAAGCTAAGACTTCTAAAAATAAATTTGGTAGTCAAAGAAAAAAGAATAAAGAAGTACAATTAGTAAATGGAAAAAATGATAAGTCAATAAGAAAAGCACCAAGTTTCAGTAATAATAACAGAAATTTAGTATTTCAAAACAATGGACAAATAGCATTAGGTAACAACTTAGTATCTTATAAGAATAGTCAAATAGTATTTGGGCAATTTAATAAAAGAGACGATGACGCTATTTTAGTAATAGGTGGGGGTACAGATGAACATAATAGAAAAAATATTTTAACTATAAAAGAAGACGGTAGTATGCAATTTGGAGATGGGGGTATGAATATGGTAACTACAGATAGTGCAGGTAACGTAGTAGACTTATATACAAAAGACGGTGATAATACTACAAAAGTAATAAAATGATATGGCAGATATAACCAAAATAATAGATTTAAAGGTAGTAGGAACTGAAAAGTTACACGCATTAGAACAAGAAATTTCTAAAACTGAAAAGAAGTTAAAGAATATGACTTCAGCAGGAAAGAAAAACGTGGGTATGCAAAAGATACACCAAAAAAATATTGACAATACTAAAGTTAAATTAAAACTATTAAGAACAGAACGTAACAACGAGCAGAAAGCAATAATAACATCTACACAAGCAGCAAAACAATTAGATGGGTCGTACAATGGATTAGTAGCACGTAATAAAGAACTTATTACTAAAATGAAATCAGTAAGTGGGGGTATGAACTCTAATACTGCTGAAATGAAAGCTATGAAAAAAGAGTATGTTGACAATAACAACAAACTTAAAGAATTTGATTCTAGCTTAGGTAACAACCAAAGAAACGTAGGAAATTATGGGTCAGCATTAGGCAACGTTAAAGAACGATTGACTAACGTAGGAATGGCAGTAGGAGCAGCAGTAGTAGCGTTTCAAGCAATAAGTAACGCAGTATCATTTGCAACTAAAGACTTTATGGAATTTGAGACAGGAATGGCTAGTATTATGTCGTTAATGTCAGGTGATGATATACAACAGTTTGGACAAGAACTACAGACAGGAGCAATAGATGTAATGAAGGAATTTGGATTGCAAACTGCAGATATGAATAAAGCGATGTTTGACGCAGTATCAGCAGGTGTACCTGCAGCCGAGACTGTAGAGTTTATGCGAAATACTGCGATGTTAGCAACAGGGGGTGTAACTGATTTATCAACAGCAGTAGATGGAGTAACTACTGTAATGAACTCCTTTGGAATAGCAACAAGTGATACAGACCAAATAACTGCAGCGTTTTTCTCAGCACAAAAATTCGGTAAGACTACTGTAGAAGAATTATCTAGTAGTATAGGTAACGTAGCACCAATAGCAGTACAAGCAGGACTTGGATATAAAGAATTATTATCTGCAATGGCAGTATTAACTAAACAAGGTATATCAACTGACGAATCTGCAACTGCATTAAGAGCAACAATATCAGCATTAACTAAACCTAGTGAACAAGCTAAAAAACAATTTGACGCATTAGGTATTTCTTATGGAGCAAGCGCATTACAGTCAGAAGGATTAATGACAATACTAAAACAGATTAGTGACGCAGGTAATGAAAACGCAGATGTACTAGCAACCTTAATACCAAACGTAAAAGCATTAACAGGAGTAGGTGCATTAGGTACTGAGCAATTAGCTGAGTATGATGAAATACTTAGAACTGTTAATACTGACTATGGTGAAAACTCATCGTTAGCACAAGCAAACTCTTTACAGCAAGAGACTTTACAAAAGAAAATGGATAGGTTAAACGCTGAATTTAGAGAGCAAAAAATATTGTTAGGTGAACAACTAAAACCAATTTTTTCTGAAGTATTGAGATTATTAGGATTCTTAATTGAAAACATAGGAACTATAGCAACTGTAGTAAAAAGAGGGACGATAGCATTTGTAGCATATAAGACAGCAGTATTTGCACTTAACGGTGGATTAAAAGCTGCGTCAATAGGAATGAAAGCGATGACTATAGCAACACGTGCGTTGAATGTAGCAATGAGAGCAAACCCTGTAGGATTACTTGTAGGTGGACTAGCACTTCTAGTACCATTATTATTTAAAGGTAAAGAAGGAACAGAAGAAATGAATGAAGCACAAAGTGAGCAGGAAGCAAGAATGAAACGTATAACTGATATACAAGACAAGTATCAGCAAAATCAAATAAAAGAAATAGCATCAGCTAAGGACGCTTTTCAAGCTATAACAAATGAAAACTTAACACGTGAAGAACGTGGTAAATTAATTGACCAAGTAAACGAAAAATACGGTACTACTTTACAGAATCTTGACGATGAAGCAGCAATGGCTAACCAATTATCAGGTGCTTATGATTTAGTAGTTAAAAGTATTAAGAATAAAATAAAACAGCAACAAGCAAGTGAAGAACGTATAGCTTTTATTGAAGACGAAATTGCATTAGAGAAACAATTGCAAGAGGAAATGGGTAACAATTTAGATATACAAACTAATCTAAATAACGTACAAGCACAAATAGGAATACAGACTAGACTGTTAAATAGTGAGTATGAAAAATTAACAGGAAACTTTGATACGAATACAAGAAGTGGACGTAGAGGAGCAGAACGTGCATTAAAGAATAGCGAAAGTTATCAAGCATTAAAAACTAAAGTAGATGGATTAAATTCAACTTTTAATAAATACAATGACGCATTAGTAATTTCGCAAAAAGGACAAAAGAAAGCAACAGATGAAATTGAGAGAAATAAAGTAGTAGTAGTAAATAACACAAAAGAAACCAAGAAAAATACTACAGCAACTGTAGATAACAATAAAGTAAAAGAAGACACTAGAACTGCATATCAAAAAATGCAAGATGCAGTAAGCAAAGCGTCAGATGTAGTAAGAGATTTAATTATACAGGAAAAGCAAGGTAAAGATGTTTCGGAAAAATTAAAGAAAGCTAAACAAGACCTGAAAGATAAAACTGCAGAACTTACAGATGTAAACGAAACCTACAAAGCAAGTACAGAAGAAACTGTTACTGAACTTGACAAAGAGTTGAAAAAACTCCAAGATATTGAAGCAGAAAATGAAAAGCTAATTAAAATATGGAGTCAGACTGCAGGTGGACAAGAACAAGTAGCTAAAGCACAAGGCAATATATACCAAAGTGAAATTGACCAGATTATAGCAAGAGGTATGGCAGGTGAAGAATTGCAACAAGATGATTTGGATAGGATAGATGAATTGCAAGGAAAAATAGCAGAATTAAATACTACTGCAAAAGAATCTATGTGGGCAGATGAATTATTTGGTGAAGGTACAGCACAAAGAATAAAGACAACGTTATCGTTAATGAATAACGCAATGGGTATAATGGAAGCACAAGACCAATTAGCACAGGTTAAGCACCAAAACGAAATGAATCGTGTAGAGGAAGACAGGCAAACTGCTATTACAAATTTTGAGGAGTCAGCAGAATTTGAAACTTTAACTGAGGAAGAAAAAGCAGACAAACTTTTAGAAATTAATGAAACGTTTGACGGTAAAATTGATGATTTAAAAAGAGCAGAATTTGAAAGAAGTAAAAAAAGACAAATAGCAGAAGCAATAATAGCAGGAGCAATGGCAGTAATGAGAATTGCAGCCGATGTACCTAAAGCCGATTTTGGAATCACTACAGCAGCGTTGATAGGAGCGCAAATTGTAATGACAGGTATGCAAGTTGCAGCAATTAGTGCAACTGAATACGCAGGAGCATTAGGTGGAATGATACCTAAACCTAACCAACAAATAGGTAGCAACCATATAGCTAAAAAATATGCAAGAGGTGGAATGGTAGTAGGAAAATCACACGAGCAAGGTGGAGAAAAATTTGCAGTAGGTGGACGTGTAATGGAACTTGAAGGAGGTGAAGCAGTAATCAATAAACGTAGTACGTCAATGTTTAGAAGTCAACTATCAGAAATGAACGCAGCAGGAGGTGGAGTAAGATTTGCAAACGGTGGAATGGTATTACAAAACCAAATAAGAAAAGACGCAGAACTTAAAAACTCATTAAGTAGTAAAGACGTAAGTAATCTTGCAATGTTAATTAATTCTCAAAAAGTAAGAGTAACTGAAACAGATATAACTACTACTCAAAAGAACGTAAGTGCAGTAGAGAGTAGAGTAAGTTTTTAATAATTTAAAATAAAAGATATGTTTAATAATTTTTTCGTTACAAATGACATACAAAAGGAACGTATGCAAATATGTAACACGTGTGAACACAAAAAAGACAAATGGTTATGGATATTTGATGAAGAAAGTTGCACCTTATGTAAATGTTCTATACCTAAAAAAACTAAATTAAAAAATAGCAAATGTCCGATAAAGAAATGGTAGACGTAGCGAAAGCTATGACCAAAATAGAACAGGAGCAAATATTTGATACGTTTAATAAAAATGCTGAATATTTTTCTGCTAACAATAAACACCACTCAAAATATATTAGCAAATTATTTGAATATTTTAATAATAATTTTGTATTATTGCAAAAATTTGAAGAAGAAGACAAAAATTGTGAGGAGTGTGTAGCAATGATTATCAAATTTTGGTCAACTGTTATATATGATATATGGCAAAAAGAAATAGTTTAGAAAACGTAAATTCGTTTTGTGAAATATTATCAGAACAAATTTCAACACGTTTTGGTAACTACCCAACTATTAAAGATATTATATATCATCTGTCAGAACGTGGACTTATTCGTCCAATAACTTTAAGGAACTATTTAATAATTGACAAGTTTTATAAAAAACTAAGAATCAATGACGGTCATATTACGCATACTGTAATGGATATGTCAATTGAATTTAATTTAAGTGAAAGGCAAGTACAAACTATTATATATGATTATCAAAAAAAATTTAAAAAAGATGAAAATATATTAAATCGTAGAAACTGCGTAAGATAAATAAACCGAAATTTTAATTTTGTAAAAAATATTATACTATGAAAGAAATTTTTATTTACGATATGATAGGCAGTATGGGTGTAGACTCAATGTCTATTATTGAGCAATTAGAAGGAAAAGAAGAAGTAAACGTTAGAATAAACTCAGTAGGTGGAGATGTGTTTGAAGGTATAGCAATATATAACGCATTAAAGAAACACGAAGGAAAAGTTAACGTAACAATAGAAGGAATAGCAGCGTCAATGGCATCAGTAATTATGTTAGCAGGTGACCATATAGACGCAAGTGAAAACTCACTAATAATGATACACAACCCAAGCGTAGGAATACAGGGTGAAAGCAAAGATTTAACTAGCAAAGCAGAACTTTTAGACAAAATAAAAGAGCAAATGTTAGCAGTATATGGAGAAAAAACAGGTAAAGACGCAGATGAAATTTCTGCAATGATGGATAAAGAAACTTGGCTAACAGCAACAGAAGCACAAGAAATTGGACTTGTAGATTCAGTAAGTGATAAAGTAGAAGTTGCTGCACATTTTGACATATCTAATTTTAATTCGCCTGAGTGGGTAAAAGAAAAATACAATAACAATAATAACAACGAAACAGAAATAACAATGAAAAAATTACACGAAATGTTAGAGTCGCTAAAAGCGTCAGTAACAAAATTCAAAGAAGAAAAAACTGTTGACGTTAATATTATAGATGATGAAAGTATCAAAAATCAAATAGTGGACTTCACGCAAGAGTTAAACGTAGCTAAAGAAGAAAACGAATCTATAGTTAACGAAGTAACAGAATTAAAGGGTATGATTATTACTTATGAAGAAACTATCAAAGCACAAGAAGAAAAAGTAGCTGAGTTAGAATCTGAAATTAGTAAAACTAATGCAACACCAACTACTGAAGAAGTAGAGCCAATTGCAGACCCTGTAGTAACAGAAGAAACTACAATGGAAAAGTCAGCGTTTGATGGAATAGCAGATATGTTAAAAGGTGATTCTGCTTTTCAATTTACAAAAGATAATAAATAATTTAATTAATAACACTAACCAAAAAAAATAAGAAATGGCAAATTTAATTACACACGGTCTGTCTTATTCTAAAGAAGATGCACAAAAATATTTTATGCAACCTCTATTTGTAGGTAATTCTGCAATGGACTACTTTGAAATAATGACAGGAGTAAAGTCTAATCAAAAGTTAGACAAATTCGCAACGTTGGATAAAATAACGATTGCAGAATCTACAGGCTTTACAGCTAACGCACAAACTGTAGCATATACTCAAAGAAGTATATCTGTAGCTAGAATGGAAGCTGAGATAGAGCAGTCAGGTGATGGATTCTTTAACACTATTAAAGGAGAATTGTTAAGACTTGGCTTAAACAAAGATGATATTTCAGGTACAGTATTACAGCAAATCATTGCTGATATATTTATGAGAGGTATTAAGAGAGATTTAGAAAGACAAATATGGTTCGGTAACACATCAGCAGCAGGTGCAGGAGCAGCTAACTATTCTGCTTACGATGGATTACTTGTAGCATTAGCAGGACTACCTGCAGGACAAAAATTAGACATTCCTACAACACTTGTAACAACTGCAGGTTCAGAAACTTCTGTAGTAGAGTTTCAAGCGATGATAGATGCAATGCCTAGTGAAGGATTAGAAAATAGAGCAGACCTTTGTTTATTTGCTTCACGTTCACTTTGTGATAACTATAGAACTGCATTAAGACAAGGAGGTACTGAAGGTGCTTACGTTTCTATGCAAAATGGAACTCCAAATTTATCGTTTCAAGGTATTCCTATCGTAGAAATGGGATTATGGGATTCTGTAATCGCAGCAGACGGTGGTACAGGTTCTACGTTAACTCCACCTGCACTTAACACTACAGGGGGTAACGACTTTCACGGTCACTTAGCAGTATTAACTGTTAAAAACAATCTTGTTGTGGCTACTGATTATGATTCAGTAAGTGGAGCAGATATGTGGTATAACAAAGATGAAAAAATGAATAGATTTAGAATGGAGTATGTTGTAGGTGTTAACTACAAGAACGATGAGTTAACAGTAACAGCAAATTCAGGAGCATAATAAATTAGTAATAACACTTTAAAAAAATAGAAAAATGGGAGTATTAACATCAGGACACGCTATTCTTTGCGAGGACAGAAATCGTAGAGGTGGTATAAAAAACATTTGGCTAGGTGAAGTTGCTAATGTATCAGGTACAACCCCTCACGCTACAAACCACGAGTACACAGGTATTGCAGGTTTGACAGGGTCATCAGGGACAAACTACAATGTATGGCAATTTCAATTTGATAGAGAGACTGCATATTTTACAGCTAATGCTACTCGTGAAAACGGTAGTACAATTGTAGAATGTGAAGTTGGATTCAATATACCTAAAATTACAAAAGCAGTTAATTTAAGACTAGAAGAATTAAAAGAAACTTGTGGATTATTTGCAATAGTTGAGACTTTTGCAGACACAGGTGCAGGTTCGCCACCTCCGACTTATAAATTTGTTATAGGTTATGACGAGGTGTTTTCACCTGACGCTTTCTTAGAGTTCTCTAGTGGAGAGCAATCTTCAGGTACAGGATTACAAGACCCTAATGAAACAGTTGTTAAGTTAAAAGGATTTATGGCAGAATACCCAAGAGAATATTCAGGTACGATAGCTTTAGATTCAAATGGTACAATAGCAGCAGCTTTAGGATATACTTTAACATAGTATAATATAGTTTTTAGTTTGAGAAAGGTAGGACGTTGGATAGTATTCCTGTCCTACCTTTTTTTAAATAACAAGATTCAAATATATGGGTTGTAATTGTGGTAATAACAAAAAAATTAGTAATTTAGCAAAAAAAATTAAAAAAATGGCAAAAAAGAAATACACTTATAAATATGTAGATGGTATTAATCGTACAACTTCTACAATTCGTTGGCAAGGAGTTATATATTATACTAAAGATATGACAATGGACAATATGGAAGCATTGTATAACGCAGGTTGTAGTGCAGTAGAAATAGATGAATCTTCAAAAGAATCAGATGCCAAGAAAAAAAGCGATAAATAAACCAAAAGGGGTAGTAGCATTTGATGTATTAAATCTAGTAACGCAACGTGATTATTTAGAAGAAAAGGATATAAGTAAACTGACGTATGACTATATACCATTTGGTCATAAAAGCAGTAATGATTTTCCACAGCACCTTGCAGACCTTAGAAGAAAATCGTCAACGCATAGAGCAATCTTAGCACAAAAAACTGTATTTACTACAGGAGCAGGATTCTTATGTGAGGATAAAAAAACATCAGATTACTTAGAATCAGTAAATGCCAATGATGAGCATTTTATGGTAGTATGGAAAAATTTAGTAGATGATTATTATACTTTTGGAAACGCATATTTAGAAATAGTACACTATCAAGGTGGAGTAGCGTTATATCATATAGACGCAACTAAAGTACGTATTAGTAAAGATAAGGAAAACATCATTATACATAATGAGTGGGATAAATATATTCAACGTAAAGAAGAAGCAAAAGTTTTACCGTTTTACCCAAACTTTATAAATACTGAAGGTGGCAAACGTAGTGCAATACAAATAAAGGATTATGAACCTGAGTTTACGTTTTATGGATTGCCTGACTACGTGGCATCGTTAGAATCAATTTCTGTAGATTATGAAATAGGTAGATGGAATAACACTAAATTTAAAAATCATTTTCAGCCAAGCAGTATCGTTGAAATAAATGGAGATATGTCAGATGAAGAAGCTGAGAATTTAGTACAGGAAGCTAGAACCAAATTTACAGGAGAAGGCAACAACGGTAAAATATTGTTCTTAGTTAAAAATGGTGATAGTTCTCCTGCTACTGTAACAAACATACAGGATAATAGTGATGGTAATTTTATGGAGTTACAATCAGTTACAAATCAAAATATAATTACTGCTCATAGATGGCAACCTGCATTATCTGGAATTGTAAGTGCAGGTAAATTAAATAATACAGGGTCAGAAATTAGAATAGCTTATGAAATGGTAATGAGTACAGTAGTAAAAGGAGTAGCTGAAACTATTATGAATCCAATAAAGAAAATTTTACAAGACAATAATTATAATTGTGATACGCTAGAGGTAAAATATAAACCACCGATTTCGTTTATGTCAGATATTGATATAACAACAGTATTAGAGATTAATGAATTGCGAGAAGTATTAGGTTATGAACCAAAAGACAATTATGATAAACTAAGTAACCAAAAAGAAGAAGAAGACAAAGAAGAAATAGCAGAAGAAGTAGTAGAGCAAGAAGTAGAACCAATTGAAGACGAGCAAGATGAATAGCATATCAGACGTTATAAACAAAGCATTGCAACTTTTGAATGAAACATACTCAGACTACCCACAAAGTGCAAGTAACAACGCTAAACGTGCTTTAAAATACAAAGAAGAAAACGGTAGTTCTTGTGGGACTAACGTGGGGTGGACAAGAGCTAATCAACTCGCAAATAGAAAACCACTTAGTAGAAGTACAATTGCAAGAATGGCATCGTTTAAAAGACATCAACAGCATAAAGACGTTCCGTATGATGAAGGTTGTGGAGGTATAATGTGGGACGCTTGGGGTGGAACAAGTGGAGTTAATTGGGCAATAAAGAAATTAAAACAAATAGATAATAAATAAAAAAAATAATAATGGCAAGTACAGTAAAAGCAGCAACTTTGACCACTACAATAACTGAACAGTTAACGCTTAATGGTCATACATACGGAAACACTATAACGTGTTCAATAGCTTCGCAAGGAGAAGTAGTACAAAGAATTATGAATATACCTGCAACAGAAACTAGCGTACTAGACTTAGGTTCTTCAACAGATGGGTTAGGAACAGTAGTAGGTGATTCATTAGCATATTTTAGAATAACAAATTTAGATGATACAAACCACGTATTTATTAATGTAGGTGTAGACCAAAGTGGAAGTACAGACGGTCAAGTAACTTTTAAATTAGGTGCAAAAAAGAGTTTGTTATTAATGAATAACCAAATAGCTATTGAAGCTGATGATGCAGGAGCATACGTTTTAGAAGACATATATCTAATAAAAGCAAAATGTTCAGCAGAAACTAACGTAGATATTGAATTTATAGCAATTACAGCATAATGACTTATAACAACGTAAATAATTTATCGGTACTTGTAACACCTAGTCAAGTAGTATCTTTTGCGTTTACGAATACAAGATTTGACCAAACGTTAATTTCTGATAGTATGATTAAGTTAGCAGAAATACAACACTTAGAGAAACCTCTAAGTAGACAATTTTATGAAGAACTTGTAACGGAACATCATAACGGTACACTAACTACAGCTAACAATACATTGTTAACCGATTATCTTTATCGTACTTTATCTTGGTTTGTTAAATTTGAAGTAATGAACGAAACAATGTATAACGTAACAAGCACAGGTGTAGTAATGAATATAGATGACTTTTCGCAAGGTGTTTCGCAAAAACAATTTGACCTTATGAAACAAGATGTATATAGAAAAGGTCAAGCATTTTTACAAGACACGTTAGACTTTGTAAGCAACTCAGCTAACATAAATAATTATCAAACATATAGAGATAATAGAAGTGACTCGTCAACGCATAATGACGGTACTGCAAATAAACATAATGGAATAATTTTTTACTAAAATATGAGTAATTTACATTCAGAACAAAAAGGTAACCAAGTACACAAGCCAAAGAAATTTGAGGACGCAGGAGCAACTTCAATTCTATACAAGGACGCTAATGGACGTGTAGCTTATATTCATCGTGATATTTCACATAGTAGCTTAATAACACCTGTAGCTGCAACGTTTGGTAATTTACATAACACTTATTTAAAACTATACAAGTTTAATAATAAGTGCATAACTGCATTATATTTTCAAGTTAGTGGACAAACTGCAGAATGGACAAAACCAACAGATTGTGATGACGCTTATAATATAAATTTAGACGGTGACGAAACTGTTTTAGAAATATCTACAGAAATAAAAAATTGGATTGACAGTAATTCTGATTATGGAACTGCAACGTTAACTGCAGAAAATACTGTAACTATAGTATATGAAAACAGGTCAGTAATAGATGTAAGTAAATCTTTGTTTAGTTTAACAAACACACCGACAAATCCGTCAAATGACAGTATTCTTATTTCAGACCAAAGTGATAGTGGACAACTAAAATTTCAGGAACTTAATGAAACTGTACAGGATATAGTAGGTAATATGTTTACAGGTAATACTGAAACTAACATAACTGCAACGTATCAAGACTCAGATGGAACTATAGATTTAGTAGCAACAGGTGGAGCAAGTGGAAACGCTTTTACAACTATTAACTGTCCATCAGGTACAGACCCTGTAGCAGATTCTTCTACTGACACCTTAAATTTAGTAGCAGGTACAGGTATAACAATATCAGGTAATAGTACAACTGACACAATTACTATTACAAACACAGCATCGTCAACTGACACAAATACGCAAATAATTAGTGAAACTTATAGATTTTTAACACAAGATTTAACACCATCAGCAGGTGAATATTATGGTTATAATTCAGGTAATCATAATAAAGATGGAAAAATAGAACAAGCGTTTGGTAGCAGTATGACTAATTTAACAACAAATTATGGATTGTGGAGTAGTTTATATATGAGACCGTTTCAAGCAGAAGACGGTGGCAATACTTATATATTTACAAAATGTGATAGTGCAATGTCAGGAAGTTCAGGAGCATCAGTAATTTTAGAAATATATAAATATTCGCCTTGTGGGTTAGAATCTAATTTTGGTTCAGCAACACGTGTAGCACACGCCACCCACTCGTTAGAAGGTAATACTGCAACAAAGTGTGTAGATTGGACTTTAGAATCAGAAGCAAATAGAACGTTAGCTAGTAGAGATATTTTAGTGTTAGCGTTAAGCGTATCTGAATCGTTAGAAGACTTAGATACAAGAGGATTGTTTAGTTTTGAGATAACAAGAACATAATAAAATGAATAAAATGTACGATATAGTAGATAGAGTATGCCCAACAACAATATTGTTGAACGTAAGTGCAATTGGAATAGGAATGAGTGAAGTAGAGCAAGGATTAAAAATTATATCGTACGCAGTAGCTATAGTTTGGACAATTCTAAAAATTAGAAACGAAATTAAAATCTATAATGAAAAACGTGATAAGTAAACTACTAAAGTGGTTGCTATCTATGTTAGAAGGAAAAATGATACTTAAAGCAGATTTGTTATTGCTAAGAAAAGTGTATTCTGATAAAAGTATTATGGGTGAATTGTATCTAAATAAACAATTTAATTCTTATACCTTAGAATTGCCAGACCTACAAAATCAAAGAAGCATAAGTTGTATTCCTGAAGGAACGTACAATTGTAGATTGAGATTACCTCGTGAATCAGCAAGTAGAAACTATATACATATATTAGTACAAGACGTACCAAATAGAGATTACATATTATTTCATCGTGGCAATAGTCCTAAAGATAGTAGAGGTTGTATTTTGTTAGGTAAGACTAGAAAAAACAATTGGGTAGGACAAAGTTCAATAGCAATGGCTGAATTAGTAGATGAAATGTTAGAAAATAAATTAAGCGAAAACATAACGTTAACTATAAAAAACGAACAAATAAACGAAGTTTAATTAAAATCAAATTAAAATGAAAGAATGGTTATTAATGACTATGTTACAGTCAAAAAAAGTGTGGTACACAATTGCAGCAATCGTAATACCACTTATTGCAAAAAGTTTAGATGTAGATGAAACTTCTGTATCTAATATATTTTGGGCATTAGTATCTTTAACAGGAGCGCAAGGTATAGCAGATATGGGTAAACACGCTAAGTAATGACTCACTACATTTTTCGTCCAAGATGGCACGAGAAAGTAGTAAAGCACATTAAAAAACTAAAGTCTCTACCGTTAGAATCTCAAATAGAATACTTAACACCTTTGTTAAGGGGTGATAAGAGACACGTTAAATTTGAAGAAAAAGGTGATACAGCAACGTTAGCAGTTGATAAGTCGTTGAGAATCAAAACCTTAGATGACCTTATTGTAGTAAGTGATATTGATTTAGAGCAATGGGACATAGAAAGATATAACGTAAACAAATGGGAGGTAGGGAGTACAATAGATGGAGAAATTATTGTAGAACCTTTGTTTCAAGTTAAGGCTTGGCTAAAGAAAAACAAATCTGCATATAGAACTAAAATTGTAAAACAGGAGTTAATGCGAGAATTAAAATCGTATGCTCCTGTTTATAGTTTTGGTAAACCACTAAAAGAAGGAACTGAAAACTTGTTAGAAGTAAATATTTTTGATTTACATTTTGGTAAACTTTGTTGGGGTGAAGAAACAGGAGACAATTATGACACTAAAATAGCGTACAAAAGATTTGTAACTGCTATAAAAGAAATAATACAAAAAGTAAAACCGTATAAAATAGCACGTGTAGTTTTTCCTATAGGTAATGACTTTTATAACGCAGATACACTAAACAACACCACTACAGCAGGAACGTTACAAGACGAAGACGTACGATGGCAAAAGACGTTTAGAGCAGGACGTAAAATGTTAATTGAAGGAATAGACTTATTATCAAAAATAGCACCTGTAGATGTAATTATAGTACAAGGGAATCACGATTGGCAAAGAAGTTTTTACGTAGGAGACGCTTTAGAGTGTTGGTATCATAATAACGAATACGTAAATGTAAATAATAACGCTAGTCCTCGTAAATACTATCAGTATGGAAAATGTTTAATAGGATATACGCACGGACATAATGAAAAAGTAGCAGACCTACCGTTAATAATGGCTAGTGAACAAAAGCAAAAATGGAATGACACTTTTTACAGGGAGTGGCATTTAGGTCATTTGCACCATAAAAGAGAAATAAAATATACATCTACACAGGAGTATAAAGGTGCTACTATAAGGTATATGCGTAGTTTATCAGGTTCAGATGCGTGGCATTTTCAAAAAGGATATATCAGTATGCAAGGTTGTGAATGTTTCATTTGGAACAAAAAAGAAGGACTTTACGCACAATTTTTTATAAATATCAAATAAATTTTACTGCATAACTTATTGATAATCAAAGTTATATAAATAAATATCAAAAAAACTTTAAATTTTTTTAAATAAAATGTTATTTATTCAAATTTTTTCTTATCTTTACAGTATAGAAATTAATTAAAAACAACTAAAAAAATCAACTAAAATGAACAACTTTAATAAAAATTTAGGACAAGCAATAACTTCAAGACAGTTAAATAGCTTATCAAAAGAAGCATTTGAAAAATTAGCAAATAAAACTTTTATAACTTTTTTTCACGACTCAGGGTGGGAGCAAACTTGGTTTCCTGTATTACTGAATGACCGTCAAATAAGATTTTGTAGCGATTTGTCAATGGAGATATGTAGAGAAAAATTTGGACATACTACTTTTGGAATAGCAGACGGTGTATGTGCAAGTAGAGAATCAGCACTAAGAGATAATTTATAAAATTATGAGTGAAAATAAAATTATAATAAAAGAGTGTATAGATATGTTAGAAAAAACACATACTGCAATAAATCACTTAAATAGTGGAATAAAAGAAAATAACGAAAACGTAATAAAATATTGTAGTAAAATAGATGACGTAATAGAATATTTAAAACAACTAAAAATAAAAAAATGAAAGAAAAATTAAAAGTTTGGATAGAAGAACAAACAGAAATGTATAACGATGAAATACAAGACATATTAGAAGAAGGTATATGTTGCTCAGAAAATAACAAAGAATATAATTTTGTTATGGGTAAACTACAACTGCTTTTAGAATTGAAAAAATATTTAAATTATGAATTAACTAAAAACAATTAAAATGGCAAGACAAATTAAAATTACAAAATACAAAGATAACACGCATTATAGCGTATATGTAATAGATAGCTATGGAACTGAACACCATATTGGCTACGAACAAGAAATGCACAATAAAGTATTAGCTAAGATAGAACAGAAGGCTTGTGACATTTGGGCAAACGAAGTAGAACCAAAAATAGACCCTATGCAAGAAGCAATAGCTAGTATGATTGAACACGAACGTAAAAACGGTATAAGATATACTGATAATATGGGCAACCATCGTGACGGATTAGATTAAAAAAATTGATAATAAATAAAAATTTTTTATTATCTTTGCAAACTATTTTATAAACTAAAAACTAAATTATGGGAATTACAGCTAAAGGTGTTAGTACAGCACCTAAAGAAATTGTACCTGCAGGGACACACCTTGCAAGATGTTACTCAATGATACACGTAGGAACAGTAAAATGGGAGTATCTAGGAGAAGTAAAGCATACTGATAAAGTAAGAATAACTTTTGAATTGCCTAACGAAAAACGAGTATTTAATGAAGAAGCAGGAGAAATGCCAATGGTAATTTCACAAGAATATTCACTAACATTGCACGAAAAATCTAACTTGCGAAAAGACCTAGAAACGTGGAGAGGTAAAGCGTTTTCTGAGCAAGAAATACAAGGATTTGATATATGTAATTTATTAGGTGCTTCTTGTTACTTGTCAATTGTGCATTCCGATACTAAAACAGGAACTACGTTTGCTAAAATTGGGGGTATATCAAAACTACCTAAAGGAGTAGAATGTCCTGAGCAAATTAATCCAACATTCGTATTTAATTATGAAGACAAGTTTAATCAAGATTGGGTAGATAATATTGCACCTCAATTTATAAGCGATATGATAAAAGCAACACCTCAGTACCAAGATAAAATTAAAAATGATAACATAACTAGAACGCAAGAAGGTCAAGATAAAAATGATGACCTACCGTTTTAAAAAATAAGTATTATGATATTAGAAAAATTACTAAAAGTTAACGGACTTAACAAAGGACAAATAAGTAAATTGTTTAACACATCACAACCGACTACATTGTTGTTATTGCAACAACCTGAACGATTAAGAATTAGTCAAGTAGTAAGTATAGCAGAAGCGTGTCAAGAAGACCCACGTGACGTAATAGATTTAATACTTGGTGATAAAAAACTCGTAGTAGACAAAACTGATGGAGTTATTATTGCCAACTAAGAGCAAATCTGAAAAAGTAAAATTACTAGCATTATTTGGTGGGACTGTAGGAGACGTAGATGATACGTTGAACATAAGGATTACTTTGCCTAAAAATGTCGTTGATAAAATTGTGAATAAAGAAGTAACTTTTGCACAATGGTTAGACAAACCGATATTTTGATTAATTTAACTGTATGAAAAAAGACCAAGCGAAACCAACTTATTATGCAGTAATTAACGCTAAAGTAAGATACGATAACAGACTAACTGCAAATGCTAAATTATTATATGGCGAAATTACTTGTTTGACTTATAAAGAAGGATATTGCTTTGCACAAAATAAATACTTTGCTAAATTATATAACGTTAGCAAAACGTCAATATCTAAATGGATTAGTCAACTCGTAAAATATGGCTACATTACAGTAACCCTTGAATATGAACAAGATAGCAAAGAAATTAAGGAGAGAAAAATATGTATCATACCTGTTGAAGAAAAATTCAATACCCCTAGTCAACAAAAATTAAAGACCCCTATTGAAAAAAATAGTAAGGATAATAAGACTAGAAATAATAATATTAATATTTATAAAGAATTTAGCTTTTGTGATGAACGTTTTATTGAATTGTGGGAAAGCGAATACATACCATTAAAAAAACGTAAACGTGCGTCACTAACAGAACGTGCGATTCGTAATAATCTAAATACGTTAAAAAAACTTAGTCAAAATGATAACGATATTGCTTATGCAATTTTAGAACAAACTTTGGATAATGGGTGGACTAGCTTTTATGCTTTAAAGAATCAAGACAAAACAGGTAGATATATAAAAAAAGAAATCAATAATTTTAAATTTTAAAAATGGACTTTAGCAAACATATAGACGAACGTATATTCGTAAGAAAACTAAAAAAATATTCACTAGGCAGTAAACATCTAATAAAATTTGAAGAAGTATTTAAATTAGTAGACGAAACTGCAAGACCTTATAAACATTTGCCTGAATATGATGAAGTAATTGAGTGGATGAGCAACACACGTGGCAAAGGATTATTATTAGCAGGGAGCAATGGACGTGGCAAATCTGTAATTGTAAACTCACTTTTACCTTTGTATTTTAAAACTGTATATGGAAAAATATTGCGTCCAATACCTGCAAGGCAATTAGTAAAACATTTAGATAATCTACCTAAATTTGCTATTGTAATAGATGAAGTAGGACAAGAAGAAATAGTAAACGAATACGGAACAAGAATTGACGCAGTAGAAATTGCTATAAGCGAAGCAGAGGATAAAAACAGATTGTTAATAATGACAACAAACTTAAATAGTCAGCAGATATTAGAACGTTATGGAAACAGAATTTTAGATAGAATCCGTAGACTTTGTACTGTTGTAAACTTTCAAGGAAAATCAATGCGAAAATGAAATTTGTAATAAAAACAGAAGACGATAAAATTAAGTTGTATAATTATCTTAAACAATTAAGTAACAAAGATTACGTTGTAGAAATTAAAGAAAACAAAAACACTAGAAGTTTGAATCAAAACGCATATTATTGGAGATGTATTGTGCAAGTAATGGCAGACGAGTTAGGATATTTTCCTGATGAAATGCACGAAATTTTGAAAGCTAAATTTTTAAGTGAATATCAAATATTAGAACATCAAGAACGCAAAGCAGGAGTATTATATGTAAAATCAACTACAAGACTAAATACAAAAGAATTTGAATTGTATGTAGAAAAAATTAGGATTTGGTCAAGTACAGAATTAAATATAACCTTGATGTTGCCAAATGAGTATTAGACGTACACGTAAAAATCAACCTGAATATGAATTACAACGTGCAGTTGTATCGTATATAAAAGTAAAATACCCTAACATATTAATTAATGGGTCAGCAGGTGGAGTACGTACAAGTATGAGCCAAGCAATAAAATTAAAAGCAACAGGAAGTAGTAAAGGTTTTCCTGACTTATTTATATATCAGCCAAGAAAAGTAGATGGAGAAGCATATTGTGGTTGTGCGTTAGAATTGAAAGTAAAAGGCAATTACGCTACAAAAGAACAAAAGGAATGGATTGCAAAATTGCAAAAAAATGGATATTACGCAGAAGTAGTAACCGATTACGCAGAAGTAATTAATCGTATCAATTGGTACTTAGGTGATGAAAAAAAAGTAGAAAAAAAGCGAAAAAACTCCAAACATACTAAAAAAAAATAGCAAAAACAAGTAAAAATTTAAGTAAATAGTAACTTTTTTAAACAACATAACTATCTAGGAATCAATGTTTTATGCACAAAATAGCAAAAAAATATAAAATTTATTGAAATTATTTTGGAGAAACTAAAAAAAATGTTATATTTACATTAATATTAATCAATAAAAAAACAACTAAAATGAAAACAACACACGCACAAGCATCTAAAATGATGAAAGCAGAATTAAAAAAAGCGTATCCTGAAACTAAATTTTCAGTAAGAAGCGAATCTTTTGCAGGAGGAAATGCAATTAGAATTGAATGGACAGAAGGTCCACAAGAAAAAGACGTAAAACAAATAACAGACAAATATCAGTACGGAAGTTTTAATGGAATGATAGATTGCTATGAATATACAAATAGTAGAGATGATATACCACAAGTTAAATATGTTAGCACTAATAGAAAAATAACTGCAGAAACTACTGCAAAAGCTATTGAAAGAATTAACAAAGACTTTGGCTTAAATATCAGCTACGTAATTGCTCCTAGCAAATGGGAAAAAAATACTAATTACATTACAATTGATGACGAGTATTTGCCAAATATGAACTGCTATACAAATCAATTTGTGTATAGACAAATGCAAGAATATGGAATATAAAAGTGGAATAAATTGGACACCTTACCTAGCTACTGCCTTTTGTGAAGGATTTGGAGCAGGTGAGGGTGCGTCCTCAGATGAACAATTAGAAGCGTGGCAGTATATGTATGATAATAACTTAGCGTGGAATAGACAAGGGTGGTATGGGAGAACGTTAGAGCATCTTATACAGCTAGGATTAATTGATACAGAAAATAAAAATAAATTGTAGATATTTAAAATATTTTTTATATATTTACTGTATAACAACTAAAAAACAACTAATTATGAAATGCAAGTGTGGGACTCTTATACCTAAACGTAGACTAGATTTAGGATTTAAAAACTGTGTAAATTGTAGCACAACTGAACAATATGGATGCGTAGAAATTAGCAACCACAAAACAGGAAACACGATACAAATATTGCCAAAATCAATTGCAGATAATATTAACAGATTGTCTCAACGCAAAGGATATGGCGTGATGTCAGGAATGAAACATAACTAAAAATTATTAAAATGGAAAAATTTATAACAAGAAAACGTAACGGTGTAGATATAACGCACTATGGATTAAAAGACTATTTACTTACTAAAGATGTAGCACATCAAATATTTGATGTAGATGTAGAAGATAGTGACGTAATAATAGATTGGTCAATTGACTTAGAAATAAGAGAGTGGGGAGTCAAAGGAATATATTTTGGAACTAGCAGAATAGTAGTAGAACTAGATGTAAGTATATTTTACGATGAAGATTCAGATGACGTAGATGCAAGTCATAAAATTGTAATTGATACTGACAAAGATGAAACGTGGGACTTTGAAGACGCAAGAGGAGATTTAAAAATGTTAGATGCAATTATGCCAAGAAACGTTATTGTAGATTTTGAAGAACATAAAATAGAAATAAGTTATGAGTAAAATGAACAAAGCAACAGAAAAATTCATAAGGTCAATTGCTATAAAAGAAGGAATTGGCAAAGAAATTGGTGAAATGCGAGAATGGCGTCCGTTAAAAAAAACTAAAGAGATACATTCTGATATAGCATTTATGGAACGTAACCACTTAGTAGAACTAACGCAACACTTGTATCAAACTATACAAGTAGTTAACGCAATGAAAATAGACGCAGAATCTAAACTTGTAGCATACAAGCAAAAGAATAATGGAAAATAAAATACCGTTAATCAGTCAATCATTAATAAAAGATTACGTCAATGAATGGAATTGTAAGCTAAGAGTATATAAAGAATATTGGCAAGGAATAAAAACACCAAGTAGTTTGTCAATGCAATATGGATTATTGTTTGAAACTTTATTAATTGGAGAAAGTCGTGGGGGAGCATATAATGGAGAAGACATACCTAAATTAAAAAGTGGAGCAATGAGCAAACCTGAACAGGACGTTAGAAAACTAGCAGTAGAGTCAAAACAGATTATGAATGATATGGGCATAAAATGTATAGACGTACAGCCTGAATGGAAAACAGACACGTTAATTGGACACCCTGATTTAGTAGCAGAATATGAAGGCAAAAAAATATTAATTGATATAAAATTTACGCAAACTAAAGAAGACGATAATTGCAAATGGAATCCGTATGCGTGGGGTGGAGATTTATCTACTAAAGACTATACACAAGCCAAGCATTACGTATATATGGCAAAAGAAATACTTAACGAAAAATTGCCTTTTTATTATCTGATATTTGGCAAAAGTGGATGGGTTAAATTCTTAGAAATTGAAATCAGCAAATCTACGTTAGATGCACACGCAAATTTATTAAAACATTTACAAGAGGATTTAGTTGATTTTGTAGGTTATCCAACAGATAATCCAAAGTTGTGCAAGTCCTGTCCACACTTAAATACGTGTGAATCAGCAACACTTTTACCTAAAATTGAAAAAATTAGCATATAATTTTATAGCTTAAATGACTAAAAATCAAAGTTTTACAAAGAAAATGCAAAAAAAAATAAAAAAAAACAAAATAAATTGTAATTGATTCAACTTTTTTTCTTATATTTATAGTATAATTAAAACAAATAAAAACAACTAAAATTTAAAAAAATGAAATTAAGAAATCAAGTAAAAGAAAACAGAACATTTTGGGCAGGAACAAGTCCAATGCAAGACAAATACGATACACTTTGGAGATTAGTACCTTCGCAAGGAGAAGTAATCTTAGAAAACAAAGAATTACAAAAATCAGTAGAAGCGTTTAGAAGCATTACAAGACTTTATTATGATGTATATAATAATGGTGGATGTAACGTTGCTGAAAACAGATGGGACGAATGGTCAATTGCAGACTACTACAAACCTTTAGTAAGAAACGTGCAAGAAATTGTAGAAGACGTAGATGTAAAAGACACAATTATTGAATTATGTTGTAGAAACTATATGTCACAAAAAATGTTAGAACGATTAGAACAAATTGCTAATAGAATTGTAAGAAATGCGTGGGACGTATTTGTAGAAACAAGCATCAACAATCAAGTAGAATATAATCAAGTAGCATACTAAAAAAATAGCATAATATGAAAATAATAGGAAGCAAAAGAACGTTAGCAGAAATTCGTAAAGAAATAGAACGTTTAGAAAAATTAGACACAGAAACTACTAACCGAGTACGAGCATCGTATTCAATAAAAACAACTAAAAATGAACAAACCAAAAACTCAGAAGGAAGCAGTCCTTCAACATCTAAAAACAGGTAAGACCTTAACGCAAGAAGAAGCGTACAATAAAATAGGCACACAAAGATTAGGAGCAATAATATTTAATTTACGTAAAGATGGGTATGATATTGAATCAATACCATTAAAAGGCAGAAACAGATTTGGTAACAACGTAAATTTATGTAAATATTATTTAGTAGATAATGATTACGTAAACTAATAATGAAACAGGTTAAAAAAGAAGGGAGTCCTCATAACTCAAAAATTGGTGTCCTTGCGTTGAAACAGACCATAAGTGACAATAACCAAAAATTGGTAGAGGTTACAAATCTAATTAATAACTGAGCGGTTATACTTTGTGTGTGATTTGCCCTTCTTTTTTTTCCTTTTTTAAAATATTTTTATTATATTTATAGTATAAACCAACTAAAACAACTAAAATGCAAAAAGAACTTAAAGAAGAACTTGTAGAACACCTTGTAGAATACCTAGAAGGACACCAAGATATGTACGCTTGTGATATTGTAACAAATGCGTTCAAAAATAATTATATAATATATTACGCTAGAGCTGATAAATGGCTAGAAAAATATGGAAGTCATAAAACAATAGGTAGAGAAGTCGTAGAATACGATACGTTACATTTTGGCACAGGTCAAATAGATTATTTTGATTCTGAAAAATTAGTACACAGATACGCAAGAATGAATTGTGAAGAAATAATAGCAGATAGCAAAATAGCAATTGACAATTGGAATAACAGATTGTCAGAATGTAGTAAAGACGAGTTAATTTATGAACTAAAACAAATGATATGAAAAAAATAGAATTACAACTGTATGAAACTATTATAAAAGAATTGCCAAAAATTGCTGAAGCATTACAAACTATAGCAATAGAAAGTGAAAAACCATCTGATTTGTTACACGGATTAAATGTTAAACAATTAGAAAAACAATTAGAGTGGTACGAATATTTTGGAGAAAAAGTAAATAATTTAGATGCAAATATTAATGATATTGCTTGTGAATTTGCTGATAATCGTACTGAGTTAGAATATGGAAAATATACAAAATAAAAATTATGAACTTACAAAATAAAGAAGCAGTATTAATTAAAACAGATGGTACTTACGAATCAGTAAAACCAAAAAACAAAACTCATTTTGTACTTAAAGAATTGCAAGAATATGTTAATGGATTAATACAAATGTTGCCTAGCAATGAACAAGGATATGTATTAATAGTAAATGAAGAAGCAGGTTGTCATAATGATTCAGAAGAAAACATTAGAGGTAGTATGTATTACAAATATGGTAGAACTAACAAATTGTTAGGTGATATACTAATTGTAAAGACAAAATACCTTAAATAACTGCCAATATTTACTGCCACATTAGCATAAAAATAATTTAAAAAAATCTAAAAAAATTGTAGATATTTTAATAAATATAGTTATATTTACACTATAATTAAACAACTAAAAAATGAAATTAAAAACTAAACAAGACGTACTAAATTTAATTAAAACAAAAACGTGGCAAACACTAACTAAAGAAGAAAAAACAAAAATTTTCTTAATAGGATTAAAATTGCCAACTACTGTAGACGTTAAACTAAAAACCAACTAATATGCCACAAATTTTAACAAAAAGAGGGTATGACTTTTACGAATGTGCTTCAGCATTACAAAAGGGAATAAGACGTAATGACCTAAAAATTGCAGGATATTTTGGACTAGAATTATTTATGTCAGGATATAAAAAATATGTATGGAAAAGATTGTTGACTGTATCAGCAGAAGACTGTGATGGAATTATAACAACAGAAATACATAATTTGTACAAATCGTGGCAAATGATTAATGAAGGGAAAAAAGAAAAAAACAAAGGACGTATATTTGTTAGCAAAGCAATATTAATTTTATGCAAGTGGTACAAAAATAGAGACGCAGACCATTTACAATGTTTAGTGTACGACAAGAAAAAAGGAATAACAGATGAAGAAATACACACTTACGTAAAAAAACTAGATGCAGTAAAATCGTGCTACATACCTCCATACACTTATGACGTACACACTAGAAAAGGAAAACAAATGGGCAAAACAAAAGAAGACTTTTTTAAGTCAGAAAAAAATTGTTTGACTCCTATAATGCAAACTAATTTATTTGATGACCTTATATGAAAACAATAATAGTAATTTTGTTTATTGCAGGACTTGTGTACGTATTGTTTAATGATGATAATAATAACATAGAGCAAAATATGAAAGAGTATGACAAAAAGAAAAGAAGGTGAATCGTATTCAGACTATAAGTTAAGAAGGAAAGTAGAAAACTTATTGTTAAAGAAAAAACTGAAAGGAATAATGTATTGGAATAGCAACGAACGTAAAACCTATACTAAAGATTTAGAAGCAAAACTTATTGCAGAATCCATAGAAAAAAAAGAAACTGAAGAAAGTTAAAAAAAATGTGTATATTTGCACTACGCTTGATTTCTAAGGTGAAACTGCCTGTAAGCGTTTATAGTTGGACGTTTATCAAAATGGAAAGAAGGAGACTATTTATTTAGTCTCTTTTTTTTTGTATGTTACTAGAATTTTTCGTATAATTGCAATAAATTTATTATATGAAATACAAGCAATCTAAAGACTTCAAAGTTTATGATGTCCCTGTTAACGAGTTGAATCCTGCCGAATATAATCCAAGAAAAATTAGTAGTAAAGAATTGTACGATTTAAAAAACTCAATTGAGAAATTTAGGATAGTAGAACCGTTAGTTGTAAATAAACATAAGGATAGAGTTAATGTAGTAGTAGGTGGGCATCAAAGATTAAAGTTGTGGGCAGAACTAGGATATGACACGATACCTTGTAAATTTGTTGATTTGGATTTAGAACTTGAAAAGGAACTTAACGTCAGACTAAACAAAAACGGTGGACAATTTGACGATGAGTTGTTAGCAGAATTTTTTACGCACAATCAATTAATAGATTATGGTTTTGATTTGTGGGATTTAAAAGAGCAAATGGACGAGTTGCAAGACAATGTAAAAGAAGAAGTGGAAATAGAAAAAATGGAGACGTTTCTGTATGAACATCACGATTATATAGTAGTAAAGTTTGACCACTTTCAAGACTTTTTAAAAGCAGTTAATATTTTTGACCTAAGAAGGGTAGATGTAAGTATGAGTGAAAAAACTAGAAAAACAGGATTAGGTAGAATTATGAAAAGTGAAACTTTTTTTAAGAAACTAAAAGATTATGTTGCAGAAGGTAGTCATTAGCAGAAGCAGATGGAATACCATAACAACGCATAAGTTGTTAAAAGACTTTACTTTAATTGTACCTGAAAGTGAAAAACAAGAATATTCTGATAGAATAAAAAATTGTGAAATAAAAACAATACCTGACGATATTGTTGGCTTGGGTAAAATTAGAAATTATTGTATTGACTTGTATAAGGGCAAGGATATAATGATATTTGATGATGATATTAGAGAATTTTTAAATTTAACAAGAGAGAGACCGTTACGTATAAGTGAGCCTGATACCGTACAAGAGTTAATTGACAATTTGTATAATATGGCTTTGGATATGGACGTTAAGTTTTTTGGATTTAGTCAAAAAGCAGACGTACGAAAGTATATGGCAAACCAACCATTTAGTTTAACGTCAACGTATATTGGGTGTGCAGTAGGAATTATATCAAATGAATTAAGATTTACAGAACAAAATAAATTTAAAGTAGACGTAGATTATACTTTACAACAACTAATGCACCATCGTATTATATTGTTAGACGAACGTTTTAGTGTATCACAAATTAGAGACACTAACAGGGGTGGCAATAGTAAATATCGTACAAAAGAAAGTACAATATTAGAAATGGAATATTTAGAAGAAAAGTGGGGTAAGTATTTAAAAATTGGACAAACTAAAAACAAAGAGCAAACTAGAGTTAAAGTACCTAGAACACAACAATTGTCAATATGAAAATAATAGTAACAGGTGGAATGGGTTTTGTAGGATTTGAATTATGTAAGAAATTACATAGTTTAGGATATACCGTGCATAGTATAGACAATATGTCAACAAATGACAGGGACTTTTATGATAGTAGAATGGTAAACGATTGGTATAGCACAACAAGTTGTATAACACAAGTAAGTAAAGACTTTTTTCAAGGAGCAGATATTATATTTCATTGTGCAGCCAAAGCAAGAGTACAAGACAGTTTAAAAGACCCTAATGATTATTTGTATAATAACATAGTAGGAACGCATAGAGTATGCTTAGAAGCAATGAAAAACGATAGTAAGTTTTTTTTTATTAGCAGTAGTAGTGTACAATCAGATGTTGAATTAAGTCCATACTCGCAAAGTAAAAAAATAAGTGAAAAAATAATGTTGTTTAATGGATTTAAAAACAATATAATAAGACTTTACAACGTATATGGTGAACAAATGCCACGCAGAATAAATACAACGTTAGTAGGTAATATACTTAACGCAATAGATAATGATAGACATATAGAATTATATGGTGACGGTAGTAAATTAAGAGACTTTACGCATATAGAAGACGTAGTAGATAATTTAGTTAAGTTAATTGACAAAGATTATCATAACGTAATTGAGTTAGGTATGGGTAAACCTGAAAAAATAATAGACGTAATAAAAGCAAGTGGAGTAAAATACGAAAAAAAGAAAGCCAAGAAATTTGAAAGTAGTGAAAGTAGAGCAATGACGCATAACCACAATAAGTTTGATATTAAGTTTAAGCATAACGTAATAGACTTTTTAAAAAATTATAGCAATGGAAGAAAAAAATAAAGCACTAGAAGAAAAGGCAGAAGAAATAAGACAAATAAGACACCCTAAAAAAAGAGCATTATTAGAAGCGTTGATTAAAAGTATGGGTATAGTAACACCTGCCTGTATGAAAACAGGAATACACAGAAGCACACACTACAGATGGCTGAAAGAAGACGAGGAGTATAAAGCACAAGTAGAGGATATAAATAACATAGCGTTAGACGCATCAGAAACGTCTCTATTTACACAAATAGCTAAGTATAACACAACAGCTACTATATTTCATTTAAAGACAAAGGGGAAGCATAGAGGTTATGTAGAACGTATAGAACATAGTGGGGTAGATGACAAACCGATTATATTTAAAGAAGTTAAGACGTACGAGAATAAAGAAGAAGCAAATGATAACTAATTTTTTATTATTGTTAATAGCTTGGCTATTATATACAAAAGATGACAAAAAAGAATAAAGGTAAGGAAAAGCAAATGTTCTTTGAAATATGGAACGAACGTGAACATAGATGTACTAATTGTAAAAAACATTTAGGCAATGAACCTATAGCACATTTTTTTTCACATATAAAACCAAAAGGATTGTACCCTGAGTTAAAATATGATAAGGATAACATACAATTATTATGTATGGAATGTCACTACGCACACGACTTTCAAGGTAATGATAAGTTTAACTCTTTAAAAAAATGAAAAAGCAAGAGTGGAGATTATTTGTATTCTATATGATAATTATAATACTAATGTTACTTTGTAACGTATGATACTAACAGCTAAACAGACTAAAGCGTTAGATATATTAGAAGACAAAACAACAAACACATTATTGTTTGGTGGGGGAGCAGGGGGTGGCAAAAGCGTATTAGGTTGTTATTGGATATTAAAGAATTGTTTAAAGTATAAGAAAACAAGATGGATAATAGGACGTGCAAAGTTAAAGATATTAAAAGAGACCACACTAAACACGTTGTTTGAGGTAATGAATATACAAGGCATAACAGTAGACCATTATAAATACAACAGTACAAGTAGTAGCTTTTTATTTTATCATACGCAATCAGAAATAATATTAAAGGATTTGTATTACTATCCGTCAGACCCAGACTACACAGCGTTAGGAGGTATTGAGATAACAGGAGCATTTATAGATGAAGCAGCAGAAGTCAATCAGAAAGCATATCAAATATTAAGTAGTAGAATAAGATACAAATTAGATACGCACAACCTTGTACCAAAGATATTAATGACCTGCAACCCTAGTAAGAATTGGTTGTATAATGAGTTTTACAAATTAGACAAAGAAAATAAACTACCTGAAAACAAAAAATTTTTAAAATCATTAGTTACAGATAATCCGTCAATAAGTAAGCACTATATTAAACAACTAAAGACACTTGACAAAATCAGTAAGGAACGTTTACTGTATGGTAATTGGGAATATGATGATGATGATACTAAGTTGTTTATATATGATAAAATACTAGACTCTTTTAGCAATCAATATGTATCAGGTGGAGACTATTATTTAACTATAGATGTAGCTAGATTTGGTAAAGACAAATCAGTAGTATGTTGTTGGAATGGATATAGATGTGAATACATACAAACGTACAGCAAAATATCACTAACAGAATTAGCTAAGAATGTGAATGAAATAGCTAGAAAAAACAAAGTACCACGTAGTCAAATAATAATAGATGAAGACGGTGTAGGTGGAGGTTTAGTAGATATGATTAATGGGTGTAAAGGATTTGTGAATAATAGTAAAGCATTAGATGGAGAAAACTATTCTAATCTTAGATGTCAATGTTACTATAAGTTTGCAGAAAAAATAAATAAAGGTGAAGTATATATAACACCAAACGAACATAAGGATTTGATAGTACAGGAGTTAGAAGTTATACAAATGAAGGATATTGATAAGGATAACAAGTTAAGCATAATAGGTAAAGACAAGATAAAAGAATATATTGGCAGAAGTCCTGACTTTGCAGACGCACTTATGATGCGTATATATGGAGAGTTAAACAAAACTAGAATAACATACTTTGGTTAATTAAAAACTGCGTTAAAAAACTGAAGTAATAACTTAAATTTGTAAATATGATAATTGTAAACGTAAACGATAAGACTAAAAAAATACCAACGCATTACAAGGATATGACCGTAAAAAAATTTCAAAGTTTATGGAAAATTCTTTGTAAATATGATACTGACAAATTAAAGAGAGAAGAAGGAGACGTTGATGTATTAAAAGTAGTTGAAATGGAAAGTCAATGCACTATTGAAATATGTGCAAACCTTTTAGAAATAACAACAGATGAAGCTAGTAGAATACCATTTGCAAAAGCAGTTGAAGTAGTAGAAGTGTTTAATAATATGATGAGTAAAAACTTCATAAACGAACAAACAGCCGAAAGTTGGAGTAAATGGGGATTTACTTTTAAGGGTGAAATGTATTACTTTCCAAAAATAAATTTTGAAGATATGACGTTTGGTGAATTTGCTGAACTTCAACAAATTAAAGAAATATATGGCAAGGAAGTAGAGCAAAGATTTGACTTTATACCGATGCAATTAGCAAGGTCTTGTAGAAAGCATAATGAAGGTAAAGATGATTATGACCTAGACGAAAGAGCAAAGATGTTTGAGGAAGTAGATATGGAAACTGTTTTGAAGTGGACTTTTTTTTTGACTCGTCAAGCCGACATATTGAACAGAAGTACCCAAACCTCAAAGCTAATAGAGCAGACGCTATTGCAAAGAAAGTCAGCAATATCATCTCAGGATATGGGTGGTTAAACAGTATATACGCAATAGCTAAAGATGGAATCTTTACTAAGCAACCGTATAATGCAGTTGAATCAGTAGAAGAAGAAGACGTATATAAAGTGTTGACTTATATGAGTTGGAAAACAGCACAATCAGATTATAGGTATGAATATAATAAGTTGAAGGAAAAACAAAATAAACAAAGACAAAGATTAAAGTAATGGCTAAAAAAAGAAAAAAGAAAAAAAAGGGAAGTAAATCAGGTGGATATAAAAAAAGTTATAAGTAATGGCAATAATACAAGACTTACAGAATCTAAGTGCAGGGCTTGAAGGGTCAAGACAAGCTACAGGTTCGTTTGATACGTACAAGTTCGGATATTTAGGAGAAATAAACCAAATGCACCGTACAGATTATCCGTTAATATTATTAACTCCACCAACGTCAAGAGCAGAAAATATTTTTAAAGGTGACCAATTGTGGAATTGTAAATTTTATTGTTATAAACAATTTAGTGACGTACAAGATGGACAACAAAACACAGGTCCTGTATTGCCACCAAACTACACTTTAGAAAATGCGTTTGATGATTTAGAAGATAGATTTACTACTTTGATGGAGCATTTTCACTTAAACAATAAGTATAAATGGATGTTAGAACCAACGTGGGACATTGAACGAGTAAGTCACGAGTTTAACGATGAGTTAGTAGGAATAGAAATTACTTGTGGAATAAGAGCATTTAGAAGGTGTATAGAGTTAGAAGTTAATGATACAACAAGCTACCCACCACCACCAACAAGTGATTAAGGAGAATAAAAAATAATATATGTTAAGTAGTAAAGCATTACATAAAATTGGAGAAGTATTAGCAGTAGGTTTTGGAGTTACACTTGTTAAGCAAGGACGTAACAAAAAATCAGGTGGACTTATTGACTCTTTACATACTAAAATATTAAAGCCAAATAGCGTAAGCGTACTAGGTAATCACTATTGGAGATTTGTAGACAAAGGAGTAAGAGCAGACCAAATTAAAAGTCCATTTGCTCCTGCAAGAATAAACGGATTAATAAAATGGTTAATTAGCAAAGGTATAGGAAGTGCAAAGAAAACTACTAGACAAATAGCATACGCTATAGCACATACACACGGAAAAAAAGGTATGCCTACAATGAAGGGTAAATTTGATAAAAGCAGATTAAACTTTGTAGACAAAACTTTATTAAGAGAAAAAAGAACATTGTCAGATGCAATTAATGAAGCAGTAAATGAAGAAGTAATGACAATAATAAAAAAATTATAATTATGAGTGAATATGGATATGCAGGTCCTCAACCGATAAGAACAGCTAGAACTAACGCAGAAGCACCTGATGCAACTTTACAGCAACGTTTAGATGAAGCACAAACTACAAACACGTTTCAACCATTAATGAGTGATGGAACGTATCACCCACGTAACGCAGAACGTTTTGCATATTTACAGCAACAATTAACTAACACACAAAATAGTGCAATAAGTGAAGCACCATATAGTGAGAATCCTTTTTTAATTTCACAAGTCAATCAAATAAGTGGACAATTATCAGGTGGAGTAACACCGTTTCACGTTAGCGAACAACCTGACCCTTATTTTGATGGTCCTAGTGAAGAACCTGAAGACCCTAACCCACCTGTACCAACAGTAGGACACTTGTACACTAGCACAAGACCTATTATGTTGTTTGCAGTAGGAGGTTCAGTTAACTTAATATATAGAGTAATTATTAGTAGAGACGGTGGAAGCAATTGGATAAAAATATCTAACATACTAAGGCAACCTTCTGTTAATCAAAGTCCTTATTATGAAGTTGACATAACTACTATAGTAAATAGTTATATACAATCTTACGTGCCACATAGTTTAGCTAAAAACACTTCTACATACCCAACGTTAGCTAATTACTTAGGAGGTTTTTGGGTAGTAAAAGATGGAGCAATAAGAGCAAGTATCATTTGCACAGGTGAAGCGTATGATGCAAATGGCTTTTTATCTTATGACCCTGACGAAAGCAATTGGATTCAAATGTTTGATAGAAATTGGTATATAGATGC
>CEVB01041946.1_pt1 | contig 36097 bp, 52 predicted proteins | sample 531381 | NCBI WGS metagenome assembly CEVB01 (sample SAMEA2622763, study PRJEB7988) | marine metagenome | biome: marine biome (ENVO:00000447); feature: surface water layer (ENVO:00002042); material: "saline water (ENVO:00002010), including plankton (ENVO:xxxxxxxx)" | depth 5 m | reverse complement strand
GGAAAGCGGCCAGCTACTGTAGGGGCAAAGCTGTCAGCATTCTTTTCAACGAACTCTCTAAGGATGAGTTCTGTAGGCGACTGCATCTCTGAAGTCGGAGAGGAGATCTGTCCTGTCTCCGCAACCCTACGCTCAAACTCAGCAGCATCCTGTTCAAGCTGCTCATTGAACACCTGAATGGCAGCACCAGACTCCAGGTCTGACTGCCCCAACAGGTAGTCAATCGCTTGGATTCGAGAAGAGAGATCTCCAATCTTCTTTTTCTTACGCTCTCCAAGCCGTGACCTTGGGTCATAGAATGGCGTCAAGTACCCGGTAATAAGCCTACCTGTACTGAGCCTCTCGCCCATTACCTCAACAATATCATTGGCATACTCATCTCTTTGCTTGATGAGTGCCCGTCGAAGGCTTGTTCTACGGACTTGTTCAGCAAAGCTACCAGACGGAACGATTGCTGCTTGAGACTGTACGATGTTGGGAATCTGTTCTTCTTGCAGACTGATAATGTTGTTCCGAATCAACTCAGCGCTTTTAGCGGGGGCTCTAAGCTGTCGAGAAAGAACAGTGAGCGCTTCCTTTGAGGACTCAAAGGTAAGTACGTTACCGCTGGTCAACGGGACAGAGACTACGCTCTTGTCGCCACCTGGAGCAGCGATCAGAGCATCAATGATAGAAGGTCTTGGTGTCTGCCCAGACTGAACTGTTTCTGGAATCAGACGAGACAAGATAGAAGAGAAAGCACCCTTGGAAAGAAGACCAAGAGAGTCGTACTCAATCCTGTTCCCCGCAGTCTCAATATCAAGAGCACGCTCTGCGTTCTGGTCTGAGAAGTACGTAACAAGCGGCTCGCCGTTGACTTTGATTGTGATTGGCGACTGGCTCACACGCTCAGCGTTGTACACAGCCTGCATAAACGAGCGGCTTGCTTCAGCCACAACAGGAGCAATACCCGCTGTAAACTCAGGGAAAGCTGCCTCCATTTCAGCAGGAGCCTGTCGTACAGTAGAGATGGAGCGCTGGATGGTGTCCCGATTCACCCCTAATGGGGTCATCTTCAGGCCCTCATCAGTAGGTACAAACCTGTACTGAGCCAGAATCCTTTGCGCGTCTGAGTTTACAGACCGCAGATGGTCTTCACTGTGAGCGCGGAAGTAGTCTCTCCAGGAACGTGTAGCAGCAGTAATGTCTCCTGTATCCTCGTACGCTCTGTTCAAAGCAATAGAGAACTCAGAAGAAGCATCTGAGTACAGTGCTCTTCTGTCGTCTGGAATGGCTTGAGCCTTAGCCCTTGAACGACCTGCATCAAAGTCTTCAATGTTTGCCCGGTTCGGGAAGTAGATCCCTGCATTACCAGAAACAACTGGCCTGGTACCAGCAACCTGATCGTCAAACTGACGCTCAACAACAACACGATTAGAACGAGCAAGGTGCTTGTGGTATCTGGGATCGTTGAACAGTCGATGCAACGCTGGACCAACAGGCATAAGGTTGCCGGTCTCGCTGTCTACTTCGTACTCAACGAACCTCCACATTGGGTTGCCGTTTCCATCAACAGCAATCTCAGCACCCTCTTCAACAGGCGAGAAGTAATCAAACCCACCGGGAACTTCTATGATCTGCTGGGGTTCTCCAGCATAGGGATTTGCGTATGCTTCCTTTAGTTCTAAGGAGAAGTTGTCCAGTTCTTCAGGAGTAGACGCTCCGATAGTACCAATAGAGATAGGGTTGCGTACTCCTTGTCTACGCTGCACCAAGCCATCCAGGGGCTGAAGCCCCTGAGCCTGGAAGCCCACCATCTGTGCCTGGTTCAGGACCTCTCTTTCAGAAACCTCAACAGGCTCCTCTGGAACAGGCTGCCCCATCTCTGGAGCAGATGTCGTAGGAGCAGGGTTGGCCAGATCAACTTGATCGTTAGCTACTGGCTCAACAAGCTCAGGGTTCTCGTTCGGTGGAGCAAACAGACTGGGCTGATTGGAGGGCTCTTCAGGAGTCTGAATAGAACCCCATCCACCAGGAGGACTGATTCTTCTACGCTTAGACATGTTTGTGTTGTATCACGACCAGACACAACGTAGAACCAACAAAACTTATTCGGGAAGGTTCGGCACGCCGCCCATCAGTTCACGTCTTTTACGGAGGGCTTCCCCTCTTTGTCGGAGTTCCGACATCTGCTCGCTTCCAGCAAAATCTCTGGCACGTGCCCTGCGCCTTTCCCGATCTTGCTTTCTTCGGGATTCCTCAAGCTCAAGACGTGCATTCCGCTGGCTTGCGCCCTCTCCTGGATCGTATCCAGGCTCACTAAACTTCCGCGTGTCTCCAGCAATGTACTCAGTTCCACCTGAAAACAACTCTCCCTCACGGGCCTGACCAGCAGTAGCCTCAATACCAAACTGTTGTTTGAGAAGATCGACTGCTTGCTTGTTGGTACCAGCCTCTTCGCTTTGCTCAATGAAAGCAGCAGTGGCATCGTCCATGAATCGAACAGGAGCATCAGGCAGACGCTCCCTCTCATCAGGTCCTTCCATCACGGCCTCAGGAACCTCAGCAGCAGGCTCCTCAATAGCAAAGGCACGCTCCAGTCGTTGGCGACGAGCCTGAGCCCTTTGAGCCAGCGAGAGAGGTGCTTCCTGTACAGGGGCTTCTGCTGCACCAGGAGGAGCCTCTTCCATTGCTTCTTCAGCACCAACCGGAGCACCAACACCAAGAATCTTCTCGGCTTTCTGGGCTCGCAAGCGATCTCGTGGACTTGCTCCAGCCTCACCACCATCAAGGACAATACGCTCAAGAGCAGTACGCCCTGTCTCTGTGTAGCCAGAAGGCATAGAGCTTACGCCAGGAGCAGACACTTGGTAGTCTCGAAGAGCATCGCTAAGCTGGCGTTTGCTTGGAGCACCGCCATCACCACGCATAGAAGCAGCATCATCGTACGCTTCCAGTGCTCTTGAGAACTGCTGAGGATCACTGATGACCCAGCGTGCAGCACGGTCAATGTCAAAGAAGGAATCACCAAACAGTTGGCCGATAACAGCAGGAGCACCCTCGTGTACGCTGAACATGTCAGCAACAGCCTTGCTGTACGGGTCTTGGTATTCCTGAAGCTCAGTAATCCGAGCGTTTACAAACTCTCGTGTCCTGTCGATACCAGACGTATCGACGTTCTTCATGATAATCTCGTTGGCTTTCCCATCAGGATCTTGAAGAATGTCAGACATTCTGTTCAGGTGCTCGATAGCGCTCCGCATGACGGGAGTGCTGGTTGCTACTCCCTTTCTGTCGATGTCGTCTTTGATGTCCTGAATAGCCTCAAGTGCTCGCTGACTACGAGCCTTAGACTCTTGGTTCACAGCAGAACCAGTATCGAACACCTCGTTGTCTACCTGTCCGTACACTCGGTTTACCAAACTGAATGCAACGTCCTGGTTGTTGATCGTACCGGCTGGAAGTTGTAAGGCTTGTTCCCAAGTAGCAAGAGGAGACTGTCCTTCTGCCCCCATGAGGCGTGCTGCTGCCTGAGCACGAGCCTCATTGGCAAACACCGTCTTGTTCATAGCGTCGTCGCCCTGGGCTGCGTACGCTGCCTGGTAGCCTTCAGGAGCAGTAAGACCCAGGGCGGCTATGTCTCGGTTTCCAATAATACTGTTTACAATCTGATCAGTCGTTGCTCCTGCAAGCTGAACATTCTGACTTGCTGCTGATTGCCGAACAGTTTGCTGCTGTGTCGCATCAAGAGTAAGACCACGACCAAACTCAAGAGCAGCAGTGCTGGCTGCACCTACCTGCCCTTCACTGGGACCGGGCGCAATCTCGTTGAGCTTAGCAATGTCAGCACCCAACTTACCAAGAGCCTGAACCTGTGCAGCAGAGACTTCAGCACCAGCAGCAGCCATCTCAGCCTGAGCACTAATGATGTCGCCCTGTGCAGCAGCAAGAGCCTTGTTTACCTCACCCCAGGTTCCGTAAGCAGAATCCTGCATGCGTTGCTCAGCTTCATCAAGCTGAACAAGCATCTGAAGATAAGGGAGAACAGCGTCAGGGTCTGTACCAACAGGGGTTCGATAACCCTGAAAGAACCCTGAAATAATACCGCCAATACCACCAGTAGCCATCAGCCTGCTCCTTGTCCTTTCAACAGTGCGCTTGAAAGTTGTTGTCCGATGCTCGATCTTTCAGCTTGACCTGCACCAGCAGCCTCTGCGCCGAAACCAGACTTAGCCATATCTAGAAGAACGTCAGCGCCTGCTTGTTTGCGTCCTTGTTCGACGCCAATCAGACCCATTTCCATTTGGTTGAGTTGCTGTCGTCGCATAGCTGCACGATCCAAGCTTGCTTGCCGACTAGCAGATGCAGCCTGCTGCTGACCGCTGAGTGCTGTTTTCATGGCAGCCTGGGCAGCAAGTGCCTGAGGACCAGACATAGCGCCAGAAGCCGAACCACGCGCTATCTGAGCCATCATAGGAGCAACAGCCGCAGCGATCTGCTGCTGGGTCTGTAGCTGTCGCTGTGCCTGTGCCGTTGGGCTTTCATCAGTACGACCACCGGCAAGAGCTTCACGCTCACCAGCGATTCGAGCGCGGGCAGCCCTTTCAGCACCGCCTTGTAGAGCAGACATAAGAAACGGAAGACCGTAGTCAATAATGTACGGCAAAGCTACTTTAGCTGCTGTTGCTATTGCTCCTGCTGCCATCTCTAACTCCCTGTAATAAGATCATTTCCGGCACGCATGATGAGCACGTAGATGCCACCGCTTCGGGTAATGCACCGCAGTTTCTCTGCGTCCGGCGCAAGGCCATCAGGCCAAAGCTTTACTTGAATAGTATGATAACCCTTTCCAGTTACCGAAAGAAGGCCCGACTTGGCAACATAGCGCCACCGATCTGCTTGACCAACACCAGGCTCACCCTGCGCACCGTCGCCAGGACCCTCGTCAAAGTCGTTAAAGTTTACTGCCCTGGGAAGAGCAGCAGGGTCATGGTAACCACCAGCGCCTTTTAGCATTGGGCTTGTCATGATTGGAAGATTAGCAACCTGAGCCTGCTTTACTACACCATCAACATACAAACGAACAAACCACTCTTCATTGTAGAAGTTAGTGTCTGAGATCTTCCATTGCACAGCAGTATGTGTGAACCACGCTTGGTATCCGTACAACACGACTGCTTTGTCGTATGGAACAAAAAACCTTTTAGCAAGAAGCGAGTGATCAATGAAGCTAGCATCATCAGCGCTGCGTCCAGTCTGCTGAGCAGAATGAATGACCCACTCATCCGAACCATCATATTCACCAGTAGCAAACGTACCTGGTTGAATGTGAGACGCCTGAATGTTCTTACTACCAGTATAGTTGGTAGAATCCATCAGACCATTTAGTGCTTCAAAGGTATCATTTGCTGTAGCGGCTACACTTGGCTTGTACAGACTGTTGTCGTAAATCTTATCGGGATCTACAGTCTCGCCAAGGTCTCCTACAACAAGTGCTGGAATATCAGCCATATCAACTCCTCAGTGCAAAGAACCCAAGAGTTCCGTGAGTAATCTTCCACTTAGGCGGGTCGGCTACAATAATATTGTCAGCAATAGCAGCATCAGCATGCGTTAATCCCGAATGTAGTTGGTCTCCCTCAAAAGTAGCGAATCTCGGAAAGAGACCAGCCAATGTCCAGTTGCCCGCCTCTCCACTCTTGTCGATTACTTTCCAAATACTCATTGATTGCTCAACGATCTGAACCCCAGCCTTAGGCTGAGTAGTAAAGTTTGTTGTAGCGCGAGGCACAGCGGGGCCGACTTGATCGTAGTTGTTTGTATCTACTGCACGAACACAACCACTGTCTGCAAGGTTCCAGTGTTCAGATGAGTCTTCATATCCAAGAGCAGCAAGAAACATCCAAGAGTTTGAGAAGTCTGCATGAAAGCCATTAGCACCGTTCAACGGGTTGTTGTTGAAGGCACCAGCATGAGCAACACACCGACCCACCCTAATGTTCATGAATGCAATGACCTTACACGGCGGAAGTGTATACCCAACACCACCCTTGTTTAGTACCCACTGATTGGTGCCAGTAGTCTTGTGATGACAATACCAGTCAGACACAATGCTTCCTGGAGTCTCCTGTTGGAAACGACCCATGGTGTGGTCCAACTCAATACTGGTAAGCTCATCTAAGTAATCATAAGCAATCAGGTTCGCAGGCAGTTGGTCTTTGTTCAGACCATTGCGACCCAAGCTGTCTACAGGAATGTCATTAGTCAGAGTACGCACATCAGTGTGCATCTGAATGACATCACCCTTTAAGATTACAGATCCATGTGTTGGTTTTGTTACTGCCATTTAGCCACCAAGAGTTGTGCCTTTGGGAAATCGTACAACAATCATTCTACGGTATCCCAAGCAAACCCCATTATCTGGAGAATCCGCAGGCTGTCCTGCGCTTTTCTCATTGAGGTCATTGAAGGTATGAGCACCACCAGTAGGTTGCGTGTGCTGTCCCTGAGCAGCAACCGCTGACACACGATGTGTACCGGCAGGAACAGGTACGATTGCACAAACTGTTGTTCGATGGTCCGTACCTTCATAGCCAGATCCTCTTTCATTACCAAAGAACGGTAAAGAAAACGGGCCTGTTCCTGGCATATGAGCACCATCAACAGCGATACGAATCTTTGCACGCAGCCGCAAAAATGTCTTAGTAGCAGAACCAAACGCATCTACAGGAGTGGGATTCCACCCGCCATCATTGTTTGCTGCTGGGTATCCTGGGTATCCACCGTTTGCTGAAGGCTCTGCAATACGAGCATAATCTCGGATGTATTGGTAAGAGAAAGCAATCAAGACCAACTCTGGGTATTTGCTTGTCCAGGTCTGAACCGTAGCAGTGTCTTCAGTCCATCCTCGATTATAAGGAATCTGGAAAAGCGTGGCGCTTGCTGTTCTTCCCGAGCCCACTGTTTGTGTTTGTAAAACAGGATCACGAGGACGATCTGTTCCTGAAGGGTGACTCGCCCCTCGCATACCAAGAATCGCATTGACCTGTGTGGTCATTACGGTAGCGGCAGCATCGACAGCAATGTTAGAGAAATCAGGAAAAGCACCGTTCCTCCATTGATATTGCGTGGTATCGCCAGCAACACGAGCGGCTTCTTGGTACTCTTCTGCAAGCTTATCTGGGTCGATAACCTCGTTGTCGAATACTCCGAATGGAAAAAACAGCATGACTTCTCCTAAGAAGAACTTGCTTCTGGAACCCTACCAGAAGGAGTTGCAACGGTCACGCCATATACCTCAATACCATAGATGCAGAATGGAGAGTTTGTTTGAATCTCAACACGAGACACACCTGTGGTGTGTGTATCAAGAGGAACACGTTGCTGATGGAACTTACGTGAACGCCAAGAATCTGTTCCCCAAACTGCAGTCGAGTAGTAGGAGATGTTGTCTTCTTCTGCATGAGAAGAAGTAGCAGAACCTACTGACGGCTTGGTATCAGCAGTCCACTCTTCATACACATATGCGTTAGCAGACTGGCTGCCTCGCTCCTCAGCAGTCACTACCATGTCTGTAAGGTGGTAGGTCGAGGAGAAAGCACTAGCTCCTTCACGGAGAGAGAACCAACCAGAAGAGTACTTAGCGGTGGGCTGAGTAACTGCAAAGCTTGAGTAGCCACGGTCACGAACCCAAACTGTTTTCAGTGAATCATAAGTGGCGTAAAGCAGAGTGAAGTCCTGACTGGGGATAGTGATTGCGTAATGAATGTGAGCGTCCTCACGCATTCTCCAGCCACGATAGCGGTAGTCGTATACAAACTGAATGTCATTGACCGAACTGTCTTCTTCAGGCAAAGCAAAGAACAACTCTCCAGTCTTACGCTTTATCCACGAAACACCGTATCTTGATTTGTTTGGATTGATTGAAGAGAGCTTCTTCCTGATTGGGCCACCAATATCTACGATGCTTCCCTCATTAGGGTCCAGTCTCCAAAATGTATTAGCGCCATAGAAAATAACGGTTCCGTCTGGTGCTTCTTGTACAAGACTAGGTCCAGCAAGACCAGGACCTTTCTTCAGGGTAACCGACCGAAAGTTAGGGTATGTCCCTACGATTGCATGTACAGCGGAGTCTTTGAAAACCAGCAAACAACCTGAGTCTTCGCCCGTTCCAATGCGGGATGTAGCCGAACCAGTAATCGCGCCAGTGTCAGAAAACACGTCCATCCAGTGTCCTTTGAGGAAGCTCTCTGGTGTAGGCCCAAAGATATTAGTCTGCTCACTCCACCAAACACGAGAGCCATACTCGTCAGTACGCATGACGAACATAGACCCAGCAAAGCTTTGGATAAAGTAGAAGTCGATTGGAATCGAACTACGCTCTTGCCAGACAGGACCAAGAGAACCGTCCGGCACATCGTCTACGTATTCAGTAGCTACATTATTAGGAATGCGCTTGGCAAAGCGAGGAGCACCGTCGTCATTGAGCGCCAGTCGCCTCAGGTTGGGCGTTCTAAGGATTATGCGAGCAACCGTACCGGGAGGGCCTTGCTCGATGCCAGAGACCCAGAATGAGCGAGTAAGCCTATACAAGTTGTACGATGTACCAGCAGAAGGAATCTGATGAAGAGTTACCGGACTCGAAACAGGTGATGAACCTGAGTAGGCACCCGCTTCATTCTCCCAAACAACGTAGTACTCGTACTGACCAGAATCCATCCCGCCTACGGTTACACCACTAGAGTTTGTCCAGTTGGTCTCAAGAGAACCAATACGGCCAGGAAGAGCAAACCCACCACCGTTTGGACCAGCATCAAAGCCAAGAGCAGTAGGCGTACCGCCACCAGAACTAGGCCCTTGAACTGTAGGAGGAGGAGGCTCATTGGAGTAGCCAAACTTCCTAAGCTTTACGCCATCCCAAACCCAAGCACCGCTTCCATCACAGAACGTGATGTACACGTTCTTGCTGACAGTGACAAACTGAGCAGGAAACTCTGGAGTTCCAGTAGGAATGACTTCTGCTGTGGTGTTGTCGTGCTGGTAGGAAAGGACCTGCTCAAGCCCAGAAGGGCCGACAGTCCTTTTCCAAGGAGTAAAACGCCTTACACCATTTCCAGTAAGAAATAGAATCTCTGGTTTACCTGAGTAACCAAAGTCAAAGTAGCCCATGCCGTAAACATTGTTGAACTCAACAGGGTAGAACGGCTGCGCTGGAGCCGGGTCTACGCCCCACTCCTTTGCATGTAAAGGCATCATTCTAAACGTGCTGTCCAGAATGCCACGGGGATCTGCGTCAAAGTTCACAATCTCAAAAGCATATGTCCCATCTGATTGAGGGACATCTGCCATTACACGAGAAGAACCAACCGGAGCTACCGACTTATTTCTCCAACCCATTTACCAACCCTTTAGCGGTCCAGGTAAGAGCATAGTCCTTACTCCAGTACTAAGCCCCTCACCGAATGCGGCTTTTACATGGGAATCAAGAGCAACAATAGAACGTAGCTTTTGAAGCTCCATCTCATACATGCGCTTGTACATTGCAATGCGCTCAGCACTTCCGTCTCGCTCTCCAGCAACGTACGAGCACACCAAAGAAATCAACGCCTCCATACACTCAGGAGGAACGCGAGGAACATCTGTGTCGTAGTTCAACTCGTGAGGTCTACGGATTACAGACATCAACACATCATCATCTTCATTTGGAAGAGTGTCGAAACGAATGTGGTAGTGACCGGCACTGTCAATAAGCTGAAACCTACGATCAACAGGGTCTTCATCTCCCCGGTCAAACGTAATCGTTTCGTGACCAGGAATAATCTTCCAGAGGTAGTAGACATCGTCTACCTCAACCGGGCCTGTGTGAAGGCTTCCATTGTGCGCTGGTGTAGAAGGCTGAAGACTCTGATCTTCTTTATGACGAGCCCTAAAGATCCACTTCTCAATACCGTTGTGGTGGTAGCTTTGAAGAGTGCTGTTGTTGGTGTAGCCGTACACATAGTCCAGATCAGGAGTGGTGATCCGAATAGCAGGGCCACCCCACTTAGCCGAAATCTTGGCAGACGCCTTGCTGTGCGCTGAAATGTAGAAGGGAAGAAGATTTCCTTCTTGTGTTCGAGCATACGAGTAATCGTTCGCAGGGATCCTACGCCCCCAAACGTGAGCCACAATGTAGCTAAACTCACCACCGATTCCGTACTGTCTATTCTCTACAAGGCTGTTGGGTCCAGGTGGAATCCACTGACCCTGGTAACCCCATTGGCGTTGGAACTGGTAAATACCCGAGGGGTCACTTATAGCAGCAGCCGACGCTACGGTGGGTACATAGTGAGGAGGCTCTAACTGAAAGTAATCCCCACGGGCACTTACAAGAGGAGTACCTTTTTCTTTCCATCCGTTCTGAATCCTGCGGCTTGCATGAGCGTCAGGAAAAGAACTGAACTGAACATCAGAAGCATTACCTTCTGGATCAATGATTACCCGGCGAACACGAATGGTGTCTGCTGGGTAAGGGTACTCATAGGTGTACACCTGTGCCGTCAGGTTGGTGTCTGTCGTGTTGAACCAAGGACGGCTAAGATAGATTCTCCAGACGAACTGAGGGCCGACAGCGGCCTTCTCAAGGTCTTGAATCTTGAAAGAATGAACATCACCAGAAGAGTCAGTGATGTCAATATCACGAGCACGCCACCTATAGAAGGAACCTGAACCCGTGTAGTCCTCGGCAAACAGCGTTGCATCAGCAGCACTTCCTCCGAAAGGACCAATAGTCATTACTAAAGGATCTGTATTAAGAACATTTAGCTTGGCTTTGATTTCAACAGGTACTTCAAAAGAAAACCGGAACTCCTCCCGAAGGAGGACTTCCGGCATATCTCCGTGAAGCTGTGTAAGCCCATGGTTGATGAGAGTATTTAGCCGAGCAGTACCGGCAGACCCACGATCGGGAAAGCCGGTTTTTGCTTGGATAATCTCGCGAATCTTAGAGAGGTTCATGTGGCCTCCATATGAAGGCTATAAGCCTCCCCCTAATCCTACATCAAACCACTAAGCAGCACATTAACATCAGCGTTAGCAGCGCCTGCCGCATTGAGTGCCTTACCAATAAGGCAGTGCTCAATACCGGTAATAGAAGTGTCGTCGATTTTACCAAGAGTGCCAGCAGTAGCAACGGGCGCACCCGCAACAATGGCAGCGTTGGAAGTACAGACAGCCACGCCTGAGCAAACGACCCAACCGTAAGAGTTGTCTGGAATAAGGGAAACAGTAACCCCGGCAACTCCAACAGTAGGCTCGGATGCGGCAGACTTCAGCACTTCAACACCAGAGCCATCCTTGAACTGGACAACAAGCTTTGCGGGAATCGGAGCACCAGAGGTGTTCTGAACCATGCGGCAAACTTGCATTCCAAGGGTTGCGTGCTTGTGAATACGCAGCGCACCCTTTTCAGCAATCTGGCTAGTGTTGGTATCTGTGGGACGATCCAGGTAAGGAATCGCAGCAAGATGAGACATGAGAAACTCTCCTTCAGGACTACAGGGCTACTGCGCCTTGGGTAAGCAGGTTAGGAACACAGAACTGAACTTCGAGGATGATGTAACCAACATCGGCGTCGGTGTTCGACACTTCAAGGTGGTCACTGAACTTGGTCACGCGGAAATCGTTGTTCGCGTTGACCCAGTACTGAATACCCTTGGGGTTCAGCAAGTAGCAGTGCTGAGTGGTCGTAGAGCCAGGATCGATGCGAGCATCCGTCATCCAGCGGTTCGAGTAGTACTGCACGCCGTTCACGATGTGAACCGTGGGGTGTGCCTTACCTTTCTCAAGGTCCTCAACCGAGTAGGTCAGTGCAGCAGCGTTAGCAGCACCACCTGGGTAGGAACGAACCTCTTCAGCAAGACGCACATGGTCTTGGATGGAGAGAAGACCGAGGGAGATTCCGCTTCCGTCCTCAGCAAATGTGTCAGCAGTAAGCTTGACCTCTTCAGCGTTGGTCAGGAAGTCAGTACCAATACCAGTCGTCATAGCCTGGAACTGGTTGTACCAGTTGTTCTGGTAGTTGGTGGTGTCCTGAACACGAGTCTCGTTCAGGTAGGAAATGCTAGCAGCAGCCTGAGCGGTAGGAGTCTGGAATCGGATAGCACCGTTGGTGAAACCGTTAGAAGTTCCGCTGGTGGAGTAACCGTTCAGAGTTCCAAGACCTTGGAGGCTGCTGATGTCACCGATGTAGATCTGCTGCATCACGTCGTTCTTCAAAGACATCATTGCAGCTTCGCTCTCCTCACGGAGCCACTGAGCTTTCTCAGCAGGCGTGGGGAGTCGGTCACGGGTAATGTGCGGGAGGATGATTGGCTTGATGTACCGAGTCCAGTCACCGGTCATGGTGCTGTACGTTTCGTAACGAACCAGGGGAACACTCATGTTGAAATCATTGATTTCAGTAACGTCAGAGTGACCGCCTTTGATTCGCTTGAAACGAACTTGGGTACCGCCCGAACGCTTGACCTGTTGTTGGGTCTGAAGCATGCGAAGCAGTGGGTCGCTGTTGTAGAAGGATCCGATGGACTTTTTAACAAGGTCCGGGACTGTTAGGTCGGCATATTCAAGAAGGGCCATTTTATTTTACTCACGCGATAAGGTGAAGGTTTCGATGTAACAACTCATCCCATGACATTTCGTCAACGCCACGACGAGGAGTCGCAGTTGCAACAGAACCGTCAGCAACAACAGACTGCTTGCGTGCATCAACATTAGCAGGTGCGGTAGTTTTTTCAACTACTGCTGCTGATTTTTGAGCCGCAGGGGCAGTTTTAGCAGGAGCCGGAGCAGCTTGAGCTTGGGTTTCACCCTTAGCTGGAGACCACTTGGCACGGTACAAAGCGAACTGGTAAGCTTCTTCCATCTGGTTGAGAACACTACCTGTGTTGAACTTTGAACCAATAGCATTGAACTGAGTCTCTACTTCCTTCTGAACGTGGGCAGGAAGCTTTGTAAGCTCAGGGTGATTGTTCGTAAACGCAGAGAACGCAGTCTGCGTAATCTCTTCGAGGAGCAGATCAATCGCCATGTTCTGACCATCGATGTGCTCTACCAGAGTAGAAGCATTGTTTCCGTCTTCAGTCTGAAGAGTAGAAGCAAGTTCCATCATTCGGTTCTTTGCTTCTTCGTAAGACTCACGCGCGGAGCGAATCTCATCACGATGGGCAACAGCAAGGCCCGTAATCGCGTTGATATGCTCACGCATGTTCTCTGGATACGCTTCTACATTGATGTCTTCCAGCGAAGAGTAGCTCAGTTCTGGAAGAGAAAGCGTAGGCTCTGGCAGAGCAACAGGCTGTTCTTGAACAGGTTCTGCTGGTTCAGCCTTGGACTCCTGGGGCTCCGCTGAGTCCGAGGAGGGCTGGGGGGAGTCCGCCAGCGATGGCTCCAGGGCCGGTTCCGGGCTGGGCTCCGGCTGGGACTCCGGTAAGTCCAGCGAAGGGGCCTCCTGCTGGAGGGGCTGTAGCAACTCCACCTGGGGGTTGTCCGTTGACTGGGATTGATCCGTCTGCGATTCCATAGATTGCCTCCCGCAAATCATTAGGGTCATCGAGGTTTAGCATTCCAGGAAGTGCCCTATCGAGCACAACCTTGACTGCTTCTTTCATGTTGGGGGTAATAGTGTTCGTAACTTTATCCATCATTCGGGACTCTACCAGTTTTGCGCTGGCAGACTCGACGATGTCAGGATTCATACGAAGAGCAGCGGGCTCTTCAGATGGTGGGGCCATTTCGCTAGCAGGCTCAGCAAGACCAGGAGATACATCACCAGGAACTCCTGCTTCAATGCTGGGAACCATGGCTGCTTCTTCAAGAGCAGTAGGCATCATCGCGCCTTGCTCTCCACCGGCAGCAACAGCAGCAACACCTTCACGCTGTGCAGCAAGCTCAGACACTCGACGTGCCTTCTCCATCACAAGCTGCTCAAGCTCAGAGACACCCTTGCCTGTTGTTTCTTTACGCAGGCTTTCCGACATTTCCGGCATCGCGCTTGGGGTCATAGGTGTTTTTGTGGCCATCGGTCTTTTCCTTCCATGTCTTGTAGCGTTGGTCTGACCAACCTAACTTGGATTGTATATCATTCTTAGTGAAATGCTCAGCTAAACCTTTTGCACCAGACTCGCGCTTGATTCGCTTGTACATCTGGTCTTCGTCCAACTGGGCTTCATGAACCGCACGATACTCAGCAGTGCCAGGAGTAAGGCGGCGCATTTTTTTATTGTCTTCAAACTGACTAAGCTCGCGGTGGCTTTTGAATGACTTACCCTGGCGTAGCTCTTGTTTAGTAAAGTGAGCCTTAGACATTTGCTCTAAATAAAGAGAATCAGCACCAATAACCGTCACGTTACACACAGACATCTTCAGTGCTTTAGATTCGCAGTTCTCACAGTCGATTACCTCAGTGACCTCTTCGCCTTGAAAAAAAAGCTCTTCAGTAATGTGAGAACACTCAAGGCAACCGTAACTAAACAAAGGCATCAGTATCCCTTCTTCATTTCGTAAGAAGTATCGATACCGTGCTTGAACTTCTCATACACCTCTTCAAGTTCTTCCTGGTAACGCTTGCCTTCAGGAGTCTCAGGGTTCCAGTTCATTACAAGCTCATAAACTGCTTTATGAAGAGGGGCTTCTTTGTCTCCCATCTCTTGCTTCTTGCCCTCTTCTTTGTCTTTGTAGACCTCAGGCATGTCGTAATCTTTCGGCTCTCCCTCTCTGTCGATCAGATCTTTTGCGTACTTCTTTGCCTCATCAGGAGATGAGATAGCGCCCTTAGGGGCCTCAATGATCAGAAGGTCAACAGCACCTTCGTCTCCGCCAAGTACTTCCTTAGCGAGCATTTTCATTTTTTCGAGAGAAGATGGTCCGAGTAAGCCGTGCATGATTTTTTCCTCAAAGGATTGTCAACTAACGCCTGGAAGAGCGCCAGCAAGGGAAGCTAAAAAGTCAGATGATTCTTGGTCGGAAACGGGAGGAACCGCCGCACCCTCAACAGGTGCGCCCATTTGGGGAGGCAAATCCTGAGCCCCTGCATCCACCCCAACAGAAGACACAGGTGGCGGATCCTCTTTGATTACACTCGGACGCCATCCGTACGCTTCAACAAGTTCTTTAGCAAGCTCTTTGATGTCGAAGGACTCTGAAAGCGCTGAGCCAGTAAGTGCTGGCAACAGGTTCGTCATTGAGTCTCTACGAGCGATCTTGTCTTCCATAAGAGGAGAGAACGGCAGAAGTCGGAATCGAATAGCTTCAGCAAGGATCTCATGGGCAAGAACCTCTGGAGTCACATCGAGTGTAGTCTTTTCTTGCAGGTCAGCGATGTCGATACCGGAGGTCTCTCGATTGGAGATAGCCCAACGCATCACATCAAGACACTGCTCAAACAGTTGAGTCACAACACGCACCAACTTTTGAGAGCGAATCCGGAGTCGTCCCTCTACAGCGCCACGAATCATGTTGGCTTCTGCTGCGGTACGAATGTTGGCAACCTCGCCTCGCTGGTAGTCAGACATACCAGGAGTCCAGCGAATAGCACCTACGTTGTCTTCAAGGTGTCTGTTGAAGTCGAACGTAGTCTGCATGTCAGGAGAAACCCAAACACGCTGGTCGATAGTGCCGTCTACAGGGAAGCGAATACGGCATGGTTCCCAAGTCTTTGCGTCCTTCCAACGCTCAAAGTCCTCTTCTGAGTTGAAGAGCCCTTCATCGATGAGCATACGTTTTGGAAGACGAGCAACAACCTCACGACGTGCAGATACCAACTCATTGATGTCTCGCTGAATAGGAGCAATCAATGAAACATCAGAAATGCCACGGATACGGCCAACGCCGCTATTGAAAACAAGAAGACTGTATGGTCGTCCATATGGTGCCTGTGCCTCCATAAGAATCTGTTTGGTCTCAGGATGCACATGGTAAATCTTATTGTGTTTGTAGTCCCAAAACTCAATCAAGCCTACAAACTCTTTCAGCCCAGCACGACGTAGCTCACGTTCTTCTGCATCATCCAGTGCTCTGGAAACCAGGGTACGCGGGTAAGTGTCTGGCTTTACCTCTTTCTTCTCAGTGTACACACCAGACTCGACACGCTTCTTGTAGTCTTCTGCATGTACAGTGAAGCGTTCGAACGACCAGTTTGCATCACGAACATTCTTTGCTGATGGGTCGAAGTGTACTTCCCATGGCAGCTTCAGTCTCCAGATTGGGCGACCGAGGGGCATAGACCAAGAAACCTTTACGATTCCCTCTCCGAACAGGAGCGCATGCAGCACAAGTTCCTGAACGGTAGAGTCCAACTCATCTCGCTCAGCAATAAAGTTCAGCACATTAGCAATGCGCTTACCAGAGAACGTAGGATCCTCTGCCCGGTTTGGAGAAGTGTAAGAAGACTGACGTTGATCGATGCACTCAACTTGGGGAAGATCCATTGCAAGCGCAGAGACAATCGTATCTACAATCGGGAAGATCTCATTGCGAACTGCTTTGTACGAACGATAGCGACCACCATGAGTAGCTTCGCCGTAACCGTCTCCTTCCCAAAACTTACCGCGATAGTAAGAGATGTTTCGCACAATCTCTTCCATGCGTTCGTTCTTAAAGAATCGCTCTGACGTATCTACCAGTCCAAGAATACGCTTCAGCAAGTCCTGTTCTTGCTGATTAGCTTTTTCTTTTTTACTCATAAGTGGCGACCCCATGGGTTGTTCTTTCCTTTATTCCCACCACCATCAATCCGGCGAATGAGACGATCCCAGTTTTTCTTAGCTAGTTTACGTCTATCAACCTCAGCAGGAGTAGTCTTACCAGATTCGTAGCGCCAAGCCCAGGCTGCAATGGACATTGCTGCAACTAAGTCAAAGTGACCACCCTTTGCGTCACGCTTCAACTTATCCCATTGGCCTCTATATTGGGTTAGCTGTTGGATAAGTCTACGAGACGAAATCTTCAAAGAATCATCCAGAATAAGCTGCTGAAGAATCGAGATGGCTTCTGCCTTAGTCTTCATAGAAGAGTGCCATCCAGGGATTCTTGTTGAAGAAATACCACGAACAAGCGGTGCGCTTGTCGTGCGGTGGTAGACGCGACGGTATCCATTAGAAAGCAAGTGACTGAGCACTGCCTCACCCACACCGTTGCTCTCGACGTAGATAGAAGCCTTGTTGTACTTAGTGCCCATCTCACACAGCCAAGCCGCCATGTTGTGAGCTTCTTTGTGTCCAAGGTAGTCCGCAACAACAGTACACGTCTCTAAGTCCAGAACCACAACGCCTGTGTAGTCTCGCTTTGACCAAGAAGATGCAGGGTCAACAGCAATCACATAGCGGTGGTGTGGATTGACAGGCTCGTACGTTTCAAAAGCTTTTGTCTCTTCTGCAAGACCCGTGTTGCCATCAAGAACATTGAGCATGGCCATCAGTTTGTCCGCATCGAACACGGAGTCACCGACCATAGTCCAGCAATCAATCTCGTTGATTGGGTACTCAGCCTTGAACTTCCTTAGGTCACGACGACACTTCTCAAGTCCAACAGTCTGCATCCAAAAAGCCTGAGCTTCTGTCAGCTTGTACTTGTGTGCGTAGTCTGCAATGACAGCATTCGGTCGCCACCCAGGCATAGGTTTCTTTGCGTAAGAACCAACCATCGTCCACGGAATGAAGACCTTGAGCCACTTGGAACCAGGTGTGTCTGAGTCCATAGAAACCAGGTGCATCTGATCACCGTGGAACTTCGGAGTACTCTCAGCAAAGACGATCCCGCCGTCGTCAGCAACAGCGTTGAGGGCTGCTGTCCAAGCATCAGCACCCATCGTCTCTGCCCATGAAGAGATCTCTGTAGCCAGAAGCATCTGAATGGTTTCACCACGAAGAGGTTCCTCACCACGAATCGTATCGACAGTAAGTCTGCTATCGATCTCTGGAAACTCCAGAGTCCTTTTCAGTCCTGGTGTCTTGTGCTGTTTGATCTGTGCTGGAGTGTGGTGATGAAAGCGTACAGCCATGCTCGCCAGATAAGACGCGGTGTCTTTCTTGTGGGCCATGATGGCGGTGCGGCAACCACGTCGGAATGCCGTGTGCTGATATGCAAGACCAGTAAAGAATGTAGAAGAGCCCTCCTGCCGTGGCTTTACATGGCATAGCCATCGGCGCTCTTTGTAGGCTTTCATTACACCGGCAGCAAGGATCTTTTGGGGCTGCCAAAGCTGGAAGGGAACAATCCTACCGCTCTTAGAGCGCACGCTCATCATAGGTAAGAAATAATTGGGATCCCAAAACTTAGGATCATCTGGGGTTACGATCTTCACTTAGAGCCGCCGTTGACTACCCCAAAGATACCAAACGGGCCGCTGGAATCCAAAGACGACGTGCTTGGACCGGCAACAGGATTCTTAGTATTGCTTGGCTCTGCTTTCTTCTTGGCTTCAATAACTCCACGAGCAGTAGTCACGGCTTTGAGAATGATGTCTGTTTCTCGTGCGCTTAGCCCACCATTGCACATAGCCTCAACCGCTGCTTGAGTTGTGTTGAGCAGACCATCAAAGGAATCCATGGTGATACGACCGTCGAGTGGATTAGCGTTGCTCATATTGACCTCATCAGTATTTCTGGGGTTATCCCTGACTCAGGGAACTTATCGCACAGTGCGTTTATAAACTCTTCATCATTACGGAGTGCTTGTAAAGCACGCTTTAGACTCATGTGAACGGCTTGCTTAGAGCAACCCTCGTCAGAAGCGATTTGCACAAGACAACTACCGGTCAGTCTCTTCTCCAATCTTTTGGCCTGACAATTAGACAACTTCCGATAAATAATCTTTTTCAACTGAGAGTCCAGCGCACCACCAGTATACAAGTCGTTGACTACGGGCCTGCGTGCTGCCAAGTACTCCAATGCCCTGTCTGGCCAAGTGCTGTTTGAGAGCACCACCTCTCTGGAGAGAGACAGGTCTGGGTGCATTAGATTTTTGGTGATAGCAAGACGGATTACCTCAGAACTTGATATACCCAGACTATCAGCACGCTCCTTGACTTGCTGATACATTCGGTCTGTAATCCACATTCCAATGTACTTGGATTTGGCCATACCCCAACGATAACACCCATAGGAGCAGAAATGCCTCGAACTAAATCAGAAGACACCACCATCAAAGAAGCCACCGAAAGAAAACCAGTCGGGCGTCCACCCAAGAAAGCTGTTTTCCGGCTTATGATTTACGCGGTTGGAAAAGATTTTCAGGTAGATTTTGACAGCGAACAACTTCGCAAAGTTGAAGTTACTCGCTTCCAGCAACGCGCTCCACGAGGAATGCCTGTGAAGGTTGGTGGCTACACCTTTATTGGACCGGTTGTTCTTGAGGAGATTGACTGTTAGGTTGATCATCCTCGTCAGGGGAAAGAAAGAGACTCAGGGCTTTGGAGGCATCCTTCAAGGCCCTGATGTTGTTTTGAGTCTTCTCTTTAGATCTCTGGTACAGAACGGAGACATTGTTTGCAATGGCGCAAGCCCACAATGGCTCACGAGGATCTTTCCAATCTACAAAGCGTTTGGCGTCCTCGTCGTAGACGTAGAAATGCCCACGATAACCATCCCATCGTACGGTGTGTTGAGTCTCCTCACAGCACACAATGATGTCGCAGACGAGGCCCGCGTTTAAAAACGCGGACTCTACGCCTGAGATCATCCGTACTACATTGGTGTAGCTTTGCTTAAGAACGCTCATTCGGATTCAGAACCCGCAGCAGGTTTATCTTCCTTGTCGTCAATCGTGCTTGCTTCAGCATCTTCGGAAGACGGCGTGGCAATAGCCTCATCCACTGCGGGCTCTGAACCCATAAACTGACAGGTTCCAACAGACGTAGAAAGAATGATTACGCCGCCTACCATAGCAACCTTAGGGTTGAGCTTTTCTTTGAGTTCTTTGAGCTTTTTCATGATTACCACTCCGTAATGAGGGTGTAAGTGAAGGAAGGTGCCCAGTTAGGATGAGTCTCAATCTGCTTATGACAGAGTGCGATTAGCTCATCAAAGTCTTTGCTCCTGGCAAAAACCTGGCACCCAGCAGACCACTTATCTACTTGCGTCGAGTTTGCGCCAGCCTTGTGGATGTTGCAGCCAAAGAAACCTTCTTGGATCGTGTCTGGGTCCATGTCGAGAACGTCATCTCGGTTACCGTCACGATAGACTTTGATTTTACCGTTCCGTTGGCAGAGCGCCTCATACTTACCTCGATGTAAGTCGAGCTTGTACACTCCCCGGTACTGGCCTGGGACGACGATTGCTGTTCCTGCCGATGTTCCGTAAACTTCAGGGTTCTCAAGACAAAACTTCCCAGGGTCAGTAGTTGCAGCCCAATACTTCACAATCCATGGGCCATCCTCTTCCTCTCGGTATGCACAGCACAGGAAGTCGTTGAAACTATTCCCGTTTTGTTTTGCACGAATACCAATGATGTTGAGGTTGTACGCATGGCCACCATCGAAGATACGATAGCCCAGGCTTTGAACCTTCTTCAAGATTGCTGGAATCATCGGGCTTTGATCTCTTGTGCTTTTTCAAACATGAGGTCGCATAGCATATCAACAGCGAATCCAATGATCCTAGCCTCCTGCCGTTCATTCAGCAGCGGAAGATTAACGTGCTCATTGATGAACTTGACAACCCATTCTTTTTTCTTTTTGCCGGAACCTGGCTCAGGAAAAAGGCCTTCGGCCATAATGATTGCTTGCTGAAGAATCTTACCTTTAGACATGATTAGGACCTCGGCGCAGGAGCAGGAGTTGGAGCAGGTGCCGGTGCCGCTTGTGGCTTCTCAGCAATGGCTTGCTGGACAATATCCAGACATCGCTTGAGCCCCTCAGGCATACCGTCGTCGCGAGCAATCACTTTGACGTTGTACTTAGCAGAGTTGTCGGAAGAACGAGTGTTCTCGCTCTTTGCTGAGATAGACCCATGAATCTTTACGTCCACACTTACTGGACCCCAGCCTGCTTTGACGTGAGTATCCATGGCGGCTTCGTAGTCTCGGCTGCTCTTCTCAGAAGTACTAGACTTGACCTCCATGGTGAAATCAACCTCAACTTCTTTGACCTGCAAAGAAGGAGTGTTGAGAATCGCAAGGATTGGAACATCAAGCTTGTTCGTAACCTCGGTATACCCACCATTGCCGTCATTAACTGGCTTGGAATACGTGAAGTCAACTGTACGTGCTTTGAGAGCGCCAGTAGAATCAGCTTCAAGTCCAACGTTCTGAATGAAGTCAGCAGTAGCTTTGGCAAGCTGGATCTGAGAATCGCAGGCTGCTTTTAGAGGACCACCAATGAGTTGATCCATTGGCAAGCCGCCGAACTGGTCGGACATTTTGACGAGGCCGTCAGGCATTGTTCTCTCCTACGGAAGTAGTTTGATGAGTTGATTGTCGATTCGAGCATAACCTTCTGGAGGTTCTTGCCCTCTGAAAGTTATGGAGATCTTAGCAGTATTCCTCTTCTTGGCGAACCAACCGTTGCCACCAATCGATGGGTTGATTTTTAACTTGCGGTGCATGCAGCCAATGTCGGCCCCATCTTCCATGCCTTGAAGTTCAATATCCATTTCAACAGTCATCTGTTCAATCGCTAAAGATTGTCCTGTGACGAGCGTTTGCATGGGCACCTGAATGTCTTCTTCAGTCTGCTTGCCTTCTACCCAAACAGGTAATCGAACAGTAACCATTCTGGGTTTGTAGATAGGAGTGCCGTCTTCTGCCTTTTCTCCTGTAGCAACCCAGTATTCTTCATTTCTAATGTTATCGAGTTCGTGTTGTTCAGCAATGTCCGTAGATTTTACTACTGCCTCTTGGATCGCTCCGACAAACTCGTCGAGAGAGAAGTGCGCCATTGTGTGTCCTCTGTTGCCGCTGTTGTTGGGGGTGCGGCTTGTTTATTCTAACTTTTATTTCTTCCTTTATTAAGGCCGTGTTTTGAGAACTGCTTACCTTGTTTGGTAGCTTCTCGTTTTGCTTTATTTGCAGCAGCAAGTTTTACCCTGCCAGCTACAGTAGATTTGAGTTTAGAGATGGTCTTTGCCGGGGCGTAGACCTCACCAGTCTCACTGCTTTTCTTTCCCGAAGCAGTTCTCCAATTTTGCTCTCCCCACCTTTTCAAGCTCTTCTGAGTTTTCTTCATGAGGTGTACCCGCCACCTTTAGCTTTGTACTCTTTAGCAACAGCTTGAGCTTTACGTGCAGACCACTCACCTGCCTTAGTGCCGTATTTGTTTGAAGCCTTAATCTTTGCCACGATGCGTTTCCGCAGGGCGGGCTTGGTGTAGTTTCCAGCTTCGTTGACTCTAGACTTCTTCTTCTCAGACATTACCACTTTACCTTATCGGCCCAGTAAGCCGCGCTCATCTTGCCTTTGGCAATGTTCTTAGAATGACGAGCCTTGAAGCTTGCACGCTTCTTCTTCATACGATCAGACTCACCTTTTTTAGGTTTTCCAGCAGTCTTGGCACCCTGCTCACCAAATCGAATGGTCTTGACCTTGTCGCCTTCTTTGGCCACAACAACATGAGATTTCTTAGGGTGGTTTGGAGTGCTCTTTGGCTTATTGTAGCCAGGCACCCCAACTCGTCTGAGGAGGGCTTTCTTAGCGTTGCTTTTTAGTTTACTCATTCCACTGCCTTTAGCACACGTTCAAAGAGTTCCTCGTACTTCTTGGTCATCTTGGTAAGCTGCATGCCCATCTTCTTGTTCTGATAGATAAGGTAGAAGATAAACATGCCGGTGATGCCAAGGTCAATAAGCTGGGCAACAAACTCGGATTCCACGCTACCCCCAGAAGTGCAAGGCCACTGGTACGATTACAACAAGCAACCCAACAATCGCATTGCCGCGATCCATATGAGTACGCAGGGCGCGAATGTCTTCTTCAACGCGAGTCATGCGGTGCTCACTAACCTTCATTCGTTGGTCCAGCACAGCCACGTCTTTTTCTAATCCACTGACCCTGTCCATTCTCACCCCTACAGCTTGCCGCGTAAATACCACAGTTTCTCTTCAGATGAGGCATCAGTGAATGAATAAACATCGTGGATATGAACTTCCATGCTTACGTCGTCAGGGATAGCACCCAACAGATTAGACACACGAGTAGCAGTTGCCTCGACTACAGCGTAGTTCGAGTAGGAAGCGGACTTGGAGGTAGTGCCCATGTCTACACCCCAAAGACTCTGCGCTTGCACTGCTGCTACGATGTCATCGGCTGCTGCACTGCTGGATGTTTCGAAAAGAATCACGTCCATGGTCTACTCCGCAGTGAATGCTTCACGGTTAGCAATCGGCTGAATAAGGTAGCGCACTCGCTTTACCCTGACCTGAAAAACATTGCCGTTACTACTGTTGAATGCACAGAATCCAAGAGCAATGTGAACGTACCTGTCGTTCACACCGGTAAAAGCGTTTGAGCCCAGACCAGATAACCCTGTGCCAGGACCAAGAAATCGAGCCCGTGGATTCGTCGTTGAGTACGAGCCTCCGTTTACCCAGACACGATCTAGGTTGGTACGACTTACTGCACCAAAGTTTCCCTCGAAGATAAGGGCATTGTGATCAGCATTTCGCCTCGGAGTAAACTGGCACTTCCAAGTCGCTCCTCCCACTGCTGCCTGTGCGTTGCCAGTCATGTACCCTGACTTGAACAGATCGGTTTGCGTCCCAGTCTCTGGGTTCACTCCTCGATACTTGTACATGCGAGCCATACAAAAACCGTTGGTGACATCTGGTAATGCTGGTGCGTTGCTTTGGTCGCTGTCATAGTGAACAAAGCCTGCAAGCACTTGACCATTGGCTCCGTATCCCGTGCCCGGTAGGACTGTATTGCTGACAGGCCCTGTGATCGGAATGTCATCAAATAGCACTTCTACTTTGATGGAGAACTGCTCAGGCCAAATCTGGTTTGCGCCAACCCCTGGAGGCTCTGCTAAACCGGACTCTTCATAGGGCTTCAAGTGTGCCTTGGCGATGTAGAAGGTGCCCTTGATAATCCCAGGCTGAATGTTCTTCTTGCCAGACGTTTCCATGTTGTAGACAAAAGTGGTGCCGTCAGTGCTAATCGTACCTGTTGATCCAACAGCGTTTCCAGTCCCATCTCGACGCTGCCAAAGGCTTGAATCGTGGATGTCGATTTCGGTCCAGTCTCGGTAAGGGTTACCACCACCACCGCCGCCGCCGCCGCCGCCGCCGCCAGCGCCCGGTACTTCATGGAGGCCATCGTGGTTACCTCCCAGTGTGTTCATCGGATGTCCGTTAGCAGCAGGCATGTCAGCTTCCTTTGCTCATGAACTGTACAGAGACACTGAACGCTCCACCACCGCCAAGGGTAACGCTGGTAAAACGCAAGTACAGGCGTGACCCCACGCAGTAAACGGCAACAACTCCGGTGCCAGTTACTGTAGAGCCAGCACCTTCGCACCATTTGTTTTGCGCGTCGTCATACCAGAAAGGAGTGACTGTAATAGTATCGCCAGCAGCAGACCCATTGGCGCCAACCATGACCATTCCTTCAGTAACTCCAACGTCTGGATATGGGAGACCATCAGTTGCTAATGTAGGAGCGGCTGTGTCAGCATTGACAGAAGCTGCGTAAGTTGTTGGTTTGATTCGGTAGTGTCGAGCCATTTGTGTTACCTTCCTTCAATCTTATAGATTGAGTCAACTCGTAGTTGGTGTACTCTAGTCATAACAGGAGCGAACGTGGCAAAGATGGGAAAAACCAACATGCAACCGCCTGTGGGCGCTGACAATGTTATGGCCAAACCGCTAAAAAATAAAGCCATTCAGCCAAGACATATCATTCCTGTGCCTGAACGCCCTAAAAAATCGCAGACTCCTGAGGAGCAGGAGGCTGCCAAAAAGTTCAAAAAGCAGATTCCAAAGGACCCAAGCGTTACTTACAAGATCAGTGATGAAGAGCGAATGATGGACCACATCATTGGTAAGATGCGATTGAGCCAACCATTGACTGCCGCTGAAGAGCGGTTCGTAATCAAAACAATAGGATCAGAGTAATGCCCGAGATGCCAGCAAGTGCCAAAGACGTATTTGATGTTGCCCGAAGCCGCCCTAACTATAGCCAGACTTACGACCGGTTTATGGAGCAGGGCACCCCGTTGTCGGGTGTAGCTGCTTCTGAACTCAAGCAAGAAGAAGAGTTGCTGATGGAGGCGCTTCGCAAGATGGCCGCTACTCCCGATCAGTACACCAAGGCTGACCGCCGCGAGGTAACTGAGATGCTTGCCGAGATTGACGCAGCCAAAGAGCTTCACAATCAAGAGAGCACTATGGGCCGTAAGCCAAGTAAGGAGCCCAAGGGAGACTTCAGCGAGGTTGAGCGCCGCAACATGAGCCTGTTGGAGCGTGCAACAACTATTCCTAATTCTCGACGACCCGAGCCAAGTGAGACCGAGGCTGCCAAGAAGCCTGCCGGTGCTGGCGAAGAAAAAGAGACGGAGATGAGAGATGCTCGCCGCAAAGAGCTTCTTGAGTCACTTCAGCGGATAAATGCCGCTGAGAATCGTTAAGACCAAGAACGGCGCAGACTTGTGACGCCGCCCACTATGGACACTATTGAATGAAGAGATTCGAGTTTCTTTTTGTAGCGCACGGGCGGGGTAACAACCCGCTCGAAGCGCTTGAAGACGTGATGGACAAGGTCAAAGAGAACCCGCGCAAAGCTATTGGTCCTGACATTGAGTATGTAGAGATCCAACCGGACAGTGTTTGTCAGTTGGTCAATGATACTGTTCGCTCGGTCTGTTCCATCACACCGCCCTGGAACTCGCCTGTAGCCGAGTCCTGAGCACCTGGCTTAGGTACAACCCCTAACTGCACTGCAACAGCGCAGGAGGGACACCTGAAGCTCGACTTGATGTACACCTGTGGCACTCTCGTACAACCAGCCGTCTTACAGAACGGTGGGGAATCCATCAGGCCCATTACTTCTTCAGTGCCGCCGCTGCCGGACCACCGCTCAACTTAGGCAATCCCTTTACCAACTCTTCAAGGGACTTGCTCTTTACCCCGGCTTTCTTACCAAGAGACTTCTTTACAGACTTACGCATCCCATCAATCGAAGGATTCGTCAGCTTACCGTACTCCATCAAAGCCATAAGTACCTCTAGTACTGTTACCAGTTACTACTAGTAGCAACTAGTATTACTTATCTTAAATAAAAACAAACTTACTACTAGTAATACTATCTGTACTGTTACTGATACGTACGGGTCATTTGGAAGATAACCCTGTCAACAGTACGTGCAACCAGAAATGACCAAGTATTACGTACTCCCTCAACTGAAAGTACCCGTACCTGCTCCCAGTAGCGTCCCCTACCCGTACTTTGGGAATGAAGTATTTTTTTTTAGAGTGTGTAGTCTTTAGATATAGCGTACGTGTGGGGGGGCGCGGGGGTGTGTGGGCGTGTGCACGGGTGCGCATGTGCATGTCCGCGCGTATGCAGGTGCATGCTCGCGTATACGGGCGCATATGGGTGCATGCTGGAGTGAACACCGAACCCCGTAGTCCTTCAAACTCGAAATGTAGTCAGGACCTAAGGCCAGAACTGCTGCTTACTGGGGCTCTAATAGGGCTACAATCCGAGGTAGGGTCAAGGTCAACAGTAGGGTTACCTTAGGGCTCATCGACGATTCTAGGGCCATTAGAGACCATTGTCTACCGGTCCCCTAAGGGACCGCCTCTAATGAGGTTCAAACCGTTGGTCAGACCCTGTAAGGGTCTGGTTTAGGGCTGGAATCAGGACCTTGTGTAGACCAGGTACTCCATGAGTACCATGGTCTAACTGGCTAAAAACGGTAGCTCAGCAGACGAGTTTGGCCCTCAGACCCTAAAGGGTCTGTTTCTCGTGCGGGTGCGCAGGAAAACCAAATCCCCATGGGATTTGTTTCGCGGGCGCGAGTAAGGAGCCAGACTCTACGAGTCTGAAGCTGGATTGGAGACGAAAAAAAAGCCCCTTAGCGTAGCTAAGAGGCCTTGTCGGTTGCTTAGGGTATCAGAATCCAAAGGATTCCCAGGGTCCACAGTACCGGGATGGCTAAAGCCACCCCGGTAAGGACCAGGTCGCTCAACCTCCTCATTGGAGGAGGTTCCGCATAGCAGCTTTCAGCTTGGCGTTTTCAGCCTTGAGGCTATCAAGCTCCGCTTGAAGGTCATCGATGTAATCCCTATGGGATTTGACCTCCGCTTTCAGCGAATCAACGGTCAGCTTGCCAACCAAAGGTTGCCAGAGGTGGCCGTCTCCTGACCTCTCAAGTTTGAGAGGTGGGAACTGCTGAGCCGTAGGCTCTTCCTGCTGCGGCAGTCCTTTGGACTGTTCCACCGCCTCCAACTCTGCTGCTTTAGCAGCAAAGGCCTCGCTATCAGCTTTGCGGGAAGCTGCCTTAGCAGCTTGCATGGAAGCTTTGGCTTCGCTCTTAGTGTTCTCAGACGTAGTCTGAGGTTCCGGTTTGGGCTGGGGCTTGGCAGACGTAGTCTGACTGTGCTGATTGCCGTTCTCATAGAGAACGGAGAGCTTGCCCTCCTTCTTAGTGTAGAGACCCCACTTCTCTACGAGAAGTGCCTTGCTGTGGTTTCTCGCTTTTTCAAAGCGAAGAGCGTCATACGGAGCGCAGTTGGGGTCGGCACAAAGTGCCGAGAAGGCTTTGAACCTACGGTTCCAAGTTCCAACTTCGATTGAACCAGACTCGTAGAGTCTGATGAACTCTGCTTTGTCGGAAGCCAAAGGCTTCCAGCAGCGAGAGCAGCATACGGAGCCCTCTTCGAGGGCCGTGTACTGGTACTGCCCCTTTGGGGCTTGGGTTTTCTGGGAAGGGCGTCGGATGGAACGGCGTTTGGCCATGGTTGACCTCCTAAGGTCGGTTTATCGCCAGTCGATTCAGTTCGACCGGCCAACTAAACCTGACTTGGCAGCCGGAAAATGGCAAGGGCCTTTTTTCGCGTGAAGCAAAGCTCGCGGGAAAAAAACAGCGGGTATGCGTAGTGTCAGAAGACCGTGGGGCTGTGTGCAGGCGTATCCGCATGCGGGATCGCATGTGCGATCATGTGTGTGCGCGTATGCGTGTGCGCTACATGACGAACCTCACACACACGCGCGTACAGCTTTACAGTAAAGGATAAAAAAAACCCCAGCAGCCAAGGACAATAACTGCTGGGGTCTCATTGAGTAGAGCGGATTACTCTCTAACTATTTAGCATAACTGATAAAGGTAGGCAATCAGTTAGGTCTCTCAGGCTCTAAAGGGTTCTTTCCTGTCTCCATAGCTTCCCTTTGAATCTCGACAGCTACCTTGCCAAGCCTTTCACCTAAGCTGATTGAAGCGAACTCCAACTTCTGCTTATCAGATAAGAGCTTAGCAATCTTGAAAGCCCTTAGCCATTTGTCGTCGACCGTCATCTCTCACCTCCCTTAGCAAGTCTAAGGACTCGCTCTCCAGAAACCCGCTTCTGCTCTTCAATCATTTCATTATGCCGAAGGTCCTTTGCATAGGTAAGCTCTCCGTCGTAGCGGGATTCCAGTACCGTAATGTCTACCCTCTTTCGGTAACCAGGATGGCAGCGATGCCTAAACTGGTGCTGGATAAAGTAATCAGTAAACTGCTGGATTGAACCCATGTACTGCCAGCATTCGTTTACCTCAGGATTGTAAGCCTCGGCAGGATGACCGGTAAATCGGTCAAGTGCCTTAGTGTTGATGGGATGCTTACCAAGGAAGTTCCAAAGGTCCTTCATGTTATCGGCATGGAAGTAGTAATCACCCATTGACCACCTCCTTAGTCTCACCTTCAGTAAGGTCTTCGGTGACGGTGCTTTCAGTCAAGGTCACACCGCAGTTGTCCCAGTCACCAGGCTTAGCCATAGTGGCAGCACCCATAGCAAGTTCACGAGCTTCCCAAGCACCGTACTTTTCGCTTGACCAGTATGTAACGGTAAGTGTTTGCTTTGATGTTCTTGTAAGTGTAACGGTATGCTTTTGCATGGCCGGAGCGGTGAGTGCTTTACGAGTTCTGCTGATTGTTTTAGCCATTGTAAACCTCCTAAGGTTAGTTGATTGGCTGATTATTTAGGTCTAAGTACTTGAATGATTTGTTAGGGTTTAGTGCTGCCGAAACCGAACACGGCCTTCTGAGTAAGCCTTTTCAATAACTTCTTTGAACTCATACCAAGCAGCTAAGACCTTCTCATCGAGGTCGCTCTCTTCGCAAGACCTTCCGTAAACACTTGGCCTCTTAGTGTTTGACCAAGAGGTTTCCATGGGGATACCCTCAAAGAGGTTCTCTATACGACAGTTAAACCAGTAACGATGGTTGTCTTCAGGGATAAACTCTCCATTAAAGTACTCTCTGAAAGTACTGGTAAAGGATTGCTTTAGTAGTTCGTTAGGGAATGGCATTGTAAACCTCCTAAGGTTAGTTGATTGCCTACTGTAAGTGTTTGAAAGGTGGGCAGTTTTTCGACTTACCCAGGTCGTTCCCAACCTAAGCGTAGTAACCGAAGGTCTTAGTGTTCTGCTTTGCTGAAGCAGCAAGGACAGGGACAAGCTCCCCAGCAGTCCGCTCCAACTGATGCCTTTCAATCTCATCGAAGAGACCTTGGTGAGCAGCACGAGTCATAGCGTTTACCAAGTCCTCAAGGCTGTTGCCCTTCTCGAAGTCGTACCCTTTAGTAAGCGCTTCGACGAGGACCTTGTCAGCCATCTGCTTACCGAACTTCTTGTGCTTTACTGCCCAGTCAAGAGCATCGGTAACAGTCCCGAAGGACTGGTTCCAGACCTTGACCTTGGAGATAGCTGTCTCCGACAGCACACCCCAGTCGGTGAGGAAAGCATCGAAGCCTTTACGAATCCGCAGGAAGTAATCCTTCATCACAGCCTCTACGTTCTCAGCGGAGTTGCCGATGTGCCGCAACTGGAACTGTGGAACGTAAAGGTTGTCGAGGATGATGAGGTTTAGACAAAGGTTACGGAAGCTGATACCGCCGCCGTTGATTGAACCTTTACCGGAATCGTTAGTGCGGAACCGCATGCCGACCTTGAAGACATCTCCGGCAGCTAAGTCGGTAATGTCCTCCGGCATCCACAAAGCATCGAAGCTGATGTTGGTGCTTTCAGGATTGTAAGTAAGCTGACCCTTGGCACCGTCGAAAGCGCTAAGACCTTGAAGCATCGAGGCGATTTCATCGCCGTCAACAGCCGAGTACTTCTCACTTACAGCAGCGTAAACCGTTTGCTGGTCGCCGTTGTTACGAGTCCTAAGAACCAAGGGAGCATCGGGGTCTGACTTAGCAAGCTGACGGTTGAAGACATGGGCTCTAACGTCAGGGTCCATGGCAGCCATAAGCTCAAAGCCTTTAGGGAACAGCAGGTTGCTATCGTTCTCAGCTACGTGAGGGCCACGGAGCTTAGTGAACAGACCGCTGAGTCCCTTAGGCTCAAAGGCAAAGCGACCAACGCCATCGACACTAAGCATGCCGTCGTCGTCCATCTTCATCTGGTCAACGTTAATGTCCCAGTCAACTCGATCTTCGGCTTCAATACATTGACGTAAATCGTCAAGGGCTACGTCGGCATCTGGCAGGTTGTCGTAAGACTGGCGGAACTCCTTGAACCGCTTGCTTCCAGTGCTGATAACCTTAGTACCGGTAGCGTAAACCGGTGGAGCATGGACCATCGGCTTGAGGCCTTGTGCTTCAAAGCCTTCGGTAAGAGCAGCTTGGTGCCGTTCGATACGGTCAACAGCAAGCTGGCTTACTTGACCAGGAGAAACCTGAGTAGAGTAAACCGCAGCAGGCTTGGGCTCTTCAACCTTTACGGTTTCGGTAACCTCGTCGTCTGGTACGAACTTCCAGTTCTTGTCGAAGCCAAGCTCAGCGAACTTCTCCATAGCTTCTTCTGGGGTTTCAAAGGAAATGGTGGACAGTGTTTGTGTGTTTACAAGTTTCATAACGTGTATACATCCATGGTTGGGGGTTGGGGTTGGGCCGAAACACCGATTGACGACCCACCAAAAACCTATTGTCGGCGGTCGAAAAAAAGCCAGAATCTTTCCGTGCGTGATTCTCCTGCGTTCCTTGTGCGCTGAACAGGCGTGAAGAAAGCGGGAAGCCGGTTTGCGGTGCGGTGCAGCGGTGCTTTTCCGCCGTGCTCCACACGCATTGTGTGCATGTATATACAAGTGCATACATGTGTATGTGTGCATGGGTGTATGGGTATGTGCGTGTGTGCGCAAGACCATGCCCTGTCTCACACACACACACACACACACTAACCATTCAACGCTAAGAGTATGGCACAAGTGCCAGTTACTAAGTAAGGGTTGACCTCTTCATTCGAGAAGGCAATGAGCCCTATCGTGCTTACAAGTAAAAGGTAAACAGAAAGCGGCATCACTCACCTCCTTCAAGGTCTAAGACGTTGTACTTTCCAGTAAACAAGTCCCTGTCTACGACAGCGTTCTTGAACCCTTTACTTTCAATAAACTGGATGGCTTCCCATACAGTAAGGAAAGAAGCGACGAGCATCACTCACCTCCTTTACGGTCACCGGAACCAAGAGGCGTAGCATCTTGGCAGTCAGTGATTGACATGTTCTCATCGTAAACATTGACCTCAAGGTCAAGGACGTTTGAGTTAGAGCAAGAGAAGACAACCCTTCTCTCGTCGGGGCCAAGGCCCCGCTGGTTGTAAGAGTCGTGACCGGAAGCATTCCATGCTATTTCAACGGCTTCCTCCTCGTTGTCTGCCTCTACTCTTATGTCGATAAAGACTGGCATCTTTACGGTAACGATGAACTGGTTCTTCTCGGTGTGTTGCTTAGGGTCATGGACTGACATGATTGCCTCCCGTCAGTGATTGGATTGCTTGCTTTTGTTTATCGGTAAGGTTGGGTTTGTTGAGCTTGAGTTTCTTCAGTTTGCTTCGGTACTTAGGACCATGGTTCGGGAAACCGATTACCGGACCAGGCTTAGAGGCATCGCAAAGACGGCAGGTATTGCAAGTCACCTTGTCGTTTACGATTGCAGGGCAGACGATTCCCTTGGCTCCACCTGGAGTAGTAAAGGTCCGACCCTTGAAGTCGTAAGGCAGAACGACTGCCGCTCTACCGAAAGTCTCAAGGGCCTCATCGACTTCACTTAGGTCATCACAGGAAGCCATAAAGACCCCAGCATACTGAGGGTTTTCCCTCCACAAGTGGATGTAGCCAACCACTTGAAGACCGAAGTCTTGGATGGCCTTTACCCAACGGAAGACAACGCTTGGGTCAAAGGCTGTGATGTTACCCACCGCTGAGATGCGAACCATCTTAGCTTCCCTACGGCTCTTTAGTAGAGCACCGGCAAGGGTGTAAGTCTTACCCTTTAGGCTAGCTGCTATCATGGAAGCATGAGCCCAACTCGGTGAGCCGAACTGAGCATAGCACTCATGGTCATCAAGGAGCTTACAACCTATGCAACTGCTTAGGCTTTCCTCCCTGGTTCTTCCTATGTAAAGGACCGGAACCGGCCCGAGTTTTGAGGCTGTGGTTTCTGGAACCCACATCCCCGCTTCTTCTGGTAGTGCAGTCATATTCACCTCCATGGCTTTAGTTACTGCTTGGTTGAATCGATTGTCTTTACTGCTACGGCTCGATGGGTTCTCCGTAGTTATGTCGGTTGTACTTACCCTTTACGTAGTCCTTGATAAGCTTACCGTCTTTGTTCCATCGCTTGAGGTACTGGTACTCACCGTCTTCATCGAAAACAGCAATGGACTCCAGCCTACCTAAGTCAAGGCCGTAGACACTACGGGTCTTGTTCCACTCTTCAGACTGTAACTCTGGGGAAAAGACATAGATTTCGTTGTCTTTCCGAAGACACATCAGAGTACTCTTTACCGGAGCTAATCCGTAATACCTATCTGGTTTGCTGCCGACAAGAGTGTACTTAGTCACCTTGCTATAGACTTCCATGATGTCGTTCTCTTTCAGATATGGGAACGGCATTACTCACCTCCCTTTCTTTCGAAGTAAAGCTCATTGTCTTTCTGTACAAGCTCGATGCCGAACCATTCGTACTCGTCTTTACAGAACTCTTTGACCATCTTGCCATCGGCAAACTGCTGAGAAAACAGAAGGGTTCGTTTGCCATCGTAGAAGTACATGCCCTTCTTCTCACCTTTGGTGAGGTTCCCTATCGTAGGACGCTTCCTCCAGTACTTGTGCTGCTCAAGACTGTTTACTATGAAGACAGTGCAGTTACCATCCCAGCAAACTTCCCAGTGAGGAAGTCGCTTACGCTTTACTGACCTGAGCTTGTACTTCTCAGCACTTTGCTGGTCAGCGAACAGGTATACACGAGCATGCTCGTACCTCTGAATCCTTACCACTCCGTTAGGTACAACCAAAGACATCACTCACCCCCCTTTCTTTTGCTGTAGCGAAGGCTGGTTTCAGCGCCGTCTCGAAGAATGTCAAGGACCTTCTTCCCAAACTCCGCTTTAGTTTCAGTGCTTACGTTAGTCCTAAGCCCAATGTGGTTTTCTATGTCACTAAGAGTACGTTTGTTGGTCATACCGGAAGCACGGCAGAACATGACATAGCGAGTGTAAAACTCCTCAGCATTGGATTTCGTTATGGCACCAATGTCTACATACATAGTGGCAAAGACGATTGACTCTGTAACAGGACTAAGAAGCTTCTCGTCTTCCCAGTCATACCAGCAAAGGTCTTCATAGTTCTTGATTCCAGTAAGGTCATAGCTCAACGACATCACTCACCTCCTTTCGTTACGACTTGAACGTCTTGCTCGGTTTCAACCCAGACATGAGCACCGCAAGGCAACGGCTTGTCTGGACTGTAAACCACCTTTGCTACTGGGTTACCTGACTTGTCACGAATGATTGCTTCATGAGCATAGTCATTTGATTTGTAAGTCTTCACCGTGATGACAGGTTCAGACTGGTTGTGTTTACGATTAGAACGAATCTTGTGTTGGTTTACATGAATAATAGTTTTCATGTGAGGAACTCCGATGTTGTGTGCCGAGGTTTTTCCCGGCCCAAAATGAGTAGCTGACCCCCCCCAAATCGGTCAAGCATTTTCTGGTGCGCGATTTTTCGCGTGCCTTCCATCGCACGAAAACACACGAAGAAATATCATCGGGCTGATTGTTCGGCTTCGGTGTCCTCGCAATCCTGGTCTCCCATCATGCGGCGCAACTGTATACCCGCTACGGACTCCAAGGGTACATCCCTGTTCCAGGCTTGGTTTAGCATACGTGCATACTGTCCTCTGAAAGCCCTTTCAATAGAGCCTACCTCATGCCAGTCAGTAACGTAGCCTTGGTTCCACCACTGAGGGCATAGCCTTGACAGTAAAGAAACTCCCTGCTGGTAGATTCCAAGCGCTGTGTCTTTACTGATAAGCGGTGAACGGTATTCAAGTAAACCGGCCAACTCGATAAGCTGGGCTGCATCGTCAGCATCTAAGGCCAGTACCAACGAAACCATTAGTGCATGCTTTACGTTAGGTACAGCAGGGCTAAGCAAATCAAACGTTCGCCACGCTTCGCAGACTCCCTGTGCGTAGTGTGCGCTTGTACGCGTGTATCCGAGCGCAGCCGCGTCCACCACGCGTGCCTGCACGAGCGCACGCACAAGCTCGCGGTAGCGCTTGGACGCTTGCGCACACACATGTGCCTCCACCTTTGGAGTAAGCAAATCTGAAAGCCCTCGAACAATCGAGTCCGCCCAAACTCTCTTGGCGTGGTCGGTCATTAGCTCAGGTGAACGAACTGCTTTGGGAAGCAACCTGCTTGGGAAGCGCCACAGTCTCCCGCGTACACCAAGGAAGAACTCTCTCCTACCAGGGATGACTCCAACCCAGTAGGTCTGGATTCCAATCTGGATCTGACCTACAGAGATGATGTCGTACCGCTTGGTCTTCTCTCCTTCCTGGACAAAATAAAAACCAATGTCTGCACCATAGTCGTTAGGTTCTACTCTGCCCTGTTTGTACCTGGCTCTGAGCTTGACCCTGTCTGGTGACGACCTGCCCTTCATTGTGAATCCTTGTTGAGCAGATGCGCACAGTGCTCAAGGTCCAGACCCAGAACTTCTTGCAGGGAAAACAGATTCTTCAGGGATGGCTTTGCCTTTCCTGTTTCCCACGCCTGACACGCAGGCTGGGACACACCTATCTCTTTCGCTAGCGCACGTTGCGATAGCCCCTTTTCTCTTCTCATCTCAGCCAGGTAGCTGCCGAAATATCTCATTGCTTGACTCCCAGTTTGGCCTATGATAACCGACAGCTATCACCATGGCAAGGGAGGACAACTTGCACGACTTAGAGCGGAACATTCTGGCGACTATGCTGATGTCAGCAGGCGCTGGATACGAGGAAGCAGAACAAGAACTGGAGCCTCAGGACTTCACATCACTACAGCACAGGAAACTGTTTGGTTGGATTGGTGAGCAGATCCAGAACCGGATGACACCGGACATCTCGATGCTCTTATCTGATGAAGCACTGTGCAGTCAGGTGGGAGGAAAGGAGTACATCCAGAGACTCATCGGATACGCAGGCCCGCCCGCATCTATAAAGAGTTGGGCTAATCGATTGCATAACTCTGCGAGATTGTTGAAGGTTCAGGACGCAGCGGACCAGATCATTCAACTGTCTAAGTCTGGTGCCAGTGCAGCAGATGTCGCTAAGCATGCTGAGCAAATCATCCTCAACGCTACGTCAGACAGATACTCTGAAGGACCACAAGGAATCGCTTCACTGGTAGACAATCGATTGAACCAGTGGGGTTTGATTCAGAGTGGAGAACTCAAGGAGTACATTCCCTCAGGCTTTGGAACCTTTGACGACCACTACTTTGGATGGCCGCTTGGTTACCCTGTAATCGTGGGTGGGCGCACCAAGATGGGCAAGACCATGTTCATGCTGTCGGGTGCCTTGCGCGGCGCACACACAGGTGTGCCTCAGGGAATCCTATCCATCGAAATGCCAGCCTCTTCTTTGATGGACAGGCTTGCCGGTGTTGCTGCTGGTGTCCCTTCCT
>CEVB01159279.1_pt1 | contig 36878 bp, 27 predicted proteins | sample 531381 | NCBI WGS metagenome assembly CEVB01 (sample SAMEA2622763, study PRJEB7988) | marine metagenome | biome: marine biome (ENVO:00000447); feature: surface water layer (ENVO:00002042); material: "saline water (ENVO:00002010), including plankton (ENVO:xxxxxxxx)" | depth 5 m | reverse complement strand
CTGAGCCAAAGCCAGAACCTAAACCTGAGCCAAAGCCAGAACCTAAACCCGAGCCAAAGCCAGAACCACAGTCGGCAGTAAAACCTACCCTGCTCGGCGCGCTGTGGCGAGGGGCATTGCTTCCCGGGTGGGGCCAATATTATCAGGGGCGGCACCAGGCTGCCTATCTCTACGGCGGAGGATTTTTAGCGCTGGGAACTACCACAGCTGCTCTGTATCGGGAATTTGAGGTCCAGACGTCTCAGTATAACGATGCCGCATCTGATTTCCTTTTTTCATCCCCGCTTTTCATCAACTATAGTAGCGCTGGCGCAGCCGGACTTGTAACGCTTTTGTCTCTAAACAAATTGCAGTCCACGCGAACAGAGGCAGATACAATGGCCGGCTATGCCAATATTGGCGCTACGCTGACGCTGGCTTTTTATGCCTGGACATTGACGGATCTATGGCTCTATGAGCCGGGAAATGGACCGCTTACCTTCATCGCCCCCACACCTCGCGGGGATGGTTTGACCCTGGGTTTCCAGCTGCGCTTCTAAGTGTCTTCCGGGATCCTCTGTCATGCCTTGTTTTCTACCCCGGGCTTCTTCGCAGGATGCCCCGAGTCCTTAAGATCAGGCCAGGCTTTCGTCGGGCGGCCGATACAATCCTTTTGACGTTAAGAACTGAAAAAACTGGAATACCGATTGCTCATCAAGGGCAGGCGCGAAATCGGCCAACCATTCCATGGTTCGTTCAAGGCCTGCTCCCCGTAGGAGGCGGCATATCAGTCCCGCTTCGAAATCCTTCAGTTCCCGATGCATGATCTGACCGGAGTCCCGGTAAAGCAGTAACCAGACCCTTTTGCCGGCAGCTTCCTGGAACTCCGTTTCGATCTCGCCTGTGGTATGGTTCCCCGCCTTGCCCTGAGATCTCCAGGAAACGAAGGCGGATTTTTCTACAGAGAGAACCGCTATGTCCCGGCTGAACCCCGATCGTCCGGGGATTTCCTGAATCCAGCCTCCGCCGGGGCGCTGGACGTGAAAGTATCGATTAAACAGCAAGCATAACCGCGCTACCTCAGCCGCCCGCGAAGAGGATGGGCGAATCCATCCGGCGAAGCCGTCGCCGTATTCGGAAAGATTGTAATGGCGGGCCGGGTTGGCCTCAATGTAGCCCTGAACCCATTCCTGGAAATCTGGCTCGTAAGAAAGCGGCGAATAGAGCTCCTCCAGGGCTTCCTGCAGCCTGGAAAGCACCGACTGGCGATACACATTTAGCGATTCCACGGAGTCCATGGCGGGGGAACCGGCTCCTTTCAATGCATCCCCCAGGTCAGAAGACATCTTGCCGCTGTAAAGGGATTCTACAAACTGTTTCTGTACTGTCTCGATTGTTTCGGACCGTGAGTCTGGTTTCTGTTGCCTATCTTTGCGAAGCCCACTTTTTGCCTCCCCTGCAATCAGATCCGGGCCAATCCCGCTAACTTTCAGAAATTCGCCTGAATCCGGGGAGTGATGAGCGCCGCTCGGTGCCGGAGCTCTTTCGCTGTCTGCAAGTCTCCGAGCCGGCGCATTGCAGCCGGAATCGTGAATGACTCTTAGTTCATCCTCCAGTTCCGCAAGATCCGGGATATCTTGATCCCGTTCCAGGAGTAGCGGTCTGGGGCCGATCTTTTCGCAGGCCTGGATGTATAGCTGCCGGACCTCGGACTGAACAGATTGTCCGTGGGTATCGAATCTGATCGCGCCCAGAATGGAATGACCGGCGATGTGATACTGCCAAACATGCTTCGCATCAATTGATTCGATGAATTTGGCGGACGAAAACCCATGATTGTGGGCGTTTACAGTCACATTGTTTATATCCAGAAGGATTCCGCATCCGGTGATGTCGCAAAGCCGATTCAGAAATTCCCATTCGGGCATGGTATCCGAAACCCAGGAAACATAGCTGGAAACATTTTCGAGAGCTATAGGCCTTTTGAGGAAACTCTGCACACGATCTACGTTCTCAGCAATCAAGTTCAGCCAGCGATCATCGTATCCGATGGGGAGTAAATCATGGCTTTGCAACTGCTGGCTTCGAGTCCAGCAAAGATGGTCGCTTACCAGGAAGGGCTGTACTTCGTGGATCAACTCCTTCCAGCGATTCATATATTGTCTGGAGAGTGCGCGCCCGACGAAATTGTGTGGATGACCTGGATGGTTCGCTGTGGCGATGGATAGACTCACCCCGTGCAGGGCCAGGGGATAGTCTTCACGCACCTTTCGCAAGATAGCACGAGGGCGGCCCTTTGAATCCAGGTAATTCTCGGTGATGGCTTCGAACCAGCGGGTATGGATCGCGTCCCCCGCCAGGATGGCGCCATAGTGTTCCCTTCGAAGTCCCAGACCCGGCGGTCCTGAAGGTTCCATTGTACTGTGGAGTTCTGGCAAGCTTGGTCCGGCCATCCCTTACACAAACATTTCTGGCCCCCGAGCTGGCAACCAGTTGAATGCTTTCCCCAATGACCGGACCGTTGCCGGGCTTCGAAACCAAGGTATTGGCGCAGTATCCCGTGAAAGGTATCCGGTCCCTGTTTTCTCGTTCTTTTGCCGCAGCGACATAATTCTTTTGACGTACCGAATCCAGACTGCAAGCTGTCACCCTTCCATGAGCGACTCAACTCCCAGTTCCCGGGTCCGATTCATTGACCTGTTTGCCGGCATTGGAGGCTTTCGCATGGCCCTGGAAAAGGCCGGCGGTGAATGCGTTTTTTCCTCAGAGATCGACTCATTCAGTCGCAAGACCTATGCGGCGAACTTTGGCGACGAGCCCGCCGGCGATATTAAACAGATCCAGGCCGCCGAAATTCCGGACCACGAAATCCTGGTAGGCGGATTCCCCTGTCAGCCATTCTCCATTGCCGGAGTATCGAAGAAAGGGTCTCTGGGCCGGGAGCATGGATTCAAGGATTTGACCCAGGGCACTCTGTTTTTTGACATTGCGCGAATCCTTACGGAAAAAAAACCACCGGCCATACTGCTGGAAAACGTAAAGAATCTGAAGTCCCACGACAAAGGGCGCACCTTTGAAATCATTCTGTCCACCCTACAGGAATTGGGCTATACAGTGTTTCATTCCATTCTGGATGGTCGCTACTACGTTCCGCAGCATCGCGAAAGAATATATATAGTGGGGTTTCACAAAGACGCATTCGAAAAGCCGCCGTTCTTTCGTTTCCCCCAGCCTTCGCCGTCGGCGGCCCCGCAACTGGGTTCCATTCTTGAACCCGCAGAGCGGACGGAGAGATATACGATTTCGGATAAGCTCTGGCAGTGGCACCAGGACTATGCAGTGAAGCATAAAAGCCAGGGCAATGGATTTGGTTTTGGCCTGGTTGGCCCCGGCGATACGACTCGGACCTTGAGCGCCAGGTACTACAAAGACGGAGCCGAAATCCTGGTAGAGCAAGTTGGTAAGAATCCGCGAAAGCTAAGCCCCCGGGAATGCGCCCGATTGATGGGTTTCCCGGATAGCTTCCAGATTCCGGTATCGGACACCCAGGCCTATAAACAATTCGGCAACTCTGTCGTAGTTCCCCTGGTTCAAGATATTGCCAGGGAATTAATGATATACGTTTCGCATGTTACTTCCGTTTCAGAACCTGCCAGGACGATTTGAAGGCGAAGAGCCAGCCAGCGTTTGCTTGAAAAGCAGCGGCTTCTTTTTCAAGTTTCTGTCCGCCAACGAAACCGGAGCCACGGGTTCTCACCAGGCAGGCTTTTATATTCACCGGGACGCTTACTGGCTCTTCATGCCCGAGCCCGGCAAGAAAGGCGAAAACCAGTATCGGGACGTGGCCATTCACTGGCCCGAGGGCACCGTCACCGACAGCCGCTTTCGCTGGTACGGCAAAGGTACGCGAAGCGAATACAGACTTACGCAGGGATTCCACTTCCTGGGCGAGGAAAATACCGGCGATCTTCTGGTACTTGCCCGACTGGAAGAAAGCGTATTCCAGGGATTTCTCTTATCCAGGGAGGAGTCCATCGAGTCTTTCCTGCAAGAACTGGGGCTTAATCCTTCTGATTCAGGCAAGGCCTACGGCATCCAGAACGGCGAGATTCAGCTTCCAGGACTCCAATACAGCGCCGAGGATCAGTTCGAAAGCACGCTTCAGGATGCATTAAGGGAGTATCTGGAGCCGGACGCTCCCTTCCCCGCTGCGGATCGGCTGGCTCGACTTGCGCGGGAGCAATGCGAAATCTACTTTCGCACCGGCTCGCTCAATCTGGACGAAAAGCTGCTTCGCTGGATTGATATGGAATACAGGATCTTCCGCTGGCTGGAGCTAAGAAAGTACTCTCACTATCTGAGCCAGGGCTTTTCCACCATGGAGGATATGATTCAGCTTTCGCTGACGATTCTGAATCGAAGAAAATCCAGAGCCGGCTATGGCCTGGAGTTGCACCTGGCGGCGCTGTTCGAAAGCGCCGGCGTTACGTTCGCTTCCCAGGCGCGAACCGAGGGCAACAAAAAGCCCGATTTCCTATTTCCCTCGCAGGACGCCTATAGCAATCCCGACTTCCCGGCTTCCAGGTTAACCTTTCTGGGGGTGAAAACTACATGCAAAGATCGCTGGCGACAAATACTGAGCGAGGCAGATCGAATCCCTGAAAAGCATCTGTTTACGTTGCAGCAGGGAATCAGTAGCGCACAATTAAGAGAAATGGCGGAAGCCGATGTGCAACTGGTAATCCCCCGTCCCTACCATCGGCTTTTTCCGGAAAGCTTCAGAAAACAGTTAATGAGCCTGGAAGGCTTTGTAGACTATGTGCGAAGCAAGGATTCCCAGGAGATGCTCTTTCGCTGAACCACGTATTCCACAGCTGGCCCTCGGGACTCTCCCGGTAGCTTCACTTCTTCCGGTCTTTTCCAGGGCTTGAAAATCAGAATCAAAGCAATACAGATTGCCGGCAGAATCATTTTCGCCGAACGCCAGGCCAATACGGCAAAGACGATGATGTAATAGACCAGCTTGATCAAAAAGTAATCGAAGAACTCGTCAAAGATCCAGGTAGGCACCAGGAAAAGAAAGCCCACAAGCAGAAGCATCAGGAATTCTTTGATCAGCACCAGTACGCTGAGCAGTATGGAAAGAACCAACATGGCTATGCCGCCATAGGTCAGCCACCCATCCAGGTGGGCCGGTGGCGTTCCGTAGTTTCTATAGAGCAATGCGCCAAATCCAATAATGAGAAAGACGATGGCAGTAATCGTAAGGCCGCCCCAGAAGCTAATGTCTTCGTCTTCTTCTTCGGTGGCCGGTTTGGGTTCTTTGCCCGTGTACTGCTTGAGCTTTCTTTTTACTTCTTCCAGTTGACCCATGGGCGCAGTGCAATGGCGCCGCGCTGGCTGTCATCTCTATTCTCCGAAAAACCAGCGCGGACCGGTGACAGAAATTTGGCAGGCTGCCCATGGGTCCCGGCAAACCCGATTACCCGGGCGTCGAGCCCGGGCCCGGCCTATCCTGTATTTATTCGTCCCTGGTCTTCCCTGGCAGCTCAGTTCCAGACCTTCCCGGGATCAATTGAAGCCTTCACCGCCCTGGATTTTTTCGAATTTTTCTTTTGGAAAAACCGGTACAGTGTTGACGTGAGACTGAGTCTCATTTCTTTTAGGACTGTGTTTGTTTGCATCTGCAAAGCTGTGAATGACAAATCCATCCGTCGGGCGGTGGATGAGGGCGCTCGCTGCATCGAGGACCTGGAACAGGACCTGGGCGTGGGTAGTAGCTGTGGGCGTTGCCGGGTGCACGCCGAAGCCGTCATCAAGGATCAATTGAACGCCTCCGGTCCATCGGAAAGTCCGGTGCCCTTTTCCAGCAGCTCAATGCTAGCCTGACTGTACCGGGATATTGAGACTCACTGTCATCTATGAAACGGCCCGGATTCCAGTTTTGGGTCGTCTGAGCCCTGCGTATCACCTAATCTAGCAGAAGCAAATTCCGTCCCGGGTCTGCAAATTCCCGGTTCAGAGCAGTCAAGGGGGCAGCCACGCTGTCGATGGGACAGAACAAAGCTCGCGCCGGCGGTTCCAGCCGGAACTGTGATGGACGGACATAACGATTGCAAGCCCGTTGGCTGTGCACAGGGTGCAATAGCAGAACAGTGCTTCTTTCTGCGAGCAACCTATAAATAGAAACGAAAGGACTATCGATGAAAGGTGATCAAAAAGTAATCGAACTATTAAACAAGGTGATCAGGAATGAACTGACTGCGATCAATCAGTACTTTCTGCATTCCAAAATGTTCAAGGACTGGGGCCTGGAGAAACTGGCTCAGTACGAGTACAAAGAATCCATTGATGAAATGAAGCATGCAGATCAGCTCATCGAAAGGGTGCTGTTTCTGGAAGGTCTTCCCAACCTGCAGGATTTGAACAAACTTCGCATTGGCGAGGACGTAGCCGAAGCTCTCCGAGGGGATCTGGCTCTGGAAATGGATGCCATCCCGGACCTGAAAGAAGGTATAACGTATTGCGAATCCATCAAGGATTACGTCAGCCGGGAGCTGTTTTCCAGCATTCTGGAATCAGAAGAGGAACACGTGGACTTCCTGGAGACTCAGCTAAGCCTTATCGAAAAGATTGGCATCCAGAACTATCTCCAGTCCCAGATGGGTGACGAAGACTGATTCCATCCGCTATCTCTTGGAGGATTCGGGCGGAGTTGCCTCATGCAGCCTGCCGTAGCCTGTCCGATTTCAGAAAGGCCGCTACTCGAAAAAGAGTCAGCGGCCTTTTTCATTTCTGGTGACATGTCCCGTGAAATTCCCGTTCGTGTAGCCAAATGATCGCAATGATCGGAAGAATCCAGGACGTAGTCTATCATGGCCGGCCCGGCTATTGATCGCATGGCAGACCCCGCCCAATCAGCGAAACACCAGCGCTTTGCTGAAAGCAAAGTTCAGGATCGTACCCGCGCCTATGCCGGCCAGCTGGGCCAGACTAACCGGCCAATGCCATAGCTCGGTAAAGCAGGAAAGCACAGCCAGGTTCGCTCCCAGACCAATCAGATTGATTCCTACATAGAGTATCCAGTCTTTCGCCGAGGCTCTGGACTTCTGAAAGGTCCAACGACTGTTTAGCAGGTAGTTCCCGGTGGCCGCTCCCAGAAAGGATACGGATGCGGCGGGCAGATAGTGAATACCGGCCCATCGCACCCCTTCGAAAATGATCAGGTTTACGACTGTGCCAAGGGAACCTACAACGCCAAACCGAATGAACTGAGCTATTGTTTGTCGAAATGGGATTTCAACGAGCATTGCATGATCTCCTCGCAGGTGCCGGCCCCCTTTTTCAGGCAGTTCTCAACCGTGGCCGCATGTTTCATGCAGCCGGAGTAGCAACCGGAACGAAACGTATCCACGTTTAGATGCGACGGTAGCTCCTGCGAAACACAGCCAGTGAATTTTTCGCAGGTTTCCGAACATACCTGCGCCGCTTTTTCCGCTTCAATATCCCCCGGCGATCGCACGGAAAGATGATTGGATGCCGCCAGTCCGCCGCAAAGCAGGCCAAAGAGGATCAGAGGCAGATATTTACGGAGCGTTGACATAAAGGCTTCTCCTTCGCTGTATTTTTTCCGGTTCGAGGATGTTGTTTAGATAGGTGCTGAAATCCGCCTCTTTCCATACAGGATAGGTTGAGACCAGGCTGTAGCTCCGGGGGATATCGGAGGTTGGATCATGTTCGATGATGTAATCCTGACCGGCGCACTCGCCAGCCAGGTCCGGGTGGCGATGAATCATCTTTGCGTCGCTCACTACAGCCCGATAGGACAGAGCGCTCCAGGGGTTTTCGCTTATGACGCAGACGCTTCGACCGGCCAGCATCGCTCGATCGGCATTGCCCAGGACTGGCGGAAATAGCGCCGGAAATACAGTGACCGGCAGAAGGGCCGCGAAAGCAAGACCGGGCAGAAGCCCTCCCCAATCAAAGTCCGGTCGTTTCACCAGCGCATGGAGGGCAAGACTGGCAGGAATTAGCATTGCTAGAAGGGCCAACCAGGATTCCATATAGGCCAGCGCCAGACCCGAAAGTATGGATAGAGTCAGAACAAGAGCATTCGTAGACTTGATTCCGGATGGACGGGAGAGGCCGGCTGCTACGAATAGAAGGCCAAAAAGCGGAAGCATGTAGTAATCCGCTTTTCGGTGCGGAATCAAATGAAACAGCAGTATAGCCACGAAGGCCACCGTTGCGAGAATGGCAAATTGTCTGGCCGGAGTTTTCAGTCCTGGTCGTCGAAACAGTCCGTACAAAGATGCCAGCAGCAGCGGTGTCCAGGGCAAAGCGTACAAAAGTATGCCTTGAAACAATAACCATTCGCTCTGATTCTTATCTACGAACTTGGCCGCATTCTCAAACACCAGAAAGTAGTTCAGTAGATCCTGCCCGCGAGGATGGTTCATTACATAGATCGCATACAGCGCAATGGGAATAGCGGCGGCCAGCCCTACAATGAACCCGGAGCGAATCACCGGTAAGGCCGCTTTCGTATTCAGGTCCAGTGTGAAGCGACGTCCGGTCCGATGGAATTCCATAACGGTCCAGACCGCGAGGCCAAGCACGAGATAGATGGGAACCAGAGCTCCTTTATAGAGGTAACTACTTCCCACCAGCAGACCCAGAAGAAGCAGTCGGGCGCTACCGCCCCGGTTCAGCCACAGAGCAAACACATACATGGCTCCCAGAACATGGGCCGCCATAATCTGTTCGAACATCAACAAGCGGGCAAATTTCAGCACCCCCAGGGTGCTCAGATATAGAATAGACCAGAAAAAGGCCTCCCTGGGCGCTCTTCGGTACAGAATAAGGATCTGATAGATTAGCAAGCCGGCAACAGCGCTGGATAGAATGGAAACGAATCGCTCCCCCAGAAGACCCTCTTCCAGGCCAATCCAACCCGACAATTCTTCGAATCCGGAAGCGAGCCAGAACATCAAAGGCGGTTTGTAGAAATTTATGAAGCCGTTAAGCTCCGGGTACAGAATCGAACCCGAGTCCAACGAGTCGTGCACCGTGGCAATGTGCATCACTTCATCGCCCTGGCCGGGATTGGATGTATTCTGCACATTGGGAATCAGGAGCAGTCCGGCCCAGAGAATGATCAACGCCGGATAGAACCAGCCGGACCGCTCCTGGCTTCGGTGCACCGCCGGGGGCGCGGGTTGGAATCGATAATCTACGGATCGAATGGAAGGCCGCGATGGGCTGGCCACTGGAACGCTCATTACAAACAAGCTATTTAGTCAGATAAGTAACGGCAATCCCGATTTCCGGGAAAATTGCTGGTCATTGGAACGGAAAAATGGTCGGATAGAGAATGAGCTTCTGGCCACCCGACTTTGACCGACTGAGCAGCGAAGAGAAGCTGCTCTTCGGGGCCTACCGTAGTCTGCTGGACAACGGCTACCAGAAGACTACCTCCCGAAGCATTGCCCAGGCGGCCGGGGTGAACCAGGGCCTGATTCATCACTATTATGGAAGCCAGGAAAATCTATTCGCCCGAATGATCTACCGACTGCACTCCGAAGCGCACCGAGTCGTATCCGAGGCCGGGACCCGGAGAGAGGCTCTTGTGCTACTCTGCCAGGCTGGCGCCTCCGGGGGAAATCTGGAGGCCGATATCTGCGGAATGGCCCGGGAAATGCCTTCCGTTCGGCAGGCAATCATGGATACCCTGGAGTGTAGAAGAAAGGATGTATCGGACATTTTCGGCTTTGAGAGCTCGGAAGATGTTACTATCTTCCTGGGTGCCCTGCGAGGGATTCAAATAGAGCTGTTTCTGAATCCGGAGTTGGATCAGAATGCTTGCCTGGACCGGCTGGCGGATCTGCTTCTGGGAGGCAGCCAGATCCTGGATGAACCGCTACAATGGCAGCCCACCGAGAGTACCCTGGCCAGGAAGTAAACCCTTCGTAATGGGCGCCCGCGTAGCGCTCTGGAATCTGAAAGCGATTTAGCTTGCCAGGAATTCCTGGATAGATTCGGCGATGCTTCGGTAAGTCTCTTCGAATTTAGCATCATCCTTTTCCAGAAGCGTGCAGCGAAAGCCGCTTAGATCTGTGACAAAGCTGGAAAGGGGAACCACGCAGATGTTTTTTGATCCAAGCAGATGATACACAAATTTTCGGTCCGGCTCCACGCCCGGAGGACAGAGCTTATCTATATAGCTGGAAATGGCGGGATCCGGCATCTTCAGCCGCATGTCTTCTCGCAATTCCGAATTGAATACAACACTAACGTAGAAAGCGCCATCTGGAGGGTTCACGATTACGCCGGGGCAATCCGAAAAAATCTTACCGATTGCCTGACTGCGCTTTTCGAAGAAGGAATTCCTCTCTTTTTGCCAGTCTACGTATTTCGGATTGCTCATTACTTCGGGGATTACAGCCTGCGGCAAAGTGGTCGAGGAAACCTCCAGCATCTTTGCGTTCAGAATACTCTGGATGTAGAGCTCGAACATGGGATCTTTGTGATGGTTGTAGACCTCCATCCAGCCGCAGCGTCCGCCGGGCCAGGGGAACTCCTTCGAGATGCCCTTTAATGCGATGGCGGGAACTTCGCCCACTACTTCGCTGATGGGAGTACATTCCTTACCATTATAGACCATATTGATGTAGATCTCATCGGCCACCAGGAATAGCTTGTACTGCCTGGCAATCTCCACCATCTCTTCGATCACTTCCCGGGGGAAAACCGCGCCGGTGGGATTGTCCGGATTGATGATCATTATTCCGGCGATACTTTCGTTGTATTTGACCTTGTTTCGTAGCTCTTCCAGATCCGGCATCCAGCCTCGGGCAGGATCCAGCCTGTAGGTTATGGGGGGATAGCCGGAATGGGCCGCTTCAGCGGAAGAGTGAGTCGGATAGGCCGGCGAAGGACCAATCACCCTGGCTTCTCGTCGCAGGAATCCGTACACCTTGGAAACCGCATCTCCCAGGCCGTTGAAAAAGAGAATATCGTTCGCGTCGATTTTTACTGTGCCCTGCGAATTTCGACGATCGGCCAGAAACTTCCTGGTTTCCAGAAGTCCTTTTGTAGGACTGTAGCCGTAGGTTTCGTCCTTCATCGCATGGTTGGCTACGATTTCTTTCATCCATTGAGGCAGCTGCTCCCCTTTCTGGATGGGATCGCCAATGTTCTCCCACTGGATGGGCTGGCCACTCATTCGGGCGATCTCATGGGCCACATCTACTATCTTTCGAATTTCGTAGTTTAGCTCGGTAGCGCCGATGTGGACAATGTTTGTTCTCATTTCAGTTTAAACGAAATCCGACACCGAAATACAATCGGGCCAGATACAGACTCCCCTTTTCTGGATTTACCAGCACCTCTGTGAAGTCAATCGGGTTCTGTCGCGGTTCTGTGATGGCCCAGTGGCCTACCATATAAGCTTCCGTATATAGAAAATAGTCCTGATCTATATTGTACCTCAGACCCGCCGATACCGCCGCATGATACTCCATTAGCCAGGCATGGGTCTCCACCTCGCCCAGAAAGCCCCGGCCTACTCCGGCGGACAGCTGTAGATAAGGATCCACGGATTCGCCGGGATAAAAATGATACGAAATACTGGCGCCCAGCGCATAGCTGGTGGCCAACAAGAACCAGCTTCGCGTGCCTTCGGTGGTCTGATAGAGCCCGTTCAGATCGGTATAACGATCCAACTGCACATAGGCCTGCGGAACATCTGCCTTGCCCCATACATTCAGATAACGAAAGGAGACTCCCCAGCTCCAACCGTTTAACTCACTGGATTGATAGTTAAGGGCAATGTTATCCGATCTCAATTCAAATTCCGGCGTCTGGTAGACCGGGCCGAACTGCTGGATTAAAGGAGTGTAGGTGGGCTCGTACAGAACTCCGGTGTTTATTAGACCGGCCAGCAATTCCAGATCGTTTCCCGCCCCGTCCAGGATGCTTCCGGATCCCCAGAGGGCCGGCCCATAAGCCAGGGAAAGTGAGCTTTTTGAAGCGGGATTGGGCGGTTGGTTTTCCCCATGTACGGATTCGAAGCCAGAAAGAGCCATGATCAGGACAAGCGCTGGCCCCAGGAGGGAACCCTGAAACCGGGAAAGACCACTGGTTTTGCCGACGCTCCGCTGCATCCGCTGCCAAAGTCTGGAGCCGATGCGACGCACCGATCTACGGCCAGGATGCCCGGGATCGAGCACTTTGGACATCAGGGAAAATAGCAGGGGGGACGAATGCCCCCCTGTTCGTCTGTCAGGATAGGATATACTCCTCCCTGGTCGGCCGTCCGCCACCCCCGAGCTGCGAACAGCAAGAGGAGAGAAACCTGTGGCAGATTGCTGATTTTTGGAAGAACTATCCCTGGAGACTATCAATCACAATTCCTTTATCGACTTTCCGGTTTCGGACTTTATAGCGTCGAAGCATTTTATGGCGCCGTTAGAGCAAAATAGAAGTCGGGTTTCAGCTGCCAGGGCAAGAGCATTGTAATGCGGTCCGGAGATTTTAGCAGCTATTCCGATTCATACCCTGAACAAATCGAGTCCGGGACGAATCAAATTAAGGGTCCGAAACCTGGTAATCCTGGAAGCCTTCGGTACCAATGACCTTGATCTGCGCCGGACGCAACTTGTTTTTATACTCCATGGCGGAAATGCCATGAATTAGAAAACCGGGATAATAATATTCAAAGCCCATTTCTCTGGCAAGTTCCACTTCAAGAAGCATGGAATAGTGGCCGGGGGAATAGGAACTGCAATCCGGGTCGAAGAAGAAATAGACTGAACTCCAGGCATCCATTATCAGGTCGCAAATCCCCAGGCCAATCATGCGCGAGCCTTCCCAGAGCTGTAGTTCCCGGGTCCGATCTCCCAGAAAACTGCGGACAAAGAACTCCATATACGAAAACTCATCCAGCATCAAGGCCTGCTCCGGATCGCCGTGTTGTCCTTCCAGATACCTTCGGTACAGCGCCATCTTTTCGGCTGTCATGGATGGCCTGACCAGGCGGTACTCGAATCGCTCCTTGCCCGCTTTGTAGATTCTTCTCTGACTCTTTCGCATCTGAAAATCGTCCACTTTGATACGATAGATCTGACACTCGCGGCAGGACGGACAGTCCGGTCGGTACAGATGGTCCCCACTGCGCCGGTATCCCTCGTCCAGAAGCATTCGATACATCTGGCCAATGTTGTCGCCTCGCAAGAAGAGCAAGGAAGCGGGACGGTCCTTGAAGTACGGGCAGATTGGCTCATGACGGGCCAGAAAGTATTGCTTTTCCAATTGCGGTAAATTCATACTATATAGGTACGCTCGGCACCTTACATCCTGTAAGGTTGCCTCCCGTGATTTGTTTCCGGTCCCACGGACCGGGCGATCTTCCTGATCGCGGAAGAGTCTACGACTCTTCCAGGTACGCTCGCCAGATTACCTCCTGTAAGGTTGCCTCCCGTGATTTCTGTGCGGTCCTATGGACCTGGCGATCTTCCTGATCGCGGAAGAGTCTACGACTCTTCCAGGTTCGCTCGCCAGACTACCTCCTGTAAGGTTGCCTCCCGTGAGAGTATTGCGCGGCTATGCCGCTGGCAAAACCGGTCGGGTTGCCGTGCAACCCTTTCAAATTACTGCCGCCTTTCAGTTGGCCAACCTGATCGCGGAAGAGTCTAGGACTCTTCCAGGTACGCTCGGCTTTTCATCGTGATAGCCATTCGTCCCTGATATTGAGCCCCCGCGAGCCAGTCCACGGGACGCGCTTCGTGCATGACCACCATTCCAGAAGAAAGGATGAGCATTTTCGGACAACCAATTACCGGCGCCGTGCCGAGGGGCTTTACGTGGCGGCCGGAGCCCCGCGGATTAACCGGGGCCAGGCAACATACGAAAAATAAAGCATAAACCGCTTAATGCAGCAAGAAAGCGTCCGGGAGTCGCTGTCGCGTTAAATCGATCCTTTTTGCGTCCCAAATCTCACTTTACGGGTCAGGTGCCCGCAGGTTTTCAGTAAAGCATGGGTAGAATCTATAACTTTTCCGCCGGACCGGCCACTTTGCCGGTTGAAGTTCTGGAAAAAGCCAGGGATGAATTCCTGGATTTTCAGGGCAGCGGCATGTCTATTATTGAGATGTCTCATCGCGGCAAGATTTTCGATGCCGTACATGAAAAATCATTCGAGCTACTGCGAAAGATCGCAAATATTCCGGACCGTTTTGACATCAACTATATGGGCGGAGGCGCATCCACGCAGTTCGCGCTTATTCCCATGAATCTGTCCGGGAAAGGACAAAAGGCCGGCTACGTAAACACGGGCAGCTGGTCCAAGAAGGCTATCGAACAGGCCAAAATCCAGGGAATTGATGTTCAGGAAGTGGCCAGCTCCAAAGATTCCAACTTCAATCATATTCCGGATCCTATAAACGTTCCGGAAGGCCTGGACTATGTGCACGTAACGTCCAACAACACGATTTTTGGTACTCAATTCAAGCAGTTCCCGAATCCCAATGGAAGCGTGCTGACTATCGATATGAGTTCGGACTTTCTAAGCAAGCCCATCGATTGGAATGGAATTGGAATCGCCTACGCAGGCTTGCAAAAGAATGCCGGTCCTTCCGGAATGGCGGTGGCCATTGTAGATAAAGAGCTATACAAGCGCGAAAAAGAAGACACTCCTACTATGTTTCGCTACAGTACATACGGGGAAAATAAGAGTCTGTACAACACGCCTCCGACTTTTCAGATTTACATGCTGGGACTGATCCTGGAATGGATTGACGGTAAAGGCGGACTGGAAGGAATCCAGAAGCATAACGAGACTAAAGCCGGAATGATCTATGATGTGATCGATGCAAATCCGGAATTCTACCTGCCGCATGCGCAGAACGACAGCCGATCGCTTATGAACATCACATTCAACTGCAAGTCAGATGAATTGAATGCGAAGTTCCTGGAAGAGTCCAAGAAGGAAGGTATGGATGGCCTGAAGGGCCACCGCTCCGTGGGCGGACTTAGAGCCTCCATCTACAATGCAATGAGCCAGGAAGGCTGCAAAGCGCTGGCAGATTTCATGAAGGACTTTGTTCAGAGGAACGGATAATGTGGCTTCGTCTGGGCGATGGTGAGATTATCAATCTGGCTTTTGCCCGGACGATTCGCAAAGGCGATGAATCCACAATCGTAATCGAAATGAGTGGGGATGGAACCAAAAAGGTCATCCCCTTCCCTACCGATCCTCATCGGGATCACACATTCGAAAAGCTGGTAGAAAACCTTTCTCGACTTAGACTTGCGCTCAAGTAATCCACTCATAGCGGCCGGCGCTGAAGTAGTCTTGCAATCGCATAGCCAGACGGCCCAGGCCAGATACCTAATGGACGTCGCTCTGCCCGCCCCTTGCGCGAGGCGTCATCGGACCGACTGATGGTCTCCGGGCTTCCCCGTGGCCAATCGAGCATGAACCTCCTGGTCCCGGGTAACGGTTCCAATAACCTTGAGCGTCAAGAAGTACGCGATTAACCGCAACAGGGCGGCTCCGGCGCCAAATAGAGTCAAAAAGAGGATTCCCCCTTCCCTGTGTGCGCCCACTCCCTGCACCATGGAGTTGAAGAAGCCGGAGATAGTAGTAAACGCTGCCAGAACGACAAATGCCCACCAGAGTGAAATTCGCCCACCCGGTCTTACACTCAGAGAACCCGGAGATGATTCCCCGACCGGGGTATCGTAGACCGATGCTGGATCGGTGAGTCGGGCCGGTTTACTGCCTCGGGATAGATCCTGCATGGCCCGGTAGGGCAGCCAGAGATTGACCACGGGAATAAAAAAACTGGCCGTAGCAAATCCGGCAGACATGCGACGATAAACGCCAAAGAATTCCAGGTTCTTGTACGCGCTATGAATCCAGAACAAGAATATTATAATAAGTGCGATAGTGAGCAGGAAGTCCAGAGCCCCGCGAACCATAGAAAGCGAGGCGAGCAAGAAAGCATACCCGAGAAGGTCCGTATTGCTGCCGATGGTCGCTAGCGGCACTTCGCCAACCAGGAACGGAAACAGATAGGCCGCCCGGATCATCACATCAAAAATTGTCAGGGCCAGAACGGCATAAAGAATGATCGCCAGCGCCCTGTAGGATCTTCGCAGGGGTCTGTAACCGGCCTTGAGATCCAATGGAGCGTTAACTTTGTAGGGATTGTCTGACATCTATTTTGCGCTCAGCGTCGCCCGGAGGAACCGCACGGGGCCCCTAGGCGCCAAAGTATTTTTGAATCACTCCAAAGACATCGGTAAGCCTGGAAGGCATGTTACCTCGATGGCCCGATGGACCAATGACCAGAGGTCCCTTGTACAATTCGCTCATTCGTCCGTGACTCCCCTTTACGAGATCCGGTCGCAAGGGGATTACATCCATGAGCATGCGAAAGCCCAGCTTCTTCTTTAAGAGCTTCCAGGCAATCCGCGCCGGCAGTAGTCGCTTTTTGGGATCCGTAAACATTTCTACGGGATCGTAGCCCGGCTTTCTGTGAATATCCACGGTTCGAGCGAAATCCGGGGCACGATCATCATCCAACCAATAATAATAGTCAAACCAGGAACCCGGACGGGCCACCGCCACCAGATCGCCGGCGCGATCCGTTCCGGGCGAGGATCTCGCAATGCCATCGATGGAACGGCCGGATAGCTTTCCGTCTGTTAGTCCCATGGATCGCATCCCTTTTGCATCAATTACTGAATCCACGCCTTCCATCTGTTGCAGTAGCCCCTGCACTTCTTTGATTCGATCCCTGTTTCGCACGTAGATATGCGCTATCTGATGGTCCGCCACGGCAAATGCTTCGCTTGTTCCTGTATCCAGAAGCTCGGTTCGAAACGACTCCCTCACATTAAGAAGTCCGGCTTTTCGCAGCGCCCGGTTAATAGAAACGCTGCCGTAGACCGGCGAAATGCCGTACTCGGACACAATCATGCAATCCGTGCCCTGGCTTTCCAGTTCCCGGACAAGCTCGCCCACCACAGCGTCTATTTGGCGCAGATCCTCGCGCACTCCGGGGTGGGCGGGACCCAGCTTCTGCATGTTGTAATCCAGATGCGGCAGATACACCAGCTGTAGATTGGGGCGATGAATCTTGAACTCTTCCACCGCACACCGGGCAATCCACTGACTGGCCTCAATGCCGGCTTTTGGCCCCCAGAAGGTGAAAAACGGAAACTTGCCTATTTTGCTTTCTATCTCTTTGTGAAATTGAGGGTAGGAGTAAACATCAAAGTCTTTCTTTCCATCCGCACCGTAATGCGGCTTGGGCGTTATGGAGAAATCCACTGTGGTATTCATGTTATACCACCAGAATAGATTGGATGTGCGAAAACCGGGAAGCTTGCGCGAAAGGAACTGCCAGATTTTTTCTCCCTGCACCAGCTCATTGGACTGTTTCCAAAAGCCTATTTCGTCCAGTTCCCGAAAGTACCACCCGTTCCCTACGATTCCATGATCCCTGGGTAGAAGCCCGGTAAGCATGGAACTCTGGGCCGTGGTGGTAACGGCCGGGAATACACCCTTGACGGGTTGCAGAAAGGTTCGCTGGCTCAGTTCACGTAATGCCGGGGTGTCTTCTCCCACCAGTTCCGGAGTCAGGCCCACAACGTTGATCACCGCCAGATGTCGCTGCAAAGGATCCCGTTTCTTTCGGGATGACTGTGGTCTGGGCAATCGGGGCATATTTAATCCTGAAATCTATCCAGCCGGGACAGGCTTATTCGCTCATTGCAATCGGAATCAACCAGGGCCGCGTAGTAAACTCAATTCTATCCCCGGGACCCGGGATCCCTGTTTGCGGGGGATGGAGGGGGCATCTCGGGTTCCAGAAGCCCTCTGCTTTCCAGGGCCTCCTCCAGAAAATCCAGTTCTTTCCCAATGGAACCCACTACGTCCGAGTATTTGCTCCGTATTGATTCAGGTAGTACGGTCCAGGTGTAGGTTTCCACTTCAAGCACCGGCGTCGACGGCCGGGCCTTTAAGAAATCCAGCGCACTCTCTATGGCATCTCTGGTTGTGAACAGACCACTGGAATCCACGGTGTTTGCAGACTGTTGGGAGCCCCGAAGGATATCCGGGCCAGGAGTTTCGCTATCTTTCGGCATTTCAGGATTCTCCCCATCGTTCAGGGATTTGAGATGAATCGGCACATGATAATGAACTCTGCAGCGCATACCGGCCGCGAAGTGCTGATCTTTCCAGAACAGTCTGGCGCTGGAGCGCAATCTTTCCAGAGCTTTGTCCAGGTCCAGATGGTATTCCACCGAGCCCTGCTGACATTGCTGTATGGAAGTCTGATGCAGATATCGATTGTCGCAGAAGCCTTGCAGACGATTCAGCAACTGTTCATGGCGGACTACATAGCCCGGATCCATCGCTTCGGGCCATCGGGCCTCAATGGCGCTGGAGATTTGATACTTATAGATGGGAATAGAATTCGTATGCAAGGCTTCCAGGGATTCCTTCACGTCTTCGAACATGACTGCCTGATGGCAGATATCGTAGCAAAGCCCCAGGTGATGCAGACCGGGGGAACCGTCCTGCTCCTGTGGAATGCTTTCGATGGAAGCATCCTCTCCAATTAAAGAGGACGACGTCCTGGCATCAACCATTGCCTGCGATTGCTGCTGGTTATTCAGAGCTGTCAGTTCCTGCCACAGGGCCAATACCTGATCGGTGGTTTCCAAAACGCATCCCGGCTCCATCTCCAGGCAGAGAGTAATCATCAATCCAGATTCCTTTGAAATCTGCTCAAAGACCGCCCTGGCCTTTAGTAGATGCTTTAGAGCGATGGCATGTTTCACTTCGCTCCAGTTGGCGGCAAAGCCCAGCGGAACGGTGGATATCGCACATTTCCGGAAAGGCTCTGGCGCCTGTTTCAGCAAAGCGGCAGCCAGACGGGCCAGGTCCAATGTATAGTCCAAACGCTCCGCAGTGGACCAGTCCGGGTTGTAGACGGACTCTTTTACTCGATCTTCGTGAAAGCCTCCATACGGAAAACCGTTTATGGATGTGGGCCACAGCCCATTTCCGCGAAGGGCCTGGATAAAGAGGCTTTGCTTCTCCGGATCCTTTAATTCAGCCGCAGCCCTTGCGCTAATCCAGAGGCCGGCGGCCATCTCCTCCAGAGCCCTGGATTTTCGCACCCTGGAAACATAGTTTTCTATGTTTTGAATGATTTCTGAAACGGTCTGGCCTGGATGCACGTTGGTGCAATAGGTGAGTTCGGATCGTAGAAAGCTCATAGATTCTCCATTTTCGCCGCCGATCAGAGCCGAAACAGGCCACGGAACCCTGCTCCAGCTCGAATCGCTGGAACGATTGCGAGCGTTCGGGATCCCGTAACAGTCAGAATCATCTCCCCGATGGGGCGCGATAATACGATCTTCAGCCTTCCACGGTAGGTTCCTGCCCTCTTAGAGCGGAGTTGTCCATCCATAGCCGGGTCTGATCCACCCGGGGACGCTTCACTTCTTCCAGAGAAATGCGACCGCTAAGAGCATAGAAATTGATGGGATTTTCGAAAAGAACCTTGTGGATGTCGGATTCAGAAAAGCCGGCCTCCTTCATAGCCTGGCCGGTTTTGGGAACTTTCAGAGGATCGCTCACTCCCCAGTCCGCAGCGCTGTTCACCACCATCTTTTCGGTGCCGTACTTCTGCAGTAAGGAGACCATACGATCCTCGCTCATCTTGGTTTTAGGATATATGGAATGCCCCCTCCAGCAGTTGGTTTCCAGAACCAGAGGCAGTGTTTGCTCGTTCAAATGATCGATGAGAACCATATGTTCATCGATTCCCACTTCCTTTACGATTTCGATGATTCGCCTGGTGCCGCTGAGCTTGTCTCGATGGGGGGTATGGATCAATGCAGGAAGCTCCATTTCCATGGCCAGCTCCAGTTGCAACTTGAGATAGCGCTCCTCGGCTTCGGTGCCATCATCCAGACCGATTTCGCCCACTGCTACCACGCCATCTTTTTCGCAGTATCGGGGCAGTAACTCCATTACCCCATCCGCCACGTCCGGGTTATTGCATTCCTTGGGATTCAAAGCCATGGTGCAATAATGAAGTATGCCAAACTGGCTGGCGCGAAATCGCTCCCAACCTACCAGGGCATCGAAATAGTCTATAAACGTACCCACATGGGTTCGGGGCTGCCCCTGCCAGAAGGCAGGCTCTACTACGCCGATGATGCCGGCCTTAGCCATGGCTTCATAATCATCGGTGGTGCGAGAAATCATATGGATATGTGGATCGAAATACTGCATCTGACTGTCCTCTATTGTGTAGCTTCTTCCAGAAGTGAGTTTCCCGCAGGCTTTCTGCCGGATAATTTGTGCGTAGGGAACCATTCGGCGCGACCGCGAACCCACCGAATGACTATAGACTCGGCTTCATCCGCTCTAGCCAGTTCGACCGGCCCCAGGGAATTCGCCCTACAGAATCATGCGAATACTTGCCGGTACGCTTCGTCCGGCCGCCTTTCGCTCTTCGAAAAAATCCTTTCCCATCCTGGAAAGTGTTTCGGTGATTCGATTTTCCAGAGCATATATCCTGGCTATATCCATCTCCATGAAGAGCGCCTTTAACACCATCTGATTGAACTCCGGTTCTTCAAAGTATAGATAAGGATAGGGATTGCCCACTGCAACCGAGGCAAATAGCTCCAGGCTATTGGTTCTGCATGTGTCTACAACCATGGAACGTAAATGACCGCCGCCGTCAAGGAGCAGCATGCCTTTCATGATGGCGGATCGCTCCTTTTCATCGCCCCGGCGAAAAGCCTCTTTGACCAGGTCTTCTCTCTGCGAAGAACCATACTGACATTTAAGGAGAATGACCATCCGGGCGACTTCGGAGACATCCCAGCCCATGGTTTCCCAGAATCGGCCGGGCAAAGGATGCGAAGTCCCGGAGAGACTCAAGTACTCAAACGGCAGCGAAAGCTGCACTTCTTGATGACCCACTTTCCGGCGAGCCGCCGCCATCCTTCGATCCACCACCGAAGGCAGGCCGTCATCGGTCAGGGTTTCCTGCAACCAGTGCCTTCCCTTTTCTTCCAGATGCGGAATCAGGCTTTCCAGAAGGAGTTCGTAGACACCGTTGTTCTGCGGCAGAATCTCCATTAGCAGGACCAGTATAGAAAAGTGTGCATTTATGGAAAAGCAAAGTATGAGCGGGCCCGGATGCAACCAGGATGGCCCGAACGTCGAAACTACCATCATGGTAGAAGGCGCAGCCGAAAAAATGAAGGCGGTGGTTGTTCATCAACCGGGAGGACCGGAAGTGCTGAAGCTGGAGGAACGTCTCCGGCCCCGACCTTCTCCCGGATGGGTGCTGGTACGTATTCGCGCCTTTGGTCTGAACAGGGCGGAACTATTTACAAGAAACGGAGATTCCGGAGATGCAGTGAAGTTCCCACGAATCATTGGCATAGAATGTGTGGGTGAGGTAGTCGAGGATCCGGATGGAGAATTCTCAGCCGGTCAGACCGTGGCGGCCATGATGGGCGGTATGGGCAGAGATTTCGACGGAAGCTATGCAGAGTACAGCCTGCTGCCCCATTCATGCATCATCCCAATCAACACCACCCTTCCCTGGGAGAATCTGGGAGCTATTCCGGAGATGTTTCAAACAGCCCTCGGTTCCCTTCGCATCGCCTTGAATGTACAGTCGGGCAAAACCATTTTGATTCGCGGAGGTACGTCTTCTGTAGGCTTAACTTCCATTACTCTGGCCAGAGACATGGGACTGAAAGTCCTGGCCACAACTCGTAATCCCCAACGGCAGAGTCTTCTCGAGGAAAATGGCGCTCATGAGGTCTGGATCGACTCGGATGGTGAACTCTCAGACCGCATCAGGCAGAAGCATCCTGGCGGCCTGGACTACGTTCTGGAGCTGCTGGGCACAAAAACACTGAACGATTCCCTTTCCATAATAAAGAACCCCGGAGGCATCTGCTGCATGACCGGCATCCTGGGAGGTTCCTGGGAACTGAACGGCTGGAATCCCATGGAGCATTTATGGAATGGAAAATACCTCACCGCTTACAGTGGAGAAGGTATGGACCAGAAAGATCTGCAATATGTCATCGATGGGGTGCAGGAAGGCAGAATCCGTCTGAACACGGATCGAGTGTTTGCCCTGGATCAGATTCAGGAAGCTCATAAATACATGGAAGCCAATCAGGCCACGGGCAAGTGCGTGGTTCTGATATAGAAAAAGGGACACCGGGGTCGGAGGTTCTACTCGTGCTCGGAGAGTCGCAATAAGGCGAACCAGGTTGAGCCCGCAGTCAGGTTCGACCTATGATCTCGGACGCGCATTAAGCCGAACTCGGCTCAGCACGGTCAGGGTTCACTGTCCAGACCCGGTACCCATATACCACACACCGGCCCTGGATCAGGTCACCGCGAATCGACCCGCTAGCGCCCGGGCCGGCCACAGAAGTAGAAGCACAGACAGGGCCGCAAGAAAGCTTTCCAGCCAGGCACTGCCAGCAGACAACACAAGCAAAGCATCCAGAGGAATGATCCCCAGCACCATGAACTTGATTGTTTTCTGGATGGCCGCAGGCTCAAATTCTCTCCAGAGTCTATAAAGTCTGTAGAGCAAATAGAACAGTCCTGCCAGTAGTGGGATCACTCCTCTAAGGCTGCTCACCAGTATTCCTGCATGATAAAGCCAGAACACCGAAGCCGCAGCGGCCAGAAGTCCTGCCGCTGTCACAAACAACGGCCATTTTCGCTCCGCACGGCTTTCTTCCTTGCTCAAGACCGTAAGTGCAAATACGTAGAAGAACACAGGCAGACCAATGGAAAGAAATCCAGGCAGCCCTGACTGGCCTCCGCCTTTCAAAAACATCCCTTGTAGCAAGAAAGGCTCACTGAAAAGCACGGTCAGGCCCAGGATCCAGTTCAGAAATCTGCACAGCCCCATAACAATGGAGCCAGGAACTCCCTGTTTGATGAGCCGATCGTAGATAAGTATGGAAAGAACCAGCGCTGCGGCTACACGAACCGAAATACTACTCTGAAAGTACGCGAAAGCCAGCCCGGCAAAAAGCAAATAAAAGCCCAGTAGCCGTGCAGCCAGAGGCTCAATCAATCCTCGGGGCAATGGGCGTTCCGGCCTTTCGATGCGATCCTTTTCCAGATCGAATACATCGTTTAGAATCATTCCGCCGTAATAAAAACAAAGTGTGGCGGGTATCAGAAAAACGGGAAACGGAAGCCACTGCGAAAGACCCAGACTTAGCAAGAAGTAAGCGGCCAGAATGTTGGATATGGCAGTAATTCCGTTGGCCAATCGCATGAGCGAGGCCCAGGCTTTCAGGGAACGAAGCGTCATTTCTATTGCCGGGCCCCCGCCTGGCTTCTGGATGTCGGCTTATCTGTTTTGGATGCAAAGGATTGCAATTCCTTAATGGCTTCCTGCATTAGATTCACTTCGATTCGATCCACTTCTATGCCTGTTCCGCAGTTTTCCAGCAAAGTAATGCATAGTTGCCCGCCCAGATGCTCGCGAAACTCCTCCAGAGCCTGCTCCACAGGAATGAGGCTCAGATATTCGCTTCGCAGATTGAATCCAAGATTCTCTAATAGCTTTAAAACACGGCGACCTTCGCTTTCCTCCAGAATAGATGCCTTTACAGAGTACAGGGTATCCAGAGCCATACCCAGCGCCACCGCCTCTCCATGTCGCAATTCATGATTGGAAAGCTCTTCCAGTTTATGGGCAGCCCAGTGACCGAAGTCCAGGGGCCTGGCGGACCCGCTTTCAAACGGATCTCCGCCCTGACTGATCTGCTCTAGATGAAGCTCGGCGCAGCGAAAGATCAGATGCTCCAGAGTCCAGTCCTCAAATCGTGCCAGTTGTCCGGAATGTGCCTCCAGCCATTGAAAAAAAGCGCGGTCGCGAATCAGGGCCACCTTTACGGCTTCGGCCATACCGGCTCGTTTATCTCTGTGCGAAAGGGTTCGCAGCATTTCATGGTCGTTCAAGACTGCAAAGGGAGGAGCAAAGCTGCCGATGAAGTTCTTTCGGCCCGCGAAGTTCATTCCATTCTTCACCCCCACCGAGGCATCATTCTGGGCCAGAACCGTGGTCGGTATCCGAATCAATCGCACCCCACGATGAGCTGTGGCAGCGGCGAATCCCACTACATCCAGAAAGGCGCCTCCTCCAATGCCCACAATGCAGGAATGGCGATCAATGCCCGCATCTGCCACAGCCTGATAAATCGTCGTAAGATGGGAAAGATCATTCTTGCAGCTTTCCCCGCCGGGCAGCGCCACAATCCGGGAAGTCATTTCAAAATGATCCTGATGGGTCTGGCCGTATTGCCGAATCCTGTCTTTCAGATCCGGCCTGGCCTCGAGCAGACCCTGATCCAGTACAAACAGACAACGGGGTTTGTGTCCCATCTCTGGAAGCGCCCGGGGACGAACAGACTCGGTGCGCATTCCATCGGCGGCAAATACAGTCTCCACTGAATTCGATCCAGCCGCCGAGTTCAGAAACGCTGCAATCCTGAAATGCACATCTTCCGACGGATCGTCATTGGAACTCCCGGATGTCGCTGCTTCAGCGGAGATTTTTGTAGAGGGTTTGGCAGCGGGTGTTGCCGGGGAATCGTAAAGCTCGCCAGAGCCTGCGATACTACGTGCCAGAATGAGGTTTTCCGGATCCAGTACATCCTTGCAGAAGATTACCGGATAACGGTACTGCAGGGAGAAACCGGGCTCCAGCCTGGGCCATTCGAGGATCTGGGGGGAAGGTCTGGCCATGGACTACCAGAGTAGGTCTGCGGCGGATTCAGGAAAGCATAATCTCCAGCCGAATTCAACCGGCCATAGCGGCACGTGTACCCAGAAAGGGGGTTCCTGCGCTTCTATCTGATTCGCGCCCGTCACGTCATCGAATCCACCACGGGATAGAACTAAAGGAAGGAAAGGCACAGCACAAATCTTGATCAGTACACTGTTCATAAGCGCTTTCTTCCTGCGATTTTTCTGTCCCTAATATACTCAACTATACTTTAAGAAGATTAGGGTCGGCGAAGCCAGGAGCGCAAACATTAACAACTTCACTTTTGAACGGCCTTCGTCCTGCAGGGCGATGTGACCTGCGGAAAGTCCCCCTGGCAAAAGCAATCTGCGAAATTCAGCAAAAAATTCCCTTCAAAGGATTGGCCCGCCGAATTGTTACAGTTTGGGACACAAAACTACCGTCAATTGATCCATGAGTGCAAATCCCGCGGAGAAGGCCGAAAAAAAAATGGGCCTTCCCACTGGCGGATTCCTGGACAGGTTCACCATCACGACGCGAATCTTGATGGTAGTGGTTCTTCTATGTCTGGCCTATCCGTTTATTATTTTTCTTCTGGTGCAGGTGCAGAATCGCGCCATTGACTTTGGACAAAAAGAGATTCTGGGATCGGATTACCTGGGAAGAAGTACACCTCTACTTATATCCATAGCAAGAGCCGACTCCGGTCTGGAACTCCTGCCAGAAATGCCCGAATCCTTAACCACGTTTCATGGAAGCTACGCCGAACCCCTGAATGCGGAAAATCAGTTTCTAGCCCTGCGTGAGGCGCTTGGTCAGGGCTCGAATTCACAGCCAACCCGTGCACTGGACTCTGCCGGTAATGGAAGTCCATTTAAGCAAGCCCTGGAACTGAATAAGCGGATCGGCGATCAATCCAACCTGATTCTGGATCCGGATCTGGATTCCTATTATTTAATGGATGTGGTTTTGCTTCGCATCCCGTCTCTTGTGGAAATCACCAGGGGCCTGCAAATGGCAAGGGACCGGGACGATGAGTATGAAGAGAGAACCCAGCTTTCGCTTCTTGATGCAAATATCAAAAGCATTCAGGATTCCATGGACACTGCCTTTGAGCAAAACGGCACAACCGAATCCGCTCTGAAGACAGAACTGGACTCATTCCTGAAAGCTGCTCGCAAGTTTCGCAATTCAGCCTCCTCCGCTGCGGCAGCCAGAACGTGGTACTCCGCCATCCAGGATTTCTTTCAGCCTACAAATAAAGAGATGCGAAGGCTTCTTTCCGTCCGCGTCCAAGGTTTTCGCACGGAACAAATCATCAAGCTGTCCATCATTGGCGCCGCTGTTCTGCTGGCGTTCATCGCATTGATCTTTGTGGTTCGATCCATCGTCCGGCCCATTCGCGCCATGGAAAGCAGAATGCACGATCTGAGCCAGGGCGAGGGCGACCTGACCCTGAGACTGCCGGCCAATGAATCCAATGAACTGGGACGATCTGCCGGGCATTTCAACCACTTTGCGGATCGTCTGCAGGGCTCCATTCAAAGTATTGCTCTGGCGGCCGGCTCCCTGGAGAACAACGGAAACATGGCCATGGGAACCGTGGATATGATCGGTCAGGGGTTGCAGGATCAGGCAGCATCTCTTGAGGAGGTCTCTGCGGCCATGGAACAGGTAAGCGCCTCGGCGGATCGGGTGAATTCTTCTATGGATGAAGAAAAGCAGCGACTGACAGATCTTCTCGCTTCAATGGCGAAGCTTCGCACGCTGGCGGACCGAATGGAGCAACAGATTCGGGACGGGAACGGAATGGCTCAAAGTCTGTCCAGGGAAGCGAAATCCGGCACGGAAGAAATGCAAAACGCAAGTTCCGAAATGCAGGCCATTGTGCGAAATACCATGGACATGGCTACCATTGGCTCCGAAATCCAGGAAATCGCAGAAAGGATCAATCTACTGGCCCTGAATGCTTCGATCGAAGCGGCCCGGGCCGGCGAATACGGACGAGGATTCGCCGTAGTGGCCACAGAAGTATCCAGACTGGCAGATCGCACGAACGAAAGCATCGGAAGGATCTCTTCGATGATGGAGGAAAACCGACAAAGGGTACAGGCAAGCACCGAAGTAATCGAAAATGCTGTGAATCGCGCACTTCGGCTGAGCGAAGGGGTGCTTCAGCTAAAGTCCGCCCTGGTAGGAATCGCAGATACGTTACCAGAACAGGAACGCATCCAGCTGGAAACGAAAGCGAATCTGAATTTGCTGGAGGATCAGACTCAACTGATCTATTCCATTGTCAAAGAACAGAAACAGGCGATTCAGGAAGCCAGCAACTCCATCAACCAGATCAACAACACAGCCCAGAGTCATGCCGAAGCTTCCAGGCATCTTACCGATTTATCTTCGCAAAATGTAGAGCTCGCTACAGAACTAAAGGAGCAGGCCAGCTTTTTTAAAACGGGATGAGCGAACAAACGCAAATCATTTCTTCAAAGCGCGGCCACAAACAAATACCAGCTCCAGCGACTCAGGCTCAAGCTACCGGAAAACAAACGAGAATTCGCCTGAGGCACGATGACCAGAAATGCAAAAAAGGAATCAGGACGTCTTGCCAGACGAAACCTTCGTTCGAATTGCCCGAGAAATCCTGACCGAGTTTATAGATAAGTAAGAGCACAGGGCCGATGGCATACTGAACCGTAAGCGAACTTGTAAGGGTTTTCTTCAGTGACCGGTACATTTCAGTGCTTTACGTATGTGCGCGCAATGCCCTGTGGGTCTATCCTGCAAAGACGGAATCGCGCTTTGTTCCTACGGCTGACTTGTGTATCTGCGCTACGCCACCGAAGTCAAAACCAGGTATGGCGGCACGCACAAACATAGCTCATTTTATCACCGATCCATCTTCCAGAATCAAAAAGTGGAATGCATTGTTGGCCGTGGGCAGAATGATTCCGGTAACCTGCTGACCTTTGCGGACTCCTCTATATATGGATTCGCTTACAAGCATTTCGGTTTCGTATTGCGAATCCCCCGGTATCTGCTCGGTGTCCAGCAACCCCGAATGGTCGAATGCGCCCGTTTCCTCTGCTACAAATAGGATCCAATAGCTGATCTCCGGCTCCATAATACCGGTGGTCTTTTTTACGACCTGCTTCTTTTCAATGAGATCAAGGACCCTTCCGGTCTGGAATGTGGCTGGCTGCCCGGGCTTCACCCTGGAGCTCTTAAAGACCATAAAGCCAATGAAGCCGCAGAAGAACAGAAGGACGATACCGCCCAGCTTGAATTTCATGGGCGCCCAGACAATGAGCGCTGTAGCCGCCAGCACCAGTACTCCAATGATTCCGTAAACCCACAGCGGAGGACCGGAGGCGAAGTTTTCCAGTACAGGACTCACCTCGGATTTGTAAATGTGACTCCAGTTCATGGCAAGACACTGGTTCAGGGATGGTGAGTCGCAAGCGAAATAATGCCGGTTTCAGCGGGCATGAATGCTCGAAAACTGGCCCGGGGCAGAGCCTCTGTATACGCGGCATGCCAGATACACATTTATCCGTATAACATTCACTACAACGAAGCGGGGCCGGGTATCAGGCCATCATCAGGCCATCATCAGGCCATCATCAGGCCATCATCAGGCCATCATCTTGCATCAGTACTTACACAGACTTACTTTATTAGAAATTAGGGAACCCGCGCCTACGAATTCAATTGCCCGGTTTCGATAATCTATAGAAGATTGTAAGGCTATGGATTACCGGAACAACAAATGGGGGTTAGTGCGTGGGCTCATTGCCGTCGCAATACTCTTTTCGCTGCCCAACTGTTCCGGCCAGGAAACCCTGCCTCTGCCCCGGGCAGATGAAGGGTCCATTGGATTAACCCGACATCAACTGGAGTCCGGGCTTCCCCTGGATGGCCGATGGATTTTTGTTCAGGATCGTTTCATTAATCCGGATTCCTGGGAAAGTCGACTGGAATCCCTCCGGCAAAGTTCAGAGCCCGGATCCTTTATTCCTTCTACAGAAAATTACACCCCTGGTTCAGACCCTGAGCGCGCTCCGGGGATGAACCGCGAAGGTAGGCCTGAGCCTGGACGGCAGTATTTCCCGGATGATCCGGATGACGACGGAGTCGGTTACCGTACAGTGCCTGGTTCCTGGTCCATAGCGAATGAACTGGACCCGGCCCTTCCCGCCGACGGTCGGGCAAGCTATATACTGAAATTAGATCTACCCGAAGACTTGCCGGATGAAGAAATCGCAATTCGCATTCCGGACGTGGGCACCGCCTACCGGATATACTTCAATGGACAACTTCTCTCCAGTCAGGGCAGCGTAGAGTCGGATGAACGGACGATGACCGAGGCCATGCGTCCGGTGATCCGGCGAATCCCAGCGGATTTACTGCGACCGGAAAATGAGATCCTATTCCATATCGCCAACCTGGAGTATCAGAATGCCGGGCTGTGGCGAAGCCCTGTAATAGGCTTGAAAGACAGCCTGGAGAAAACCGAAACCCGGGGAAAGACCCTGGGGACTTTTCTTGCCGGCGGACTAATACTAATAGGGATTTACCACCTGGGATTGTTTTTCGCCAGGCGAAAGGAAAGCGCCCCGCTCTACTTTGCCCTGTTTTGCATTTCCGTGGCGATCTGGTCGTCACAAAGCGGGGCTCACAAGCTTGTCGCCCTCATCATTGACAATTTGGCCGGGGAGCTGGCCATTCGCATCGAGTATATTGCGCTGTATCTAGCGGTGGGTAGCTTCATTTTCTTTGCAGGTCGTCTTTATCCAGAGGAAATGCCGGTCTGGCCCAAACGACTCATCGTAGCATTCTCCCTGTTTTGTAGTATTCTCGGTCTGATCCTTCCCCTGAGCGCTTTCGTAAAAACCCTGGCCCCCATGCAGATCACCATCCTGGGGGCTGTGGGACTGACCCTGTTCTGGTCGGTACAGACTGTGCGAAGGAAACGACTGGGCGCTGCTATCCTGGGCGCATCAGTTATCATTCTGGCGACGATGGTGACCAATGACGTATTGCTTGCCATGGAGCTTTTTCAGGGCATCTATCTGGGACCCTACGGATTAATGTTTTTCATAATCGGACAATCCTTCGGGATGTCCATGAAGCTATCCAACGCATTCAATCAACTGGAAAGCCTTTCCCAGGACCTGGAAGCCCGGGTAGAGAAGCGAACCGAAGAACTGGATTCGTTAAACGAACTTACGCGAATCGTAAACGAAAGCCAGGACCTAGACTACATTGTTGGAAGCACTTCCCACTTCCTGATTGATCATCTGGGAATGCGAAGGATGTTTCTATTTCTGATTGACCCTGTAAGCAACGAAATCACTGGAAACGGCGGCCAAATCGCCGACCTTTCGCAAGAAGACAGGGTCTTTTTCGAGAGTCTGCGAGCGCCGGTGAATCCAGAATTGGGAACCCTCTATCGCACCATCCAGAAAAAGAAATCCGTTTACCTGGATTTCAAAAGAACTCGAAGGCCGGAAGCTCTCATAGATCGGCTGGTTGTGGAACAGCTGAAGATGACTTCGGTGGTGCAGATTCCGGTGATGGTGGGCGAAGAAGTTGTGGGAGTGGCCACCATCGATCCCGGGGAAGGCCGGCTCAAGCGACAGGAGATTCCACGTTTGGAAGCCGTAGTCGCTCAGATCTCCGGCGCCGTCCAGAAGCAGCTCTTGCTGGAAAAGGTGGAGTCCGAAAAACGAGAAGCCGAAGAGCTCAGAGCTCTGGCCGAGCGCGAAAAAGAGGAAAGCGAACTACTGGCCGAACTGGCCAGGGAAATCAATCGGGGCGCATCCATAGATGAATTGTTGCTTCCTGTGGCCCGGCTCTCCCGGGAGCGACTGGGCACAAGCAGCCTGGCGCTCTACCTGGAAGACGAAAACAAAGACCTGGTGCTCAGGGCCGGATTCTACCAGGACCAGGTGGACGATCCGTCCAAGTACCCGGAAATAGCGCAAAGAATTCCGCTTTCGTCAACGGGAAGCACACTTCCCCGGGTCCATTTGAGGCAACGATCCAGCTTCATTGGCAAGATTCGTAGAGATCTACTTCGGGATTTCGCGGTGGACTTTGCGCTGTACGAGTTCTGGCAATACGAATGGGTGGCTCTGCTGCCGCTTCTACTGAAGGATCGATCCATTGGACTGATTGCCTGGTCTGGCCCCGCTGCCGATCGAATCTCGCGAAAGGATCTGCCGCTTCTCGAACGAGTGGCGGATTTGATTACCGGAGCCGTAGAGAACCTGAATCTTCTGGATAGGATTCGCCAGGAGCAGGTAAATTCCGAAATAGAGCGTCAGAATAGCCAGACCCTGGCCATGCTTTCGCGAAAAGCCATTGAGGGCGATGATCTGAATACTATCGTTGAGGGGATCTACGAGCCTATCTTCAGGTTGGTAGGGAACCTGGGGATCGCTCTGTATTTACCTGATCCAGACCGCAAGAATCTGGAACATCGATGTGTCCTGGACAATAACGGTTTCTATTCTCTGGACTCACTTCCCGCTTCCATTCGCAGTATACCGCTAAAACCGGAAACCGGTTCTCTTTACTGGTGTTTCGAAAAGGCGCGAAGCTGGTACATGCCGATCATAAGCCAGTCCCGAGTAGACAAATCGCCTATCGATAGCGCTATCCAGGCGTTCTACCAGTTTTCCTGGTGCTACCATATCCCGCTGGTTGTTAACGATGAGGTCATTGGAATCGTAACCCTGGCCGGGCGAAGCCCCGTATCGCTTACCCGGCAGGACCGACAGTTCCTGGAGCGAATTGTAGCCCAGGTAGCCGGCGCCATTCGAATGCAACAGCTCTTAAGAAGCGTCGAACAGCAGCGAAATGCCGCCGGCAAGTTGCAGCGAGAATCCAGAGCCCTGGCGGACTTCACTCGACTGCTGAATCAACGAGCCGATCTCAAATCCATAGTACTGGAAGTTTGCCGATTCGCGGTCGAGTCCCTGGATCTACGAGGATCCTATATCATGCTGGTGAATGAACCCGAAAAGGAATTCCAGGCCATTGGCGGATTCGGCACCGACTACGGCGATCAGCAGGCCCTGTTCGTAGAAGCGTCCCGCATTCCCATCCATCCGGACTCCGGAGTTCATTACGGTACCTACAACAGGAAGAAGACAGTCTATTTACCGAGAATCCCATCAAATGCCGCGGAATTTGACGGATTCCTGGCTGAACTCTTTGACTTGAAGAGTTTCGCCCTGGTTCCATTGCTCCTGGATGACCGCGTAATCGGCATCATGGGCGCGGACCCGGGGCAGAAGCGGCTAAGCGGCGAGGATCTTCGCAAGCTGGAAACCTATGCGGATCAGGTAGCTGGAGCGATAAACAACGGCAATCTGCTCAAGCAGGTGGAGGATCAAAGAAGCAGCATCGAAGGCCTGGCCGAAATCACGCAAACGGCGGCCACGACAGATAACCTGGAAGAGATTCTGGATCAGATATTCGCCTATGTTTACCGCAGATTCGGTATTGCCTCCGGTATTGTTCTTTTGCCGGACTCCGCCGGGAATACTCTGCAAAGCTACAAGGCATTCTCCCTGGAGGATATGGATAAGCTCAACCTCTGGGATGCCTTCGAATATGCAAAAAGCATGCGCCTGTCCACCGGCGAAGACGGCGGCACCCTGGCCCGGACCTTCGCCCGGGGTAAGCCCTTCTACGTTCCAGACACATCCAGGCTGACCTCGATAAGCAGAGATTACCCTGGCGCCGAGAAGGACCGGGAAATCCTGGAGCACCTGAATTATCGCGGCTATTTCGCACTGCCCATGCAGGTGCATGGCGAGCCCGTGGCCCTCATGATATTCACGGCCTACACCGAGGCCTTTAAGCTTACTCCCAAAGAACGGGAGGAACTGCGAACCCTGGCGGACCAACTGGCCGGCATCATTCGCTCCAGACAACTGGCCACGAGTCTCGATTTCGAAAAGCAACAGGTAGAAAGAGAAAAAGCCGACAGCCAGGTGCTTGCCAATCTGGCCAGACAGGCAAACGAAGGCTCGAACATAGAAAGTATTCTGCGCGAAATGGCGGCCTATGCGGATTCAGAATGTGGAGTACAACGTCTGGGACTCTGGCTGGTTGATCCGGACTCCCGCGAGGTTCATCTGCATTCCGTACTGCATGCCGGACAGCCGGTGGACCTGAACCAGGTTCCAGAGATCATCCGTACCCTGCCGTTCGGCCCCGGAGGAGGAAGCGTGCCTGCCGTAATTGAACGGAACCGAAAGATGTACCTTCCCAGGATTAATCCGGCCTTCCTGGAGGCTTCCCCTCTGGACAGAGAGATTCAGCAATACTTTAACTTTGACTGGCTTTTGCATCTTCCCCTGAGCATGGAAGGCACCGTACTGGGAGTCATTAACTTTGTGGGCCGTATCGATCGACGCCCGGATGTACGACAAAGATCTCTTCTTGAACGGATGACGTCCCAGATTGCGGGCGCCGTTCAGAGCAAGCAGCTGGTAGCGGAGATTCAGGCCGAACGGTATGACAGCGAAGCTCTCGCCGAAGTAGCCCGACGGGCCAATGAAGAACCGGGAATCTCGGAGATCATGGAAGTTGTTCTCAAATATGCCGGAGAACAATGCGGCGTAGATACACTTTGTCTACTGCTGGTGAGCCCTGACGGGAAATTCCTGTCTCCCCGGGCTGCCATTCGCCAGGGGAAGTCTATGGATCCGGATTCTGTTCCAGCGTTGCTTCGCGAGTTCCCCTTGAGCCCGGAATCCGGAACTCTTTACAGAGTGCTGGAGCGAAAAGAAAGTCTGTATTATCCCAGGATTACGTCTGGTATGGAGCGACGGATGTCGGAGGTGGACCGGGCTATTCGTGATTACCTGGAGTTTCACTGGTTTATGGATGTACCGGTCATGGTCCATGGCCAGGTGCTGGGCGCCCTGGCATTTGCGGGGCCTGAACGTCCAAAACTTTCCGCCAGGGAAAAGAATTTCCTGGAGCGAATCACCGCACAGGTGTCCGGCGCCATCTATGGCAAGAAGCTTCTGGACCAGGTAGAAAAAGAAAAAGATACAGCGCGAAAACTGCAAAAGGAAACGGAAGGCCTTAACCGACTGCTAAAGCGAATCGCACCCATCGAAGATCTGGACGAAATCATGGCCGAGGTGCTGGATTACCTGAAAGGCACCTATGGCATTACACTTTATTCCCTGTACCGGGCCGATCATGACTCACAGTTGCTACACCCGGTTTCTGTTCGATTCCCGGATCATCTATCGCAAGAAGATGCCCGCTATATTGAATCCACTCCCATTCCTTTTGGCGAAGATGCGGCCGGAGCATTTACCATGGCCTGCCGGCGCAGTCCGCGATATACGTATTACAAGGGCTCCAGATTGAAGACCCCGGGACTACCGGAAATCGAACGATTCGTCATCGATCAATGCAAGCTGGAGATGATGGTCACATTTCCTTTGATGGATGGGGATCGAATGGCCGCCATACTGAATCTCAGCACAACCAGCGAAATCGAGTTCAGTAACGATCAATTAGAACAGCTTTCCATTCTGAGCGAGAGCATATCCGGCATCATTCGAATGAATGGACTCATTCAGGATGTGCGGGAACAAAGCAGACGCGCAGAAGAAGCCAGGAAAGAAACCGACATATTGGCCTCACTATCAAAAAAGGCCAACGAAGCCACCGACCTGGAACAGGTAAGCCAGGGGTTGTTCGATTATCTGCGTACCACCATGCAGCTCGAGGATTTCGCGCTCTTCGTTGTGGATCAGGAAACATCGGAGCTGTTTGTCGCCGCCTGGGATACTCGGCGCGAACTGGGCGAGGCCGGAGATTGGCTCAGAAATGTTCGACTGAAACTGGAACCCGATCTGGGAACACTTTATCGCACATACCAGAAGAAAAAGACTACCTATATCCCGCGATTCATCGAGGGATTCTCCGCGCCCGGAGATAATCTCATAGTCGGAAAGCTCCAACTCACTTCGGTTCTGCAGGTGCCGTTAACCATCCACGATGAAGTAATCGGTTTCTTTGTTTGTGGCCCCCGCCGCACCCTCAGGCTTTCCAGAGAAGAAATCAGGACAATTGAACGATTCTGCAACCAGGTGGCCGGCGCTGTTCGCGCCACGGCACTTCTGGATACATCCAGAAAAGCGCAGGAAACAGCCGAATCGGCCCGGGCCGAAACCGAAATCCTTGCCAGTTTGTCCAGACAGGCCAACGAAACTACAAGCCTCACGAATCTATGCCAGGGGGTATTCGATGTTATGCGCGAAAGCCTGGGTCTGGATTTTCAGGGGCTCTTTATAGTCGATGACAAAGAAACGGAATTGATTCCGGTACATCTGGATGAAACCACCGGAAAACACTGGGAACCCGAATTTCGCGTACCTCTGCGACCGGATGGAGGCACCTTGTATAAGACCTGGCAGCGCAAAAGGAGTACCTATCTGCCGCGCCTGCCCCTGGAAGGAGCGGCGGAACCGGACCTGGAAATCGTTCGAAAGCTGGGTATCTCCGCGGTACTCCAGATTCCTTTGATTGTCTCGGATCGAGTTGTGGCTATCTTCGCCTGCGGCCCTACTCGACGTCTTTCGAAAGAAGAGATACGTTCTGCCGAAAGATATTGCCAGCAAATCGCAGGCGCCGTTCGAGTAATGGCACTTCTTCAGGCTACGCAAGAAGCTCGCGAAGAAGCGGATTTAGCCAGACTTCAGGCGGAGATTGCAAGCGATGAAACAGAAACCCTGGCGACGCTGGCAAAAGAGGCCAACGAAACCACCAATCTTCAGGCGCTTAGCATTACCCTTCTTGATCATCTGGGAAAGCAATTTGGTATCACAAAGCTGGGAATCTATGTAGTAGATTCGGAATCCCATGAACTGGTTCCTGTGGCCGGTCGAGGCGCTATGTCCGACGAAAAACAACAGCAGTGGAATCAGTCCTTTCGCATTAGTCTGGACCGGCATGAGGGAACCCTGGTATCCACCTATCGACGACAGAAGTCCTTTTATTTGAAGAAGATCCCCGCATCCATTCAAGGCAAAGACCGGGAAATGGTGGAATCCCTATCGCTGGAGGCGATTCTAGAAGTGCCTCTGGTTATCCAGGGGCAGACCGTGGCCATTGTAGCGGCCGACCCTTCCAGAGAGCTAACCAGGGCGGACATCAGCTCAATCGAAAGACTATGCAATCAGATCGCCGGCGCCGTGCGAACCACAGCCCTGCTCCAGGCAACTCAGGAAGCCCGGGAAGAAGCGGTGGCCTCAAAAGAAGAAGCAGAAGTGGCCCGCGCCGAATCCGATGCGCTTCTGGAAAACGTGCTGCCTACCAGGGTGGCCCGGGAACTCAAAGAATCCGGTCGCGTAGAGCCGGTATACTATGACTCCGTTTCTGTACTCTTTACAGACTTCGTGGGCTTTACAACAGCAGCGGCGCAAATGAGTCCGGCCGAGTTAATCCAGGAATTGGATGGCTGCTTTTCGCAGTTCGACCAGGTGTCCCGCAGAAATAACATGGAGAAGCTGAAAACTATCGGCGATGCCTATATGTGCGCCGCCGGTCTTCCAGTGCCGGACGATGGCCATGCCATCGATGCCTGCCTCACCGCTCTCGAGTTTCGCTCTTTCATGAAGCAAATGGCAGAGGTAAAGGGTCAGCTGGGATTCGAATTCTGGCAGATACGAATCGGTATTCATTCCGGACCGGTGACGGCCGGTGTTATAGGACAGAATAAGTTCGCCTACGATATCTGGGGAGATACCGTGAACGTAGCCAGTAGAATGGAATCCTCCGGCGCTCCCGGAATGGTCAATATCTCCGGGGCTACTTACGCATTCGTAAAGGACCTGTTCGAATGCGAATACCGCGGAAAGGTCCAGGCCAAAGGCAAAGGCGAAATGGACATGTATTTTGTGCATAGGATCAAGCCGGAACTTTCCGCAGATGAGGAAGGACTGCTGCCCAACGCCATGTTTGAGATGGCTCGCACAAACCTGGATTTCGATGAGATTGAGGCCATGAAGGCAG
>CEVB01008590.1_pt1 | contig 36929 bp, 41 predicted proteins | sample 531381 | NCBI WGS metagenome assembly CEVB01 (sample SAMEA2622763, study PRJEB7988) | marine metagenome | biome: marine biome (ENVO:00000447); feature: surface water layer (ENVO:00002042); material: "saline water (ENVO:00002010), including plankton (ENVO:xxxxxxxx)" | depth 5 m | reverse complement strand
TAAGCACCGTCATGGTTGTTACCCAGTAACTGTTGCTGTACCTGCGGCAACAAGCTGTTTAAACGCTGGCGAAAATCAGCCATATGCAGCTGCGATGCGCCGACAAACACCGCACTGCCTGCAGCCAGCTTAGTGTCGGCCTGCAGTGTTACTGCGCCCAGCGCGGTTTGCTGCAGTTGTTGCCACCAGGCCAGATCCTGCGGCGACAACCTTATCGCGCTGATATGTTCATTGACCTGCAATAGCGGCACTAAGGTGTTTATTGCCTGCTGTAAATGCGCCGGTTGTAAACTCAGCTCGGCCTCCAGTGTCAACTCACTGAGCTTGCTGACCAACTCAAATATGGCCTGCGCCAGTTGTTGTTCCTGCTGCTGATGGTGCTGCTGCAACTGCTGTTCAAGCTGTTGCAATTGCTGCTCAAACTGCTGGCGTAACTCTGCTACAGTACTTTGTAACTGTGCATCAGCGGCAGCCCGGGCAGCCTGCTCGGCTTGCTGTTTAAGCCGCTGCTCTGCGTCTTCAGCGCCCAGCCGCTTGCCTTCTGTCAGGCCACGCTCAAACGCCTGCTGCAACTGCAGCTCGATAGCGGGCGACGATACATCGCGCTGCACGCCGGGAAAGCGATACAGATCGGCCATAACTTACCCCAGCGTCGCTTCTTCGTATAAGCGGTAATCGACTTCGTTTTTGGCCATCATCTGGCGGATCATCCGCATAATTTCGGCCCGCGCCGCTTCTACCTTGCTGACCGCCTGCGCTTTGGTGTTCTCAATTTGCTGACGGTACACCTGTGCCAGGCGTTTGGGCAGTGCCGACATAATGCTGTCCAGCATGGCCGGTTCGCAGCCTTTTAATGCTACGACCCACAGCTCGTCCGGAATTTCATTCAACAAGTAAGCCAGTACATCTTCGCTTTGCCGGGCCAGTGAGGCGAAATCATACATTTTGTCCTGCACGGCTTCTGCGGTTTGGGCATTGTGCTGTTTCAGCAGTTCCATTACCTCGGCCTTATTGCCGTTGTAACGGTTCATGATTTCGGCCACTTTCTCCACGCCGTTTACCCGCGCACCGACCTGTTCGCCGACAAACTCGATACAGGCTTCCAGCGTGTGGCGCAAATCATCCATCACGTGTTCGCTAACCTCGCGCAGGCTGGCAATGCGGAACAGAATATCGTCGTGCTTTTGTTTCGGGAACAAAGCGATAACCGCCGATGCCTGCTCCGGCGGTAAAAACGCCAGCATCAGCGCCTGCATCTGCATATGCTCCTGTTCTAAGAAGCGCGCCAGCAACTCCGGTGGAACCCATTCCAGCCGGCGTAAATCATCGGCCAGTGCGCCACCATAAATATCGTCCAGCATGCCACGCGCCAGTTTGCGGCCAACCGCTTTATCCAGCGCCCGCTCCAGATATAAGCGGGAAGCACCACTGACACCGCTTTCATTGCGGTAGCAGTCAAAAAAATCAGTCAGGATCAGCGCAACATCATCCTGCGTAACGTTGGTAATTTTTGCCATCCGCTCGGACAAAGCTTTCACTTCATGCCGGCTCAGTTTTTTGATGATGCCGGCAGCATTTTCTTCGCCCATGCTCAGCAATAAAATGGCTGCCCGATCCAAATCGGTAATAGTGCGGCTATGTTCAGGCTTTAGTTGATTCAATGCTGACTCCTCGCTCTACCCAATATTTAATCACGGCGGTTACCCGGTCAGACTCTTTGCTGGCCAGTAATTGCATATGTGAAATCTGCTCAGCAAACTCCGACCCGACCTGTGGCAGGTTAATCGCGTTAAAGCCTGGTTGCGGCATGTCGTCGGCCGCAGCCGCAGCCTCTTCTACTGTTCTGGCATCAGCCTTGGCACTGAGTAAAGAAGGGCTGTCATCCGCACTGCCAGCAAAGGCATTAGCGGTATCAGGTTCACGCTGCTTTTTGCCGCTAATCAGGTGATTAACCAGCGGCCGCACACCAAATAAAATCAGCGCCAGTGCAATTAAGCTGCCAAACACATAACGGGCATATTCTTTTACTTCCGGCAGCTGCCACCACGGTAAGCCACTTTGCACGCCCGCGGTTTCTGCCGGGGCGACAAAGCCAAAACTGGTGATATTAAACTGGTCGCCGCGCTCAGCCTGAAAACCGGTAGCGGTTTTGACCATTTCGCCCAGCTGTTGCAACTGCGCCTGGCTCCAGCCGGTATCACCCGCTGCCGCCTCGTTCACCAACACCGATACGCTCATCGACTTTAACCGGCCAACTTCAAATTTGGTGTGTGTCACGGCGCGGCCATTATCAAACTGACGGCTGCTTTCATTGCGCTCGGAAGTACGCTGATTATCATCAGCTCCTTGTTGATCCGCCGGTAATGGTGGCTGGTTAGCCAGCGAGCCCGGGATCCCCATCGCCAGCTGGTCCTGCATAGTGTCTGTTTTGACGGATTCAGAACGTACTACCGAAGCCGGATCTATCGCTTCACGGGTTTCTTCTACCACACTGAAGTCAACATCAGATGACACCTGAATCCGGTAGTTACCTTCGCCAAGAATTGGTAGCAGCATAATGGCGGCACGCTGCTCAATGTTGCGCTCAAGCTTTTGAATAAAGGCGAGTTTCTTATCTGTTTCTTTGCCGATTGGCGCTTCATCGTACAAGTCACCGGTCAGCAGTTTACCGCTTTGGTCGACCACTGATACTTTACGCGGGTCCAGCCCCGGCACACTGCCGGCAATCAGGCTGACAATGGCTTCAACCTGGGTGGCTTTAAGCTCATAACCCGGTGTCAGATCAACCATCACCGACGCCGCTGATTTCTCTTCCTGCCGGCCAATAAACACACTGCGTTTGGGCACGGCCAGATGCACACGGCTGTTACGCACGCCGTCCATGGTAATAATGGTGCGGGCCAATTCTCCTTCCAATGCATGCTGATACTGCATCGACTCCATAAACTGGCTGGTACCCATCGTCACTTTGTCGCCTATGGTCGACAAGCCTTCCGGCATTGCAGCCTTTATGCCGCGTGCCGCCAGCGTAATACGGGCGTCGGCCAGACGGTCTTGCGGTACCATGATATTACCGGTGTCGGTATCGATACGGAACGCGACCTGCTCTTTATCAAGGATCTCCAGAATACCCGCTTTATCATAGTGCTCCTGGTTACCATACAGCGGCACGTAGTTTTTCGCCGATGTCCACAAAATCAGTACTATGGTTGCCGCCACCAGTGTTGCCAGCAAGGCAATAGACGCCATACTGCGATCACCGCCGGGCAACCAGCTGAACCGGCTGGACAGATTAATCACTTTCTCGCGAAAGTTACCTTCAATCGCTGCCGCAGGCATTTTCTTCACCACTTCGCCTTTCATTGCCTTGTCCTTACAGTGACATCCGCATTACATCGTCAATACCGCTCATTACCTTGTTACGTACCTGCAGCAGCATCGAAAAGCTTAAACCCGCCTTCTGGCTGGCCACCATGGCGCCAATCACATCGTCACTGCGGCCGGTATCAACTGCCGTCATCATGTCCGCGGCGATGTTCTGCTGCTGGTTGATGTTGCGGATCACGGCAGAAAAGTCTTCGCTGATACCAACACTATTGCTGGCGGGCGCGATGCGCTCACTGCTGGCAGTTTGTTGTAGCCTGGTCATCATTTCCAGCATCTGGCTCTGGCTGTCTATTGGTGAAATCATCATAAAATCCTTAAGAAGCTAATGCGTCAATGTCGACACCATGCTCACGCATGGCAGCCAGTTTGTAACGTAGTGCACGGGTACTGACACCCAGTGCTTCTGCGGTACGGGTACGGTGGCCGTTAAATTTCTGCAGCAAATCCAGAATGTAATCAAACTCAGCATTCTGTTTGCTTTGCTTGAGCAGGCTGGCACAAATGGCCGCTGCCTGCGGATGACAACGGGGTAAATTCAGATCAGCAACCTGCAGCTCAATACCCCTGGCCATCACCAGCGCCCGCTGCATCACGTTTTCCAGCTCGCGCACATTACCCGGCCAGTTGTACTGCAGCATTACGTCGGCAGCGTCCCGGCTTAAGCGGTACTTACCGTTGCCGTATTTGTTAATAAAGAATTCTGCCAGTGGCAAAATATCATCCCGTCTTTCGCGCAGCGCCGGCCAGCTCAGTGGCAATACGTCCAGGCGGTAAAATAAATCTTCGCGGAACAAGCCTTGCTCTACCTGACTGCGCAGGTTCTTATTGCTGGCGGCAATGACACGGATATCCAGCTTAATGCGGCTATTGCTGCCCAGACGCTCCACCTCACGCTCCTGCAACACTCGCAGCAACTTCGCTTGCAAGGGCAGCGGTAACTCAGAAATCTCATCCAGTAAGATGCTGCCGCCATTGGCGGCTTCGAATTTACCGATTTGCTGATTCACTGCGCCGGTAAAAGCCCCTTTGTTGTGACCAAACAGCATCGCCTCCAGCATATGCTCAGGAATAGCGGCGCAATTTACCGCTACGAAAGGCTGGTCAGCACGGTCTGATGCCTGATGAATAAAACGCGCCAGCCGCTCTTTACCGGTACCTGATTCACCCAGGATCAGCACGCTGGCTTCAGTTTGCGCAGCGCGGTTGGCCAACTGCAAAATCTGCCGGCTGGCGTGTGACACCGCCACCAGATCTTTTAACCCCGCGCTCATGGCGGTAGCGTTACGCACTGAGGTTTTTACCTGAGAGGCGAAAAAAGGTTTAAGTAAATAATCAATTGCGCCGCTTTGTAAGGTTTCAGAGGCCAGCGCACTTTGGTTTGAATCAACCATGCTAATAATCTGCGCAGCCGGCAGCTTACGGTGTACCAGAGCGACCAGGTCCGGTAACGCCATTTGCACCATGGCACTGTCAATAAAGACCAGTGCTGGCTTGTAATCCTGACACAGGCTGACAACCTGCGTCACATCAGCAGCATGCAGCAACTGGTATCCTTCAGCGCAGATGCACTGATGCACCTCATTACAGGGTGCTTGCTGCTCTATCCATAACACATAAGGTGATTTCATCGGGCGTCAGATCCTGCTCAGGAAGTGGTTCGGATTAACCGGATAGACACCCGGCGGTTAGATTGTTCGGCTTTGCCCTGCGCCGGTAACAGCGGATAGCGGTTACCGTGGGCTCTGATTTCCAGCATGCTGGCTTTTACCCCCAGCTCTATCAGCCGGGATGCCACTTCATCGGCGCGCTCCTGCGATAGCATACGGTTTGCTAAAGGCGTGCCGACATCATCGGTATGGCCGTCGATCAGGATTTTTTTGATGCTGTTATCCAGCTGCAGATAGCGCGCCAGCTTCTGTAAGCCGGGTAATTGCTGGCGGTCAACCTGACGTTTACCGGAGGCAAAATAGATTTCAGTGTCGCGGGCCTGCTGCCAGGACAATGGTGACATTTGCGCAACGCAGCCCTGAAACTTGTCCACAGCATCGGCGGCGCGCACGCTGGTCAGCACTAACTGCTGCTGTGCATCACCCAAATCAAACTGTAACCAGGCGCCTTGCTGCAGCTGATGCAATAACGGTAAAGCCGCTTGCAGAAAACTGACTTCACTGTCCTGATATAACTCGGCAACGTACTGCTGTGCCGCTACAGGTTGTGTGGTTTGCCAGTCGGCCGGACGGGCCATTACGCTGACCTGCTGCAATGCTGAATGAGGCTGTGCCAGCGCCAGGTTAAGCCGCAGCGGCTGACCAGGCTCCAGCGCGAAACTAACCTGCCCCAAACCTCTGACCTGCTGCTGCAACTGGCAATAAAAAGGATCGCTGTTAAGCTGCCATTTGGCCTGCTCTGCCGGTTGCGTCAGCAGTGCTGCCGTCACCAGTGCCCCTGGCAGGCTGGCGCTTAACCACAAACTGAAAGACAATACAGACACCCTATACACCTTTTATTTTGTCATTACCCTCACGCCGGGCAAATCAGCCTGGCGCAGCAAAATAAAAAGCAAACGGCATAGAACAGCACAGGACACTGACGGTTTAGCCATAGCGAAACGGCTAACACCAGTGAATGGCGCTAAGCTAATGCGACCCCGCTGTCGTAGCGTTTTTACACGCCGTAGACCGGAAGCTTTGCGTCCTGCCCTTTCGGTGCAGTTTGCCTTTTAATTGTCTTAACAAGCTCACAAATCCGACCAGATTTATGAACTGAAACTGAATAACGCAAACGATATCGAAATTACGGTAGCTTAGCAAGAGTGTTTTTTAACAATATCTAATATGATGTTTAAGATCATATATTTGCATCTGCATAATTTTTCGCCAGCCGCTAACATAATTCCAACACTGCTCTGACCTGTTGCGTTTATAAACTGACTAAACAGTAAGAAAAACTGCAAAACTATCTAAACGGACACAGCAAGCCAGCTTGCATTATCTGTGCATATTATGGCGCTATGATGACAGCCGGTGTTTTAGCCCAGCGCGCCGATAACATTTACCCGCAGATTTTCCGGAATTTCGTTATACGACAGCACCGCCAGTGAGTTCTGGGTAAAAGTGCGGGCGTAACGTGCCAGCAATGGCCTCAACTGTGGGATCACCACCAGCGCCGGTGTATGACCCTGCTGCTGCATCTGGCTGCAAATCAGTGGCATATTGCGCTGGAATTGGCTCAGCAGGTTGGGCGCCACCGGGAAGCTGTCCAGTGTCACTTTTCCGGCCTGCATCGCCTGATTCAGCGCGCTTTGCAGCGTTTGCTCCAGCTTTTCATCCAGCGTAAAGGCCGCCAGTTCATCTTTGTCGCCACTGATTTGCCGTACCAGCGCCCGCTGCAAGGCACAGCGTACGTCCGAGGTTAACAACAGCGGATCCTTGGTCACTTCGCTGCTATCGAGCAGTGTGCTGGCAATGGTCAAAATGTCGCCAAGGCTAACCTGCTCACGCAGTAGCAAGCGATACACTTTCAGTTGCACCGTGGCGCTAAGCGCTTTGTCCAGCGCTTCGGCCAGCACCGGCGCCACATTCGCCAGCCGTTTATTCAGCTGTTTTACATCTTCATAGACAAACAACTCAGACAAATGCTCTTTAATCAGCTTACCGGCATGGGTCGCAATCACTGTCGCGAGATCAACAACCGAATAGCCCAGATTCAGCGCTTTAGCACGACTGTTGGCATCTATCCACACTGCTTCCAGGCCATAGGCCGGGTCTCGGGTAATTTCACCGTCCAGCTGGCCGTAAATCTCACCGGTATTCAGCGCCAGCAATTGTTGTGGATTAAGCCGCCCCGACGCTACCGGCACGCCGGCAAGTTTGATGCGGTATTCCTGCGGGTTCAGCTGCAGATTATCGCGCACCCGGACCTCTGGCAGTAAGAAGCCGCTTTGCTCTGACAGGGTTTTACGAATACCGCGCAGCGTTTGTACCAGTTCTTCGCCTTTTTCTTTGTCTGCCAGATACACCAGCCGGAACCCCAATTCAATCGATAGCCGATCCACATGTGGAATATCATCCCAGCCCAGTGTTTTTGGCGTTTGCGCTATGGTCTCGGTCAGTCGTTCCGCCTGAATAAGTTCGCCTTTATCCACGCTTTGTTGTAAGCGCCAGGCGACATAAATCAGCGGCAGACCAAAACCGATAAAGGCCATGGCCGGCATGCCGGGCACGGCACCGAGGATCAGCATAATGCCGCCGGTAGTCAGCAACACCCGTGGTGAGGCCAGCAGCTGCTTACCGACCTCATCAGACATTTCCCCTTCATCGTTCATCCGGGTAACGATAATGGCCGCCGCAACCGCCAGCAGTAATGACGGGATTTGCGCGACTAAGCCATCACCTATCGTCAGCAGAGCGAAGCGCTGAAAGGCTTCCGCCATGCTCAGGCCATGCTGGAATACCCCGATGCTTATACCACCCAGCAGGTTGATCACCAGAATGATCAGACCGGCAATGGCATCACCACGCACAAACTTGGACGCACCGTCCATTGAGCCGTAAAAATCGGCCTCTCTTGCTACTTCTGACCGGCGATCTTTTGCCTGCTCCGGCCCGATTAAACCAGCGTTTAAGTCGGCATCTATTGCCATTTGTTTGCCGGGCAACGCATCCAGCGTAAAACGGGCAGCAACTTCTGAAATCCGTTCACCACCTTTGGTGATAACGACAAAGTTAATCACCATCAGAATAACAAACACCACCATACCGACGACGTAATTGCCGCCGATAACCACCTCACCGAACGCCTGAATGACGCGGCCGGCAACGTCAGAGCCTTCATGGCCGTGCAGCAACACCACCCGGGTTGAGGCAATATTCAGTGTTAGCCGCATCAGTGTGGCCACCAGCAGCACGGTCGGGAATACTGAGAAGTCAAGCGGCTTTTTACTGGATACCGCGACCAGCAGCACGATAACCGACAGCACGATATTAAAGGTGAACAGGGCATCCAGCATCCAGGCTGGCAGCGGTAACACTACCATGGCCAGAATGGCCAGCAGCAATACCGGAATAGCGGTGTAAGGTTGGGTCAGTATGCGCCAGTTCACTGTTTAACTACCTCGGACTTTAGCTTTATCTAACAAAGATTTCGGGATCTCAAGCGCCGGTAAAGGCGCCGGTTGCTGGCCGCGGCCATGCTTGTAGGCTTTTAGCTGCATAACATAGGTCAGCACATAGGCAATGGCGGTGTATAAGCCTTTTGGTACTTCCTGATCGACGCGGGTCGAGTAATAAATGGCCCGGGCCAGTACTGGCACTTCCAGCACTTCTATCTGATGGCGCTGCGCCACACCTTTAATCCGCAGGGCTATTTCATCAATACCTTTGGCGACCACGTAAGGGGCACGGGCATCTTTTTCGTTATAACGAATCGCCACCGCATAGTGCGTCGGGTTCATCACGATCACATCCGCTTTAGGTACCCGCTCTTCAATGCGCCGGTTCGCCATCTGAAACTGAATCTGCCGGATCCGGCTTTTTATTTCCGGGCTGCCGTCGGCTGATTTGCGCTCTTCTTTTACTTCCTGCTTGGTCATTTTCAGCTCTTTGGCGATTTTATGCGCCTGATAAGGCACATCAATGGCCGCAATCAATAACAAGGCGCAGGCGGTGAGCATAAGGCACAATGCCAACAGCCCCATGCCTTCCTGTAAGGCAACATTCAGGTCCAGCCGCTGCAACATCAGCAAACGCTGCCACAGCTGGCTTAAGAACAAGTAAAGACAGCCGGCCAGTAGCGTAATTTTCAGGATGGATTTACCCAGCTCTACCAGTGCATTCAGGCTGAACATCCGCGCCAGGCCTTTTAACGGATTAAGCTGCTGAAACCTTGGGCTGAATAATTTGGCTGAGTAGATAAAACCGCCCGGTAACACGCCGGTAATCACCATAGCGATAAAGAGTAAAAACAGAAAAGGCAACAGCGTACCGAGCATATCGCCGAACGCCTGCCCTACAGCAACCGGCATCAGCTTCTCGTCTGCCAGCATGGCTTTATTCAGTTGCAGGCTGCGCTGCATCAACTGCATAAACAACGTCAGAAACAGCTGGGCAAACCACAACAAACCGGCAATGCCTAAAATCAGCAGCACAGCGGTGTTCAGCTCTTTTGAGCGGGCGATCTGGCCTTCTTTGTGGCCTTTTTCTAACCGTTTCGCCGTGGGTTGTTCGGTTTTTTCCTGTGAACTGCTTTGCTCTGCCATCGCTTATCTCATCAACAGGTAAAGGTTATTCAGCATGTCGTTTATCATGCCTGAGAAACGCTGGCCGGTTTGCACGACAGTCAGGTAGACACAAACAAAGCCGAGCACCATATTCATCGGAAAGCCCAATACGAAAATGTTCAGCGAGGGTGCCGAGCGGGTGGCAATGCCAAATGTCAGGTTGACCAGTAACATGGAAATAATACCCGGCAGCGCAACCAGCAAGGCGGCACCAAACATCCAGCCGAACATTTGCAACAGCACTGTGATGTTTAACTGATACAGGCCACTGCCTACCGGCCACAGCGTAAAGCTGTCGACCAGCGCAGCCATTACCAGCAAATGGCCGCCCAGCGCAAAAAACAACAAAGCGCCCATGATCCAGAATAAATGGCCAAGCAGCGGTGCAGAGTCACCGGTGGCCGGGTCCATCATCGTCGCCATCGACAAGCCCATTTGCATCGATAGCATCATGCCCGCCATCATCAGCACTTCGAACAGCATACGTACAGCCAGCCCCATCATGATGCCAAAGCCAATCTGCTCAAACGTCATTACTGCTGCATCCAGCGAAAACGGATCGACTGCCGGCATAGCAGGCAGGATCGGGCTGAGTAAAAAGCTAATAAATACCGCCAGCAATATTCTGGCACGCGGCGTCACACCAGGGTTATCAAACGCCGGCATCGCCCACAGCAGTGCTGACAGGCGCACAAACGGCCACCAGACAGCGCCTATCCAGCTCATCAGTTCAGCACTGCTGAGTGAAATCAGCGAATTCACCCAAACACTCCGGGAATGATCAGCATCAGGTTGCGAAACCAGTCGATCAGTGTTTGCAGTATCCAGTTACCGGCAAACACCAGCATCAGCAGGGTCAGAACCATGCGCGGTAAAAATGTCAGCGTCTGTTCCTGAATCGACGTCGCAGCCTGAAACACTGCGATAATCAGCCCCAGGATCAAACTGGGTACCACCATCACCAGCAGAATTTTGATAATGGTATAAATAGCCTGGGCAACCAGTTCTGTGCTTTGATCCGGGCTCATGGCGAGGCTCCAAACGTTGCGGCCAGAGTACCGGCGACCATAGACCAGCCATCGGCCAGCACAAAAATCATCAGTTTAAACGGCAAACTGATGATCAGCGGTGATAGCATCATCATACCCATCGACATCAGCACGCTGGCGACAACCATATCGATAATCAAAAAGGGTAAAAACAACATAAAGCCAATCTGAAACGCTGTGGTCAGCTCACTGAGCACAAACGCCGGAATAAGCACATCCAGCGGCACATCTGCAGCAGCCATCGTGGTGGGTTCTTTGGCAATCAGTAATACCTGATGCAGCTCATTTTCGCGGGTTTGCGCCAGCATAAACTGCCGCAGCGGCTGCTCAGCCCGCACTAACGCCTGCTCCAGTGTCATTTCTTCAGCCTGATAAGGCTTAAACGCATTCTGATAAATGTCCTGCCACACCGGGCGCATAATCAGCAATGTCAGCATCAGCGCTATACCAATCAGCACGCGGTTTGGCGGGCTTTGCTGCAAACCCAGCGCCTGTCGCAGTATCGCCAGTACGATGACAATACGGGTAAAAGACGTCAGCACCATCAGCATGCCCGGGATCAGGCTAAGCGCAGTCATCAGCAGCAGAATTTGCAGCTTAACGCTGTAATCCTGGCCGCCGTCAGCGTCGCGCACCGACAACACTGTCATATCCTGTGCCTGTACCAGAGCTGGCAGCAACATCAGCAGCAAAGGCAGTACAGCCAGCATCAGCTGCCGCAGCATAGGCTTATGCATGATGCTCCACAGCCGTGTTACGGTTGACAAACTTCAAGCCATACTTGCCATCTACCATCACCACTTCAGCTTTGGCAAACAATACACCATTTACTTTAACGTCCAGCGCTTCGCCAACGGCTTTGTCCAGCGGCAACACGTCGCCAACACTGGCACGGCTCAGTTCGCCCAGCGTCACCTCAGCACTGGCTACCTCAAGGGTTACCGTCAGCGGTACATCGCGAAACATCGACAAGCCATCCGTTTTTACTGCGTTGTCAGTACCCTGCTCAAAGATGTCGTCCATATCCATCATGTCTAATCCGGCTAATGCCGCATCCAGGCCATTACCATTGTTCGGGTTTTCGCTCATGCTAGTGTCTCTTTGGTTGCTATATCGGTGATCTGAAATACCAGGCCGTTCGCATCTTCTGCTACCTTGCCTGAAAATAGGGTGCGGTTATTCAGCATAAAACTCATGTCACTGTGCAGTTCTATCGGTAAGATCTCGCCTTTCAGGCCCTGCTGCAGTTGCTGTAAGCTAACTTTCTTTCGTGCCATTTCTACCCGGCACTGCACCGGCACCTGGGGCCACGGCGACATATCAACAGCGCTGACGCTGACCGGGCTTTCTTCTGAAACGGCACTGAAAAACGCCAGCGGTAGCCAGACAAACCAGCTGATGGCCTCAGCATCCAGCAGTAGCCGAACCTTCAGCGGCAGATACTGAAAGCGCGCCGGTTCCAGTTGCTGCTTAACCGCAGTTGCCGGCAGCGCCGATTGCTCTTTAAATAAAAACTGCTGTATTGCCTGCAACTGCCGCTGTGCAATACGGCTGCAGATGCGCAGCTCAGAGGCACTAAGCTCAGTTTTCTCCTCCAGCGCCACCACTTTGCTGAGCTGGCCGCCCAGCGATAAGTCGGCCAGATGGTGCACACCGGTATAATCCAGCGCCATGTAACAGTAACTGTCGGTTGGTACCAGCACCGGACATTGCAGTAACAGACGGCCAGGCTCTGCCAGCCAGCTATCCAGGCCTGTGCCCTGACATAAACTCAGCTCTATACTGAATTCCACATCAGTCAACAGCCGGCTCAGTTCAGTCTCTACGGCCTGAGCCAGTTCAGGCAAATGCTGTTTAGCGGCCATGCTGGCCTGGCTAAAACGGCGCTGATCCAGCGTCAGCGCGAACGGCTGATAACGGCCAGCGGCATCGGCGGCGATAATAACGCCGGTTTTTTTGTGCTTATTCATCTGCTGTTACTTCTTGGTTTGCCCCGGCATCACGCGATACACGGTACGCTTTTTTGCTTAAACGCCGCAGTAAACGCAGCCGCTGTTCACGTTTGGTATCCAGCCAGCTGATGCCCAAAAACTCGAGCTTGTCGCTGACGGCACGGCGGTAAATCACTTCGGCTTTAATGCGGGTTTCACTGTCATACTCCACCACCAGCATATCCGGTACAGCTTTGCTAAGCGGCGCCAGCAAACCCGCACCACCGAGGCTGATATCTTTCACCACCGCCTGGCACAACTGCGAGCCAAACAGGCCCGGTTGCTTCAGTTTGACGGCAATACCTTTGGTCTGGGTTTCGTGCGGCTGATTGGCGGTGCTGAAGTACCAGCGCAGATAACGTCTTGCAATATCGGGCTTAGTTGCTGGCATCGGTAACCTTCACTCCGCTGCGGCCAACCGGCTGGTTATAACTTGCCGCGGCGGCTGCCTGTTGCACAGCATTGTCTTTGCTGCCAGGAGAAAATAGCTGGTCCAGCTCAGCTTCGGCTGCAGAGGTCAGGATCAACAGCTCAATACGGCGGTTTTCGCTGCTGCCTTTATCTTCTTCATTCAAAGGCCGGTTTGCTGAAAACGCCGCGACCTGCGCGACCCGCTCGACCGGCATGCCACCGGCGGCCAGCACCTGACGCGCCTGCAGTGCTCTGTCACCCGATAACTCCCAGTTACTGTAATGGCTGCCACTGAAAGCCGTGTTGTCGGTGTGGCCCGAGATAATCAGTTTGTTCTGCACCTTTTTAAATACCGGCCCCAGGCTTAACAGCAAGTCTTCAAAAAATGGCGTCATACGGATTTGCCCGCGAACAAACATCTGTTGCTGTTTACTGTCACGGATAATAACTCGCAGCCCGGACGGCACTATATCGACCTGAATGTGTTCCTGTGCCAGCTGCTGTGCGGCCAGCTGTTCAAACGCCTGTAGCAGCAAGCTAAGCTGGGCCGGGGTATCAAACTGGCCGTCGATCAGCGAATTAAGTTTGTCGCCCATGCCCGCCAGCGGTTTCTCGTCACCGGATGGCACCTGCAGGTATTCCGACATACCCGGCAGCGGGTTGTCCGGTGGCAAGGCATTAGCAGAGTTTTTATCTACTATCGACGGTGTGCCGCCCAAATCGACCGGAAACGGGCTGTTACCGGGTTTAAACGGATCCGGGCTACCATCAAAAATAGAGTGTGTGCGCATATAGTTAGCAATTTCAGCACGCTCTTTGACGTTAGATACTTCTAAAATCCACAGCACCATAAAAAATGCCATCATCGCCAGCGTAAAGTCGGCAAAGGCGACTTTCCAGGCGCCACCGGCCTTGGCTTTGCCACTGCTACGCAGATTACGCTTGATAATTACGGGCGAGCTATTCATCAGGCGGCCTTATCGTTAATCCATTGCTCCATCGTGGTAAACGATGGTTTCTGCTCTTCATTGATCATGCGCCGGCCGGAATCGGTCGCCACAATCGCGACATGGCCTTTGGCATGCGCCACCAAAATAGCGCGCACACAATCGAGCAGCGCCAGTTGCTTTTTCACATATTGCTCCATCGCGGAGCTCAGCGGTGCCATCAGACAATAGCAGCCAAAAATACCGATAAAAGTCCCTACCAGTGCCGCTGCAACGTGGTAACCAATATTGCTCAGCGGGCCATCCAGATGCTGCATGGTAATGATAATGCCGCCAACAGCGGCCAGAATACCGAAGCCAGGCATGGCTTCTGCCACCGAGTACATCGCGGAGGATGGCTTTAGTTTTTGCTGCTCTATGGTATAAATTTCCTGCTCCAGCAGCGTATCGAAATCGTGGGCACTGAGTTTGCCCATACTCATCAGGCGCAGGTTATCGCAAACAAATACCACCAGCGCCTCGTTTTCCAGCACCAGCGGGTAAGCCAGAAATACCGAGCTGGTTTGCGGGTTTTCCACATGCTCATCCAGTTCACGCAGGCCTTTGGTTTTTGCCAGATCCAACAACGTGTACATCAACAGCAACAATTCGCGGTACAAAGCGCCGCTGTCTTTGTGCTTACCAAACTGTGACTTCACCTGAAACCACATTTCTTTCAGCACGTAATTGGAGTTACCAACAATCAGCGCGCCAAAGCCGGCGCCGAAGATAATCAGGAATTCAGCCGGCTGCCATAACGTGGCCACGTTGCCGCCGGCAAACATAAAACCGCCAACCACAGTACCCAGAACGATGATAAAACCTACTATTTTCTGCATTGCTTTGCTTCCTGTACCTTTACCACTGCGCCAGCTTTTTGCTGAGCATCTCCACTGATTGTTTATGCAGCTGACATACCCGCGATTCTGTTAACTGCAGCACCAGTGCAATTTCCTTCATATTCAGCTCATGGGCGTAATACAGCTGCAGCAATAACTTGTTGCGCTCCGGTAATGACGACATGGCTTTTTTCAGCGATAACTTAAGCTCCAGCTGGTTTAAATTGGTGCTGCCAAGCTGGGCATCAGCCTGTTGCTCCAGCAATAAGTCCAGGCTTTCCATCGCTTCAGCCTGACCAACGTACTGCAACTCCAGCAAGGTGGCGCCATCTATACCCATGGCTTCGCACAACTCATCATCGGTTGGTATGCGGCCGAGCTGACGCGTCAGCTCGCGGCTTTTATCTCGTAGCTGGTGTGATTGCTGGCGCAACTGCCGTGGCCGCCAGTCGATGCGGCGAAACTCATCCAGCATGGCACCGCGTACCCGTTTAAACGCATAAGATTCAAATTGCTCATCCACATCGCGGCCATAGCGGCGTAAGGCGCTTAGCAGCCCCATCAGACCTATCTGCTGTAAATCGTCTTTATCAACCATGCTGCCAACCAGGCTGCGTAAATGGCCGGCGGCACGTTTAACGATGTAGCTGTAACGGTTTAACAACACGCTTTCCTGTGCCGGGCTGAAACTGAAGTTGCCCGTTTGCTCCGGCTCAGGCCATTGAGTGGTTGCCAGCATAAATTGGCCTTACTGAATAAACACGTTGGTTACCAGCACCTGTTCAATCTGGTAACTAAACGCATTCTGGTTCAGGGTTTGGTTAAATTTATCCAGCAGCTGTGTCTGAATTGCCGGAATGTCTTTAAAGCCGGTTTTCACATCGGCGTGGCTGATATTGCTAAAGTGCTCTACCAGTGCATTGCGCAGCAGCGGTGACGCATCCGGCAGTGCTGCCATCACATCAGCACTGTGGCTAGTAAGTGTCAGCTCCAGTACCAGATACCGTGAATGCTGCGCCGAGTCGACACTGATCACAAAGCGTTCCAACGGATAAAACAGCGGTTTATTCTGCACTACGCTGCTTTTACTTTGCTGTGCATCCAGCCAGAAGTAAGCGGCACCGCCGCCGGCAGCCAGCAGCAACACGGCTGCAATCACTAACACTAATGCTTTCATCTGTTACTGCTCTCCTATACCAGCCGGTTTAGCCAGTTTGTCGCGTTTTCGCCAGGCGCTGCTGCAGACTCTGCCGCATCATCTGGTACCTCATTAAAATGTGCTGCAACAATCTGTTGCTGCGCGCTGTTATGCTGGCCAGATTGCTGCTGTGATTGCTGGCGCACGTCTATATTAAGCATTTGCTCATTACCCAGCCGTTGTGCCAGTTGCTGACGCAGCTGGTCCAGGTTTTGCTGCATCGCTTCACGTAACTGTGTATTGGCGGCATACAGCTGCACACTGGTACGCTCACCATCCAGACTGACACTGAGTTCAATGACGCCAAGCTGAGGCGGGTCAAGCCGGATTTGCGCACGCTGAATTTGTTGGCCCAGCTGCAGGTTAATTTTGTCAGCCAGCAGATGCACCAGCTTCTGGCTCCACTGACTGTTATGCGCACTGCTGCTCTGGCCTGGTAGTTCAGCTTTCCAGCTAAACACTGTGTCACTGCTGTTTGTAACGCCATTGGTGGTGACAGCGCCGACCGGTGTGGTATCGCTGGCCTGGCGTGAAGACAGCGCCTGGCGAATAAATTGCTGCAATGTGGCAGCAGCGTTTACGCTCTGTTGCACTGGCTGTTGCGGCAGCTCAATGCTGTCGCCATCTGCTAAAGGTAATACCGGCAGAACGGTGGCCGAAGTGGCGGGCACAGGCTCCAGGCGCGACGCAGCGCTACTGGCTACCGAAGGCGATAATACTGAACCAGGCGTTGGCGCAGTATTAGCTGCAGCAACTGTTGGCAGTAAGATACTGGCGGCTGTTGCAAGCTGAACAATACTGCCAGTTTGCGTCGCCTTGTTCTCCAGCGTATCGGCATGCTCTGCCGCGGTAGCAGTAGGGGTATATTGCTGGCTCAACAGCGACCATGATGCCAGCGTAACCGCAGGCTCTGTCAGCGGTGACGGCAGGTTGTTGTCTGCCGGCAGCGGCATGACCAGTTGCGGCAGCTCGGCTAACGCGCTGCTATCGGTTGCCGGCTCTGGCGGCACAGTGTCGTCGTCAGATATATCTGCCTCGCCCGGCTGCAGATTTTCCGCGCTTTGTTGCGCCAGCTGTGCCAGCAGCTGCTGATAAGGTAGTGCTGTTACACCGTCATCAGCCAGATTAGTGCCGACGACGGTTTCCGCCGTATCGGCGGTCTGATTTGCCAGCTGTCGCAGCACGGGTATCATGGTGTCTTCCCTTCTGTTGTTTGCTGGTAGGCCACCACGCCTGGTCGGTTTTTATTAAACTGTGCCATCTGCAGCTCGGTACGCTGCAGTTCGTGCTTTGCCAGTTGCAACACATGCTGATAATTCTGCTGCAGCGCACTCAGCTGAGCACTGAATTGGGCTTTAGCACCGGCCTGCGTTATACGCTGTACCAGCACCAGCAGCTGACGATCCATCGCCCGCAGGCGTTGCCAGTCATGTGCACGCGCAGCCAGCAACAACTCATGCTGTAACTGCGTAAGCGCTCTGGCGATATCAGTACTGTTTAAATGGCTCAGCGACACACACAACCTCGGGAAAACGGCTTATCCGAACTGAGATAGCAACTGTCAGGCCATATTTTATCTTACTGATTTACATAGAAATAAAAGCAAGAAAGCCATCAAAGCGGAAGCGTTACTTCCGCCTGACGGAAGTAAGGACACAACGGCATTGCCGCAACCCGGGGTAAAATAACAACAGCTGGTGCAGAGTGAAAAAAACCGCTGCCAGAGCAGCGGTGAAAGGTTACATCAGGTACACATGTAACAGTGGAAGAAAAGGTACTGCTAAACTCAAGCGGCGTTTTGCGCCAGCCCCTGCCAGCCTTCCTGCAGATTGGTCATAATAACGCGCACTGTATCAAGCTGGCTTAAATCGTTTTTCAGGCTGGCCGCTAACACCGCCTGGCCGCAGTGCTGGTAAAGCCGCTGCATATTGGCAGCCACTTCGCCGCCGTTTTGCTGATCCAGCGAGGCTTCCAGCCCACCGAGGATCTTTAGCATCCGCTCAGTGCCGGCCGCCTTTTTATCAAAGCGTTTGGCCTGAATATGGCCCTCTACCCGGGCCAGCTCATCGAGAAAACCATCGAATAACATCAGCACCAGCTTATGAATATCGGCTCCGGCGGCTTTACCTTCAACCGAGGTGTTCTGGTAGGCCTGATAGCCATTGGCAAAATCTAACATAGGTGTGTCCTGCTAATTAAAATTGTCCCATCGAGCTTTCCAGCTGCGCTATCGTTACTTGCATCTGCGTAAACTGACTCAGGTAACGCTTGTAAGTTAGCTCCATGGAATAATCGTGCCGCTTTTGCTTTTCGGTGATTAAATCCAGGCTGGCCTGAATGGTTTTTTGTTTGTCACCGAGCAAACCAAAGCTTTTACTGTACGGCTCTATTGTGGTTTCAAGTTTCGCCAGCATGCCATTGTCGCCACTTAACATAGTTTCAAGCTTGGCCGGATCTTTCTGCAGCGCAGCTTCAAACCGTTCGGTATCAATATTCAGTTTACCGTTACGGTCGAACTCAATACCGACACTGTATAAGGTGCTGCCTTCAAATGTGCCCTGAAAAATGGCGCGGAACTGGTTTTGCACACTGCGCGCCATGCTGTCATTTTTCAGGTTAGTGTCTTTGCTGATGCTGCCAACAATGTTGTTATAACCATCAATAAAACTTTGCAGGTTTTTCTTTATCGCCTCATCATCCTGGCCTACTTTGACCGATACCGGGCTGTCACCTGCAGTTTGCGCTTTTAATAAGTCCAGCGTCACACCTTCAATCACATCGGTCAGCGTATTACTGCTGCTGGTCACACTGATAGCGGTGTCGCTACCCAGCCGTACTATGGCGTCTTGCGCGGCTTTTAACTCTTTTTGCCCGGCCAGTGCTGCCGTGATATCGGCACCTGCTGGGTCGGCTCCGGGCGTGAAGCTCAGGTTCAACTGATTGGCGGCGCCGCTTTCATCGCTGGAAATGACCAGAAAGGTCTCTGTACCGCTACGTACCAGTGTGGCGCTAACGCCGTCGTTGTCGGCATGGTTGTTAATGGCAGCGGCAAGATCGCTGAGTTTGGCATTCGCCGGCAAACCGGCTAAATCGACAGAAAAGCTGCTGCCAGCCAGGTCAATACTCAATTCGCCATCTGTCGCCAGTGTTGCTGTCGGGTCAAATGACAGCGCCAGCTGATGGTTTTGCGCCAGCTGTTCAACAAAAATTTCGTAGTTACCGGCCACGGCATTGCCGCCTGCTTTAATACTCAGCGTCGATTCGCTGCTACTGGTCGCGGTATTGGCCAGTATGCTTTTATCGGCGCTGCGAAAATCTTTAATCTGGGTAAGGAAACCGCTTAATGACGTTTGCAGTTTTTTAATTGCATCTAACTGGGCGGTAAATTGTTTCGATCTACCTGCCAATAGCTGATCTTTGCTGGCGCGCTCAATTTGGGTGTACTGACTGGCCAGATATTGCGGATCTATGCTTAAAAATGACGATGCCATAACCTATACCCTGATAGAAACTAAGAAGAAACACCCTGCCAGCGCAACGCTGACAGAGTGTCAGACAGAGCAGTGCTCTGCCGTTTAACTTAACGCAGTAAAGAACCAATCATCTGAGTGGTGCTGTTAGATGCGCTCAGTACAGAAATACCAGAGTTCATCAGTAACTGCTGTTTCGTCATGTTTGACGTTTCTCTGGCGAAATCAGCATCCATCAGCTGGCCAGCGGCCGCTTCGGTGTTTTCTTTCATGTTGGTTACGTTGTTGATGGTGTGATCCAGGCGGTTCATGCTGGCACCCAGTGACGCACGGGCAGCACCAATGGCATTGATTACGCTATCAACCTGACCCATAACAGTTTTAGCATCTGCCTGGTCAGTTGCAGGCACACCACTGTCAAAGCCAGCTGCGAACTCTGTCGCTGTCATCGCAGTATCCAGGTCACCCAACTCAGTAGAAATATCTACGCTCAGTACTTCTGCTGCAGAAGAACCAATCTGAAAATCTACAGACGCGTTCAGTTTACCGTCTGTACCGTCAAGTAACTTAGTGCCTGAACCGTATGAAGTGTTGCTGATGATGTTAGTCATTTCATCACGCAGTGCTGTGAACTCTGAGTTCATTGCAGTATATTCTGAAGAGTTGTTGGTACCGTTAGCTGCCTGCGTTGCCAGCTCTTTCATACGGTATGCAATGTTGGTCATCTCTTCAAACGCGCCTTCTGCTGTTTGCAGCATAGACATAGCGTTATTAGCATTATAAATTGCGGCATCCTGACCACGTACCTGCGCATTTAAGCGGTTAGCAATTTGCAAACCGGCAGCGTCATCTTTTGCTGAGTTAATACGTAAACCTGAACCTAAACGCTCCAGCGCTACTGACAAATGGTTGTTAGTACGACCCAGCTGGTTCTGGATAGATTTTGACGCCATATTTGATTGAATTGATAAAGCCATCGTGGAATCTCCTGTGATTGATGCTCACAGATATAAAGCGGCGCTGCAGTTTCAAAACTAAAAAAAATTTTCGGAAATTTACGTCAACTGAATAAAAGCGTTAACTGCACAGGTGCAGCAAGTCTTGCAGCTCGTATTCCAGATAATCCGCTAACCCAAGCCAGTCACGTTGTGCCTGACAATTCAGCACCGCCTGCAGAATATTTTGCAGTTCAGTGGCATAGTGGGCGGGCTGTGATGAAAATGCCTGTACCAGCTGCGCTACCATAGCCGCCAGTTCAACAGCTGCCTGGGTATGGCTGCCACAACGAAACTGCAGTGCAAGTTCAGTGGCCTGGCATTGATACTCAGCCAGCGTAGTTATTTCTGTGCTCATTTTTCAGCTTGCTCCACAACGTTACCGGGCCCAGCCTCATCAAATGGCTTAGTGCCTGCGATCACCGCCCCGGCCTTAGATGCATTAAAAAACTGCACTGACGCATGTGCACGGATAAAGCGCTCCAGGCCCAGGCGGTATGTTAGTAAATTACGTAGCGTCGGTACTTTTTCACCCTGCACGTTTTCTACCCAGTCTGTGGCGCTGGCATAGCCCGGCCCCAGCATTTTGTCTTGCCAGCCGGCATGGGTTTTGTTAGCGCTGAAAGCAAAATCAGCACCGAACAGCACCAATTGCGTCGCGCCCATTTTAACTGCCAAATCCACTGCGGGGTGCAGCACGCTGCCATGGATGAATAACGAAGCCGCACCCAGCTCCGCGCGGACGCTGTCAAACAGCTTACTCTGGCTCATCGCCACATAACGCGGGCCAGTGCAGTCTGTCAGCAACTGCGAGTGCGTTAACGGAAAATACACCAGAGCCGTCGTTGGCGGCAGCTTGGCACAAGGCAGATGCCAGGGGCCAATCTTATGATCCATCGTAATAACGATATCTGGTACAACGTTATGTTCCAACAGCGCTTTTACCGCAGTATCGACCGCAATTAACAGCGGTGCATTGCGTTGTTGCCGACGCTGGTAAAGATAGTGGCACTGCTGCTCCAGTGACGGGCCTGACGCTATGACAAATACCTGTTGCTGTGGCTGAACAGAGTTAAACAACTGCTGCACCGCTTTGTCGTTTTGCCAGTAGTGTTTATTCTCTGCCAGCCGGTGCATATAAGGCTCTGCCGCGCGCATTACCTGGGCGGCGACATATTCCGCATCGCGCTCTGCACTCAGTTGATTTGCGATTTCACGCTGAGTATCACTGACCAGTACCAGCTCTGACGGCGAAACCACGAAAGGTAATTCAATATCCTGCTGTGCAGCGGCCAACAGCAGCTCTACTCTGTCATCGTTAAGCCAGTGACGTTGGTCAAGCAGTTGCAGCACCAGCGCAAACACATATTCGTTCATAATGCAGACGTTAAGCTGCTGCAACTGAGCTGATGCCAAAAGCAATTGTTGTACATCGCCAAGGCCAGTGCCGTACAGGGTAATTTTGCGGCTATCAGCAGGAAGTTTGGCGGTAAGTTCGCTGGCTTCTTTTTGCCGGTCGTGCCGGCTGGTAAGCTGAACACCGTTAATCAGCAAGGTGCTGTCGCGCCCTTGTGCCAGTTGCACCTGCGGCCGGTGTTGCTCGTCAGCCGCCTGCAGTATTACCGATGTTAGCGCCGGCCAGCGCTGGCTGATGACAGTGAGGTTATCGGAAAAACACGAATCAGACACGCAGACTTATCCCAAACCAAATTCAACCAGACTACGGGTGATATTGGCCTGTGACATCACTACCGATACCGCGCTTTTACTGCCACTTTGCATATTAAGCCGCAGCTGCTGGCTTAACGCATTTAGCTCTGTTGCATCGCTTTGTTGCTGCGATATTGCCGCTAACTGAGCCTGCAACGCGGCACGCTGCGCCTGCACTTTGCTAAGTGCATCTTTTAACTGCTGCTGTACTAACTGGATCTGTTGCTGATATGCCTGCACATTGTCGGCTTTGCCAGCCGCTTTGCTCAGTTGTGTCAGCGCACTGTCGGCAGGTTGCAACGCGACACTAACCGGGTTGCCGGCCGCCACCCGCACACCCTGGCCGGTTAACAGCCAGGGCTCCTGCAACTTACGGGCATTACGGGCTTCGGTTGAGAAATATAGCTGCTGCTGATTATCAGCGCTGACACTGATTTGCTGCGGTGCAAAGGCTTGCTGCACACTTTGCAGGTTTTCACTGACACTTTGCCCGGCAGGCAGCCTGATACTGACCGCGCCGCCACTGCGGCCAAGCAGAATATTTACCTGCTCGCTCTGGCGTCGTTCAGACAACAGATCAATGTTGTTCGTTAAGCTGGCGCTTACCGGCGCCGGGGCTGTGCCTGCCGGCATCAGCTGCGCGTTCAGGCCAGAATCACTGCGCGCCAGTTTTTGCTCCAGCTGCTGCAATTTTTGCTGCGCCTGTTGTTGCTGATCGGAGGATAATCTGGCGGCGGCAGGCGAATTCAGTTGCCGGCGCAGGTTTTCCAGTTCCTGATAGGCCAGCCGGATGCTACGCTCAGTTTGATCAGTCTGGCTCAGCTGTTTAGACACATCAGCTGCCAGCGCCCATTTACTTAATACCTGAATTTGCCGCGACTGGCGTGACAGTGGGACTTTTTGCCCGGCATCGTCCTGCTGCACCGCTTTTACCACAGCAGCTTTGTCCGTTGCACTAAGTGGGGTCAGTGCACTGTTATTTACCTTCTCTACCGCATTTGACAGCTGCATTATCGTCCCCTTACCGGCAAATACGCTCAGATATCAGCATCAGACATAGGAAAACAAAGTCAGCTGTGACACGCTGGAATACACCTTCAGTGATGATTCATACGATGCCATTGCCTGATTCATCTGCACATAGGCTTCCGGGTAGTCTACTTCTTTAATATCGTCACGCAGATTTTCGGTAAACAGCGCTATGTCGTCATTGCCCAGTGCCATTTCGTCCAGCGACGCTAACGTGCCACCAATACGGGTAATCTCACCGCTGACGCTGGCAAAAAAGTTACTGATATGGCCCAACAGATCACGTGATTCATTCCCTACTCCGGCAGCAGGTGCTGTCGCTATCAGATCCAGGTAGGTTTGCATTTCATTTAAAAAAGTGACGCCGGGGTCAAGTTTATCGCCGGTGATATTGGCTGGCACACTGGAATTATCTGACACGGCAACATCGCGCACCCTGTCATCGCCTAAGTATTGATAAACTCCTGCACCGTCGCGCTCAAAGGGTTTAACATCGGTTAAGCTGCCGGAGAAGTAATAGTTGTCGTTGCCATCTTTGGCATTGAGCAAATCGACAATGGCCGGAAACAGTACTGACAGTTCCTGGCTGTACGCTTCGAGCTCTGCCTGCCCGGCAGAGCCGTCTGCTGCCGTGGTGACAATTTCCTGAATAGAGTACAGCGTATTAATAATACTGCTAAGCTGGGTTTCCTGCTGCCCCAGATTAAAATGCACCGCATTCATATTGCTTTTGTACTGGTCCAGCTTGGTCAGCTCACTGTTCAGCGTCAGCAACATTACCGAGCCAAGCGGGTCGTCTGAGGGTTTCTGAATGCGCTGATTGGTCGCCAGTTGGGTAGACAGCTTGCTGTATTCAGCCGTTGACTGCTGAATATTGCGGATCGTTGTCAGATGATATTGATTGCTGCTTACACGCATTTCAGCGACCTCAGAAAATATTAATCAGGGTTTTAAACAGTTGATCGGCTGTGCTGATCACTCTGGCGTTGGCATCATATAACTGCTGGTAAAACATCAGGTTGGCGGCCTCTTCATCCAGATTAACGCCGCTGACGCTGTCGCGCGCCGCCAGCGCATTGTCTTTTAACAACTGCGCCGTTTTCACGCTGCTTTGCACCTGTTTACTCTGAATCGCCAGGTCGCCGATCAGGGTGTCATAACCGGTCATAGAGCCATTTAGTGCTGACACCAGATTGGCGATATTGCCGTTGTCGCCACGGCCACCCGAGGGGATCCAGTTGCCAAAGCCATCATCCACCCGGCCGGTAAAGGCCAGATCGTCAGGTTCCAGCGCGGCATTAACACCAAAGGTGCCCAATACATCGGCCGGGTTGTAAGTAAACAGTGGCTCACCGGGCAAGCCATTTAAATCAAAGCCTTCCGACAATGCCGTGTTGACCGAGTCAGCAACGCTGCTCACAATAGTTTCGAGCTGTAATTTACTCGGCTGCAACACAGTGGCATCGACATTCAGCAAACCGCCGATGCGCCCGCCAACAAATTCGTTCAGTGCGAAATTCTGGCTGTTAAAATTGACATCAACACTGGTGCCGGTCACGCTGACAGCAGCGGCTTTGCTGCCCACCACTAAGGGTGCGCCATTTTTACTGCTGATATTCAGATTACCGTCACCGACATCGGTAATGTCTACGCCAAGATAACCGGATAACTCGGTCACCAGATTCTCGCGCGCATCAGACAGTTCGGCCACCGGCTGACCAAGCGCCATCGCTTTGCTGATTTTGTTATTCATTTCAGCAATTTGCTGTAGCAAAGAACTGCTGTTATCTGCCAGATCGCTTAGCTCTTTGCCCAGCTTGGCCTGCTGATCAGATAAGGCACCGTTGATCTGCGCAATATCCTGTACCAGCGACTGCGCCGACGATAATGCCTGCTGGCGGTAAGCGGCAGAATCCGGTGCAGACATAGCGGCATTGAATGACGCGCGGATACCGGCGACCGCATCATTCAGATTCAGTGATTCGGTACCCAGAATTTGTTCCAGATAGCCAATATAGTTCTGAAAACCTTCGTAATAGCCGGTGTCTGCGCTGGTACGCCAGATATCATCATTCAAAAAGCTGTTAACAATACGGTCGATTTTAGTTACTTTAACGCCGTTCAGGCCACCGGCCGCAGTTTCCAGATACACCGTCTGCCGGCTGTAGCCTTTTACCGCCGCATTAGCGACGTTCTGGCTGACGGCACCCAGTGCGCTGTTAGCCGCATTAAGGCCTGATACGCCGTTTAAAAGCATGCTCATAAACCGGAATTCCCACTAGGCTCTGCCTGCCATAATGGCTGGCTGAACGCATTATTGCTGTATTGTGGCGTCACCAGAGTCAACGCCCCCTTATCAGGCATAGCGACAGCATCGACAAGTTGCTTAAATTTATTTTCGCTTTGCGAAAGGCCTGCGCCAAGCTGCTTTACTATGGCTTCGGACAAGCCAAGCTGCTGGTTCGACGCCAGCGACTGCGCCAGCTGCGCGTCGTGCATATCACGGAAGGTCTGCGCTTCATTGCTGGCAAACATGCCGTGTTCACCGGCAATGGCATCTGTACCGGCATGCATATTTTTTAACACTAACTGCAAAAAGATGGCTTCAAACTGCTCAGCCGCCTGGTTTAACCGGCTGGCGGCGTCCTGACTGGCGTCAATACCAGCGACTGCACGGGGGTCGATCGCCAGACCAGATAGAGAAGATGCAGATAAAGGGGTTATATTCATTTAAATCACCAGCAGTTCAGCATCCAGTGCGCCGGCGTTATCCAGCGCAATCAGAATAGACATCAGTTCCGCCGGCGTTGCCCCCAGCGCGTTTATGGCTTTAACAATTTCTTCCAGCGAGCTGCCTTCAGGCCACAGCATCATATTGGCAGCACGTTCTTCCACGTTAACAGCACTGTTCTGCACCGGCGTGGTGGTACCATTGCTAAACGGGCCTGGTTGGCTGACGCCCTGCTGTTCGCTGATGGTGATCGTTAAACTGCCGTGACTGACGGCAGCACGTTTTACCCGTACCACATCGTTCATTACCACGGTGCCGGTGCGGCTGTTAAACACGACTCTTGGCCGCTGCCGCCCTTCCTGCACATCGATATCCTGCAACATCGACATAAAGGTAATGCGGCTGTTGGCATCGGCCGGTGCACTGACTTTCAGCTTGCCTTTATGCTCTGCACGCGCCACATCCGGGCCAAATACCTCGTTAATGGCGGTGACAAGATTGCGCGCGGTCTGATAATCCGGCTGGCGTAAATTCAGCGTAATTTCACTGTCCGGTTGATACAGCTGAGCGACAGAACGCTCGACAATGGCGCCCGACGGAATAATACCGGCTGTCGGCACGTTTACCGTGACCGATGAACCGCTCTGACCGGTTGCATTTAAACCGCCGACCACCAGGTTGCCCTGCGCCAATGCATACACTTTGCCATCAACACCGCGCAGCGGTGTCAGCATCAGGCTGCCGCCGTGCAGACTTTTGGCATCACCCAGTGACATAATGGTCACATCCAGCGTTTGACCCGGGCTGGCATTGGCCGGCAGCGTGGCGGTAACCGCAACCGCGGCGACGTTTTTTGATTTAGGTAAACTGCTTTCATCCAGCTGCACACCAAACTGTTTCAGCATATTGTTCAGTGACTGGGCGGCAAATTTAATCTGCGTTTTATCACCCGAGCCGGGCAAGCCCACCACCAGTCCATAGCCAACCAGCTGGTTATCGCGTACGCCCTGAATATCCACCAGATCCAGCAGCGGCCTGGCTGCAACGGGCAGAGCAAGTAAGCTTGATAACAAACCGGCAATAAGCGCTTTCATAACACCTCGGTTAAAACGGGTTCAGTAAATTAAATAAGCGGGTAAACCAGCCAGCCTGACTGGCGCGGGCCATTTCGCCTTTACCGGAATAGCTGATACGGGCATCGGCAATACGCTGTGACGACACGCGGTTGGTCACATCAATATCTTCCGGCCGCACCAGGCCCTGCAGCCGGATATACTCATCGCCCTGGTTTAGCTTGATCCATTTTTCACCGCGGATAGCCAGTGCGCCGTTTGGCAGTACATCGGTAACACGGACGGTAATGGAGCCTCGCAGGAAATTCTGCTGACTGGCGGTGCTTTCACCGTCAAAGCGTGAACGCGAATTCAGCTCCATCGCCAGCTCAGACGTATTCAGGTTACCCACCAGCGGCACACCGACATTGATACCGGTATTTTTATCAACACTGGCATCGGCGCTTTTACTCGACTGGGTGCGCTCGTTCAGCTCGACCGTCAGAATGTCACCGACGCGATAGGCGCGTTTGTCTTCGTACAGCGTAAACATATAACGGTCGCTGTACAGGCTACCCTCTGTCAGGCCAGGCTCGGCCTCGTTACTGCTACGCGCTGCCACCACTTGCTCCCAGTCAGCCTGATGCACAGGTTCAGACGGGCTGGCACAACCTGCCAGCAGGCTTAGTAACAACAGCACAGATAAGGTTTTCATCAGTTACAGGCTCTGGTTAATAAAGCGCAGCATTTCATCAGCTGCCGACACCACTTTGGCGTTCATTTCATAAGCACGCTGCACCGCAATCATGCTAACCATTTCGTCGACCACGCTAACGTTAGAACCTTCAATCACGCCCTGTTGCAGCGCACCAAATGCCTCTTCACCCGGTACGCCTTCAATCGGCTCGCCAGAAGCCGCCGTGGCGCGGAACAGGTTACCGCCCAGCGCTTCAAGGCCTGCCGGGTTAACAAAGTTCACTGTTAAAATCTGGCCCAGTTCTACCGGCTCAATTTCATTCGCCAGCACAGCAGTGACAGTGCCGTCACTGCCGATGGTGACTTTGGTCGCGTTTTCCGGGATGGCGATATTTTGCAGCAGTGGCAAACCATTGGCGTTTACCATCAGTGATTCAGCATTGGGCTGAAACTGGCCACTGCGGCTATACAGAATTTCACCGTCCGGGCTTTCCATCTGAAAAAAGCCCTGGCCGGTAATGGCGACATCCAGCGGGTTGTTACTGGTTTCGTAGTTGCCTTCAGTAAAGATTTTCTGTGTACCATTTATCCGCACACCGGTACCGACCTGAATACCAGATGGCACCTGATTCAGCTCGTCAGCCTGACCGCCTGGCTGGCGCTGGATCTGGTAAAACAAATCTTCAAACACCACGCGGTCTTTTTTAAAGCCGGCGGTGCTGACGTTCGCCAGGTTGTTTGAAATAGTGGTCATGCGCATATCCTGCGCCGCTAAACCGGTTTTACTTACCCATAAAGCTGAATTCATTGCGCTGCTCCTGTTAGCTGTTGCCGCTAATTAATTTGTTACCCGACACGGCAAGCTCATCGGCGGTTTTCATCATGCGGATATTCATTTCAAACTGACGGCTGATGTTCATGGTGCTGACCATTTCTTCCACCGCGTTAACGTTAGAACCTTCCAGTGCGCCGGTACGCAGCGTAATTGCCAGATCGGCTGCCAGTTCATCTTGCTGCTGTGGCCTGAGTAAACCGTCCAGCCCTTTCTCCAGCGTGTTATCACCGGCACTGACCAGTTTCAGCCGCCCTTCCTGTTCAATGACGCCGCCGCCCACCGGCAGCAGGTTAATGGTGCCGTCGGCGCCAATGTCGATGGCACCAAATTCCGGCAGCACGATATCGCCCTGCTCGCCCTGCACGGTGTAACCGTTTAATGTTAGGCGACCATCGGCTTCAACCTGCAGATTACCAGCCCGGGTGTAGGCTTCATTGCCGTCGGCGTCGGTTACAGCCAAAAAGCCGCCATCGCTTAATACTACGTCCAGATCACGGCCAGTCTGTTGTACCGGGCCATTGCTCAGGCTGGTGAATACCGGCAGTAGCTGTGCCTGATAACGGCTGCGAAAACCATCGCCAGCCACCATCATTGCCTGCGCCTGTTCAATATCGGCTTTAAAGCCAGGCGTATTGACGTTGGCCAGATTGTTCGCACTGACACGCAGTGCCGTCTGGTTTAGCTCAGCGCCCGAAACAGCGGTATAAATTAAGCGTTCCATAATGCGGTACCTTAGGTGGCGCTAAACAGAATTTGCATCATTTCATCAGCGCTGCTGATGGTTTTGGCGTTGGCCTGATAGTTTTGCTGGAACGCCATTAAATCAACCAGCTGTTCACTGATATCAACGTTAGAACCGACATAAGCCCCGGATAGCAGCGCACCGAAGCTACCGGCATCCGGTGTGCCATACAGCGCAGCACCCGATTCATTGGTGGCGTACCATACGGTTTTATTACCGGTTTCCAGGCCATTTACATTGGCAAAGTTAGCCAGCACCACCTGGCCCTGCAGCTTGGTTTCGCCATTGGTAAAGGTGGCAAACACTTCACCGGTTTCAGCAATAGCAACACCGGCAAACTCACCGGCGGTGAAACCGTCAGCGTCGTTTTCATAAATATTAAAGCCACTGCCAAACTGCGTGCTGTTGGTCAGGTTAACGCCAAAGTTCATCACGGCGGCGCCGGTGGTCGGGGTGTAGCTTAGCGCCACCGTTGACGGTGTGGCCGGGGTTAACAGCTGTCCACTGGGGTCAAAGGTCAGCGTCGACGGCGTCGCTAAATCAGCACCGTCAACAAAGTAGCGGGTTTCCCAGGTATTGGGCCCGGTATGGATAAAGTACTGCGTTAAGGTATGGCTGTTGCCCAGCGAGTCAAAAATCTCACTCGACTGCGAATAGTTGTAGCTGCTGCCCACGGCCGGATCGAAACCGGCTGCCGGCAACACATCACTGGCCGAGCTTAAGTTCAGCGAAAACGCCACTTCCGTTGATGCCTCTGCCGGTATATTGGCCGCTTCAATTTTCAGGTCGGTTAACACACCCGGCACCAGGTTACCCTGCGCATCAATGCCGTAACCCTGAAGGCGGTTGCCGCTGCTGTTAATAATGTTCTGATCTTTGTCCAGATCGAAGCGGCCAGCCTGGGTGTAGGCCATGCGGCCGTTTTCTGATACGACAAAAAAGCCTTTGCCGGTAATGGCTAAATCCAGCGCCGAACCGGTGCTGACAACACCGCCTTCGCGGCTGAAATTTTCTTTGATGTCACTGACATCTACGCCACCACGCTGGCCACCGTTATAGACAGCGGCAAACTCGGCGCTGCCACTTTTAAAACCAGCGGTACCAGAGTTAGCAATATTGTGACTGGTTACTTCCAGTGCTTTCTGTGTCGTTTTCAGGCCGCTTAAGCCGATATTGAACATAGACATAGTAAAATCCTTAGCTGTTTCCACCCAGCGCCAGCTGGTTGGTATCCAGCAGCGAATGATTACCTAAACCATTAATCTGTAAAATAATGTCGTCTTTATTGCTACCCAGCGATACCCGTTCCACTTCACCGCTAAGCAGGGTGGTCAGTGGCTGCGGCTTACCAGCGATAATGGCATCAGCCTGCACGTAGTAACCGCCGGCAACCTGCTCATCAAACGCAAAGCGCAGCGTACCCACGCCGCTGTAGCCCAGGCTTTGTTGCTGCATCAGCTTGCCTTCGGCGTTATACAGCCGTAGCTCAACAGCATCAGCGTCGACACCGAGGTTAATAGCGCCCTTAATCGCGCCGCGCTGTTCCAGCACTATGCTTTCAGCTGCAACATCCACCTGCTGGCCGATTAGCCCGGTGGCTTGCAACGCTTGCTGGCTGGCTTGCATTTCCAGGTTTTTGCCCGAATCAATTTTCAGGCTTTGCAGGCTTTCGACATTAGCAAACTCCGCCAACTGGCTGACATACTGGGTACCGTCCATCGGATCCAACGGGTTCTGATGGCTGATCTGCGCCACCAGCAGCTCAAGAAACATCGTTGATAAGCCCTCAGCATTATTACCATTCCCGGCGATAGTGTTGTTGGCGGCGCTGTTATTGCTGGCACCTAAGCCACTGATTGCACTCACGCTGTTACTCCTTTACTGCTGGCCAAGACGCAGCACACTTTGCTGCATACTGGACACCCGGCCCATCACTTCAACCGACGTTTGATAGCTGCGCGATGCGGACATCATGTCAGCCATTTCTTCGAGCACATTGACGTTAGAATAAAATACGTAGCCATCAGCATTGGCCAGTGGGTTATTCGGCTCATAACGCTGCTCTACCGGCCGGCTAGAGCTGGTAATACCCATCATCTGCACTTCAGCTGTCAGGCTTTGCTGCTCAGTCGTTTGTTTGTACAGCGCGGCAAACACCGGCTTTAACGCCCTATAAGCGCCGGCTTCTGTGCTGGCAGCGGTATCAGCGTTGGCAAGGTTAGAGGCGATAGTGTCAAGCCGCATCACCTGGGCGCGCATTGCGCTGCCACTGACATCGTAAATGCTGTTAAAAGACATCCTTATTCCCCTTTAATCGCTTTTTGCAAGCCGCTGATTTTCATATTTAAAAATGTAAGGCTGGTTTGAAAATCCATAGTATTGGCAGCGAAATTTGCCTGCTCAACGTTCAGTTCAGCCGTGTTGCCATCAGCCGAAGCCTGATAAGGTGTGCGGTACAGCAACTGATGACCGTCTTCGGCTGCCGTCAGCGGCCGGTTGTGACCGTGCTCTATGCTGTAAGCCACGTCCTGCATGATTTGCTTATAGTTGATATCCCGTGCCTTAAAACCCGGTGTATCGACATTGGCCAGATTGCCTGCAATAATTTCGGCTCTGTCCATGCGCAGCTGAAGTGAAAATGGATGGACGCCAAGCGCTTTATCAAACATGTGCAGATTACTCACTTAGAAACAGGTTGCCATTGCTGTCATTGGGTTTTACAAGCTCTGTGCCACATTTTAAAAGTGATATTTATCAATGAATTATTTTGCTTTCTTAGCTACATTGCCGCTAAAAGCGGAAGCGTTACTTCCGCAGCGGAAGCGTGGCGCTTTCCTGGCGTTTATGCTGCTGGCTGTGCTGTGCCTGCGTAGTAGCCCGCTGCAGGCAATGCCGGTTGAAACCGCGTTGCAACAACAGGTTGAGGCAGAACTTGCGCAGTATCTGCAACAGTTAGGGGTAAAAGCGCAGCAACAGGATATTCAGCTCAGCCTGCCCGGCTCACTGGCTGAACGAAACTGCAGCGAACTTGACATTAGCAGGCCACAGCAAAGCGAGCCGCCGCTGGGCCGGCTCAGTTACAGCCTGGCCTGCACGGCCCCCAAGCGCTGGCAAAGCCGCGCTGTGGCACAGGTTAAACTGTGGCTGCCGCTGGTGGTGGCGACCAGAACGCTGGAACGCGGCGAAGTACTCAGCGCCGATATGTTGAGCATACAACCGCAGGAAGTCAGCGTGCTACGCCACGGGCTGGAGTTCTCTGCAGCGCCTTTACTGGGTATGACAGTAAAGCGCCGTATCAGCGCCGGTGATGTGGTTAGCCGGCACTTACTGCAAGCGGCGTATCTGGTGCAAAAAGGTGCTCAGGTGACGCTGCATTACCGTGGCGATGGCTTTGCTGTCAGCACCAGTGCCATTGCCCTGAGCGACGGTGTACTGGGCGAGCGTATCAGCGTGCAGAATATCAGCTCCGGCAAGGTGCTGGATGCTATCGTTACCGCAGAAAATAACGTCGAATCTGCACAGAAATAAATTTAAGTTTTAGCGCCGGCACGCCGCTTATTATTAACAGAGCAGAATTGCAGGAACCCCAGTATGAAAATTGAGCCTAAACACAGCTTACAGGTGAACCCGGTAAACCGGCTGACACAAGAGCAGCAAAACCCGGGCACGGCGAAAACAACAGCCAGCCAGGCCGCTGCCGACACCCCGGCCAGTAATGTCAGTGGTGCCAGCCGCGCGCTGGAGCAAAGCTTTGCTAATATGGCCAGCCACGACGGTGTCGATATGAATAAAGTGCGTCAGCTGCAGCAAGCTATTGCCCGGGGTGAGCTGGTGCTGGACGAGGATGCGCTGGTCAACGCTATTGTGGATATGCATAAAAAATGAGTGCCGAGCTGCTGAAGCATTTTATCAGCAGTTTGCAACAGGACGTGCAACGGCTGGACACCCTTAGCCAGTTACTGGATCAGCAATATGAGCTGATGAGCCGGCGCAGCAGTGAGCCGCTGCAACAGCTGAACCAACAAGCGTTAGAACTGATGACAGCAGTGCAACATAACCATAGTGCGCGTGACAGCTTGCTGCAGCAGTTTGGCCTGCCTAACACCGCTGCCGGTTTACGCCAGTTAGTCAGCCGTTTACCGGCACCGCTGCAGCACGGTACCCGCCAACTGCTGCAGGAGCTGACGTTAAAATCGCGCTTATGTCAGGCCAAAAATGAGAAAAGCGGTAAATTACTGGCCAGCCAGCGCCAGCTGATGCAGAAACTGACCGGCCTGCAAAGCCGTACCAGCTACCCTGCTATGCCATTGTAACCCTCGGGCTTGCCACTGCAGCCTGGCAATGGCATGCTCAGTCAGGTTACCAGCCAATATTCAGCTGCGCACCGCCGCAGTATGCCAGGCAGTCAACGTTGAGGTTCAGGTGCATCTGTTCGTTTTATTACCCTTACCGCTTATTTTACTGTTGTACTGGCAGTTTCCGGAGCAGCTGACGGCTGTCAGTGCGTTATTTCCTGCTTTAGTTTACGCGGCCATAGGGCTGACGGCGGCACTGGCCAGCCTGATGCGCCAATGGCACTGGCTGTACAGTTTGTGCTTGCTTGGCAGCCATTATCTGGTGGTGCAGCAGGCACTGCAACGCCCGTTAAGCGACGAGCGCACTTTAGCGCTGAGTATTTTTTTGCCGCTGTGTTTTACCATTATCGGCCTGCTGCTGCAGTTGCAGCATAAACCGCAATTGCTGACCAAACGTGGCCTGGCACTGCTGGCGGTGGTGCTTCTGGCGCCACTGACGATGCTCTGGTTACCGCTGGCTAGCTGGCAGGCCGCCCTGCCATTACCGGCGGCGTTTTTTCAGCCGGTGTCTGAGCGCTTTTTATTAGGTTGGGGCCAGTTATGGTGGATAGCCGTTGTCGCCAGCTGCTGGCTGGGCCTGCTGAACTTCTACGCGGCCAATAGCCAGCGCTGGGGCCAGTTTGGTGCCTGGCTGGCCGTAATGGCGTTCTACCTGTTTATCCAAGAGCCCGATATGTCGGGCTGGATGACGCTCGCCGCCTGTTTAATCCTGCTGCTTAGCCTGAGCAGCCAGATGCTGCAACTGGCCTACATTGATGAGCTGACCCAATTACCACAGCGCCGCGCCCTGCTCAGCCATTTGAGCCGGCTGGGCCGGCGTAGTGCGATTACCATGCTCGATGTTGATCACTTTAAAAAGTTTAACGACACCTACGGCCATGATGTTGGTGATCAGGTGCTAAAGCTGCTTGGCTCAGTGCTGGCCAGCGAACGCGGCTTAACCGCCTACCGTTATGGCGGTGAAGAGTTTACGCTGGTGTTCAGCCACAATAAAACCGAAACACTGGCAGAAAAACTGGAACAGGTACGGGCGCGGGTAGCCGACTACCCACTGGTGATCCGCCAGCAGGACAGGCCGAAAGACAGTAAAAGCGGCAAACAACAACGCGGCAGTAATGCGAGCAGCAAAACCGTGCATGTGACAATCAGCCTGGGCTGCGCTATCCGCCGAAGCGGCGAAAGCACCGAACAACTGCTAAAACGCGCCGACGAAGCGCTGTACAGCGCGAAAAAAGCCGGCCGCAATCAGGTGGCGTTTGCGCGCTAAGCTATCGCCCCCAAATCGGATTTGTTAACGACTGACCGTATTAACTATGCTAAAATCGACGCCATATTAAACATATAACAGGTGTAAATCAGCAAGATGGCGCGTCGCACCAAAGCCGAAGCCGAAAGTACCAGAGCAGCTATTTTAGATGCCGCTGAAGTATTGTTTTTTCAGCATGGCGTCTCCCGCACTACGCTGGAAAAAATTGCGCTGGCCGCCAATGTCACGCGTGGCGCTATTTACTGGCACTTTCAGAATAAAGCCGATTTATTTAACGCCATGCTGGAGCGGGTGCGGCTGCCATTTCACCACCTACTGAACGAAGTTGACAACAACCCGTCTGACGACCCTTTTGGCCAAATTCTTGAATTGTTTACCAATGGCTTGCAGCTGATTGCCAGCAGTGAACAACACCTGCGTGTACTGACGATCGTATTTCACCGCTGCGAGTATATCGACGAGCTAAACCCGGCCGTTACCAAACAGGATGAGCTGGATGAGCAAACAGTCGCGGTACTGCAGCGGGCACTGGAACGGGCAGAACAGATGGGATTGCTGCGTGAGGGTATATCGCCGCGGCTGGCCGCTTTTTCACTGCATATGTATATAGGCGGCATTATTAGTAACTTTTTACTGAAACCACAACAGTGTGATTTGCATAAACACGCTGGCGCTTTGATAGACGTAATGCTGCAGGGTTTGAAAAAGGCATAAAAAAACCGGCTGCTCGCGTGGGGTTAAGACAGCCGGCAAAGGTACAACCTTTTGGCAGCATCACAGCTGCCGTTAATGTGTGTTAAACAGTTTTAATATCCGACGCTTTCGCGCCAACCAGCTTCATGATCACCAGATAAAACACCGGTACCAGAAATACCGCCAGCACGGTGGCTGAAATCATCCCGCCCAGTACACCGGTACCGATAGCATTACGGCTGGCAGAACCGGCGCCAGAACTGATCACCAGTGGTAATACACCAAGCGAGAATGCCATCGATGTCATAATGATTGGCCTTAGCCGCAGCCTCACCGCTTCCAATATGGCTGCCGTTAGCTCTTTACCCTGCTGCTGCAGCTCGCGGGCGAATTCAACTATCAAGATAGCGTTCTTCGCCGCCAGGCCCATCGTCGTTAACAGGCCGACCTGGAAATACACGTCGTTGCCAAGCCCGCGCATATAAGCGGCTGTCAGCGCGCCGACAATACCCAGCGGTACCACCAGAATAACGGCAAAAGGTACACTCCAGCTTTCATACAGCGCGGCCAGACACAGAAACACCACCAGAATCGATAATGCATACAACGCTGGTGCCTGCGAACCGGACAGTTTTTCCTGATACGAGGTTGCTGTCCATTCAAAACCAATACCCGGTGGCAGCTGACTGATCAGTTGCTCCATCGTCGCCATCGCATCACCCGAGCTGGTGCCCGGCGCAGGTTCACCCTGGATCTCCATCGCCGACACGCCGTTGTAACGCTCTAAACGCTGCGGGCCATAGATCCAGCGGCTACTGGAGAACGAGGCAAAGCTGACCATATCACCGTCGCTGTTACGCACATGCCAGCGTTTGATGTCTTCCGGCGTCATACGAAAATCGGCTTCTGCCTGCACGTAAACCTTTTTCACCCGGCCGCGATCAACGAAGTCATTCACATAGGTAGAGCCCCAGCCAATCGCCAACGTCTGGTTGATATCACGCAGTGACACACCCAAGGCCTGAGCTTTTAACTGATCGACATCAATTTGTAGCTGCGGCGCATCTTCCATACCGTTGGGGCGCACACTGACCAGATTAGGTTGTTGCGCCGCCATACCCAGCAGCTGGTTACGGGCGTTTAACAGCGCCTCGTGACCCAAACCGCCACGGTCCTGCAAAAATAGTGAGAAACCGGTCGCCCGGCCAAGCTCGGC
>CEVB01055040.1_pt1 | contig 39470 bp, 59 predicted proteins | sample 531381 | NCBI WGS metagenome assembly CEVB01 (sample SAMEA2622763, study PRJEB7988) | marine metagenome | biome: marine biome (ENVO:00000447); feature: surface water layer (ENVO:00002042); material: "saline water (ENVO:00002010), including plankton (ENVO:xxxxxxxx)" | depth 5 m | reverse complement strand
ACCAGTTGTTGTTATAAAAAAGGTTGCCGGGCCGCAATGAAGCCGCAAGGTCGCAACCAGGCTGTTGGGCCGCAATGATGGAGCCGGTGCTGGTGTTATTCCTGGTCTTGCCGCTGCTGCTGCAACTACTGACAACATAATAATTGTTGACAAGGTACAATAAATTTGAAACAATAAGATATTAATTTTAATTATAACAAGGAGAATCAACATGGGTTTAGACATGTATTTAGTAGGCGAAAAATATCACAGACAATGGAGCAAAGGAGAGGAATTGGAAAGACCAAAGACAGATGGCATTCCTCAAAAGTCTGTACAATTAGATTTGGGATATTGGAGAAAACACCCAAATCTACATGGCTATATTGTTAATACATACGCAGATGGCGTAGACGAATGCCAAGAAATCCACCTCAATGCAGATGCTTTGGAAGACATTGCATGTGCGATTGAGTTGGACAAACTTCCACATACTGATGGCTTCTTTTTTGGCACATCTGAATGGCATGAAGAAGACAAGAAAGAAAATGCTGAAATCTTTAGAAGAGCAAAGGCTTGGCTTGAATCCTATCCAGAACATGAGAGAGTTTGGAATCATGTTTACTATAGGGCATCTTGGTAATGGAAAATATCTTTGTATCAGAGGACTATGAAGAAAAGAAAAAGTATCATAGTCAGATTGAAGAAGAGGTCTTTGGGGAGCAATCCCCAATGATCCTAGCAGAAACTAACCCAAAGGAATTTGATCGCCTCACTAAATTGGTGGCTGAAAAAATGATTGAAAGGTTTGGGGATGGATAATCTATCTATGGATATTTGGCTAGCACCTGATGGTGCTAGCCAATATAGACTCGAGGTGTCCCAAAACTATGAGGGATCTCCTTGGTATGTAGTTGTGTACCAGGTAAATGATCTTGAACCGGCAGACATTCGCCGGCTGAAGAGCTGGACACAAGTTCTTTCTCTTATGAAGGAGATACAAAAAAGTGAGTAAGGTCGCAACGAAGCCGCAAGGTCGCAATGATCTCGGAACGAAGTACCGGGGGAAAGTCCCCCGGAACCAGCAGCCAGTAAAGATACTTGCGTTCTACTTGTTGTTGGTGTATAATTTAATTTTAACTATTACAAGGAATCAAAATGAAAAATGTTATGTCACATGAAGGCGTTCTTCATATCGTTCAACGTCTGAACAATTCAGTTTACGGAAATCCAAGATACCTGGTTTACTTATTAGACTATAATAGTAGTGATAAAAGAGTTCTCGCAACTGGCTGGTCTGCCAAGACAGTTCCAAACTCAAGCGAGGCTTACCGCATCACGAACTACGACGGAAAAGTGGTCCGTTGTTATATGGGAACATTAAGGAACTCAAGACATATATTTAATGTCGAACCGTTGGAGGTGTCCAATGCCTAACTGGAAACAAGAATTCTACGATTACGTTTATTCGTTCTACGGAAAACATCCTGAAGGTTTATACCTTCAGGAGTTAAACCTAACCAGGAAGAAGATCAAAAAGTATTGCGACATCTATATAGATGTACACCAGCTGCTATACCCCAAAGAAAGTTTACTTTATATGGTGGGATGTGACTCCATAGATAGGGAACGTGTCCGGGATATAATAGTCAACCATGAAACTTAAATCGTTTCCTTGTCGGTCCGGCCCTTCGGGGCCGGTACTGTTTCAAGTTTCTTTTTATAATGATCCAGAACAAGAGGTCGCAAAGACGCAAACAAGGACGCAAAGTCGCAAGCTCGCAACGTGTAAAAAGGTGCAAGCTCGCAAAGTCCTTGATCCTTTAATCTTGCACCTTGATCCCCTCGAAATAAAAATAGATCCCCCCAAAAGAGGTGCTTTACCAAGAAGAAATTTAACCCACCACTTACAGAATACTTATAATTCCAAGCCACTTGATGTGGAGAGATGTTTACTGCGTTGCTTTTGGTTGTCTTTAACTCACACCAGAAAGGCAACCCACCCCAAAGAAAATGTACGTCTGGTATGCCACCACCATTTCTATTTTCTATCCTCGTTGCTATCATGTTCGAGGGCAAGTTTCTCTTCATCTGTTTCCAAAGATTGCTCTCCATTCCCTTGCTCATTTGTTATGTCCTTATATGTTCCATCAACTAGAAATGCTTGTGGATATTTACGTTGTAAATCTGCAAGTCTTGATACGATTTCATCTCTTGATAGTTGGTCTATGTTATGAGTTGTTTCTCTTCTATCAATAGTAAGACCACCAAGAGCAGAACGAATTTTTTCTGCGTTGATCGCAGCAGAAAACTGTCCTTCTTCTTCAGCACCAAGAGAAAGTTTATGCAACCTTTCAAGTTGACCAATGAGAGTGACACCATATCTTCTTTCTCTTTCTTCTCGAAGCTCAGTTATGTATGCCAGTACATGTGGATAATCTCTGCCATTCAAAAGTCTGGACGCATGTTCCTTGGCTCTTTCAATATTGTAACCAGCAAGCCTAGCGCATTCTGCGTTACTATAAATTCCCTCGACTATTTTCTCAGCGAATGTCTTCTGTCTATTCGTAAGTTTATTTTCCATATAGGGACCTTTATAAGAAATTTTGTAAACAATGTAAACCTATGTAAACAAGTGAGGGCATATATAAAAGGTTTGGTTTACGGTGTTTACGGTGTTTACAAGAAAAACCACTTGGAAAAAAATAAAATTATTTTTTCTGGTAAAACATATATAAAGTGTAAATCTGTAAATTGTTTTATAATACCTCTTGACATATATTATAACAACATTATATTTGAGATATCTTTTAATTATTACAAGGAAGGAATCAATTATGATTACAAAGATAGATAAGAATGAATGTCGTATCATTAGAGATGCAATAGTAAATGCTTTGAAAGATGTAGAGAATACTCTAGGTCTTGAGATCAATCTAGGAAGTGGTAGGTTTGATGAAGATTGTCTGACCTTCAACAAAGTAAGTTGCAAGGTTCGAGGTGCTAAGTCACAAGAACAGAAAGACTTAGATTGGGTTTTAACTACCACCCATGCTTATGACAATGTAGACTTTGACAAAGTATTTTCTTATCAAGGTAAGAAGTTCAAAGTTTCTGGCTTCAATATGAAAGCAAGGACTAATCGTTGGAACGTAGTCGATACTCTTACTAACAAACAGTATAGAATTAATGATGACACATTGAAAGCATGGTTCACAAAGGACAAGGCATCATGCGAATAGTTCGTTGTGAGAATGGTGTTGGTGAGTGGGAGATTGATCCCACTCACGAAACCTTTGATACTTATGCAGAAGCAGAGGAGCATCTGAATAAGATCCAAGATGAAATGTCATTAGTGAATATCGTAAATGAACTACATAAAATGTTAGAGAGGAGAAAGTAATGCCTAATCATTGTACAAACGAAGTGTATATAAGTTTCAAGGATCAAGGAACGACAGATAAATTTCTTGACTTTGTAAAAGGCAAAGACACAGAGGGAGAAGAGATGCCTTTTACATTCAATGCAATCATGCCAACACCAGATGGTAAGTGGGATTATGATTGGTGTAGAAAAAACTGGGGTACGAAATGGGATGCCTACAATTTCTCTGAACCCAATGGAGATAGCAGAGTTGTCATTGATAAAGAAGACGACCAAATTGTAACCATAGAATTTCTTACTGCATGGGGACCTCCCCATCCTATCTTAGAAAAGATTAATGAAAAGTTTGGCGATAAGATTGAGTATTGCAGATGGTTCTATCGAGATGAAGCAGACATGTTCTGTGGTTATCTTGATGTAGATGTGGGGATGAATGATGAGTAAAAAGAGAAAAGATACTTACTACCTTAAAGTTCGAATAACTTATGAGGATGTAGTCAAGGTGAAAGCTAGAAGTTATGTTGAAGCTGCCACCAAAGCAGAACAATCTGTTTACGACAGAATGAATGATGAGGTAGAAGGACATGCAGAGATACAGGAGTGGTCAGATGAGTTCCACCACTAGACTTAGACATGTAGATTTATGTAGTGGCATAGGTGGTTTCAGCTTGGGATTTTCTTGGGCTGAACTATCTAAGACCATTATGTTCTGTGACACAGAGAAGTGGTGCAGACAAATACTTAACCAAAATTTTCCAAATATACCTATAGCTACAGATGTAAAGGAGTTAGCTAATGATCCAGAAAGACTTGTTCCAGACCACGACATCCTCACAGCAGGATACCCATGTCAACCCTTCTCCGTCGCGGGACTTAGGAAAGGCGAAAAAGATGACCGCCACATCTGGCCGGACATCTTTAGAATTGTTACATTCAAAAGACCCACTTGGTGCGTTTTCGAAAACGTTTATGGTCACGTTGCCTTGGGCCTCGACAAAGTGTTGTCTGACATGGAAAGCCAAGGCTACGCCACAAGGACGTTTATTGTACCAGCTTGTTCCAAAAATGCTCCCCATAGGAGAGATAGATTATGGATCGTCTGCAAAAATGTGGAGGACTCCAATAGTGGACGACTCGAAGAACGTAACTCCAAATCCCAAGAGGCATCAAGGTCTGTACGCACAAGTGCAAGAGACGGGGATGGAGAAACTTTGGGCGACACCTCGAGTGGGGGGAGAGGAAGGCTTCGAGTCAGTAGAGAAGAGGTTGGGGACTCAAGCAGCCAAGAAGCACAATCTGTACTCGCAAGTTCAGTACGAGGAGATGTGGGCGACACCCAACACAATGGATCATCTACCCCCAAGATCAGAGGAAGCAACGAAGAAGATGCAAGAGGGTCACAGAAAGGGGAGATCCAAGCCAAGCAATCTGAGGGAACAAGTGGACGAGGACACCATGAAACTTTGGCCCACACCAAATGCTTGGGATGGGAACAGAGGACCGAGATCCAAGGAGAATTTGATCGAGAAGAACCATCAGATCAATCTAATCTCAGCGGTGAAGGACGCAGAAGATCCAGAACCAGTTCACATGTGGCCCACACCTCGAGCCAAGGAACCGGGAAGGACGACCAAAGGTTATGGGAGAGGTCTGAAGGAGTTGGTCGAGGGGAAGGAACAACTATGGCCCACACCTCGAGCAAGGGATTACAAGGACGGGACCTCGATACCACCTTCGATCAAGGAAGGGAAGAGGAGTCACAACTTGGGTACGAAAGTACAAGAGAAGATGTGGCCCACACCATCAGCCAACGAGGACGCGGCGGGTCAACCCGGTGGGAAGATGCAGAAGATGTTGGGCAACCACCCAGAATTAGGGAAGACGAAGGGATCTGGTTCTCTGAACCCAACGTGGGTCGAGTGGCTCATGGGGTATCCAAGAGGGTGGACCGTCTTAAAGGACTAGGCAATGCCATAGTACCTCAGTTGGCAATGCAAATTGGATTAGCAATTAAGAAGGAGATTGATAATGACAAGCATACGAAGTGATCTATCTGGAGAGAGATTAATTCGAGAGGACAGAGTGACAAGTGTACCCAAGTGTTACACTTGTCAGAAGGAAGCCAAGCGAAAAACTGTGACGCATTACAGTACACATGCTTACCAAGGTCCCGAAGAAATTAAGAAGGAAGTGCCAGTTACAGATGAGAATGGCAGAGTTTCCTACATTACAGAAGTGTTTACTGGACATTATGTTATGAAGTTCGGCAACTTTTGTTCTGTTAAATGTGGATTAAACTGGGCGAATAGTGAGCTAAACAGAAGAAGAATACATAGGCTTGAACAGAAACAAGCCAAGGCTCAAAGAATTGGTGAAGGTTGGAGTTCTGAAAACCAGGCTAAACTTCAGCAATTCAAAGATGCACAGAAAGGTAGGAAGTATGGATGAGAAAAAGAAATCTATCGCTGATGAGTTCGCAATCAATAACTTTCTTAACAAAGAGAAAGAACATGCAAACAGATGGGCTAACCAGCACCGATGGAGAAATGGTGGCAGACATATATCGAAAGCTATTAGGACTCATTTGACGAAAGGTAAGAAGATCAATGCGAAAAATAAATCAAGCTGAAGAATACCAGCTGCAGTTTCTAAGACGAGAGGTAGATCGCACTATGGAACAATGGATTGCAAAGCCGCAACATCAAGACCTATCGAGCAACGCAAACCAGGCAAGAAAAGAATTGAAAGAATTTGTAACCAAATTAAGGAAAGAAGGAGTCAATATATGACAGAGGAATATAACGAGCATGGCAACTTGAAGCCACCAGTATCCTTTTATACTAATCCAAAGGATCAGATTAAGCAGATACTTGTAGAATACTTAACGTCTAGTGGTAGTGCATTTGCAATCACAGAGGAAGGTGAGCAAGTATTCTTATCAGAACGACTTGTAACTCGCATGAATGTACAACCCGGAGATATCTTTGATGCTTTTGTTGTACTAAACTATGCAGACAAAAGAGAGAGGATCAAGTATCGAGCAATGAGAATAGTAGAGCCACAAGTTATAGCTCCTGTGTTTCAAGATGCTTGACCTTAACTTGTTCTTAGTGTACAAGTAGTTACCTAGAGTATAACAATTAAGGAGTAGGTAACTATGAATCCAAAGAGAGAGTTAGAAGAGTCGATGCTTCATCATCATCAGAAGAAATCCGAAAAGAAAGAGCTACCTTTTAGAAACGTAGCTCTTCTCCCGGAAGACCACGATAAGTTAAAAGCTATAGCAGTTACAGAGCAGAGAACAATGACACGACAACTATCTGTTATTATTCGTAAAGAATACGAGAAGTATTATGATCCAGATGATACAACAGTAGGTTCATAATGATATATGAGGGAGCAGTAACAGGAACACAGATTGTTTTGTATAGCTTTCTAATGGTTTTAAACTTTGAGAAAGAAGTAGATTGCGAAGCAGCTGCAAAGATTGTACACAAAGAAGAGTACATTGAAGGTGAGTGTTGGAAGTCATATAGATATGTCCATTCAGCACCAATGAAAAGACCAGATGATTTGTGGAGAAATGTAAGTGGGGGTAGAGAATAATGTTATGTAATAGATGTGGATATGAAGGAGATCCTTTATATGTGCATGGTCATGTGCAATGTTCTTTATGTAAGCAAGTTATAGATGATTGTTGCCAAGGTGAAACAACTTCTTGTTCTTATGATCCTTGGAAAGTACAATCAGATAAGAACATAACTAGCGACAAGAAAGGAGAATAGTGGTATGCTACGAATCATATCCATAATCCCTCCTACCCGTAAGGGAAAACTTCGGGGGAGATTTTCTCCATGATCTCCCCCACTTTTTTTAGCCATGTATAGTTTTAGTAAACCAGTAGAGAACGCAACATTAAGAGTTGTTAGCTTTGGAGCCGGAGTACAATCAACCGTAATGTTATTGATGGCTGCTAAAGGAGAGCTATCTCCTATGCCAGATGTAGCTATCTTTGCGGATACACAATTTGAACCACCTCATATCTATGAACATCTTAACTGGTGCAAGACAGAGTTGAAACGTTTGACCAATGACCGAGTGAAACTGGAGATAACTACTGGTGGCAATCTAAAAAGAAACGAGGAGCAAGGATTGAATGTCTTGGGTCAAGCATACAATACCATACCTTTTTTTACAGACACCGGGTTAGGACGTAGACAATGTACTACAGACTATAAGATAAGACCCATCAGAAAAAGTGTGCGAGAAAAACTAGGAGTACAGAAACACAAGAAAGTTCCAAAGGAAACACTAGTTGAACAATGGATAGGTATATCTACAGATGAAATGGAAAGAGTAAAAGAAGCTAGAGATAAGTGGACCATCAATAGATTCCCATTGATCGAAGCTGGTATGAGTCGAGGGGATTGTCACCAATGGTTCAAGAAACATTATCCAGATAGACCCTTGGTTAAATCCGCCTGCGTTGCATGTCCATATCATAACAATGCAACATGGAGAGAGATGAAGAGGGATCAACCAGAGTTGTGGGAAGAAGCCTGTGCCTTTGATGAGTCGATAAGAAAGATAGCTGCGAATGGGAAGGATCAGTTCGTACACTCTTCAGCTACACCATTACGTCAAGCAGACTTAGGAGATGAACATACACCAGATTTATTTCTTGGTGAATGTGATGGGATGTGTGGAGTTTAGATACGTAGTATAGCTATCAAGATACTGACTAAAGCTATATAACATATTAAATACCATAGCACTACAAAGACATCCATTACTTCCTCTTTAACTGATTTGATTTACCTTCTTTACCTTTTAACAATCGTTCCGGCTCCTTTGAATACCCACGTATCTGAGTGACGTTGTTACGTTTCATTGACTTCAAGAGTGCAGCTGCTACTGATCTATCCAGATCAGTATGTTTTGATACTTCTGTTGTTGCGTTCTCTAGGTTCGTCCACCCTTTTTTATAATCACATACTGCTTCTATAAATTTTTCTTTTGACTTCATCTTTTTACACTCGAGTTACAAAGTAGGTTAAAAGAAAAAATAGTTCTTGGTTTAGAAGATCTATTAGCTGTTGCAAAATGCGTTAGCATACTAGGAAATATAAGCATAGTTCCCTCTGTTACTTTTGGTGTGCAGTACAAGTTTCTATCAGTAATAAAATTATTAAACGGAGCCATGAACGTTGTTGCTTCATGTTCATTGGAATCAAATTCTGCATAAAGAACCCCGGAGAAACTTGATGTTCCATGTGTATGAGGTTCCATTCCATCTGTATTATAATACCTTTGCGCCCATAAATCTCTAAGCTCGAAACCTGTATTAATCCTTTCACTAAAGATGTGAAACTCCTCCAGTAAATATGTATGAAATTGTTTTTTGTATGGACAACCAGTATGAAGATGAATGTAGTAATCGGAAAAAGCATTAGCACTTTCACCAAAATCTTTTGTCCCTTCTGATTCTTCCCAGTTCACCAAGGATAAAAGTTTTTCTTTTTTGTATTCCCAATCAGCAATCCGTATTATGAAGAGTGGGATTTGAAAAGCTGTCTCTTGATGACAGCTACTAATCATTAAGCCTTCTTTGGTTTTAGCGTTAGCCATTGTCTTGCTTCTTCTCCTAATACTTTTGCACTTAGGTTTATTTTACTCCTTAAAGATTCTACAATTCTCTCGTCAATAGTTCCTTCTGATATAAGATCAACATAGGTAACGTTATTCTTCTGTCCTATTCTGTGACATCTATCTTCTGATTGCATTCTCGTATCTAAATTAAAATCATTAGCATAATATACAACAAGGTTAGCCTCTGTCAAAGTCAAGCCATATCCAGCAGTTGCCGGATTGCCTACAAAAAATCTTAACTTGTGCTTTGGGTTTTGAAACCTATCAATAATTCTTTGTCGTTGTTCACCCGGTGTGTCGCCATAAAAGGATGCAGCTACACCATAAGGAGTATCGTGACCAAAATACTTTTCATTCAATCGTCTTGTTATTTGTTGAATATCATATCTAAATCTTGACCAGATGATAGCCTTACCATCATGCTCCTCAAGTATTTCAAAGAGTGCTTTCATTCTATTAGATTGAAAGTATTTCATTTCACCATCATCTGTTTTCAAATGACCAGACATAACTTGTTGTATGCGTAGTAATTGTGTGATGATAGCTGGTGCTGTAACCATTTCACCATCATCAAACAATAACATAGCTTCATCTTGTAGCTTCTTGTACATAACCTGTTGTTCATCAGTAAGTGTAACATATCGTGCAGTATAAATTTTCTCTGGTAAATCCAAACAATCTTTCTTCAGCACACGGTACGAATGTAGATCAAGTAGATTGGTTAGAGTATCGAGGTTCCTATATCCTACAACTTGTTGGAAGGAGTGAGTACCCATAGTTCTACGATTGATAACTGCATACATACCTTGAAAGCTATAGTAGTTTTCATGTCCTAATAATCCTGGTCTAAGAAACTCACATTGCTGGTATATATCCAGAGGTGATCTTGTAATTGGAGAGCCAGTTAATATTCTTTTGTACTTGAACTTCTCTGCTATTTTTACTAGGTTCTTAGAGCGCTTCGCCTTGTGGTTTTTAATTGTCGTTGATTCGTCAATAGCTATAAGACCAAAGCTGCCAAGCGCACCACCCAACCATTCACCAGCTTTCTTTCCTTTGACCGTACTGAATGCTTCAACGTTCATCACAAATATTGTAAGACCGTAAAAGTTTTCTTGCACAGAACGTAACTCTTTCTCTTGAGTTTTGTTTGGATTAGCTACCCAACGAATCACTCTGTTAGGTATTTCGTCTGATAAATGTTCTGGTATTTCTTTGGCTACCCAATTTCTATACACACCTTTCGGTGCTATGATGAGAGCAAAGTTTACCTCACCTCTTAGAAACAACATACCAATTTCATCCAATAAAACTTTGGACTTCCCGGTTCCCATCTCCATAAAATATCCATACTCTCTTTTACCCAATGCCCTGCGTAATGCAGTTTCTTGGTGCTGATATGGTTTTGTTTTAAATTTGTACTTGACTACCATCATATATCTCCACTATAGTCATATTACGGATTGGCAAATGAATTGTCAATCCTTATCTGAAACTTAAAACGATAGGAGTTTTTATTGATGACAGATATATTTGATGACATGTTTGACGCGGCTGGTGCGTTAAGTGATGTAGATGTAAACACCAGTAAAGATCTTAGCAAGTTAGTTCAGCAGTTAAAAGATACTGAGGAGCAACTTGAAAAGCTCGATCAACAACAAAGGCACTTGAAGTTTGTTGCTCACAAGATAAAGACCGAACATATTCCTGCATTGATGGAAGAGATGGGTCAATCAAGTGGCACATTCAATGGTGTCGAAGTTAAACTTGTACAGAAAGTTGATGCTAGAATCTCTGAGGGTAAAAAGGAAGAGGCTTTTGCATGGCTCCGAAAGAATGGACATGATGGTATTATACAAAATACTATCAATCTTTCTTTTACAAAAGGAGAAGATAACTTAGCAGGAGATGCTATGGGATTGTTAAGGGATAGAGGATTTAACCCTGTGCAAAAAGAAACTATACATGCCAACACATTGAAAAGTTTTATTAGTAAAGGTCTTGAACAAGGCATACCTATGGAACTTGATTTGTTAGGTGCGTATGTCCGTAACGAAGCCAAGATAGGGAGGAAAGTATAATGGCAACAGCAGTAGCACAAGTAAAAGGAGTATCAGTTTCAACTGAGATGGCTGATGATATATTTGATATGGCAGGAGCAGGTGCAGATTTCTCAAGTGATGAGATGCAAATGCCCTTCATTAGAATAGCACAAGCTATGTCACCAGAAATTAAGAAGTCTGATGCTAAGTTTATCGAAGGATGTGGACAAGGTGATATCTTTAATAATCTTACCCAAGAATACTGGGGTGAGGGTGTTGAGGTAATACCATGTTACGTTCAAACCAAGTACACCGAATGGGTATCACTTGATGATGGTGGTGGATTTGTAGGTGAGATATCTCCTACAGACCCGGTGCTTCAGCAAACTACTCGTGAAGGTAGCCTTGAAACTTTACCTAATGGGAACGAGGTTGTTAAAGCTGACAACTATGTTGTGTTGGTAAAGTCTGGTGATGGTTCTTGGACACCAGCTATACTTGATATGAAAAGTACAGCACTAAAAGTTAGTCGTAGATGGAAGACACAAATCAATCTACAAACTATCACACATCCAAAGACTAAGAAGATTGCTAAGTGTCCTATCTTTGGAAACATCTGGAAACTCAAGACCGTTGAGGAAACCAACAAACAGAATCAAACTTACTTTAATTATTCTGTGACTAAGGTTGGTCTTATTGAGGATGCTGACTTGTTTACCCAGGCTAAAACATTACATGTTTCTAGTTCTAAAGGTGAAGTAAAGACAGATGCTCCAGAGCAAAGTCAAGCGAACCCGTCAACTGATACTGACGAAGTTCCATTCTAAATGATTCACGCACAAGAAATGCTTGCCGCCTTTGAGGGATCGAGGGCGGCTCATGGCACTACCCATGTTGGAAGAGTTGGTAGGAACGGCAAGGCTGATGCTGATAGCCGGATTGTGCGTGAGCCATTGACTACGGATAAGATACAAGCACATCTTGATGGGAAGCAGGGGGTCGGAGCTATACCCATCAATGATAAGAACGAGTGCAGATGGGGAGCGCTAGATATAGATGTGTATGACTTAGATCATGCTAGCTTACAGCAGAAGATACAGAGGTTAAAGTTACCTCTGGTGCATTGTAGGTCTAAATCTGGTGGAGCGCACTTGTTCTTGTTTCTCACCCACTATGAACAAGCATCTGTGGTACGAGAGTACCTATTAGAAATGGCAGTTGCCTTGGGTCATAGTGGGAGTGAGATTTTTCCAAAGCAAGATAAGATACTAGCAGATCGAGGTGATGTAGGTAACTTTATTAATTTACCATATTTCAATGCAGATGAACCAATGAGATATTGTTTCAACAAAAAAGGTGAGGCAATGGAACTTGAAGAGTTTGTAAAGTTCATACAGAAAAGCAAAGTATCTACAGACAAACTAGAAAAGTCTACTGTATCCGGGAAGAGAAAGTATTTTTCTGATGGACCTCCATGCTTGGAACATCTGTTTGCTAATGGTCCAAGTGGCGAGGATCGAAACAAGAAGTTATTTATGTGTGGTGTTTACTGCAGGTTAAAGACACCAGATGATTGGGTTAAGGAATTTGAAACTATGAATAGGCAAATGTTTACAACTCCATTAGATGCCAAGGAAGTGATGAACTTACAGAAGTCTTTAGATAAGAAAGAATATTTTTATACGTGTGAACAAGAGCCATTCAAAAGTTATTGTGACAAACAACTTTGCATGACCAGAAAGTATGGGGTAGGAGATGATGGACCAGAGATGCCAGCTATTGGTAGCTTAACTATCCTATTATCAGAACCACGATTGTATTTTATGGACGTTGGTGGACAGAGAGTTCAGTTATCTACAGAACAGCTGCAGAACCAACTGCTATTTCAACGTGCTTGCATGGAACAAATACTGGAGATGCCACCAACTATGCGTCCTAACAAATGGAATGCAACTGTATCTAAACTATTGAAGGATGCAACTAAGTTAGAAGTACCAGAAGAACTAACCATTAGTGGTCAGTTCGTAGAGTTATTACAAACGTTCTGTACAAGTAGGATCAAAGCTATGCACCCGGAAGAAATGAATCATGGCAAGCCTTGGACAGATGAAGGGGTAACCATGTTTACTATGCCAGGTTTGATGGAGTTCTTAAACAATCGTAGGTTTACCCACTTCACCAGAGCGCAGGTTCAAGAACAACTTAAACGTTTGAACAACGATCAAACGTGTCATGGACATAAGAGTGTCAAGAAAGAGAATGGTGGTAGAACCACGATACGAGTGTGGTGGGTTCCAGAATTTAAAGTAGAAGAAGTGGAAATGAAAGTAGAGGACATGAGCAATGACGAAATACCCTTCTAAGCTAATGAAAGTTAGTGAGATATCAGAATGGTTAAACGTATCTGAAGCAGCCATATATAAGTGGGTGAATGAAGAACGTTTTCCAAAGCCAATTAAGTTTGGCGAAGAAGATAACAAGCGACAATCTTCTCGATGGGTCCGAGAGGACATAGAGAATTGGTTGGAACAAAAGAGAACCAGAAGCCAATTTGAATGAGAAATAGTAAACTAATACTGGGTCCACCTGGTTGTGGAAAGACGCATACTTTGATAGAAGAAGTAAAGAAAGCTATTGGAGAAGGTGTATCTTCTACACGTATTGGTGTGGTATCTTTTACCAAGAAAGCTATCAGCGAATTTATAGATAGAGCTTGCTCCGAGTTTCCTAATTTAACCAAAGATAATTTTCCCCATTTCAAAACTCTACATGCTACCGGGTTTCATGGTCTTGGTTTAGAATCGTCTGACGTTATGGGAAGAGAAGACTATAGATCATTGAGTGGTATGCTTGGGGTAGACTTCGAGGGTGGAGATGCAACATCAATAGATGATGGTATTAGTATTCCTGCTATTGGTGGGTCAGGTGCTAAGTATTTACAGATGATAATGAGAGCAACGTATAGAGAAGTTACTCTTGAACAAGAATATAATATGCAAGGTGATTACAACTTATACTTTGAAAAGTTAATGCAGATATCCTCACAGTTAACCTCTTATAAAAGTCATGTCACTAAGTTAGACTTCTCTGATATGATATCTCAATACATAGAGAACGTAGATCCGCCACACCTAGATCTTTTGATTATTGATGAGGCTCAAGATCTCACACCATTACAATGGACAATGGCAAGAAAGATGGCAGATAATGCAGGGGAAGTTATCATTGCTGGTGATGATGACCAAGCAATTCATCGGTGGACAGGCGTAGATGTCCAGAGGTTCATTGATTCCTCTGACAATGTAAAAGTACTTAATAAGTCATATCGCCTACCACGAGCCATATTTAAGGTATCTCAGAGCATTGCTAGACGTATACCTAACAGAATACCTAAACCATTTTATCCAAGAGAAGATGAAGGGAATGTGCAATGGGTGTACAGAGTAGAAGACTTACCCTTGGAGCAAGGTTCATGGACTATCATGGCAAGAACGAATGGTTTCGTTAAGAACATAGCTGATCGACTAAGGGGAATAGGATATTTCTTTTCGATAAAAGGTCATCCATCTATTAAACAAGAGTACATACATGTCATGTCTATCTGGAAAGACTTACAACAAGGATATGCTCTACCAGTAGAAACAATCAAAAGGTTCTATAGATCAGTTCCAAAAACAAAAGAACATGCGGTGGTGGCAAGAGGTTCTGCGTCTTTGTTAGATATGTTGGAACCAGATGCAGACGTAGATTATCACCAGTTAGTTAAGGACTTTGGTATGCTTGCTCCATTGGATCGAGATGCAAAGGACATAGCTAAATTAAGCAGAGAAGAAAGACTATACATGGAGGCTATCGAAAGAAGAGGTGAATCTATTGATGGTGTTCCACGTATAAAACTATCAACTATCCATGCCATGAAAGGGGGAGAAGATGATAACGTTGGTGTTTACTTAGGATCTACACAAGCATGTTTAGAAGGTAAGCATCCAGAAGATGAACATAGGGTATTCTATGTGGCAGTTACTCGAGCAAAACAAAACTTATATTTAATTGAATCAGATAAAAAATACAGGTACGAAATATGAAAAGAGAAAAGATTCTACAAGAAGCAGAAAGACTAATCAATGGTGACAGAGCAGCTGCGTATGGAGATGCGTATGTGAACCATAAAAGAATAGCTGACATGTGGTCAGTAATCTTTGGTCAAGAGGTAACAGTAAAGCAAGTATTGTTGTGTATGATAGCTTTGAAAACTGCAAGGCTTGTGCATGATAGCCATGAAGACTCATGGGTTGATATCTGTGGGTATGCAGGACTAGGTGGAGAGATAGATGGCAAGGGATAGAAAAGATAAAAGCACCATTGATTTCTACCACAGATATGATGCTGATGTAATAGATAAACCTTGGAATATACCAACTGAATATCCAGACCTTACAAAGTACAAGCAAATAGCAGTAGACCTAGAAACATGTGATCCTCGTATTAAAGAACTTGGTCCGGGGTGGGCGAGAAAAGATGGGTTCATTGTAGGTGTGGCAGTTGCAGCCGGTGATTACTATGGGTACTTCCCCATTCGACACAAGAATGGACACAACCTAGATCCAAAAATCACATTACGTTGGCTCAAGAAACAGATGGAAACACCTTACATAGATAAGATCATGCACAATGCTACGTATGATTTGGGTTGGTTACGTGCTGAAGGGATCGAAGTACAAGGTAGAATAATTGATACTATGATAACGGGTGCTATCGTTGATGAGAATAGGTTTTCTTATAGCTTGGATAATCTAGGTAGAGATTGGATTGACATGCGTAAGAATGAAAAGTTATTACGTGCTACTGCAAAAGATTGGGGAGTAGATCCAAAGGCACAGATGTACGTCCTTCCACCAACTGAGGTTGGTGCGTATGCAGAACAAGATGCTATTATGACTTTAAAACTTTGGGAAAGGTTAAAGTTAGAACTAGAGAAACAAGATTTATGGAACATCTGGAGATTAGAAACAAGTCTTATACCCACCATGTTGGATATGAGAACAAAGGGAGTTCGTGTAGACTTAGACAAAGCTGACCAGATTGAGATAGCTTTGAAAGAAAAGGTTGAGGACTTGAAGAAGTTTATCAAGAGTAAATCAACTATAGATATCCAGCCTTGGGCGAGTGATTCGGTTCGTCAAGTCTTTGAGAAACTAGATTTGAAATACCCAAAGACAGAAGAGACAGGCGCTCCATCTTTTACTAAACAGTTTCTTGCGAACCATCAACACGAGGTGTGTCAAGCTATTGTAAAGTTGAGGGAGTTCGACAAGGCAGGATCTACGTTTATCAATACAATTAAAACTCATGCACACTTAGGACGTATTCATGCAGAGTTCCACCAGTTAAGAAGTGACGATGGTGGTACTGTAACAGGTAGGTTCTCGTCATCTAATCCTAACCTACAACAAATACCAGCTAGGGATCCAGATATAAGGAAAATGATACGTGGTTTGTTTATTCCAGAAGAAGGAACCAAGTGGGGATCCTTTGACTACTCAAGCCAAGAACCAAGGCTCTTGGTACATTTTGCTGCAAGTTTAGGATCGGGTACACATGAGATGGTAGCTAGTATCGTAGAAGAATTTCATAACGGTGATGTAGATTTACACCAGATGGTAGCAGACTTTGCAGGCATCACTAGAAAAGAAGCAAAGACAGTAAACCTTGGTATTATGTATGGCATGGGTAAAGGTAAACTAGCCAATCAGTTAGGTGTGGATATAGATACAGCATCTGAAGTATTGGAAACACATAAATCCAAAGTTCCTTTTGTAAAAGGTCTAGCGGATAGGGCAAGTAAACACGCATTAAAGCATGGAGTGATTCGTACTTTACTTGGTAGACGTTGCCACTTTCATTTGTGGGAACCAAAAACTTTTGCATATAACAAACCTCTTCCTTTGGAAGAAGCGCAGAAGACATACGGCCCACCATTGAGGAGAGCCTTTACTTACAAGGCTTTGAACAAACTGATACAAGGTTCAGCTGCAGATCAGACCAAGAAAGCTATGGCTGATTGTTATAAGGAAGGACTTCTTCCTATGTTAACTGTGCATGATGAATTATGCTTTTCAGTAGAGAACGATAAACAAGCAAAGGAGATAAAAGATATAATGGAAAATGGATTAAATGATATACTGAAAGTACCATCTAAGGTAGATGATGTACTCGCAAATAATTGGGGAGAAGTAGAATGAAAAATCCTTGGAAGAATTTTAAAGTTGATAAGTGTTTGGGGTTGAAACAAATGCACCCAATGCAGGTAGAAGCCTTGATGGATTTCATTGGTCTTAGTCTTATGGCAGGTGCAGAATCGGGAGAGGATGATCTAATGGATCAGATAGAAAACAAAGCAGACGAACTTATTCGTATGTTTGGTGGGTCTGGTATTAGAATAAAAACTACAGATGATTTACCAGATGGTTTCAAGAAAGGATTACATTAACCAGTAATCTTGGCGATGGTCTGTGTGTTTGGATTGTCGCCTACAATAATAGGGTTTGTTCTAATGTTAGGATTGGTTGTGCTACTCATAGGTATTGGTACGAAGTTATCGTTGTTCATAGGTATTGGCACAAAGTCGTTATTGTCCATAGGTATTGGTATGAAAGGTTCAGGTTTAGGTTTAGGTGGCTCTACAGGTATAGGATTAAAGTCTGTAGCTTCTGGATCCAAACTTATTCCGGCCATACTTTCTTGTACTTGTGATATTGCTTCTTCTGGTAAAAGATTTAAAGTTCCTTTTTCACCTAACTTTCGTATGTCATCTCTGGATATCCTGTATGGCGTAAACTCACCATTAAGTATACTTAATGCTCCACCTATTTTATTCTTTTTTAGTATAGATCCTATGTCGTCCTCACTTAAACCTAACTCTTTAAAGTCTTGTATTATCTGATAGTATCGTCTGTCAGCACGTAACTTATTATTATTTGCTGACACAAAAGCATCAAAAAGTTGACCTGAACTTATGTTTGCATCATCAGTTAAACTACTAAATTCTGTCTTAGCTTCTTTTTGTAGTTGTGACATTTCATAGGCTTTAAATTTAAACCCTTCTTTAATATCAAACTCTTGTGGACTTACACCAAATAGAGATGAAATAAGTTGCTTTGGTCCAAACTCTCTACCTATTTTATTTTTAGGAGATACAAAGTCTGGAGCTATTTGACCTACTGTTCCACGTATTACTTTCTTTGGTTCTACTTTAGTTTCAAAAGGACTTAGTGGATTTAATTTTTCAAATGTAAATGGAACAAAGTTTGGTACGACAGTATTAATAACATGTGCTATTTGTTTACCTAACTTATCTCCGGGTTGGTCTGAATTTAAGTATATCTTTGCACCAGTTGCGGTTTCGTTCTGAATGAAAGCATCTACCATAGCCTCAGTTAACATGGCTTCTGATATAAAAGGTTCTGCAAACTCATACAATGCACCACCCATAACGTTTCTAAATACTTCTTCTGTATTGGAGCCAGCCTGTTCCGCTTTATCTGTTTCTCTTAGTAGGCGAACAATGGAACGTGATATGGTGTCATAAGGATTTAATGTACTAAAGTTTACATAAGATAGCTTACCATCTTCCATACCTAATGGAAGTAGAGTAGCTCCTCTTTCCCAAGGTGCGCCTGCTGATTGTTGATAGGCTTCCATCTCTTCTCTTGTAACACCAGTAATTTGGTGCATAATTTCTTTTGCAGCAGTAGGAACAGCTATAGTTGTGCCAAGTAAACCAAGCATTCTTTGTCTACCTCTAGCTCGTATCCCCGCTATATCAGATGCCATGTCATCTAGAGCCTGACGCATGATATTAAAACTAGTTCTGTATATCTCCATAGGGAACACAATGAAGTTACCAAATGGTAGTCTACGTAAAGTAGAAACCAAATTAGATGCAGCTTTGTTGTAGTTTGGTACAGTATCACGAACAATCTGTGCTGCTCTATCTTTAATTAAAGTATCATACAAACCCGGAAATTCATCAAAGTTAAATTTAGGCACTCCATAACCACCTTGAGATATTGGTTTGTTTAAGCCTATATCTCTAGCAAATTGTGGATCTACCATAGAAGCTGATCTAATTCTATCACCTTGAAGAGTATCTTTAGCTCTACGTAGTATGCTAAGTGTGTCTGGATCTAGGTCTTTATTACCTTTAGTTAGATAATTAATTTTTGTAGCATCATCCACACCTTCCAAAGCATACTTTAGTTTGGCTATCTCCGCTTGATAAGAATAAAACTTCCAAAGATCATCTGCACCTTGATAAAATTCTTCAGCAAGTTTGGTTCCTTTTAAAGCAGTTGTAACACCAGGTGCGCTCCTAACTTTTTTTGCCATTGACTCTCCAAGTATAGCGCTCATGCCATCTTGGTTAGCCATATCTCGTTGAGATGTAATAATACCTTTTCTTAAACTATCTTGTATCTCTCTTAGTTCTGTATTCGTACCAAGTATACCTCTTCGTCTAGCATCTTCCAGTTCTCTTAGCACACCTTCATCACCCATTCTACGTATGTTAGCAGTAACCGCTACGGTTGCATCACGTAAGCTACCACCTCTACCAAATACTGGAATGTTTCCATTAGCAGTAGCAAATGCACCAGCAGTAATAAGGTTTCTTATTTGTGTGATTGGAGATAAAACTGTTTTAGAATACTGAGATAATGCTTTACCACGTAAGAAAGCATTAGCTAAATACTTTATACCTCTTGCACCTAATGTATCATCATTAGCAATAAACCTAGTTAGATCATTATAAATATCTTTTGGAACATAATAACCATCTAGTTGACCCCACCCTTGTTGGTTCAACCTCTTAAACATTTCATCTTGTTGTCCTACTTGTTTAGCAATGCTTTGAGCATCTCCAGTACCAAGTTGCACGTACCCTTTTTTTATTAAATCATCTTGCAAAAACTTATTGTTAGCTACCATTTGTCCATCAATGAATAACTCTCTAAGCAATGGACTTTCTTTAGATAAGTTAGCAATAGTACCAAAGTATTCATCAACAGCTTTAAATTGTGATAGGTCAGCAATAGTAGTTAGATATGCTTCTCTTGGATCTTTAACCTCACCCATCAAGGCTCTTAATGTTTTTGGAAGTTCAGTTCTGGTAACAAAGATACCAGTATCTAGTTTATCTCTAGCCACTCTTTGTATACCAGATTTTCCTCCACTCACATACCCACTATGATTAAACACAGTATGTCTATCTAAAAAAGATTTTCTTGCTAACTCCGCTAGTTCTTGTGTAACTTCACCATTAATTTTTACTGCACCTGCTTCTGTACCTTTGTTACTAACAGTAATATTATTTCTTAAAATAAAGTCTGGTGTGAACTTCTTATCAAATACATCTGTCTTAGCAAGTGTGGTTAGTTCATCCTCTGTATATTTTCTATTTCTTGTAAAAAAATCATCTGCAGCTTTTACTGATTCTTCAGTAGGTGTATACTTGCTATCTGTATATATCTTGTAGTTTCTTCTAAGGTAACTACCAAGACCTTTTTGTATTACATCTTCTACGTTTAATCCATCTGGAGTTACATATCCTGCTTGTTTTAAGAAATCACTTTTTAGAATATCATTACTTAAACTATCAACATGTTTTCTCATTCGTATAACAGGTTGTCGTACATTTTGAGGTAGTTCAGAAAGTATTCTTGCTTTTATACCTGCATCTTTCTCCAACAAATAATCATCAATTCTATTAATAAAGTAAACATCTGTTAAAGCTCCTTGATTAGAAGGTAAATTATTTAGTGCAACTTTAATTTCTTTATCAACATCTTTTAATATATTCTCTGCTTTAAATAAATCGTTCTGAATTTTTGGATCTAATCTTAATCTTTGTTCAGCTATTCGATCTGGTAAATAACCTCTGTATCTTCCAAATGCTAAAATTCCAGCTAAGTTGTTTGCAAAAGCACTTTGACTATCTGGATCTGTCATCCTTTTATAAATTGTTTCGTCTATGTTTTTAGCCATAGCATTGAGCGCGCCACTTGCTTTTTGAGTAATGGTCTGACCAGTTTCAGTTCTAGCAAGTGCTTGACCACCTTTTCCTGCACCATACAAAGCACTACCTATTACTCCACCTAGTACATTAGATTCTGCAAAAATTTTAGCTTTGTTTAAAAGCCTAGCCATAGCTGCTTCTCTACCTTCTAATCCAATTAAGTCAGTAGTTTTTGCGGGATCAAACCCAAGCCAATCACCAATAACTGTACTGGCTTGGTCATCTGCAACTATAGTTTCTACCCCTGCAAATATAGCACCGTCTTTTACAAACTGACCAAACTTTTCCGATTTAGTTTTAGGTACAACTCTTGCTGCTTTACCTACCTTAGATGCAATATTTACTGCACCAAGACCCGGTGCAAGGTATTGAGTTACAAACTCCGTGCCTTTACCTGCAATACCTTCTGGATTTATGTTAAGGGATTCTCTTAGTTTGTCACCACCTCTATCTATTGCACCTCCAAGGTCACTACCCACTACAAGATCTGGAACAAGAGATACTAAACCACCAATACCTTCCAGAATACCAATGCCACCAGAGATAAGACCTTCGCCCGCTTCTCCTATTGGTTTTGTAACTCGTTCCACCATTGTATCGTAGCCATCATCAAATCCAATAATGTTATCTGCAATCTCATAGAGGATAGAACCCGTTGGATTACGTTCTGTCTTTGGATCATAGGGGATAGGTACAAACGTATCTTTGTTTGTGTTTACCTCAACTGGTATAGGAACAAAAGGTTTATCTGCCATGTGCTACTGCACCTTAAATGTTTTGCCATTTATAGTATAAAAGTTCTTACCTGCTTTTTTGGCTCTATCATTTGCCTCTCTGTGTGAAGTCATATCAGTATTAGTAGTAGGAGTAGTAGTTGTTCCGGGGATGGGTATACTACCTGGTGCAACGGTGCTAGGATCAAGACCATAAAGTCTTGATACTTGCTCTATAGCTTTTGTCATTGCCTCCTCGGGTTTAGGCTTATACTGACCCGGAGCTGCCATAATATCATTAAACACTCTAATCACGGCATTTTGAAAAGGCTCTACAGTTTTACCACCACTACCAGTTTTACCAGCACCAGCTCTCAACATAGCTGTCTCACGTTTACCAGCAAGACCCAAAGCGTAGGCTTGCGCTACTCTTGCACCTAAACTATTTGGTTGAGCCAGACTACCACTAATTAGAACATTCATAATTCTATCATCTAGTTCATCAATGGATAATCGTTCTGGAGCTTTATTACCAGTTACAATTTTATAGGATTCTTTAACCCCTTCTTCTGTAGGTGGTTGCCCTGTTATATTAGTAATTGCTTTGGTCTTTTCTTCTGTAGTTCCATTAGTAGCCTTACTTATTTTATTAATATCTTCTTTAGCTTGCTCTTCTGAACCAGGCATCATATTCTTTATTAGATCATACAAACCAGCAAATGCTTGAGGTATAACCATAGGGCTAGGAGTTTGAGTAATGTTACCAGAACCTGCACCTTGTTTAAATATCTCCATTAAAGTCGGAGTGGTGGGTCCACCATTTGACAACATCTTTGGAGCAGGCTTTTGATTTGGTGGCGTAGACGGGCCTTGAGGAACAGGAGGTTTCGCAACGCCCATAGGCTTTCTCGCAGGTTGTACTGGAGAAAGAGAAGCCATAGGCATCTTAGGTAGTCTTATGTTTGGTGGTGTAGTCATAGGTTGTGGCATAGCTCTCATTGGATTATTAAGCTGAGAGTTAAGTAGTTCTGTAGAGGATGCCATGATTCCTGCCATCAAACTTAGCTTATCACGAGCCATTCTATCGTTTACATTGAACAAAGCCGGATTATTAATTCCTCCAAACATTAGCCACTCCCACTTGTATTAGCCAAACTTCCTAACCCAAACAATCCACCACCGCCACCACCGGCAGATAGTGTATTAGCTACACTAAAAATATTTCCTATTGGATTTGCCTTGGGCGCTCCAGTTACACCAAGTGTGGATTGTCCACCGGGTAAACCAGTTAATATATCTCTCATGTATGCGAACCTACCAAATGGTTCGTATGCGTCTTCTAGTTGTCCTGCTCTAGCCACATCAAACTCTGATTGTAATTGTGCTTGCTCTAAAGCACCAACATTGAACAATGCGTTCACATCTTTTGCTAGGCTTTCTTGTGCAGCTTGACCCAATGCACCTTGCTGAACACCAAGTGAACCAATGCCCTGACCAAGTTGTCCAAACAGTTGTGCAGCTTTTTGACCATAGTTAAGAGCATTATCAAATGCTTTAGCTCTAATGTCTGCACCAGTTTTAGCTTTTATATCTGCAAGATTTCTTTGCAGTTCTGATTCCGCTACTTGCGCACGGGATCCACCAAATGCACCAGATTGAATAGCCTTGGCTCGTTCTCCTATCTTTGCTATGTCACCTTGTCTGTCAAGTTCTGCCATTGTAGTGTCAAGAACTTTCTCTATAAAAGGATTGTAGAACTTATCTATCTGACTTGGATCAGCAAACCCACCTTGCATCTCTTGTATTGGGTTTCCTTCTGCATCAAGGATTTGATTACCTTGTGCATCTGTCTTGTAAATAGGTACTTGGTTTCCTTCTGCATCAGTTGTAAACATAGGAGTTCCAATACCCATCTGATAGGCTTGTTGTCCTAAATCTAAAGTACCTTTTGCCTTGTTTAGTTGATCCTTGTAAGCTCCTATACCACTATAGTCATAAGTCTTCTCTCCTGTTACTGGATCTATTGTTGGCGCTCCAGTTAACAACTCCATTGCTTTAATTTGTGGATCAGTAAATCTAATAATATCTGGTGCTGCTACTCCACCTTCAAAGACTTGTATAGGATCACCATATTGGTCATACTGAATGTTACCCTCTTCATCTTTCTGGTACATAGGTGTACCATCTTCGTTGAAGACAGGCGTACCAAGTAATGGGTTCTGACTAGCAAATCCACTAATCTTTGTTCCAGTAACTTTTCCTGTGTCTGGATCTATTACATCTTCAGTTTGAAAAACGTTTGCTAATAAATTTTTTAGAAAATCTTCTTGATACTGCGGTAGCAGCGTCATACTTTTTTGAACGGTATCTACCATAACTTAGACTTTCCTTTCAAAGTTTCGCATCATCTTGTACATTTCAGCCGCGCCTTTAGCTCTGTTTCCATTACCTGCTCCTTTAACAGCGTCAGCTGTCATTACAAATTCACCGTCCGAGAGGCGAGCTTCTTGAACCCTGCCACCATTTTGATAGATAGCAGCGGGTATCGAATCACTTTTACCAGTACCAGGTCCCTCAATCATACCACCTTGTGCTTTTGGAATTATTTGGCTTGGAACGTTTGGTACTTGAACACCTCTAAAATTAGGGTTTCTTTCTCCAGTAGCAAATTGTTGTTGTTGTAAAGGTGTCATGCTTGGTTGTGGTTTAAATATTTGATTTAAAATCATAGACATTAGTATTGGATCATTTACTTGACCGCCTTTTGTTACACCCGTAAGATCAAAAAGATTACTAATACCACCAGTAATACCACCCAACATTTGTTTACCTTGTCCTGCTACGGTGTTCATTACATTCTGTCCTACGTTAGCTTGACCTGCTGTACGAGGACCTTGAGAAATAGCATTCATCAATGCTGCACCTCTTTGTTGTGCAGAGTTACCAGAACTATCACCAGCATATCCAAGTAAATTTAAGGATAGACCTGCCGGACCTAAAGTAGCACCACTAAACAAACTACCAATTCCAGATTGGATAGCATCTTCGATTGAACCACCTGCGGCTAAAGCACCAAGACCACCACCAAAAGCTGCACCCATAGGATTGCCACCACTAGCAACCATACCAACAAGCGCACCTATTGAACTAAATAGATCGCTACTTGGTTCAGCCATAACTGATTTGTTTGAAGATGTACTAGTTGGTTTACTAACCTTCGCTGAACTACCCCCACTAGGTTTCATCGCATCTATTACTTGTGGGTCGATCCCTGCTCCAATTCCAAACATTTAGGTTTCTCCTGATATAGCTTCGGGCGCTGTTACTGTTATACTTGTACTACGTTTTTCCTCTCCTGTCCATGATTCACCACACTTTGGACACTTTCCATCTGGATAACTAGCAATTTCTTCTGGAGTGTCTACTTCATTATCACAATTTACACATGTTATTTTATCTGAACTTGTAGCGGGTCGCCACTTAGAACCATTTGGCATAGTTATTATTGTCATGTTGTCACCACCGTTACTGATCCTACGTTTCCTGTTCCAATAGAACCTCTTACATGAGGTCTATCGACTAAAGGTATTCTAACAAATCCGTCGTGAGAGAACAATCCCCCATCTTCCAAACCAGAATCATCAGTTGGTAGGTCTGTTAAAACTAATTTTGTGTGTCGTCCTTCTCCCGGATTTTGTATTTGTTCCATGTATAATGAAAATGCACGAACAATTTCTGCAAAATATTGTGGAGTATATTGATTTGGTGGTATTGGAAAGAATGGTAATGGTAGATTACGTGACATTACCTTCTCCCATCTGGACGTATCTCAAGTCTTGGTGTGCCTAATCTCCAAGTTACACCTTGATTAACAGACTCTACTCTAAAAGCAAAACTTCTACCACGAACTCGTATAAATACTTGATCTGTAAATTGTTCAACAGGAACAGATGAAGTCTTTGTTACGTTTTGTGCATCTGATTGAAGATAGTTTCCACCGGGAAAGTTTCTAGTTTTGATTGTAAAAACTGCTTCTGGTGTGGATACAGAAGAGTTTAAGAACGTAATGTCTGGAACAAGTCTTGTCATAAAAACAAACCTATCTCCCTCACCTAAATCTATTTGACTTGATTCTATATGTGCTTCAAGAGGTTGAACAGGATCATAGGAGCCATCATCAAAACCATTTTCATGTTCATATAAGTAACCATCACTAGCTGCGATTGGAAAGTCATTTATTCCTCTGTCTATCCAAGCAGTTCTTCCAAGATTACCAAAGTACCAAACCTTTTCTTGGTAATTATATACAACATATCTATCTATATTATCGCTAGAAGAAGAAGGATAAAACCACCATATCTCTGAATTAGCACTATTCAAACCAGCTGTTACTTTGTTTGCTTGTAAATCATTGAAGTCATCAAAAACATAATCTCTTACGGTGCAAGGTAACTTTTGTACTTGACCAGTATATACATAAAACTCATTTCTACCCATCCAAAACACACTATCCTCAATAGCAATAGCTGCTAATGGTCCTCTTACTGTAATATTTTCTGAGATAAGATTAATACCAAAGGTAAGAGGTGGACCTAGAAACTGCATAGAATACAAAGACTCATCTGTGAATACCAGTATTTGTTGTCTTGTTTCTTGTGCTGTAATGATCTCAGAACCAGAACCAAGTCTTAATTCACCTGCAGTATTTGTGGGTAATGTTTCCCAATCGGTCAAAGATTCTATGCTCGAGAACCTAATAGCCAATGGATCTTGTACTCCGGGATTACCTTCGGTGTCACAACCAAAAGCTATAATGTGTCTATCTTTATCAGATACCATAATCTGTTTTGCTATAGTAGGAGCTTTAGTAGAACCTGCCAAATCACTTAATTTTACAGCTCTAGTGCTTACACCATTAGTTGCATCCCAATAATAGATGTCACCATTTCTTACGTTCATAAGAAGATCTTCACCAAAGTTATCGTGTGACCAAATTCTTAAAGTATCAGTAGCTAGGTTAATAGTTGCTGCTTCACCCCATCCTGCTCTACCCCATGTTCCAACACCCCAACCATTACTGGCGATAGAAGTATCTATTCCACTATTAACTTGATATTGTCCAGTTGTACCACCACCATTGCCAGTATCAGAGCCATCTGCGTTAACCGTAGTAGGAGTATACACTCCATTCACAGATATATCACTTAGATCTTGTACAGTTCTTGCCCTAATCTTGTAAGAGTTTGCGTCTACTACATCATCTATTTTATATTCTTGTTGAAGAATAGCTTTAGTTATTTGACCACCTAACCCATTTGCATTAGTCACAGAACTAAAGATAACAAAATCACCTTGTGTTGCACCATGATTTGTGTGTGTAACAGTAAGTATAGAAGAACCATTTGTTGCAGCAAAAGTTATACCTGTTGCAGCGTTAGTTCTTATTGGAGTAATGTCATAGTATACACCAGATTGTTCAATGTAATACTTCGCATCACAACCAAGACCAATAAATTTATCAAGATTTAAAGAAACCCAAGGGTGTAAAGCACGACAAGTTCCAAGGAACGAGTTAGTAGATTTTTTTAACCAACCACCAATTTTCTCTGGCAGACCAAATCTAAACCTAACTTTGTCTACATCAAACCAACCACCCTCGTTTGTATAAGAAGTAGTTTCTTTATTAACACCGGGTTTAAATTGAAGTTTTTGTAATGGCATCTATACATCCTGAGTATTTGTAGAGGGATAAGCTCTACCAGTTCCCCATATAATTCTTACTGCACCTATAGCGCCTGTTTGATCTGAAACGTTACCCCAGATATTACCAGCACCACCACCACCGGGTGTAAATACTTTAGCGCCACCAGCACCACCAGTACCATTAGAACCATAAACTGTACTAGCTACATGAGAACCACGACCACCATTACCTTGGCTACCGCTAGATCCTCCGCTTACACCAGTAACACCACCACCGGCACCACTAGTACCTTCACCAAAAGGCAATGTACCACCACCATATCTAGCAGCACTACCCCAAGAGGTTGAACCACCTCCACCAGCACCACCTTGACCTGCATCACCTGCATGGTGAGAATAGTTACCATAACTAGTGTAGTTAGCACCATCACCACCGCCATCGTAAACAGAGTAACCAGCTGCTCCACCGCTGCCGCCACCGCCGCCGCCGCCGCCTCGGTCACCACCTCTGCCACCAAGTCTAAAACCACCAGCTGCTCCTTGACCAGTATAACCACCAGAACCTTTAGATCCACCATCAGAAACCGTATTTGTACTAGATGCCTCGGATACTGCACCTCCACCACCAGTAGCATAAGTAAATTTCTGTCCTGCAGCATTGGTAATAGAACTTTCTCCACCAGCATTTGCACCAGTATTGCCTATAACTCCTACACCACCAGCACCAACTACTACAGTAAGAGTTTCTCCCGGAGTAACTGCGTATGTAGCCTGGTAAGCAAGACCGCCACCGCCGCCACCGCCGCCACCGGGACCTCCACCACCAGAATAACCTGTACCACCAGCACCGCCGCCACCACCGCCAATACATACTGTGGATATATTTGTAATTCCAGAAGGTACGGTCCATGTTGAGCTACCTGCAGAATTGAATAATACTTGACCATCAGCTGCGGGTGGATCTTCACCTTTAGCAGTCATTCCAAAAGCTCTGGCTGATCCTGCACCAAATGTTGAAAAAAACGGCATACTTATCTCCTTACGTTAGTCTATCTCTTCCCAACTTGAAGTTGATCGATTCCACTCGTAAAATTTACCATCATCTGGATAAGGAGGTGGATTAACTTCGAGTTTATCTAATACTGCTTGTTTCGCAGCTTTTTCTTCATCTGTCATATCAATGATGGCCCATACATCTTTCATAACTCCATCAACTAATTTGTATTCCAAACCATTATGATCAGCAAAACCTGCAGAATTAACTTCACCTTTACTATCATCAAACTTTTGGAAATCTCCAAGGATTGGCTCTGGTACTCTTACAAATGGTAAGTACCCCGTAGGAGCGCTACCATCTGAAAAGTCATGGTTAGGAAACAGTTGTTTCATATTATCAACAATGATCGGATGATTTACTGCTTCATTATTCTCATCTACTTTAATATAAAAAGCATATTCCGCCATGTTTAATCACCTTACGCAAACTTAGTTTGACTAGCTAATACTGTGTATGTTGCACTAGCTGTTTTAAAAATAGTAAATGTATAAACGTCAATACTACTAGCATTACCTGCACTTGGTGCAGTACCACCTTGCCACTTTGGAGTAACACTTGACCCATCAATCTGATAAGCATTCAAATACTTAGCAGTACCACCTTGTGTCATCATTAAAGAAACAGTTATTACATCATTAGTATCCATATAAGAATTTAACGTTGTACTACCATCTCCTCTAAAGTTAATGGTTCTATCAGCAGTTTGATTAGCAGTAAAAAAGATAACTCCTTTTGAATCACAATCAATGTTTATAGTACCACTTGTGCCTGTATCAACTGATCCTTCTTCTGTAACTGGAGTAATCTTTAACTCTCCTGCCGAAGCATCAGCAACTCCACTTGAACCAAGGGTAAAATTACCACCCGTAATAGTACCAGTAGTTGTTATAGCAGAAGATCCATTATTAATAGACCCAAATCCAGAAGTAATTGATCCACTATTCAAAGCACCTGTCGTTACAAGGCTAGACATAGCTGTAATTTCGTTACTAAAATATGTAGCAAAAGTTGTAACGTTTGTCTGTCGCATGGTTCCACCATCGTTAGTCACGATACCATCACCATCAGCAACAGCTGTTGTACCTACACTTGTGTTACCATCAGCAACTGTATTAATTTCAGTAGTCGTGGCAGTTACACCGTCCATAATGTTAAGTTCAGATGCAGTAGCAGTTACACCATCTAAAATGTTTAACTCTGAGGTTGTAGCAGTTACACCATCCATAATGTTAAGTTCAGATGCAGTAGCAGTTACACTAAGATCTGAAAGTGTTGTAGTAGATGAGAATAATGCAGTTAAATCTACAACAGCAGCACCAGTTCCTGCACCATCACAATAGATTATTGCACCTTTTCCATTTGAAACATTAACGTTAGCTCCACTACCTTGACTAAAGGTAGCTGTTTGACCAGATGCGTTCTGAACCATGTATATTCTTTTTGTATCATTTGGAGAAATCGTAATGGTATTAGTACCAGAAGGGGATCCTCCAAGTTTTAACATGTGAAACTGTCCATCTGATGTAGAACCATCTGATGTAGTTAATGTATGCGTTGTACCAGATAATGATATATCACCAACACCATTGGTTAATCTATCTATAATATCAAAGTTTGTATTCGTGGACGTACCCCAAGTTCCTGATTCGTCCCCGGTGGAGATCTTTTTGATACCTCCGTTCGTTGTATATGTAGCCATTTCTATATTCCTTTATGCAGCTATATTGTTCCAATTTGTACCAGGAGCCGGTATGATCTCTCCCCAAATAGGTGGAGGTGCAGGGTTTGTTTCACCAGTTGCACTTACACCGGTTGGAAAGACCGTACAATTTCCGATAACGATTATAACAGAAGCAATTCCAGTTGTCGAGGAAACTCCTGTTACAGCTGCAGGAGTTATTGGAGTTACACTAGCAAGAGAACCCACTTGTCCTGTTGCAACTAGAGTTCCTACAGCTCCAGTTGATGCGTCACCAACAATACTGGTTCCTCCACCAACGGATGCAAATAAAAATGTACTACTATCTAGTTGATTAAATACTTCTCCTACCTGACCAGTAGCGGCTAATCCAGTTCCAGGTACGTTTTGTGAAGTTACAGTTGTAACTGTGCCTGCTCCACTTGTGCTTGATACACCAGTTACATTTACAACTAATCCAGTAAAAGTTGTAACACTTCCAACAGTTGCAGTTCCAACGAGAGAACTTGTTAAAGTTACCGTTTCATCTATGGTAATAGTTACAGTACCTACTTGACCAGTAGCAGTTACACCAGTTGGTGCGATTGAACCATCTGTAGCAACATTAACGCCACCAACTGTAGCAGTAGCGGTAACACCAGTTAATTGATTTGTTACTTCATTTGTAGAGCCTGTGCCAGAAAGACCAGTAGCAGTAACAGAAGAATCTCCAACTATGGTAGTAGTTCCAATGCCACCTGTACTAGACAATCCTGTTATAGTTGGAATGGCTCCAGCTTCTACAGTTACCGTTCCAACACCACCTGTTCCAGCAATGCCAGTTACATCAACATCAATACCGGGAGGAGATCCCCAACCACTAGAACCCCAAGTTGATCTACCCCAACCTAGAGGAACGTCGGATCTACCCCACTCATTATCACCCCAAGCGCCACGACCCCAACCATAGGTGACCGTAATGGCTTCTCCCCATTTTCCAGAGGACCACGTACTACGACCCCAACCTAAAACATTGGTCATAGTACCCTACCTTTACGCTATACGTATGATAGCATTTGAGGCATCGGCAGTTGGAAACACAATCTGAAAATCACCTGCTGTTGATGCTTTATCAGATCCAAAATCTAGTACAACAACTGTATCTGTCGTTCCAGAACCACCACCAGTTTGTGTGTTATAGATCAAAGCGCCACGAGCCGTGATTGTTGCTGATGTAAATGTTTTATCAGCAAAGTCAGTAAAAGCAGTTGTGCTTGATGATGTTGGTGTTACGTTTGTTAAAGCACCACCACCTGCAGTATACGATCCAGAATTACCAACTTCATTTGATGAAGTATAGTCTGTAGTAGATGCAGTAAAAGTTGCACTATTGGTATATAGAGCAATCTTATATACATCTTGTCCATTTGTAAAATCGTGTTTGCCTTGAAGGAGTTCCACCTTAAAAGACGTACACATAAAGTTCCCGCTAAAAGCCATGTTACAATCTCCTTATTAGTTCAGCCAGTTTGGGGTTACCAGAATCTACCAATGCGTTATACACAGTAGTCCTATCGCTGCGAATAGCCTCTCGCATATAGTATGCAATTAACTTTTCGATGTGCTTTGAGAAAGCACGAGCTTGGTCCCGTATGCCCGGATGAGCATTATCGGAAACCGAAATTACTTTTTCCATACATTGTTCCGCTAGTTCTTCTGGTGTAAATCCCCTTCTGTTTGTAGTTCTTACACCCACAATAGGTTCATCTTTTGGAACATTTAAATCTAGTTTAAACATTATTGTTTCTGCCTTATTACTTGTCCAGTTCTATCTTGATCTGTGGTTTGTCTTGCTTCACCTAACATCTTAACACCAATTAGTGCTTCTTGAAAGCGCGAATTGTACATCTGCATTACGTCTGGTTCACCTTTCATAAAGATATATGCTTCAATTAAAGAACCATATAGCATAGCCATTTCCGCATTAGTAGTTAACCAAGTAGAATTTGAATCATTATACACAGATGTATCTGTAATACTTGCTGGTCTATAAAAGTAATGAAGTTCACAAGTGTATTCTACATCAGGAGTAGGTCCTAAAATAAAATTATCTACATCAAACTGAGCATAATACTTAGGGGTTCCAGTTGTAGTAGAATCTGGTGTATATGATTGTATAAATGTCACATCTTTAAATTCTACAAACTCTTTGTCACCATTTGATCCTGCTAGACTTAATGAAAAAGGAGCTAGAAAATCTGAGGGACAAGCCAAAAACTCATCATTAACAGTAGTAACTGCACTTGCGTTCTTTCTAAAAATGGTTAGTTGTACACTTTTTAATATTCTTTCTTCTGCTGTACGAATGAAAATAGGAATATTGGACACAAATTGAGTTTCTGTATTTTCAGTATACTCTTGTATAGCTGCTTTTAATTGTCCGTATGTAAAGCTCATAATATCACACTATCGTTATGTTACCAACCATACTACCATGAATTGTGCATTGATACACTAAAGAAGTATCACTTGCATTATGTGGCACAATAAACTGAGTTAATCCTGTAGTAGAATTATAATTTTCTGTAACACCATCAGTAAAAGCTGAACTATTAGCAGCTGTTCTTATTTGTAATGGATGACTACTTACATGAGCCGAGTTATCTATTAGGTAGGTATGACCCTTGTAAAAACTGAAACCTGGATTATCACCAGTATCAGCACCCGGACCCGTAAATCTATAAACTGAACCAGTAGCAGCACTAACTGTATACTTTGTAACAGGTCCAGTTGTTTCATCATTAAGTCTAATCCAATTACCTCCATGTGCGAAGTATAAACCCCCTGTTGCATGGACATGCGCTATAGCTCCATGATACGTATTTGCACTAGGTAAATCACTAAGATTAGCATAATAGAATACTATTTTATTAGCACCAGAGTTAACGTCAAAAAGACCTGCACTATCTATTATATCAGTTAGAACGTTAGAACTATTGCCTAATGCCGAATAGATCTCATTGAAGTTATCATTAATTTTATCCGCACCTGCTCTTAGGGTATCCCCTGTTCCATCATTGGCACTACTACCTATTCCTACTGTTTGTTTTGCCATGTTCTATCCTTCATCAAATGTATCTGTGGTTGAGTCTAATGTAATCGAAGTGCTATCAAAAGATATAGCAGTATCAAACGAAACAGTTACCGAACCAACAGAAGTAGTTGCTTGAACTCCCGTAACTATAACACTATTTACTTCATTTACAAGTATTTGAACAGTTCCTACTTCTCCTACTGGAGCAAGATTATTAGCAGGAGTAATTCCCGGTATGTCTGCAAAACCTACAGGATTAAACCCATGTTGTATTGATCTTTCTACATTTAATTGTGGTTCTGGTCTTGGATTTCTTAGTGCTTGTGGATCTGGTGCTGCTTTTGGAGGAAACAACTGTGGATGTTTAGGATCAAACTCATCTGGACCAACCTTTGCGCCGGTCCATTCTACCTTCATATCTCGAAGTCTGTACCTTCTTCCAGATCTGTCTGATATTCCATAAGCATTTTTGCCACTAGCATAGGTCATTACACCCTCAAGTAATCAAGACTAGGCTGTAACTTTAGTGGTGTTCTTCCTTCGTCTTCATCTGCAGCTCTTTGAAACTCTTCTTCATATACAGCTTTAAGCATCTGAACTCTATCTGGCGCTCTTTTCATAGACATGTAATAAGCTAACCCTGCAACCATACAAGGATAAAAACGAAAAGGCATATCTGTAGTATTAACTAAAGCATCAGCATCTTGTATTCTTCTTACATAGTAATAAATAATTTGATCTGTAGAGTTTTCTGGTACAGCCCATAAATTTAAGATAGGTGTGATTTGTCTATCAAAGTAATATTGGCTAGTTCTACCTTGAGTGGTTTTATCAGGTAATGTAACATACTCACCTCTACTGATTCGCTGAACTGTAAAATCTGTAGAATCACGACGGAGTACAACCTCTAACAAATCAACAATATCACTCGCTAAAGTTTCTTGTGCTTGTCCTTGTGTTAAATTAATCGTTCCTTGATTAACTGTCCAAAGATTTAAACCACGATTGGCCCAATCTGCAAACATAAGATTTAAAGATCTACGTGCGGTTTTTGCATCATAACCAGTACGAACTTCTAATCCACACCTTTCATACGCTTCTTCTATGACTTCTCCAACATCTAAGTTGAAATCTCTTGAACCAGATAAAGCCATAGCATCAACCTATGTGTGGTTTTTGATTCGTTTTTGTAATTACTGCACCACCGTTTTTATAGCCTTTGACCATACCACCTTTTTTCATGTACCCCATTTTATTTCGTACACTTGTAGGTAGTTGTGCTAAACCGGGGTTTTTTTGACTATCTACGGGTTTTAGATTTTTTTTCATTTGTAGCTCCTTTTGGTCTTCCTCGTTTTCCTTTGTTCCTATCTACGTGGAAAGATTGTGGTATCTCTGTACTTGCACCTCCACCCAGATATTTAGGTTCCTCAGTATCTTTTCTTTTTATTCCCGGTAAAGCTGCAGCAATATCTAAAAAAAGACCTGATATAGATAATAATATTTTTCTAATGAAACTTATCATAGTTTTAATCCTCTTCATAGTCTGCATATAAATTATCAAAAGTTGTTCTTGGATCAAGATAACTATTATGTATTTCTGCAGCGTGAAGGTGCTGACTAGGTTTAAAGTCAGGTGGTCCTTCTCCTGTTTCCCATAAGGCAGGACTTGTGGCTCTAACTCTATTGTTAGGTAAAGCTACAATATTTCCTGTCCACTCCCCTGCATCTGTTAACTGCAACACATGACTTTGCTTGTGTTGTGCAGGATCATCTGCGATATGACTTTCTGTATAATCTACGGTAAATAAATATTTACCTTGATAAAACTCACCATCAATCTTGCATATCCAAGGTGAGGAACTTACCCTCTCCATATTAATAACAGAATGATGATGTGAACTACAATCCCAAGGCTGTACCAAGTGTGTTTCCATAAGTGTGGGCCACTCTTGTAGTGGTATATCTGCAACCAAGGCGGTGATAGGCATTCGCGCCCACATTGCACCACCATGAACTGTATCCTCTGGTTCGCCATCTGCTTCACAACCAGTAAAAACAATTTGAAAACTCAAACATCTATCTGGTATTGTATTAACAGCGATGGCTAAACCATGAAGAAATTCTCCATGATAATTGAGATGATTACACGTAAACTCTCTCCGCACCCAACATTTAAAATGTGGAATGTTACTTATTAAATATGACATTAGGCTTTAGATATTTTCATGCCCATTTGTTTAGCAGCTGCTCTAAGCTGTGGTAATGTCATTCCTACCTTGCCACCATTACGATAGCCTTTTGACATAACCTTGCCGCCATTCTTCATGCCTTTGGTTTTTACTCTACCACCAGCTTTCATGCCTTTGGTTTTTACTCTACCACCGGCTTTCATACCTTTGGTTTTTACTCTACCACCGGCTTTCATACCTTTGGTTTTCATTTTACGACCCATCATTTTTTCTTTCTCCTTCTAACTGGTTTCACTCTTCTGGGTTTTCCTGCAGGTTGACCTAACCTTTTTTTCTGACTTATTCTACTTCTTTTTTCAGAAGAGGACAACTCAGATGCAGTTTTAGGCGTTTTGGAACTGACTCTTTTAGATGGACGACAGTAAGGAGTTCCTCGTTTCTCCCCCTTTTTACGTCCACAAGCCTTTCCAGTACGGACATCTTTCCAATCTTCTTTGAACCATCTCTTTAGAGCTAGTCCTTCTTTTGTTTTACGAACCATCAGTACGTCTTCGTTATTTTTCTTCTACTAGAATCAATATCGCCACAACCTGCAGCAATGAACGCGCCATTCTTAAATCCTTTAGGTGCGGGTCTTTTGGGATTATCTATAGCAGCGATAATACCCCCATTAGCTTTCTTAATTGTTTTCTTTTTCTTCTTCTTCTTGCCACCAGTTCCATAGTTAGCAGCTCCTACTTTACGACACTTTGCTATGGCCCCGCTTGCGTAAGCGGATGGGAACACTTTGTATCTTGCTTTTACCTTGTGATAACATGCGTCTTTTGGCATTAGTTCTCCTCCTTGAAGGTGACTTTGTAATTTGTTTTCTCATTTGACTTCTGGATATAGCCAATTTGAATCTCCTCTAAACGTTTTGCTATAGCACTTAGTTTAACTTCCATAACCTCAGTTCGTTTATCAACTTTAAGAAGAGTTTCTGTAGTCCATGAACCCCATGTGTAAAAAATAGTTCCTACTCCACCAATGGAAAGAACAACAACTGAAATACCTAATTGTTTCAACATTTCCATCTTCTCCTAGCTTGTCTAATCCTACTATTAGGATCATTCCTAGTTTTCGCAGAACTTCTTTTAAGTTGTCCAAGAGATCTTGCACAATATGACTTTCTTCTTTTAGCATCTTTACTGCCTTTCTTTGGATTACCAGTAACAGCTGTTTTAAGTTTTGACCCGGGATTAGCTTTCCGATACGCAGCAACACCTTTTTTGGTCATGCCTGCACCTTCTTTAGTAGGTCTATAGTTAGCACCTTTACCCTTGGTAGTCCTACGTATCGGTTTAGCTCTTTTTCTTTTTTCCGCCATTAGCCAAAGAAACCAGTAATGGAATCAATGTTAGTAAGTGTTACGTGACACTCATCAGGAAAGATCATTCCATGATCTGGAATAGTTATCTGATTGTCGTCTGATGTATGAAACACCATAGACAGTTGAGTTGCACCACTACTACCATTTTTAAAAACAACGGCAGGTGATCCACTAGATTGTGTCTTTACATAAAAAGCCTTTAATCTTGTTCTACCACCTTGAAGTGTTCCCGTAGCTGTTGCGGTTTTTGCAAATATAGATGCAGCCATTTAACATCTCCCATTAAGGATTAATAGTAGCGTTAAAAGCCTGGGCATACAATACTGTTATAACAACACTACCTGCATTAGTTGTTGCACTTGAAGTAGCTGTAAGTTTTAAGTCAGATGTACCAGTATTTTTCCATGTAAGTGTACCACCACCAGATGTGCCTAGTGCTTTAATACCTACAGTTGTTCCTGATGCTAATGCGTTAATAAGAGTTCCGGCACCACCTACAGTATCTCCAACACTAATATTTGTTGAAGTATTTGCGGCTACTTCTAAGTCAATGATTATATCAACAATTTTAGAGTTTGCAGGAATAACTACGTTTGTGGCTTCCGCTGCAACAGCGCCACCTGATAAATCCATCACGTGTTGTTGACACATTACAACAAAACCAACGTTAGCTATATCAGATCCAACTGTCGTTCCAGTTGTATTTCTTATGTTACCGGCTCTGATAGGACCGGAAAAAGTTGTTGAACCCATCTTATTCTCCTCTGTCTGGTTAAGTCAATCACACCATGTGATTGTCAGGGATATAAATAAGATAACATACTTTCAGAAAAAATAAAGGACGAATAAATCGTCCTTTACTTTATATAAGGGAGAAAGTGCTATTATGCACCAGGTGATCCAAAAATACAACGAGGATCTGAAAAACCAAAAGAATATCTTTCTCTTGCTTTATACCTCATGTTTCCTGTATCAAAATCTGCTTCCATATTAGTTGAAAGTGCAGTTCTCTCAAAGTGTATCATTCCACGTGGAGCATCTGTCATAATGAAGAATGCGTCTGGATCTGTAAGGAAATCATTTACTGCATAACCTTGCGGTAACATTCCCATAGATCTAAGAGCATTTACATCATTATCAGCGGTTCCTACTCTAAGGTTAGAAACCATTAACCTTTCAGCTACGAACTGTAACTGTCTTGGTATAATAAGTTTCATACCTCTGAGAGCAATTTTTAAGCCACGTTCATCAACAAAACCTGCGATACTTATAAGAAAATCTTCAAGAGATGTTTCATTTAAGTCTGAGGCTGTTGATGGTTCGTTAGCAAAAGTACCACCACTCGTTAATGGATGATTTGTTGCGCATAAAGCTACGCCATCACCACCTGCGAAGGCGCCTGCGGTGAACGCATTGTTAAGAACTGATGCAGCCTTAACTTGCTTTGTATGAGCCATAGAGCGCGCTAATGCACGAGTGTATCTCGCACCAAGACGATCATAAAGATTGTCTTCAATAGCTTCCTCTGTAATAGAAAACGCTAGTGCGATTGTTTCGTGATTATAACGTGCGGTATAGGCTTCATTTGCATCATCAAAGTTTACAGCTCCACCTTCTGATTTGGTAGGTGCTGAGCCAAAACCTGACAACATTACTTCCTCTTCAAATGCACGATCTGAATTTTCAGTAGTGTAGATTTCAGCATGTTGATTTTCGTACCGATCATACTCCATTCCAAACAGGGCATTAAGACCGGGTTCTAACTCTTTCGCTAGTTGTGCGCGAGATATAGCCATAGATTATTCTCCTTATACGCCTGTGGTAGATGGAGTACCAGCAGCAATCGCACCATTTGGTGAATTGAAACTGTTATTCAATCTAACGATTAACGGGATACCAGCAGCAGTAAAGTCAGAATTTTCGGGATCATCTTGAATCCCCATAATTCTGAGATGTAAGGTGTTGGTAGTTGCGATAGTTCCAACTGCAAGTGATGCGCTAGATATACCAGTTGTTGAAGAACCAGATGCGCCTGTAGCAAAATTTGCATTTGCAAACACATGACCTCTGGCAGTAGCTTCACTTGTAAGCGAACTATCAGAAGCAATCAAATAAGTTTGCATTGGATTATCATAAACGAAAGCCTTGACGGGATGGTTTGTATCCGCGCCAGAGCCGGGCCAGTTATTAGAAAAGATTTTCTCACCAGTAGTGCTAGAAACGTATTCACATCCCCAGAAAACACCTAGTAATCCTACAGATCCACCCGCTGCCGCACCAACTTTATCTATAAATCCAGTAGATAGTGGTATTACAGGCGAGCCTTGGAACATAGTATTTGTGTTGCCGGCTGCTATACGATACTCAGTAGCACCAGTGGTATTTGCAGCCTGACCGACTACACCAATCGGTCTAAGACCGAAAGAACCATTGATATTTGCCATATTGACAATCTCCTAAGTTTTTAATCGGAGTTTTTACCCCCGAAAGTTACACGACTTTGCCTACTATTACTAATAGGCATTGAAGGATGTTGTT